>ERZ761592.434-NODE-434-length-13095-cov-47.503911_pt1 | contig 13095 bp, 24 predicted proteins | sample MGYA00433095_ERZ761592 | MGnify/ENA primary metagenome ERZ761592 (study PRJEB28899, sample SAMN03785554) | bioreactor sludge metagenome | biome: EBPR Sludge; feature: EBPR Bioreactor; material: 0.22µm filtered reactor supernatant | place: Saint Lucia: Queensland... | reverse complement strand
ATCAACTGCTACGGGTGTGGGCGACCGGCGCAGTTGATCCTGGCGACGGAGTGCCCACGGTGAATCTCGCCGTCCAGGATGAGGTGCTCGCCGCGGTCGACCTGGTCGGCCTGACCGGGGCCCGCAACCTGGTGTTCGGGTACCTCCACGAGGACGTCCCGCCCGAGCAGGCCGACTGGTACGCCCACGCGCAGTACCGAGGGTCACGTATCACCGTCGAGCACCACACGGGCCCGGCCGCCGCGCTGATAGCCCTGGCCCGTCGACTGCTGACCGGGGCACGCTGCCAGCGTTGCGGGGGACTGGTGCAGCTGAGCGCTGCCGGCGCCGTGTTCTACCGAGATGCTCGGATGGTTGACGGGTCATCGTTCCCGGAGCGGGATGCCCTCGCGAGGCAGTGCCAGTGGCGGCGGATAGGGAAGAAGTGGGTGCAGGGCTGCACCGCGGCAGACGTTGATGGCTAAGGGAGGCGACCGGCGGGACCCGGCAGACCGCGGGCATGCACCCGCACGGGGCACCGGGCGATCACCCCGCAAGGACACCAAGACTTGGTGTCGAGGCAAGGTCGGGGTCCCGCACCTGCCGCAGGTCGTCCTGCCATCTGGTTGGCGTGGTCACCGCGCGTGTTGCCCAAGGCCGACGTGGGCTACGACGGTGCGGGCCTTCGCTTCCCGTGGCGATTGGTGGTGCTCGCACCGGGTGGAGTGCAGCAGGTGCGGGAAGGTCTTGGCGGACAGGTACACCGGGCCGTGCCCGGACCGCCCGGTGGAGTGAGCGGTGACCTCGATCGTCGGGCTAGCCGGAGGTACGTCACTTGCCGAGCGCCTTGCGGACCGTCATCCGGTCCAGCCCCACGGTGCGAGCAGCCTCGGCCTCGGACATGCCCGTACTGACCAGACGAACCGCTGCCGCCTTCGCGGCGGACGTCGCAGCCGCGAGGGTCTGACGGGCGGCGACCAGGCCGTTGTACGCGTACCACCCGCTCTGCGCTTGGTACCCCCAGGTCATGGTCCCTGCCGTCTCATCGGTCCACCGCGCGGGGAGGGTGTCGACGTCGGCTCGCGCGAGTACCGCGGCCAAGTCCTCTTCCAGCATGCGGACGGCGTCGGGGTGGCGCCGGCGCGCCGTGGATGCCATCCGGGCGCTGTCCTTGGCGATCCAGGCAACCAGGTCGCGGGGCTTCGTGGAGTAGCGCTGCCACCGGTCGAAACTCCGGTCGCTGATCTCGCCATCTTGCGTGCACAGCCGATCCAGCTCCAGGACTACGGCCAGAGCACGGCCCACCAGGTACGGCTGATCGGAGCGGGTCTCGAGGAAGTCGGTCCCGAGCGTTCCGACGGGGAGGTCTGGGCGGGGGGACTTGGGTCCGTAGCGGCCGGTCATCGGGTCACCTCCGCGAACAGCGCGTCGGCGTCGAGCAGGGCGATCTGCTCGGCCGGGGTCATGCCGGGGGTGAATCGGGCCCTGCCGACGGCCGCGATCGCCATCGTGATCGCGTTGGTGACCGTGAAGTTCCCGCGGCGCTCGATCCACCATCCGGTGTCGGTGATCCCGAGTACCCGGGCGGCGAGTTCGGTCCAGACCGGGATCAGCACGCCCCGCGGGCTGCCCTCGAATTGGCGGATCGTCGCGGCGAGGGTGGCCGCGGTGTGGTCGCGGATGTCGCTGGCCCATGCGATCTGCTTGTCGGTGCCGACCAGGGCCGGCAGGTCGGCGGTCAGGTTCTCGACTGCTGTCATGTAGAGCACTCTACATGTGCCCTGTAGATCTGTCTACACCGGCCCGTCGAGTGACCCTCGGATTGATGACAAGATTAGTGCTGTCAGATATTGACGGCACAGTGCTCATGCTGTCTAATAAGAGATGTCAGCAAGACAGAGCCCAGGAGGACACCATGACCACCACGATCACCGACATCAAGGCCAGCCTCCCCCGCGGCTACCAGATCCGCCGCAGCGGCTGGGGCACCCTCTCGATCACGGCCCCGCACGGCGACCGCGTCACCCCGTGGTGCGACACCCCGGACCAGCTGATGGCCCATGTCCCCACCATCGAGCAGGCCCAGCCGGTCACCTACACATGGACCCCGCCGGCCGCATCCACCGCCAAGACCCCGAAGTGCGGGTGCGGGTGCGGCGCCAGCCTCGCCGGATGGTCCCAGGCCGGCGCAGCGCTCGGCCTGCGCACCAACATCCGCCGCGTCTACCGGGCCACGCACGGCACCTGCTACTCGTGCGGGTCCGGTCTCGACCAGTACGGCGCCGAGTGCGAGGTGTGCGTCTGATGCACGGCTACTACCTCGACAAGGCCCGCGCCGTCATGGCGCGGGCCGGGCTGGACCCCGACCTCGCAGGACCGCTGGCACAGTGGGCGCAGGACACCGCCGCAGCTCACGACGGGAAGGGCGCGCCCGGATCACGCAGGGGCGTCGTCGTCGCCGTCGATGGCACCATCGTGGCCCGCACCAGGTGCACGGGCAAAGCATCCACCTGGTACACCATCGACTGCCCAGCCGCATCCACTGAGGTAAACCGGCCGCTGTCGCTGACCTACATCGCCCGCGCTGTCGAGCAGGACGTCATCCACATCCGCGGATGGGAGGTCTGCACCGGCCAGGCCGAGCACAAGCGCGGCCGGGGTCGTCCCCGGACCACCGACACCCGCATCACCGTCGGCCTGACCGCCGACCTACTCGGCGACCTCGACGCCGAGGCCACCGCCAGGGACGTCGACCGGTCCGAGGTCATCCGACAGCGCCTCGACCGCCTTCGCTGGGACCGGCAGTCAGGAGCGGCCTCGTGACCACCGCGCAAGTCCCGCAGGCCGCGCGATGAGCGCCGAGCAGCTCGAGGCCCAGGCCGTGGCCCTGCGCGCCGTCAGGGCCGCCGCCGACGCCGCTACCGCCGCCGAGATCCAGCTCCGGGAAGCGGTCCGCGCGGCCCGCGCGACCGGGGCGACGGTCGACGCGATCGCCGAGGAGGCCCGGATCGGGCGGGCCACCCTGTACCGGTGGCTCAAGGGCAGCGACCCGGACGGTGCGCTGCCGCCGCGGGATCAGTGGGTCGACGTCATGCACGCGGCCTTGCGGGTCGCGCTTGAGCACGTAGTCGGCGACCACCCCTACGGCTGGCAGGGCCTCTCGACACGCGAGCCGGACCCGATCGCTCGGCGCCTGGCGTCCACGGTCAAGGCGATGTCGGGTCAGCCGGGACCGGGGTCCGCGGACTGGCACACCCTGGCCGCCGGGACCGAGGTCATGGGCGTGGTGCTCAACCGCCACCGCAGACACCGCTGACCAACGAAGGGGCCAAGACGGACGGAGGCTACTCGTTGCGCCGGGTGAGCGCGCGCACCCGCTCCTCTAGTGCAGTGATCCGCCGCTCGTGGTCCAGCCACCGTGGGCCGTGACGGTCACCGCCGGGTGCGTCGTCCGCGACAAAGTACCCGGCTCCTGGCACGGACCTGACCCACCCCTCGGACACCAGGACGTCGTAGGCCTTCCGCGACGACGACGACGACACACCATGCCGGCTGTTGAGTTGCGTCAGCGACGGCAGCTGCCCCCCGGCTTGGTGAGTGCCGGCCCTGATGTCGGCTATCAACGCGTCCGCGATCCGCCGGTACATCGGGGGCGTGGGCTCCACGAGCCCAAGTGTGCACCATGCGTGCACACCGGCGACCTGCATCGATGTCGGAACCTCACCGACAAGGTACATACTGTGCATGCACAGTAGTCGCCGTGACGGGGATGGAGGGCCGCCGATGCTGGCCGAGACCGACCGTGAAGATCTACGCCAGGCCGGGCAGCAAGCAGCACGCCAGGTCAGAGCACGCCAGAACCCCGACGACCACAGCATGGCGATCCTCGGCGGCGGCGGGTCGATACCGACCTGGCCGGCCCGCGAAGGCCCGTCCATGACAGGCGCGGCGGCCCGAGCAACCGGGTCACGACTGTCGATGGCGACGAAGGCCGCTCTGTACGAGCACCTCAAGCGGAAGAAGCGGACCTGGTTGCGGGTACTGCTGTTCGGACCCGGGAAGCCGGCAGGTGTCACCTCGCCGACCACGCGGGCCCGGGGTGGGATCACGCTGCTGGTCACCGACGGGTGGACACCCGCCAAGCGGACCGCTGCCGGGAAGAAGGCAATCCGTAGGCGTCGGCGCCGCGCGAACGGACGACTGGTATGACCCGCGTCGCCGTCACTGCCGCAGCCGTGGCCGCGGGGCTCGGCATGGGCTGCGTGGCGTTCGTCCTGGCCCCCCGGGTGCCGGGCATCCCCCGGGGTGCGGCAGTGGTCGTGGTCGTGGTCCTCGCCGTGACCCTGCTCATGACCGGTGCGCCGGCATCGCCGGCCGCCGCTGTCCTGACCTGGGCCGTGGCTGCCGCCTCTGACCTGACTGACCGCCTGACGATTCGTGCCCTGCTCGCGGCCATCGTCGCGGTCGTCGTGTGTGTGGCATGGCTGCCCGAGGACGAGCCCGGAGGCGACAGGTGAAGGCGACCGGCGGTGGCCTGGCCGTGTTCGTGGCAGCCGCGACTGCGGTGGCCTGGCTGATGGACCCGATCCGCATGGGGGTCTCGGCTGTCATGGTCATCGCGGCCGGTGTTTGGGCGTACCGGATGGTCGTCCGGGCGAAGGACCCACGGCCGCGCGGCGGGTGGTTCGTGCAGATCGGCCGGGCACCCGACCCCGCTGACCAAGTCCCAGCCCCCACGGTCCATCAGATCCCCGCTTCACCAGGGCGGGCCATCACCCGGGCCGGCCATGGCGTGACGACCTGGCGAAGCGAACCGTGACCGACCTGGCCCTGATCGTGCTCACCGCGCTGATCGTCCTCGGGATCGTGACCGGGGCGGCCTCAGCCTGCCCGAGATGTGGGGCGAACCCCCTGGCGTGGTCCCGGTGGACGCACACCGGGTCCCGGTGCCCGACCTGTAACCAACCGACTCACGGCCCCTGACCCACCTCTCGAGGAGCGGCACCAGTGACTGTCACAGCCAAAGCGGCACCGCCGCGCACCCTGGCCGGGCAACTCCGCCACGGCGCCCGAAACCTGATCAAGGCAAGCTCGGAGTTTAGACGCGCCGTGGACCTCCCGACGGACACCAAGGGCGACATGGTCGCCAGAGTGAAGCTGGACCGACAGGGATGGATCCGCACCCAGATCGGTCACGGCCTGGTCGCCGCGTGGGCTCTGGCCCTGGTGTCCGCGTGTGTGGTCAACGCCGACGGTCCAGCCGCAGTGGTCGTCGCAGCTGCCGCAGCCGCTGCCGCCGTCCTCATGCGGTGGGCAGCGAAGGCAGGCCCTGCAGCAGTGGCCGCGCTGTGGCCCGTCGTCGTCGCCGCCGTTACCTGGGCAGCGACCGCGGCCCTCGGCGGACTCCTGGTCACCATGTGCGTCGCGGTTGTCGCTGCACTGTGTGTGGTCGCGTTGCTCGCCACCCTCATCGTCTACGCCTGGGACGACGGGTCAGTCCTGGACAACCTCGGACTCAAGCCGCGTTCAGGAGCGATCACCGCTGACCTCGTGCAGCGCGCGGTCGCCGTCGGATGCGGCATCGACGTCATCAGACACCCCGAGCAGGCTGCCCTCGTGCAGCCGACGACACCGATCGTCAACGAGGGCGCCGTCGGGTGGGTCGCTCAGGCTCGCCTGCCGCACGGCAAGTCGGTGGAGATCGTTCGGCAGAACCACACCCGGGTTGCCGGCGTCCTCGAGGTCCCGGCCGAGGTGCTCGACATCTCTGAGGGCGACCACCCGAACCTCGTGGTGATCCGCCGCAGAGACCGGGGGTCACGTGAGATCCCCGCACAGCGCCCGCCGCTCGCGGACCACCCGCAGGTGACCTCGATCTGGGACGGGTGGCGGTTCGGCGTCGGCGAGCAGCTGCAGCCGGCACTGGTCTGCCTGATGGACGGCCCCCTGCTCATCGGCGGGCAGCGCGGTGCCGGCAAGACGGTCGCCGAGCTCGGCATCCTCGCGCACCTCGTCTGCGACCCGGACACCGACACCTACCTCGCGGACGGCAAGGAGGTCGACACCCTCGCCTACAGGGACGTCGTGGCCCGTTGGGTCGGCGCGGACATCACCGACCTCCTCATCATGCTCCGCGAGGCTGAGGCACGGATGATGGCCAACCAGGCAATGCTCAAGAGCCTGCCCGGGTTCCACCCCAAACTGACTCGTGACCTGTGCGCCCGGCACAGTATCCGGCCCATCGCAGTAGTGATCGACGAACTGGCCTTCTACACCGCGAACCAGCGGTGGGACCGCAAGCCTCGGGCCGAGGTGCTGGACATCCTGTGCCGGCTCGCCGAGTACGGCCGGGCGTTCGGGGTCACCCTCGTGATCTGCACACAGACCCCGACCGCCGCGGTATTACCCGAGCGGCTTGCCGCGCAGATGGCGATGCGACTGGCGCTGCGTACGGCGAACGCCGAGGTGGGCAACCTGATCCTGGGGGGCGACTCGGCCAAGCAGGGCCACCGAACCGACCGGATGCTCGGGGGTCCCGGCGCGGGCATCCTGCGTGACCTGGAGAGGTTCACCCGGGTCCAGTGCGACAAGTTCAACCCCTTGCTCGACACGGAGCGGATCGTGGTGTTCGCGACCGCGCTTCGCGAGACGCTGCGGGTCCAGCCGGGCCAGGTCGCCGAGGACCGCACCATGGCCCAGCGGGACGCTACTGCGCGCGCCGAGGCGCTGGCCCCGCCGCTGCTCACCTTGGCCCTGACCAAGGCACGGGAGGTCGGTAAGGGTGTGCCGTCTGGTGCTCTTCTCGCCGCGGTGACCGCACAGCCCGAGGTGCTTCCGCAGGGCGTGCAGTTGCCCACCGATGAGCAGGGACTGGCTGACCTGATGCGAGGGTTCGGGGTCCGCCCGGTCAAGTTCCGGGTCGGGCCAGACACTCCCCGGGGGTACACCCTGGCCGCGTTGCTGACTGCTGCGACAGGTAGCAGCCCCGGAACACCCCCCGGAACAGGGGCCGGAACACCCCCCGGAACAGGGGTGGAACAGGGGCTGGCACAGGTGGTTCCGCTCCGACCCCGCCGCGACGGTGTTCCGGCCCCCGTTCCGGCCTCTGTGCCGGCCTCTGTGCCGGCCCGTGTTCCGGCCGCCACCAGCAACGACCACGGAGCCGAGGAATGCTGACCGAACGACTCACCCGGTGGCTGCCACGGATCACGATGGCGGCCGCGCTGGTCGTCAGCGCCCGGTTCGAGTACTCCGCCGGGGTTGCCCTGAACCTGGGGTGGGCCGCTGCAGCTGTCCCGGTGATGGTCGACGCCTACGCGATCGGGTCGGTCCTGACCGGTCGAGACATCCGCGGCGCCCTCGCCGTCCTGTGGGTGTCCGTGACAGCCGGCGCTGTCCACCTCGCCACGCAGGCCCCCGACGCCCGTCCGAGCGAACCGCAGTGGCTGGCCGCGCACGCAGTCCTCGCGGGGGTCGTCGCCGGCCTGGTCGTCACCATCGTCTACCGGGTCGAGCGGGCGGCGCGCCTGGCGATGCTCGAGGCGGCCCGGGCCCGGGACGTGGCCGCGGCAGCTGCCGCCCGTGAGCGGGCCGCCGCTGCCGCGGCCGCTGAGGCGGCCGCCGAGCGTGCCCGGGCACAGGCCGAAGCAGACCGGGAGGTCACGGCCCGCGCAGCCCGTGAGCAGGCGTGGCGGGACGCGGAGGAGGCCCGCGCCCAACGCGATCACGAGGCCGAGCTCGCGCGGATCGCCGCCGACCGGGACACCCGGATCGCGGCGACCCGGGACACCCCGTCCCGTCCCCGCAAGGCGACCGGGACGACCCGACGCCGGGACACCGCCCGTCCCACGGCTGGGACGAGGTACCCGGACGTTGCCGGGATGGCCCCCGCGGACCGTGTCGAATGGCTGCGCACCCACCTGGCCCACCACCCCGACTGGTCGGTCCGGGAGTGGGCCGAAGCGACCGGGGTGTCCCGGTCCCGGGTCGGTGAGGACCTCAAGGCCGCGCGCCGCCCGCACGTCGTCAACGGCTGATGTACCGGGACGGGCACGCCGTCACCGGCGCCCTGACCGGGGCATGCATCGCGTGGGCACTGACCCTCGACCCGGGACAGGGCCTGACCGCGATCGCGGCGTCTGCGGCCGGCGCGACCGGGATCACCTCACCCGACGTCGACCAGTGGCTCAAGGGGCGGGGGGTGTGGGCGCACCGACGGGGGACGCACTACTGGCGGTGGCTGGCCCGGGCCGCGGCCGCCGGGATGGTGGTCGTCCTCGCCGTGGGGTGGCTGCTCGGGGTTTCCCTGTGGTGGGTGTGGCTCGCGTACACCGCCGGTTGGTTCACGCACCTTGCGGGGGACTGGGCGTTCGGCCGACGGGTCCATGGCACGGACGGCCCCGGCATCCCGATCAGGAGCCCCAACCGTGGGTATCACGGCCTCGGCTGGTTCCGGTCCGGTGGCTGGACAGAGCGGGTCGCGACGTGGCTGGTGTTCGCGCCGGCTCTCGCGGCAGCGGTCCTGTCCTGGCTGGGGGTGCCGTGGGCGGCCGCAGTGTGGGCCGGCCTGGACGCCGTCCGTGTCGACCTGGGGGTGCCGTGGCCGGTGATCGCTGCCATGGTGGTCGGCGCTCTCCTCGCCGCGTGGACCATGGTCACGACTGGGCTCCTGCCGGGCCGGCCTGGTGGTCCTGCCACTGCATCCGGTCGAGGTCGACGCCGTGCTCGCTGGCCCATGCGAACAGGTCCAGCTCGGAGAGGTCGCCGCAGGTGATGGCGACGACCTCGCTAGTGTGGGTGCCGGCCTCGGTCCACCACACGTCGTCGCCGTCCATGTCGGCGCACCGCAGCCGGGACGGGGTCCGTGCCTGACGGATGATGACACAGGTGGTGTCCCACCCGGTGACTGCCATGGCGACGGTGTAGGTCTCCCACTCGCAGAGTGCGTCTAGGTGGTTCGGGTCGGTGGCGATGTGAACGGACATGGCTCGCCCCTCGGGGGCTGGGTCTCTCGGCCTGGTGCCGGGGGACTGATCGGGGCCCGCAATTCTCGTCCCCGGACCCGGGACGATTCAGTTGTGTTGGGGGGTGAGGGCCTGTCCCTCGCCCAGCGGCACGGCACTACTATAGTGCAAGCGCCTTCACTATGACAAGCGGATGCGCCATGCTGGGATCGCGCCCGACCGGGCGACGTTCCAGGGCGACGGGTGGGGGCACCCTGACGGGGGGTACGACTCGACGTCAGGTCGCCGCGGTGGGCAGGGCCTCAGCCGGGGTGCCGGAGTCAAGGTCGGTCAAGTCGTCCATGGGGTCTTCTCCTCTGGTCACGGGCAGGTCAGGGGGTGGGGGGCATCACACGGTCGTTCCAGGCGGCGTCCCAGCCGCCGGGGACGTACCGGTCCGCGGCCTGCCCGGGGGACAGGTCCTCGCCGTCGATGACGAACCCGGGCCCGTTCGGGCTGGGAGTGAACGGGATGCCCTGGTGAGTGAGCCAGGCGCTGATGATCGTGTTGACGTTCACCCTGGTGTGCTGCGTGGTCGCGGTGTAGGCCATGCGAGTGACCCTAGTGCAAGCAAATGAACTATGACAAGCACTTGTCTTAGCGCAATGCGCTGCACTACGATCGACCCATGACAACGACGCAGACCCCCGCAGCCATCGACGCCGCCCTCGCAGCGATCTACACCCGCGCATACCAGGTGCAGGACCGGGCCGCGAAGGTCACCGGGTGGCTCACCAGCGTCAAGGACCACGCAGGCAGCCGGTACGACACCGCGCACGCCGAGGCACAGATCGCCCGGTACGAGGCCCAGCTCAACGACCTGGCCGCGCAGGAGGCCGCGATCTTCGCCGAGACCCTGCCCTACGAGAACGAGTACAACGACCGCCGCTGGACCCGGTTCTTCCTCGTCCAGGACGGCCACGTCCACTCATCGATGCGTTGCCAGACCTGCAACCGCGGTGGCCGCGCAACCCGCTTCGGGTGGCTGCCCGAGTGGTCCGGCAAGACCGAGGCCGAGGTCATCGCCGACCTCGAGGCGCAGGGCACCGGCCGCTCGGTCATGCTGTGCTCGGTCTGCTTCCCCCACGCCCCGGTCACCCTGCACGACAAGCCGGTCGACGACACCGTGTGCCCAGGGTCCGGCGCAGGCGTCGACAACGACACCCGCCGCCACTTCGGGCGCAGCGGCACCTGCCGCACCTGCCGCCAGCCGGTGTCCGTCACCTCGACCGGCCGGGCCCGCAAGCACAAGGCCTGACCCCACTACCCCCCCACCCCACGGGGTGGGGGGCGGAGAGGAACCGCTACGTGACCGACCCACTGAAGCCGCGGCCCCGGCCGTGCGCGTCGTGCCCGTACCGGGTCGACGTGCCGTCAGGGATCTGGCACCCCGACGAGTACGCCAAGCTCGTCGGGTACGACGCCGACACCTGGGCCCAGCCCCTAAACGTGTTCATGTGCCACCAGGGCGACGATCAGGTCTGCTCGGGCTGGCTCGGGCACCGCGACCCGAGTGACCTGCTCGCCGTCCGGCTCGGCCTCGCAAGCGGTCACCTCGACGCTGCCTGCGTCGACTACTCGACGACAGTGCCGCTGTGGCCGAGCGGTGCTGCAGCTGCCCGGCACGGCTGCCGGGACGTCCCAGCCCCGTCCCCGGAAGCAGTCCAGGCCATCGAGAAGATCACGACCGTGCGGGCCAGCCGCGGGAACCCCGTCACCTGAGAGCAGCCCGTCCACGGGACGGCGGGGCGGTGATCCGCACCGGCGACCTGTCCTGGATCCCAGCCTGCTGACTGAGTCGTGCGAGCAGTGCCTCACCGGTGACTCGTTCCCGCCACGTCGGTTCCACGCCCGCCCACGCTGCGATCTCCCCGAGGTTCTCATCGAGCACCCGCGACAGGGTCCGGCGCACCCACTCGCTGTGCGGTCGGTACCCGACCCGCAGCACCCGACCCTCGAGCTCCCACTGCCCGTCAGGGACGTCGAGGGCGGCCTGCGGGCGCGCGCCGGCAAGGACCAGCACCGTCGCCTGCGCGGACACCTGCGAGGGGTGCAGGTCCCGCGAGGAGGAGATCACGACGCAGTCGCCACCTTCCCGTCGCGACGGGCCTCGACTGCTGCCTGCGGGATGACCGTGGTCCTGTCGCCGACCTTCACGTGAGGCAGGGCCCCAGACCCGAGCAACTCTCGGATGTACTGCGTGGAGCAGCCGAGGATCGCCGCGGCCCCGGCGACGTCGACCAGGGCAGGGATGTCCCCGGGGGTGCCGGCGCGACGCTCGGCCTCAGCGGTGGTCATGACCTGGATCGAGACGATCGGGTGCCCGGCGACCGCCGCGGCGGCGTGCCCGATCACGACGGCCTGCGCGAGGTCGACCGCTGGCACGGTGAACTCCGCGGTGAGCCGTCCGCGGGGGGAGGGGTGCGCGGAGGCGTGCACTGCGGCGAGGGCCTCGACGAGGCGGTCGCCGTCGTCGGGCTGGGCGCGGCGGTCGAACTCGGCGAGGACGGTGTACTCGGTGGTGGTGGTTGCCCTTCGGGCCGCCATGTGGGGCTCCTCGTGTGATCGAATCGCTTGTCTGGTGGGGGCCCGGCCCGGGGCAGTGTGGGTGTCCCGGGCCGGGCTGGTCGGTCACCGCCCGGGCGGCCACCGGAACCCGCGGCGCTTGAGAGGTCGCAGGGCGTTCAGGTTGGATCGCCAGTCGCTGGCGGTCCCGGAGAACGTTGTGATCCACTCGCCGTCGCGGGTGTAGACCTGCGGGTGTCCCTTCTTGCTGATCACGACCGCGTAGCCGGCGGCCTCGATCGCTTCGAGGATCTTCCGAAGGTCTTTGTCCACTATGCCTCACCTCCTTGGCTGGTCACAAGTGCAACCGTACCGAGGAACTTGACTTAAGACAAGTAAGTGGGTGAGGATCTACTCATGACGAACACCACCACCCCCGCCACCGACGCCGACCTCATCGCAGGTATCGAGGCCGCCATCGCCCAGGGCACCATGGTTCGCCTCGAGGACTACCTCGCCGCCCAGGCCGCGTCGTGACCACCACCACCTACCGGCCGGTCGACAGGACCGAGGTGCCCGTTGGGCAGCGCCAGGCGGTTGCCGAAGCGGTCGCAGCGGACCTGGTCCGCCACGGCGACGCAGTCCACGCGATCGCCACCTACCGCACCGAGCACGGCGGCTGGTGCGTCAAGGTCGTCACCATGAACGCGCCGTGAGCGCGGCTGACCAACCCCCCGTAACCCCGATCCACCGATGGGAGCTACAGCCCATGTTCGAGCACCGTGCGATCGTGCCGCCCGGCGCGGGAGACCCACCGTTCTGCACCTGCGGCGTAGTCGGCGGCAACGGCATCACGCGACCCCTGCTGGCCGACCACCTGCGCGTCGTCGCGCCACCCACCCTCGAGGCCACGGACCTGCCCAGGCTCGCCGCCCTCGCCGAGGTCGCCTGGAACGTAGTCCGTGCGGCCGAGCACGTTGCCACCGCTGTCAGTCTGCTCGTTCTGGTCGCCGCCGCCGAGCGTCTCGGGGCCTCCACGATCGAGCTGCAGTACGCCGACCAGGGCGAGGACAGCTACTGGCTGGAGGCCTTCGACGGGCAGCCCCTCGCAGGCGACCACCCCCACAGTGACCCACTCCAGCGGGCCGCCGGCTGTCTCTACTCCTACAACCTCGAACCGTTGTGCAAGGTCGACGGGATCGGGCAGGTCAGCAGGGGAGGGGACGTCGTGCTGCAGGTCGCAGACACCCGTCGCTGGGCCGAGGCGCAGCTCGCACCGAAGCCGTCGGCGGGTGCGTGATGGCCACCTACTCCTGCCACTGCGGTAAGGGCGCGGACGTGTACCTGCGCGAGTACTCCGACCAGGGGCAGCCGGTCCCCTTCGGGAAGTCCTGGGCGGTGTGCGTCCAGCACGTCGGGCAGGTCATGCCGCAGTTCGTCGGGATGACCGTCCGCGTCACCCCCGTCAACCGCACCTGGGCCGAGCACGTCGCCCGCCGCAAGGCCGAGAACGCCGCCGCCAGCACCCGAGACGCCACCTAAAATCGTCCACACCACCCCGGCCGAACGAAGGGAATCGACCCCCACCGATGCCTCCCGACCTGCAACT
>ERZ761592.433-NODE-433-length-13099-cov-4.814014_pt1 | contig 13099 bp, 21 predicted proteins | sample MGYA00433095_ERZ761592 | MGnify/ENA primary metagenome ERZ761592 (study PRJEB28899, sample SAMN03785554) | bioreactor sludge metagenome | biome: EBPR Sludge; feature: EBPR Bioreactor; material: 0.22µm filtered reactor supernatant | place: Saint Lucia: Queensland... | reverse complement strand
GCGTAGTAGGTGCGCATAGCGGTTTCACAGCTATCGATGTATTCTTCCATGGCACTGGAGTTATTCACAATCCGATCCGGAACCATAATACGGGCAAGCTTACCTACTTGCTTGCTGAAGCGCTGGCTTTCCTGTACCATGCTGACGCCAATGCGGTAACGAGCAAATTGATGGGTAAAGGCGCGAGTAACGTCTTCGATCAGCCAGAAGGTTGACGCCATTTCCAGTGGACCCTTGAGCTTGGTATCCCCTAGCTCTTGCCAGAACTTGATCTGCTCTTCCATGGAAATAGGTTCTGTGGTGTAGATCCCGGTATAGCCTTTCGTCGCTTTGGCGACCACCCATTCAGGGGTGGCGTAGAGTAACGAAACTTTAGGTTGAGGACGGACGATATAGGTGCACAATTCTGTCTCCATAACTGTGCGTCCTGGAATGGTATTCATATATTCTTCTCCTGTTATGAATAGCGGGCTGCCTAAGTAGCAACCCGCTAGTATTGTACCACAATAGCGCTTAAAAGGTAACTAACCAAGTGGCTAGTTGTTAAATGCCTTTAAGGTTGTCCTTATCTAGCATTAGGATGCCGATGGCGGCTTGCACCAAGATGTCCAGAAGCTTATCCCGGATGTTGAGCATTTCCGGCAGATCCGGTTCTTCGTAGCGCTGGAGAGTCATAACCCGCAACCGGGCAATATCGCCAGTCATCGCGACGACGGAACCCATCACACCAGTGTATTCGATAGCGTTACCGTATTGCTCGTTCTTCTCCAAGAACATCTGGAAAGCCTGCTCCAGAACCATGCTGATTTCAATTTCGTAGGGCTTGGGATCCGGTAATTCGTTCAAGCCTTCCACAATGGATTCCATGGTCCCCATCCCCATCCCCATCCGAACCATAGCATCGTGAATGGCTTGCATAAACTCAGCGCCGGTAGGGAAAGTTTTCCCCGAAGAAGGTTCTTGGAGATCTTTAGTCCAGAAGTCATCGCCCAACGGCAGGGTAGGTTGTACCGTTGGAACATCTTCTGGGCGAATTGAAGTTTCCATAGTGGATGGGTAGATCATATTCTCCAGATCTGGCTCACCTTCGAACGGGTTGACAAGCTTCGCTCCCTCAACATTGAGCTTAACGCCGTGAAAAGGATTAACTTTGGGTGTTGTTTGTTCGTGCATGTTATAAGCCTTTACTCTCCAATTACCTGATAAATCTGCATCACTCATCGAGTACCTCCGAAATACGTCCTACTAAATCCCCAACATTATTGCCGAGGAAATTAGCCTGCTCCAGATTATATTCCCTCTGGGGAACAATAATCGGAATATCACAAAGCTTGGCTCTTTTGATCAGTCCTGGATCGTCTTCAATCATAACTACCCTATACTCAGCGCTAAGGTTAGCGGTCCAGGTAATTCTCTCCTCTCTCCCGAACTTAAGTAGGTCTGGAATATAGCCTTCTTCAGAGAACCATCTAAAGGTATCGAACCGAATACGCTTAAAGGTTTCCACAGGTCTAGCGGTCCAAACAACAATACTATAACCTTTTTCATGTAGCCGGAAAAATAATTCCCGAATAGGAAATATAGGCTCTACCCAGCTATATCCACCACTGGATTCGAACTTATTTTTCAATTCCCGGTATTGATCGAACCGGCTATTGAACGCTAGGTCTAAGTGGATATTCCGGTAAATTGTAGAATAGTCGAATCCGGGAAATCCCTCACGCTCCATGTATTCGGCTAAGGCGGATTGCGTATCGGCAAGAACATTGTCCAGATCGAACACTACAATTTTAGGCTTTAGTTGGGTCTCGAATTCTTGCGTGTAGATAGACTCCAGCAATAGACTTTTCTGGGAAATTAGCTCCAGCATTTGTTCGCCGGTAAAACCCATTAGTAACCACATGCTGAAAACATACTTGGTAATGTCAGCTAATTCCTCCGGAACATTGCTGCCAAATTCCTCAACTAGTTGAAGCCGGTTACGTTTCCACCGCATAGCTTCCAGCAGTTGACCGCACTCACTCATTAACCCCAGAATGTAAGTTTCCATCCATTCTGCGCTAGGTCTTTTCTGGCGCAACATAACCTTATCGTTGTAACGTTTCTGCTGCTCGAATACGTCCTCAATTGTCGTTATCATCTTCTTCCCCTAGCCATTCCATAATATCGTGCCAGTTGTCCAGCACTGCCTTAAGTTTATTCTTTCCGATCTTCTCCCATCGTTTCTGCTCTTGCCAGGGCTTTATGTCGATTAGCTCTACAATTGCATTCTCTACAATTCCGGTAAGTACGTCTGGCGGTAAAGCGTCTAATTCCCAGCAATAGTAACCAAACTCTTCCTGGTATTTGTCGAACCTAGTATCCTTTATCTTAGCCGGATTAGGTGGGGGATTGTAAGCTTGCACCTGATCAAAATTAAGCGCTAACCTACGGATCTCAACTCCACCCATAAAGGTTTCTAAGCGATCATTGTGATCCCTTGACATATCCATGCCGCTGGGATCGTGGTCGCCTAAATACAGGATTATAGGCTCTTGACCGTTCTGCAGCCAGCCGGTCATGCGCTGAGCGGCTTCCCATTCTTCGCTTAACGAACTATACCCACGGCAAGACAATAAAGGTACTTGGTAAGCGTAAGCTGTCCGAACAATGATACTCTCTAAAGCGCTTTTCTCAATCCAGATTTCCGGTCGGTAAGGCTGATTTTCCCAGGGATCTAACCTATAAACGTTAGTAGCATAATCCATCATCAAGACTGGATTTTCCCAGGTGGTTAAGTTACGCACATTGCGAGTTCTGTCTTCTATGGCTTCCCAGTCGATCAGACCGCACATTCTAGCATTGCCCACAAGCCCACCTAAGCGCTTATAACTCAGCTCGCTGTTCTCTATAAGGTTACGGGTCACTAGTTGGTAATAAAGTTGGCGTAGGGTGAGCTTAAAGCCTTTAGACAAGTAATCCTCAATGATAACATTACATTGCTTTATAAGCTTTAAGCTCTTGGGTTTGAAATTACTACTCTTGTACGCTATCTTCGCCATTCTCTAAGCCTTCAATGAAATTAGCAAACCGGCTAATGGTTTCCCGAAGCCTAGCCAGATAAGGATCTTCAGGATAGTATTCCTGCCATTCCCATTCTTCTTCGGAATCCACTTCGGTAGGTTCTCTCCATCGGAGCATTTGGGCTGGAGAAAATAATTTAGCTTTCCATACCCTTCGTCTCTCGGATTTGATAACTCCCTGCTCGACTAATAAGGTTTGTGCTTCCTCAGCAGCTTCTAGAAACTGCCGAGCGTATTCCCCCAAGATGCTGTATAGTAAGTATTTAGTCATAGGGAATTTCTCCCTCATCGGTGATGAAATCGTACACATCATTCCAGCTATCGTGGCTTAAGGCTTTACGATTAAGTGTAGCCCATCGACCGGTCAACAGAACGTTGCGATTTCTACCGATAATTCTTTCCTTAATGGGCTGGGTGGTCGGGTGCATTTCCGGTACAAGGCTTACCTTGCCTTTGGCAGCAAGATCACCCCATACCAAGTGTTCCTGCTCCATAATGTAATCAAGCTGGGAAGCCATTGTGTGCGGGTATTCGACGCTAATGTTACCAAAAATCTTCGTTACCCGAACCCAGTCGATATTCTCCATCCCATTGTACAGGCAGTAGTTATCCGGCTTGTCTTTTTCGTAGGGGATTGGGCTATGGAATACCGGAACCTTTAGCTTGCCGAACGCACTAAGTGCTTCCACGGTAATCGGGAAGGTTACGATAACAAATTCGTACCGTTCAGCCAGATCCATCACGGAATGGATGTCCCACTTTAAATCTACCTTCTTAGTATTGCAGAGATCCCATAAGGTAGGCAGAACCACGTGAGGATTATAAGCGTTGTAGCTTTTCCCGCAATAGGTGGCAGCGCTGGTAGGGTAGCTAACACCCCATTGTTTGCGGGAATATTCTTCTGCAATACCCGCTAAGTGGACATTAATGCGGGTGGGTTCGAAAGCTACTTCACAATTCTGCGGTAGTTGGTGAATCCAGAATGCGCCTGGTGGATAGGTTAAGCCATTAGCCCATATCTGAACTTCATCCATGTCGTAATCTGCGGCTAAAGCGCCATAGTAGGCGAAAATGCTTCCCGGTCCACCACCCAAGATAATAACCTTAGTTCGGTCTTGCACAGAATTACTCCATTTCCTCTAGGAAAGACCAGTCGTTACGCAGAATACGTTCGTAGTGTTGGATAGTGCCGCCACTGGCTTTGCGTAACCTTAGATCCGTAATGGAAGCTTCAATAGCGGCTTCCAGCATAGCAATACGACGGGTAAGCTTACTACGTTCTTCGGAGCACCACAGTACATACTGACGCTGGTTGCTAAGATTTGTAGCGGCTTTCTGTACGGACAAAACCAAGCTAGGTTCTAGCTTACCCAGAACGTGAACTAGAGTTTTGTTGCACAAAATAATGGATTCATGGATCTCCGATAATCTAGCTTGCTGGTCTTCGATAATTTTAGCTTGTTCGGAATTTTTGAGTTGTAGCTCTTCTATTTGAGAACGTAATTCGAACACTAGCTGATCCATATAATTCCTTTAGGGGAGCTAACCGGCTCCCCTAGCGGTTCAAGGTTCGTAAAAGATTAAACCCGTTGCATCCTTGATATGTTCGCTCCAGAAAGAATCTAATTTTTTACGGACAGGCTTCCAGATCCCTGGCATTACTGTGATAACTTCAATACCCCGGTGTTCGTAATATTTAGTTATCAGCATGTACATGCTGCGAGTAATTTTGTCGGGATTGTTTGGCGGTATTTCCTCGACAATTACCTGCGACGGGCGGAAATTCACAAGTAATTGTTCGAGGAAATCGACGGCTAAATAGTCGTGTGAAACGGTACAGGTAAAGATTATTCTGCTACCGAAAGAAGCGGCTACGCCTGTCGTATGGCCTGGGTCGAAGGCAAGTCTAGAAGGGAACGCCGTCTTTCCGGGCGACTGACTCATCGTCGCCATCGTCTTCGTCGTCTTCATCATCGCCCCAATCGTCGTCCTCTTCGGAATCGGCATCGTTCTCGTCCTCGTCGTCATCATAATCTTCATCGTCAGCACCGCCGGTGGGGGCGGGGGCGGGTTGTTCTTCCATGAGTTTCTGGGCGACCTCTTCGGTCAGAAACTGGGCGACGACGTTCTTCAGACGACCCTGATATTCCTCATTGCCCAGCCTGCCGTAGAAGGTTTTACCCCGACAGAATTGGATGAGCTTGGCGACGGTCATGTTGCCAGTGGTAGGCGCTGAGATGGCGTCCAGAAAAGCTTCAAAGATCCAGCGGCTATTGTCGCCCAACATGATGTTGGAGAAGACGGTGCTGGAGCGACCCTCGACGGAAAACTGGCAGGCTAAGTATTGTGACTTCTGACCCTGCTTGAGTTCCATCGCCTTGACACGCATCTTGTAAACCCCGTCCGGCAACACGCCTCCGGTACGACCCAAACTGATTGTAGCTACTGCTTGCTTTGCCATTTGCTTATTTCTCCTTGATACCAAAAACAGAATTGTAGTTATTAGGCTTGTTACGAACGCCAATCCCTAGCCGGTCTTTGCCGACGTGGTCTGGGGTATTAGCGAACGAAACAAGAAACTTAACGTCTTCCTTGTTGTCACCGGCTTGCGTAAAAGTATAGCCGATCGCATCAACTAAGCGGCTAACTTCCGGTCCAATGACTTTCCCGATGAACTTAGGCGCCGACTGATCTTCTTGGAATTCTTTGGGCGCAATAACGTTGGTGAATACTACGTTGCAGGGTAGGCGCAAGAACGAGCGAAAGATCTTCAGAAAGTCCCGATTGGCTTTACCGTAGTCAGCCTGCGTAGGCTGATCTTCGTATAGCCGATTCGCGCCAGTAAAGTTGGTAATAACATCCAACATGACTAGTTCCTGCATTTCGCTTAGGGAGTCCAGAACAACGGTCTGGAAAGGCGCATTACCATCCGCTAGGGCTTTCCTAATGGCTTCGTAGGCTGCTCTAAGCGATTTCATGTTGTCTACTACCTTGGACCGATCTTTCGGGAAACGTAGCGGCTTTTTAGAGCCTACTCCTTTGAGTCCTCCTTCCATATCTACAAATAAGGGTTGCGGGAAGGTAGAGGCAAGCCAAGTCTTACCGCTACCACTAGTTCCGTATAGTAGAACTTTCTTGAATTCACTACCGGAATCCTCGTCCCAAACACCAAAGTTAGAATCTAGTTCTGCTTTGGGTGGTGAAACTTTTTCGGTCATACGGTCTCCATCTTGTGCAAACAATAATCCTTAATGGCACAATCCCATTGACAATTTTCGGTGAAGTTTCGGTAAGGCTTAGGCTCTAATTGGAATTGTTCCATCTGCTCGATTTGGGTATCTACGTCTACCTTATAATTCTGAAGGAATCTTGGAGTCCGGAAACACAATTTACGGACAGGAGATTCAGGCTTGTCGGTTCCGGTAGGAATTATGTTGTAAAGTAAACCATCAACTTTCAAGCCTAATTCCTGAGCAAGCATAAGATAGAAACTGACCTGATTGTTGGTAGCTAAACCGCTAAGGCTTTTGCTCTTTTGAAACTTGTGATCGACGATGAAAATCTGACCGGCTGGAGTCTTGACGACTAGGTCGAAAATACCCATGTACTTTCCAACCTTAACTTCTTCTTCGACATATATAACCTGCCAGCGGTCAGCCAGGGTAGCGGTCCAGTAGTAGGTAAGGATGGAGCGTAGTCGGTTAAATTCCTTCAGCTCAAACTCATCCATGGGAGAGAATTCCTCATAGGCGTGATCCTCTGCCAGCTTGTAGTTAGCTCCACCGTAGAAGGACTTTAGCGCTACGTGACCGGCTTTCCCTACTCTAGCACCTAATCCTTCGGGGATTTCTAGGGCTTCGTCATCCGACAGCATGTACAGTTGTTGGAACTTGTAGTTACAGCGTCGGAAGGTGGTAGTGCTGGTATGACTATAGTGCTTGACCATAGGTCGATTTCCTCGTAGCGCTTGGCCAGTTCTTTGAGCATCCCTAAGAAGACTCTAACAATTTCCTTCTCAGGAAGTTCTGGATAAAGGCTTTGGTTTCCTTCCAGCATGTAACCGGCTAACCCTTGCTTGCCAGAACCTTCGGCATAGTATACAACCTTGACCGAAATAGAGAATTCCGGAATACCCTGGAAGAAGAACTTAATCTGCTCCGCAGTGGAATTACCTACCCGCTCACGTTGAACACTATTGAGAATATTTACTGTGAATGGAATTTCTTTCAAAGGCATTCTCCTAAGTTATTACACAGGTGTTACGGCTATAATTGTACCACAATTTTGCCTGCAAGTATACTAGCCACGTGGCTAGTTTACTTAGCCGCAACATCTGCAATAGCTTTCTTCTCGATCTCCTCCTTTTCTGCTTGAATAAGATAGCCTTGTAAGGTAAGCGGATCCCACCATTCGCGGACGGGTAAGCCGCCAATCCTAGCCATCTTACCTAGCTCCATCAGCCTATGCTGGAGATAGGCTTTTTCGGCTAACTCTAACTCGACTTGACCGAACCAAATTTCTTCGCCTCTGATATCCAGAACCCGAACTAGCCAAATCCCCTCCTCAGCAGTTTGTACTCGTTCCTGGATGTATACTTTCTGGAAAGGGGAAAGGGTTTTCTTCAGTTTAGGACTAGTGATGTAAAAGCCTTCATCAACTTTACTCATCAGTTTCTCTCCAATCTATCCATTTACCCAAGCTACGGTTCCAATCCGTAGCATAAAAGAACCTACCGAACCACAAATCAATTTCTTTCTTTGCTTCTTCCGGGGTAGCGGAAGCATGAACAAGATTACGCTGATCGGTGAGGCCATAATCAAATCTAATAGTTCCCGGTAAAGCTTTAGCCGGATCGGTAGAGCCAACCATATCCCTAACTACCTGTACAGCGTTTGGACCGCTCCACACCATCAAAACGCTAGGTCCATCAGCTAAGTGCAACATGTATTGTCGAAAATATTCCCAGTTCTCCAGATGGGAATAATGGCTCTTCAAAAAGTTAAGGGAAAGCTGCACCATCGTGATGTCGATTATCTTTAATCCTTTGCGCTCAAAGCGGGAAATTAACTCTCCCATCAACCCACGTTGTAACACTTCCGGCTTGAACATGACAAAGGTAATTTCCATATCTATTTACCTTTCTTACGGTTGAATTTATATATTTTCTTGAAGCTATCAACTTCACTTCTACGGTACAACCAGATACCCCACCTAGTCCCGGTTAGCTTACCTTCTTTCCGTAGCTGGGCGACTCTAGCCTTGCTTATACCTAAGTGTTCGGCTGTCTCCTTAGCGGTCAAGAAAACTTTATCTTGCTCTGACATTTTCTCCTCACTGGAACGGTAAATAGTTTTCGTCCCATTCCTGACGGAATAATGTAACAGCTTGTTCGGGGGTAGTAGCTGCACCACTAGCAAATAACTCGTACAGCCACTCAATATCGGTTATGTTAGTAGCTTGCGAAACTACCGCTAAAGCAGAATTAATCTTTTCCTGACTCAATACTCCTTTCCTCAATAATTCAATAGAATTCTGAACATTTTCGGGTGAAACCAACATCATGACTCAACATCTCCCAACTAGCTCACCGATTGTGAGTAACTGAGCGTTCTGACTACGCTCTAGTAATGCCTCATGAACAAGCTGGTCAATAGTAGGACTACCATCCGCATAAGTGCTTTTAAGTAGCACAATCTTGACCGGATGCTTGCTGGTAATACGTCTGGCTCTAAATAGGCTCTGATAATAAGCTTCACTATCAAAATTACGTTCTAAGTAATAAGCAACTCTTGCTGCGGTAAGGGTAAGACTATACTTACCTACAGAATCGTTGATTATTAGGATGTCCAAGTCTCCTTCTTGGAACTTCTTGACCAGAGCATAACGTTGCGAACTCTTGGTATTCCCGGTTAGAACCTCAACATCTAATTTGGGAAATTCTTCCCGAAGAATCTTGGATAAGCGGTCAGCAGTCGCCTTGTACTTAACCCAAACAAGACAAGGCATATCTTCTTCCCGCATTAGCTCAATTAACTTATTCCATTTACCGCTTCCCTCCGCAACGCTATCTATCAGTAGGGGATTGCTGGCAATCTGCAGTAGTCGGGTCGTCAGGCTAATTAGCCGCTTAATCGGTAAAGGCTTCTTGGATTTTAGATGCTTGGCTTCGATAAGTAGCTTTTCTTTAGCCTCTAGATATATCTGCTCTTGGACCGGCTCCATAGGTACTTCTATTTCTACCGGAATCCATTCTGGAACATTCTTAGGGTAATCGCAATTCACGATAATATCAGCTAAATCACGCAGAAGCAATTGTTCGGAATTAGGTTTATTACCGACAATTTTAGTTCCCCAAAAGTTAGTTTCCAGTAGGCAATAACGTCCTGCGAATTTCCAGTAGGAACGAAATGATTTCGGATAAAGTATCTTTAATTGCGAGAATAAATCATCATTAACTTTACTTACCGGCATACCGCTAAGAAGCCATACGGTTCGAAAATTTTCCGACAATTCGGAGATGATATTTGTTCTTCCGGATTTGCGATTTTGATAGAGAAAGCTTTCGTCCAGAATCAGGAAACTATTAAGGTAACGAGCATCATAGAATACGGAGGCTAACCCTTCCCCAAAGCTACTCTCTAGATTCTGTATACCGTTGATAACGTTGGGCGTAGTTAGGATTAGCTTAGTAGTCCCATCCTCATCTTCGGTAAGAACACGTACATCATCTATTTCGCGCCATACGCTCATCCTAACCCTTGTTTGGGCTTTAGGTATGTACCAACGCTCTACCTCTTCTCTCCAACCATCTAGGCTGGTTAAGGGAACAACTATGATAACCAGATCCGCCACTAGGTTACGTAGCGCTACTAAGCTGATGACCGTCTTCCCTAAGCCGGGAGCAGCGGTCAGCAATGCCCTCTCCCTAGCATGGAGAAGGTTAGCCGGTTCACGCTGGATCGGAAATAGATCTTCGTTTACCCAGTTTTGGGTTTTAGGTTGAGTGTGTCGTAGGATTAAGAAGCGTAGCTCTTGCCTATCTGCCTCACTAATGGTTATTCTGGGGAATAGCTCTTTGATCTCCCACTGAGCAAGTGCTAGAGGTTCGGAGACTAGGATATTCACACTCTTAGGCTTCAGACGCCAGCAGATCAAGTTCTGCTTTATGGCGTCTACTTGTGCCGTATTCCAGCCTGGAAGTTCCAGGTGGAGCATATTACCCTTAACTGTCAGAATCGGATTCTTCATGTTGTCGTTCCAAATTAACTAGCTGTAATTGCTTCAGGACAATTTCACCGCTGATGCTCAGCTTAGTTTCCCCTAAATGGAAAGTAGCAATATAGTCTCTCAGTTCCGGGCAAACCTGGATAATAGCCTTAGCTTCCCGAGTAAGTTCCCCACCACTGTGGATTTCATCCATCAGGAAGAAAAGTTTCCACCGCTGAATACCCAAGGAACGACAGATGTTCGTTAGCGTCTCAATGGTAGGAACCTTTCTATCGTTCTCAATAAGGTTAAACCACCCTTTGCGCAAATTGGCTCCTTCGGCTACTGTTTGCTGTGATTTACCTTTAGTTACCCGGACGCAATTGATTGAATGACTTATCTGCATCTTCAGCCCACTTTCTATATAAGTTAAGATCTACGATAGCAAAGGTTAGAGAATCCATATTACGGAAGGAAACTGAAACTTGCTGGGTCTCCATATTAGCCATAAAGAAATTACAGTACACCATTCGGGGGTAAGTACCGGCTTGCTGGATAAAGTGAATGTCTCTTATATCAAATAACTTCAGCATGACAATCTCCAAGATTACGTGCCAGGGTGCCCTGAGTAGGTTCTATTTGTGGGATATTACCTACCCGCCTAACGGTTGGGAAACCGTATATCGGATAGTGGGTAATCCAGGCTATAAGGTACACCCCAGCATAATCAATACTTCTACTGACAAATCCCGGCTGAACCGGGCATTTGTCATTTATTCAGTTAAGCGGATTGTGCGTTATATAACTTTTCCCGCAAGGCATCTATGGCAGTTTCTAAAGCCTTCATCTCCGTCAGGATTTCATCAACGTTGGTTCCTGGCTTCAGATCGGAGACTTTTTGCGCATTTTGCAGCGCCCATCCATAAGCCATGACCCGGTTCGACATATCGGTCAGCTCGCGACGAATGGTTTGTAAAGAGATAATCATCTGGTGGTCCTTTCGGTTCTAGAGTTTAACTTGCCTGTGAACCTATTCTACCACAACTTTGCCTGCGAGTAAACTAGCCAGCTGGCTAGTTTTGATGCACTAGCGGCACGAACAATTCTACGATGACCTGCCTGGTAGGTTCAATCAGTGGGGTCGGAGTTAGCGTCGGAAAGGCTGTACTGCTAAAGCAGATAAGCAAGCCGGTTTCCGGATCCACATAGCAATCCTCCGTAGGATAAGGCGGATTATCTTGCGCTTGTACGTAACCTTTCTCCATTAGCAAGAAGAACCCAAAGATCAGAATGCAGAGTAACGTAACGGTCCAACGAATCATGTAACTCCCCCTACGCTTTGTCGAGCTCATCATAGTAACGAGGCTGTGAGCGCAATCTGCTTGCAGAATCTTCCCTTCCCAACGATAAAGATTGAAGAGGTGGTGGGGGAAAGTAAATGCTGAGAAGGAAGACGATAAAGGCTGCCACCAGAACTGCGATGACCACGTTGATGAGCTTGTTGGGGAAATATGACCAATCCAGCCGGATACGGGTATCCTCCTGAATCCGTAGGCGATCGGTCTGCCCCTGCTCTTGCGCCAGCGCTACGCCGACGGCTTGATCGCGTAGGGCTTCCGCAACGGCGACCTGATTGTTGCTAAGGGTAATATCCCGAACAAATTGGGTGATACCGTGGACGCCCATAATGCCCACTAAGACGAACATGAACAATACGATCAGAATACTGGCGCAGCCATAGAAGGCTACGAATGGACTTTCGGAATTGCCGTGACTTTTCATGGGTTTCTCCTTCACTATAATTCTAATTCTCATGATATTTTCTAAAGTTTATGGTGGGTAGGGAGTAGTTCCTTTGCTACCCCCTACGTTGAACCTAATTAGTTAGCTGTTCGGAAGAGAGGCAAGAACATAGCCCGACCTCGGAACTCGGAAACAACTTCGGCTGCACCTTCAGCCTTTACCCGGACGGTGGAGGGATAGAATCCGCTGAGCGTATCCCCGAATCCGATTGTGACTGCGGTATCCAGAAAGCCTTTGCAGGAGCCGGTATTAGCGTCAACCGGCTGACAAAGGTTAGTGGCGTCTCCTCCTACCGCATAAGCGACATCGATGCTGTTGGTGTTGGAAACGATGAAGGAAAAGTTGCAAGGTGCTTGATCCCCACGGATGGTGACTTCGGTAATCTTGGAAGTATCCTGTCCCAAACCTGGAATGGGGGTAAAGTAAGGAAACATCCGAACCGTAGTGGAGCAGACGGCTGTAGCCGGTGCTACTTCCACAACTTCTTGTGCCACAACAGGCGTAGCGGTCAAGCAAGCCAACGCCAGTGGTGCGACAAAACGAACGAACAAACGCTTCATGTGCTATACTCCTTCTGACTAACTACTTTTGGTGATCGGTGGCTTCGGTGTAGGCTGCTAACTGCGAAGTATAGGATTCGAACCTATGTTTGCCGGTTTGGGTTGTCCTAGCCTATTAGACGATCAAAGAAATGGATTCGAACCATTATCTACCCACTAAGGCTGCCCTATCCTCTAGACGAACTTCGCATTTCCGTACAACTTATTCTACCACAATTTTGGTCGGAATAAAACTAGCCAACTGGCTAGTTTTATTCGAATTGTGATCAGAAACTTTGGATCCAGATGTCTTGGGCTTGCCGGCGGAAAGCAGTAGCTTGTTCGTACTGTTCGGTCCACTCGTTCTGCCAGCCCAGCGCCAACCCGTTCTGCAGATGCACCGGAATATCGTTCATCAGACTAACGTAGGTTTGGTGCAGCAGGATCATAGTCTCGTAAGCGGTCAAGCGAGCATTCAACCGTTCGCGG
>ERZ761592.432-NODE-432-length-13106-cov-13.994713_pt1 | contig 13106 bp, 27 predicted proteins | sample MGYA00433095_ERZ761592 | MGnify/ENA primary metagenome ERZ761592 (study PRJEB28899, sample SAMN03785554) | bioreactor sludge metagenome | biome: EBPR Sludge; feature: EBPR Bioreactor; material: 0.22µm filtered reactor supernatant | place: Saint Lucia: Queensland... | reverse complement strand
CAGGGCGGCTTCGATCAGTGGATGCAGCGCAAGCGGCAGGGCGCTGGCGAATACAGTTTGACCCCGGTTTATGGCACGGACGCGCAGGGCAATACCGTGCTCATCCAGCCCGGCAAGTCGGGTGAGGCGATCCAGACGAAATTGCCGGACGGCGTGAAGATTTCCAGCGGCGTCGAGAAGGTCGATCTCGGCACGGAATGGGGCCTGTACGACAAGCGCACCGGCAACCTTGTCGGTCGCCAGCCGAAGGACATCAAGGGCAAGGAAGCGGCAGAGGAAGTCGGCAAGGCGCAAGGGCAGGCTCAGTCGATCCTGCCCCAGACCAAGACGGCGGTTGAGAGCGCGGTTCGCGTCATCAACGATCTCCGCAAGCATCCCGGCCTTGAATGGGGGACGGGCGGCACAAGCATGGTCGGCGTTATCCCCGGCACAGCCGCGCACGACTTCCAGGCTATGAACGAGCAGGCAATGGGCAAGTCGTTCATGGCGGCTCGTGATGCGCTCAAGGGTGCCGGTCAGGTCACGGACTTTGAAGGCAAGAAGGGCGAGCAGGCCATTGCGAACCTGAAGACCTCGCAGTCCAAGGGCGCTTATCTGAATGCGCTTGATGAATTGGAACGCATGTTGAATGCGTCCTATGAGGACTTGCAGCGCAAGGCTGGCGTTCAGGTCATCCCACGCGGCCCAGCGGCCCAAACTCAAGGGAAGCCTGACCGCTCTGCAATCGAGCAGGAAATGCGTCGGAGGAATCTCATTCCGTGACCGATCTTTCGCGGCTGTCAGACGACGAATTGCGGGCGCTCTATTCCGCGCCGCAGAAATCGCTTGCAGATATGTCCGACGACGAATTGCGCGCGGCCTATGGTGCCCCAGAAATGGGGTGGGGCGATACCGCAGCAGACGTTATTAAGTCAGCCGGTTCCGGCCTTGTGCGTGGCGGTGCCGTGCTTGCTGGTCTGCCCGCCGATCTGTCGGAAATGGGCGCTCGCGGTCTCGACGTTGCCACGCGGTTCATTGGTGACAAGCTTGGTGCAAATATTCAGGAACGTCCCAACCAAACACCGACGCTCGGGTCGCAGCAAATTCTCGGCGGCATTCAGTCCGTCACTGGCGATCTGCACAAGCCGCAGACCACGGCGGGAGAGTTCGCGCAGACCATCGGTGAGTTCGCCCCCGGCATTGTTGCAGGCCCCGGCGGGATTGGTGCCCGCGCATTGACACAGGTTGTCGCGCCGGCTGTTGCAAGCGAGGCGGCGGGCCAGTTGACGAAGGGGTCGGACGCTGAGCCTTACGCGCGCGTTGCTGGTGCCATTGCTGGCGGCTTTGCGCCTAGCGCGCTGTCTCGCGCGATCTCCCCGCTCCCCATCAATGCAGAGCGGGCCGGTGCGGTCAACACGCTTCGTAACGAGGGCGTTACCGATCTAACCGCAGGGCAGGTCACAGGCCGCAAGCCGCTTCAGTATCTTGAGGCCGAACGTGGGCGCGGCGCGAACCTGATGGAAAGTCAGGGCGAGCAGTTCACGCAGGCAGTATTACGCCGGGTTGGCGAGAATGCAGAGCGCGCGACACCGGAGGTCATTGACCGCGCGTTCACCCGCATAGGGGGTGAGTTCGACAGGCTCGCAGCCAACAACGCGGCGGTGCTTGACCAGCGGTTTAACCAAGCCGCTCGTGCTGCGGTTGATGATTACAATAACCTTGTTTCCGCCCCCAACCGCGTCCCCGCCGTCGAAAACTTCGTTCAGGAAATTACGAACGCAGCGCAGGCCGGACGTGGCGCGCTAACGGGCCAGACTTATCAGTCTTTGCGATCCCGTATGCAACGCGCTGAGCGCGGGATGGGGGCAAACCCCGAAGCTCGCACGGCAATCCGCGATATGCGCGAGGCGCTGGACGATGCAATGGAGCGCAGCATTGCACGCAGCGGCAACCCTGCTGACATCGCTGCATGGCAGAATGCCCGTCAGCAATACCGCAATATGATCGTGGTCGAACAGGCCGCGACTGGGGCAGGCGAGGGTGCGGCGGCCGGGCTGATTTCGCCCGCGAAGCTCCGTGAGGCCACAGTCAACAAGCAGGGCCGCCGCAACTATGCGCGCGGGCAGGGTGATTTTGCCGATCTCGCGCGGTCTGGCGTTCAAGTCATGACGCCGCTGCCGAACTCGGGCACGGCGGGCCGCATATCGGCGCAGAACATGGGCGCGGGTGCGCTTTCGATGGCTGGCGGTGTTGGGGCCGGGGCTAGTTCTGGCGGCGACCCTACATCAACCGCGCTTGGCTTTTTGGCGGGGGCAATCGCCCCGCGCGCTGTCGGGCGCGCCGCTACGTCTCGGCTTGGGCGTTCATATCTCGGCAATCAGGCCGCGACTGGCTTGCTCGGCAACGTCAACCAGCGACAGGCCGGGCTACTCAATGCGTTGATGGCCTCGCAACAGCAACGACTTGAATCGTCGCGCTAGGTCAACGACCACAACAAGGAACGCGGTTGCGAGCCACGCGGCGGCAATTGCGATAACAGCCACGGCAAGCGTGCTGGTTCCGTGTGCCCAATCATATTTGATGTTTGAGAACACGACCGCAACGACAATCGACAATTGAAAGAGTTTCAGGATCATGGGCCTTCTCGACTTCGGCAATGCAATCGCCGGGATTGAAAGCGGCGGTCGTTACGATGCCCTCGGCCCCATGACGAAGGGCGACCGCGCCTATGGAAAATACCAAGTCATGGGCTCGAATGTAGGCCCTTGGACGGAAAAATTCTACGGCAAGCGGCTGTCCCCCGACGAATACCTAGCCAACCCCGAGGCTCAGGAGGCCGTGTTTCAGGGGCAATTCGGAACCTACGTCCAGAAATACGGGCCGGAAGGCGCAGCCAAGGCATGGTTTGCCGGCGAACGGGGGATGAAGAACCCGAACGCCAAGGACGTTCTCGGGACCAGCGTTGACGCCTACGGCAAGAAATTCATGGCCGGTCTTGGCCCGCAGGAACCCGCCCCACAGGGCATTCTGGCGGTCGCGCAGGGGGTGCAGCCGCAACCTGGGCTGGCCCCGCAGTCCATGCCGCAGCAGGCACAGATGCCAGCGCGGCAGATGCAGCCCATCGGCGGGCCTATCGCTAATTTCGCACAGGAGCCGCCGAACGAGCCGCCACCGATGATGCAGCTCGCGGCGTACCGCCCGCAGATCAAACGTCTCGCACAGGCCCCTTCGGGGGTCTTTTCTTTTGGAAGGTAACACATGGCAACCGGAGGCGTCCCTCTTTGGTCGAAGACCGCCGCAAGCAATGCGAGCGCAGACCCCGCCGTGAATTGGGCGGAAGGCCAGGCCCCGTCGAGCGTGAACGATTCCGCGCGCGGCATGATGGCATCCGTCGCGAAATGGCGTGACGATCTCTACGGCCTGACGACGGGCGGGACTTCGACCGCGTACACGGTCACGACCAACGCGACCTATGCGACCGCAGCCGAAATGAGCGGCGCGGTGTTCACGATCATCCCGGACAATACAAGCGGGGCAAGCCCGACGCTCGCCGTTGATGGCCTGACCGCACGGGCGCTGAATGTCTCGACGGGCGTTGCGGTCCCGACTGGCGCACTCGTTGCCGGGACGCCTTATCTCGTCAAGTACGTCCACGCAACGACCGAGTTCATCGTTCTTGGCTCGCCGGGCAAGAGCCTGTTGACCGCGCTCGACATCATCAACGGCACGTCGGAAACGTCCATCGCGACGGGTGACACGCTGCCGATCTATGACGCGAGCGCCACGGCAAACCGCCGGATGCTGGTGTCTGACTTCCTGAAGATCATCAATGCACTGACCGAGGACACGACGCCGGACAGTGCCGCCGACTATGTGATGAGCTACGACACAAGCGGGACTGCGGCGAAGAAAATCCTTCTTGCCAATATGCCCAGCCGCCTCCCGCGCGGCTATATTGACGGCTGCGTTCTGTCGAACGGCACAGACGCGACGAATGACATCAACATTGCTGCTGGCGTCTGCCGTGACAGCACGAATGCCGTTGACATCACGGTTCCGGCGATTTCAGGAAAGCAGCTCGACGCCAATTGGGCGGCTGGCGGGGCCGCCGGGATGCGTAATTCCGGGGCTGGTATCACCGACACGACATACCACATCTACGCTGTCCGCACTGCCGCCAGCGCGACGGCCGACATCTACGCGCACACGAGCACGACCGTTGCGACGGTCTTGACGGCATTGCAGGCTGAAACGGGCGGCTCCGATTATGTCTATGCCCGCCGCATCGGCTCCATTGTGCGGCTGTCGAATGCCATCGTCCCGTTTATCCAGGTTGGCGAACAATTCGTCTTGTCGCCTCCGCTGAACGTGACTGTCAGTACGGCCTTCGACAACACGCAGCGCAATTATGCGCTCCCGATCCCCACGGGGCTCAGCCTGCTTGCCGACGTGTATGTGTGGGGCGAAGTTTCTGGAACGCTTGCCTCTATCGTTGTCGGGCATCCGTCCGTCACTTTTGCAAGCCCGACCAACACGTCCGGTTCGCCAACGGCTGTGGGGTCAGGCGTCTCCAATGTTGCCAGTCTCCCGGCGCAAACACGCCATCTTTGCCGGACTGACACGTCGGCGCAAATCGCAGTCCGCGCGAATGCCGAGTGTACGGATTGGGACATCTACGTCTTCGGATGGATGGATCAGAGAGGCCGAGACGCATGATTTCTGCAAGAGGATGGCTTGGTTTGGCCGCCGCGTGTGCGGCTTTTTTATTGGTCGGTACGCACGCGAGGGGGCATGACCTCTATGAGGTGGCTTGTTGTTCTAATCGCGATTGCGCTCCTGTGCCTGACAATCGCGTGGCCCAAATCAGCGGTGGATTTCTCGTTGATGGAGAGTTCGTCCCGGTGCGTGACCCCCGAGTGAGGCGCCCAATCAACGAGCAATTCCATCTCTGCAAGCATGTGACGACTGGCCAATTGCTCTGCATCTATCCCAAGCTTCAGGGGTTCTAATGAACAAGAAAGTCATTGCTGGCGTCGTTGCTGCGGCGACGGCGGGCGGTGCGTATTTCCTCACCCCGTCCAAGGAATACGATGCGCACATGTACGTCATGCGCGGACTTCTCGGGGGCAACGGCTTCGAGTTCTCGAAGGGCGTGGATGTCGTCGCCGCGAAAGTCGCGAAGGCATACAAGGTCAAGACGACTGTTACGTCATGGACGCAAGCACAGGCCCTATGTGATGCGGCGCGCGAGAATTACAAGAAGGACAAGAAGCCGATCATTCTTCTGGGGCATTCGCTCGGGGCAAACAGCGTCTCGACCATCGCACATTGCCTGAAAGGCATTCCTGTAGCCTTCGCGCTCTACTATGACCCGACGCCATTTGTCGGGTGCGTCCCGGCGAATGTGAAATACGCCACGAGCTGGCGGCGCTCGTTCCCGCTCGATCTCGGCGGCGGCACCGTCAAGCGTTGCGACGGTTCAACGAAGAACACGGCGAATATCACGGTGAGGACCAGGCACACGGTCCTTGACGATCTCCCCTCTATTCATGACGCGACGATCAAGCGCGTCGGCATTGCGATCAAGGGCGCGGGATGAACGTAACCAAGCATCCAAGCGGCAGGCCAATCCACAAGGACCGTACAGTCGGGAAGCGTTACTGGAACCTTCCAAATGATGGCCCGCTCAATCCGAGGCTGCGCGACAAGAGCGGTTTTACGCAGGCGGTCGGGTTTACGGCGAACCTAGTCCGCGACTATGAAGACGAGGATTACGAAGATGGAAAAGGTTAAGGCGGTCTGGAATCGGGTGACGGAATATTTTGCCGTCGCCTATGTCTGGATCAAGTTCATTGCCGACTATATCGGGGACTGGATTTCAGCATATCCGAAGACGGCCCTCGTGGCGATGATCGTCCTTGCGGTGCTGTGAACTGTGCCGCCTCGATTGGCGTCATGCCTTTGTATTTAACGCGCCTATGAAGCGTTTTGTACGGCACACCTACCGCCGCCGCAAAATCCTTCAATACCATCCGCTCGCCGTTGTGCTCGACATAGACATTATCCGTCCTGTTCCGTGACTGTGTTCGAGCGTCAGCCCATCGGCAGTTTCCCTTAGTATATGGGCCGTTTACATCAATTCGGTCTAATGTCATTCCGGTTGGGCACTCACCCATATCGGCGAGAAACGCAGGGAAGCTATCTAACCATGCGGGGCTCATAGTTATTCCGCGCCCCCCGTAGCGGGGGTATTTTTCATCGTTCGGGTTCGTGCATCTTGATTTGGCGTGTTGCCAAGCCTTGAGGGTGCGCGATGTTGTGTACCCAATCCTGTGCCCGTGAGTAAGAGACCTTTCCCGCGTAACGTCGCGGCGAAGGCAACCGCAACTTTTTGCAACACCTTGTCTGACGCGCTCCAGCGGGACCGTAACGGTATTCCCGCAATCGCAGCGAAAAATCCAAGGCGATCTTCGCCCCACTAAACTTGTCCGCTCTACGGCAACGAGCCGGCCGTAGCGTTCTCCAGTGATGTCTATGGCTCTTGTCATCCAACGCACTTAATGGTCGCGCCCGGAAAATCAATATGCAAACCAATTTTGACCGGTCTTTGAGAGAAACGCTCAAGTGGGAGGGGGGCTATAGTGACCACCCAAGAGACCCTGGTGGCAAAACCATGCGCGGCGTCATTCAGAAGGTCTATGACGCCTATCGCAAGAAAAAGGGCCAGCCGACACGTTCGGTCAAGCATCTGTCGGACGCCGAACTGTTCGACATCTACCGGCGCAACTACTGGAACCTCGTCAGGGGTGACGAATTACCGGCTGGCGTCGATTATGCCGTCTTTGACGCGGGCGTGAATTCCGGCCCGTCGCAGGCCATCAAATGGCTACAGCGAACCGTGGGCGTCCCCGCTGACGGCACGCTTGGCGACCGCACGCTTGAGGCGGTTCTAGAGCGGGATGCGGCCAGCGTCGTTGCTGGCGTCTGTGACCGCCGCTTGGCGTTCTGCCGCTCGTTGCGGACGTGGGATGCGTTCGGGGCCGGATGGTCGCGGCGCATTGCCGGCGTCAAGAAGCTCGGCATGGCATGGGCACGATCTGCCCCGCCCCCGCCGCCCGACGTTGAACCGGAGGAGCCGGCACCAGGCAAGGCCCCCAAGCCGTTGCCAGAGGACGCGCCCAAGCGCGGGTTCTTCGGCAAGCTGATCGCGGTCATCGGTTCGGCCATCGGTTCGGCTGTCTCGTTCATCTTCTCCGACTGGAAGATCGCCTTGGTGTTCCTCGGGCTGATCGTGTTCCTCGCGTTCTTCCTTGGTCGCGACTGGATCAAGAAGCAGGCGGAAGATTTGCTGTGACAGGCATTCTGGCATTCATCCTCAATTGGCTCGGCGGCGGCGTCCTCGACAAGGTTCTCGGCCACCTTGAAAACAGGGTGAACAACGAGACGGAACGCCAGCGCATCAAGTCATTGCGCGACCAGCATCTAGCCACCATGCAAGCCCATGTCATCACGTCCGGCATGGAACATAAGTGGTTCTGGATACCGTGGCTGATTGCGACGGTTCCGATGGCGGGATGGTTCGGCCTCGGGATGCTCGGGACGGCATTCCCCGGCTATCTGCCATTCGTCGCAACGATCCCGCCAGGTCTTGAACCTTGGGCGCGGGCGGCATGGGATGGGCTGTTCTTCTCTGGCGCCGGCGTTGCGTCGGCGTCCTCGATTGCAAGGGCGATCCGGCGATGACCCATATCGGGAAGGATCATACCCAACGGGGGTATGAATGACATTCGATTGGTCCATCAACGTCGGGCATGTGCTGGCTGCTATTGGCTTCATTCTCGGCGCGTCCGGCGTCGTGTGGGCGTTGCGCGGTGACATGAAGGTTCTGGCAAACCGGCTCTCTTCGGTAGAAGCGACGGTCATCAAGCTTGCTGACATCCTGATCCAGATCGGGCGGCAAGAGGAACGGCTTAACTCTCACGACCGCCGCATCACCAAGCTTGAGGACGAGGCGTGACGCCGCGCGCAATCCTGATCGCGCTCATTGCTTCTTCCCTCCTCGCCGCCCTTCTCACGTTCATCACCATCAAGAACAAGCCGCCATATACCGGCGGCCCGTTCTGCGAATACCCAACGCCGCAACACGTCGATTATCCGATGTGCGAATTCAAGCTGCGTTCGGTTGCTATCGTCAACAACGGATGAGGCCCATGCGTGGCATCCCCTGCTTGCGATGAACTCCGCTTCATAGAGCTTTTTGAAACCAGGGGGGCGAAAGAAACCGCCCAAATCGTCGGGACATCAGAACGACGTGTGTATGAAAGGCGCGCACGCCTAGAGAGCAAATTGGGCCGCGCAATCAAGCCTCCCTCCCAACGCATCACCAATTCCGAACATCCTCAACGGGTCTGCCTCGACGTTCCTGACGGCATTGTTGCCGTCGCGTCTGACGGCCACTATTGGCCCGGTCGAATCTCCACGGCACACCGCGCCTTCGTCAAGTTCTGCAAGGAACATAAGCCGAAAGCCGTTATTTTCAACGGCGATGCCTTCGACGGCGCGAGCATATCACGACATCCCCCGATCAATTGGGAACAGCGCCCGACAGTCCAGCAGGAAATCGAGACGGTACAGGAACGGCTAGGCGAGATTGAGAAAGCCGCGTTCAAGGCTGAGAAGGTCTGGACGCTCGGTAATCATGACGGGCGTTTCGAGAGTTGCATTGCTCTACGAGCGCCGGAATATGCGAACGTCCACGGCGTACATTTGAAGGATCATTTCCCGGCGTGGCGTGGCGCGTGGTCGTGCTGGATCAACGATAGCGTCGTCATCAAGCATCGCTTCAAGGGCGGCATCCATGCCACGCACAATGCTACCCTGTGGGCTGGGAAAACGATCATCACAGGCCACCTTCACTCATTGAAGGTGACGCCGTTCAACGACTACAACGGCGTTCGGTGGGGCGTCGATACCGGGTGCATTGCCGACCCGGACGGCCCGCAGTTCGATTACAACGAGGACAACCCGCGCAATCACCGATCCGGTTTCATTGTGCTGACGTTCAAGGGCGGGCGTCTGTTGTGGCCTGAGATTGTTTCCGTGTTCGACAAGGACCATGTGGAATTCAGGGGGCAGGTGATCCGTGTCTAAGTCCTATCACCAAATCATTGACGGCGAATGGTTCACGCCAAGCAAGCGCGGGTTCAAGGAGCAATGCTGCGATTGCGGGCTGGTCCACAAGGTTGATTTCCGCGTGGTCGATAACCAAATACAATTCCGATGCAGCCGTGACGAGCGTTCTACCGCCGCCGTTCGCCGCGCCTTCAAATTCGAGAAGGACAAATGAAGGTCACGTTCCGCCCGACCATCATCGGCGCGCACAAAGAGAACGGAAACACGATCATCAATTTCTTCGTCGGTAAGCCTGACCAAATTCACGAGCTTGTGATTACACCAATGCAGGCGAGACATTTGCGGTCGCATTTGAATGCGGTAGAATACGCAGACGATACGCCCGCTGAATCTCCAATGGAGCTGCCCTGTGCCTGACGAGGTATTGCAGTTTGTCCGTCATTCGGATGTCCCCGACTATGAGGCCTTAGGATGGATCAAGACGGAAGGGTTGAAGGGGACGCATCACGGCTTCCACTCCGAAATCATGAAATGGCCGCACCCCGAGAAGCCGCCGGCAAGACCGCAGAGATAGATTGGCCGTCCATCTTCTGGGGGCCTGGTGGCGTCTGGAAGCTCACGCTCGCTGTTGACGGCAAGACACTCGAATTCCCTATCAGCCGGCGCAATGCTGGAATCCTGCTCCGCTCAATCGGGGCCGCATTCGAGCAAGAATACCGCCCGCAAGAGCTTACCGATCATTTTGATCGGTGCGCTGTTTAGCTATTGGGCTATTAACAGCGCCCACTGAGCGGTTATTCGCTTATCAGAAGTTCCAAACTCGCGGCTCGCTCTCCGGTGGGCCGTAGTCCCATTCCTCGATAGCGTCCCTATAGCGGGTTTCGATGCCCCTGGCGTCGTCGGACACAGCATTGATCTCGGCAGAAAAGTCGGGGAAAAGCAGACGAAAATTGTCGAGTAGGAGCCCCCCGCACGACGAACAAAAGCCGTCCGCAGAAATCATGATCTTGGCTATTTTCGTGATTTCGTCTTTTGTCATCCCTGACTTCCTTTCTGCTTATTGGCGGATGTTAGGGCTTCCCGGGACTTTCTTTGAGAAATGGGCACCATCCGCGTTCTGGAGCGTGGAGCCAGCAGGCAACGTGCGTGCGAAATACGCGGTGTGGCCCGGTCTCCGGGATGGTTTTGCAGTCCTCATCAAAGTCCTTGCAGCGATGCGCGGGGCTAAGAGGATCGTCCGTGATGGGTTTGGTCTTTATCATCTTTTACCCATAGCGCCGGAACGCGGCGTCAGCTATTGCTTGACAATGCTTGGTGTTTGCCCAGCCCATCGGCCACCGCCAACCAAGGCGGTATAGGGGGAGAAAGACATATTGCATCGCCACCCAAAAGCGAATTCTCATTTCTCCTCCGCTATCTGCTCATTAAGCGCCGCCTCTGCGGTATCGCCGAAACACGTCTCGTTGTAGAAATCCGGCACGCGCACGTCGTCTTCCGGGTCGTGCATCTTCTTCCACGCGAACGGGTCGCGGTAGAATTCCAGCGCCGCCCTAAGCCTCTCGATCTCGGCGGCACACTCTAGGAGTTGTCTGGCGCACGTTGCGTTGCGCTCGATGATGTCAGCCATTGTCATCGCCTTTCTCGGCGTTAAGCGCGCGCTCGGCTTCAATGCGGTATGCGCGCTGCACTTCTTCCTGATATGACCGCCCCGTGCCGATCCGGCCCCACCGCAACCACACTTGCAGATCGGCCTTTTCCTGTTCGGTCATTTTCTGCGGCGGAAGGGCCATCGTCCGGCCTCCTGTATGTGAGAATTAGGCGCTCACAGATCGTCAATCTGCGGGGTGAGGCAGGCGATCTGCGCCACCAAATGTTCAATGTCGCGCTCTAGTTTGGCCGCGCCGACTTTCCGCGCGATTTGTCTGGCTCGATTCAGGGAGTCGATAGATGCGGCAACAAAGGCCGCGACGGTGCCCTGCGCCAATTCATCCTTGCTCATCTATTCCTCTCTCGCTGTTGTGCGGCTACCGAATGCGGCCATAGCAATCGATGGTCGCGACGATCTCCGCAGTTGTCTGCCTCGCAAGTTCGGCCTCCCCGCGCTCAATAATGCGCCATCGGCCGCCTCGGTTGTCCACGAGGATGTCGCTGGCTCCCGTAGTGCCAGAGCCGAATTCTCTTCCGACGATGTACCTGTCGTCGCCAAAGACCATCCTCATCCTCCGTGTGACTGCATATCGGGGTGTTATGCGTTCGCGCTGAGCAGCTTCGGGTAGCCGATCTCCTTCGACTTCGCGTCGAACACTTCGGCTGCCGCATCGGCCACGGTAAAGCCGGCCGCCTGTGCCATCAGGTCAAGATAGACAAACACGTCGCCGATCTCCTTGCGGAGCATGTCGCGAAGCTCGGCCTCGGTCTGCTTGTTGCCGGGCACGCCATCGCGCACGCGATTCAGTTTCTTCGCGACGTTGGCGGCCTCGCCAAGCTCACCCATCGTTGCCGTCATCCAGTCTGACAGCGACCAGCCGGCAAGCGGATGGTTGAAACCCTGCGGGCTTTCGCATCGCTCGCGGTTTGCTTGGCTGAATTCTCCGAAGGTCATAGCCATTCCGATCTCCTGTGTTTTGACGTCCTGTTAATGGCTCGCAGCAAAGTCGCAATCGCCAGCCGGCGGCTCGGTGATGTGGCCTTTGTGATCGCCCTGCGGCTTCCCGCATTTCGTGCATTTCCATTCGTAGTCGGCGCGCTCATAGCACTCGATCTGGAATGTGCTTTCATCGAACTCGATGCCGCGCTCCTGTTCCTGTTCGCGCGTGAGCGGGATGAATGTCGGCTTGCAGCCGATCCCGAACGGCCACATGACGCGCCCTGGATGTTCGGCTTCCCATTGGTTGCAGACGCGGGAAATGATCTCGACAAGCTCTTGCTGGTCCTGATCGGTCAAATCGACAGACTCAGGAAAATAGACCTCAATCGCGCGGAATTTGCCCATCTTTAATTCCCCATTACACAGTTGCATTCACGGTAAGCTCCAGTTCGAGCCGCCCGCTTTTCAGCGCATTGCAGATTTTGTCGTAAAGCAGCATCGCTGCGTAGTCGTCGTCGCAATTGATTGCGACAACCACTGTGCTGTCCTTCCGCGCGACTTCGCATTTCTGCTTCTTGTCAGTCACCTTCGGTCTCCCCTTGTTATGCGCCGTGCCGCCGCACAGCGTCAGCTATCGCGTCGTCCATACGACGGAGACACTTCCCCGCTGACTTCTTGCAGATGTCGATGATGCGTTCGGTGTCGCGGTAGCTGTCCGCGCTCACCGTGCCGCCTTCGAGGATGGCGATCACACCGTAGAAGATGGTTAGATCGCAACGGGCCTCGGCGGCTTCGTCCATCCTGTCCTTGAGGGTCTTTGGCTTCTTCGCCATGCTCTACCCGTTCCTCTATCGCCCCTTGTTAACTAGCGTCACAGTCAGGCCACGGTGTCGTCGGCGGCCCGTGATTGACGGCGGTCCATTTCACTTCGCCGGTCGTGATGTACCGCCACGCATCGCCCGCGTAATCGTCGCCGCGCTCGACCCGCCTGTCGAGTTCCGGGGCGCGCACCCACCATCGTTGTTGTGTTGTCATCGCAACCACGCCAAGAGAGCGACCATAGCCGCAACGAAAGCATAGACGGCACATACTGGCAGAAGGCCAATCTCGCCGAACTCCTTCGCCCCATCCTTGGGGCCGAGCAGCCAATTGAGTTTTTCGCGCGCGATCATCTATCCGTTCCTTACTCGTCCGAAAGCGGGATGGTGCGAGACGGCATATAGCTGCCGATCTTGCGCGCGTGTTCATCACTCCAATCGACATCTGGCGGATCGGGGTAGAACTCCGACGACCTGCCATCGTGGCCGCATCGGTCGCACGACAGCCCGTTGTTGCTGTACCGCTCGACAGCGATAGAGCCGCACTTTGGGCAGATCGGCCGGGGCCTTTTCATCTGCTAACCTCCGAT
>ERZ761592.425-NODE-425-length-13389-cov-5.464677_pt1 | contig 13389 bp, 21 predicted proteins | sample MGYA00433095_ERZ761592 | MGnify/ENA primary metagenome ERZ761592 (study PRJEB28899, sample SAMN03785554) | bioreactor sludge metagenome | biome: EBPR Sludge; feature: EBPR Bioreactor; material: 0.22µm filtered reactor supernatant | place: Saint Lucia: Queensland... | reverse complement strand
GCAGGAGAAGGCCGCCCTCGTCGGCGACATCAAGGATGTCTGCGCCGAAGCGAAGAGCAACGGCTTCGACATCAAAATCCTTCGCAAGATCGTCGCCATTCGCCGCCGGGACTACGCCGAACGGAAGGAGGAGGCCGCCATTCTCGATCTCTACATGCAGGCATTGGGGATGCAGGAATGACCCGCGCGACCGAGAAGCCGAAGTTCACGCCGGGGGAGTGGAACGTGAGGGCTGGCAAGGCGTGGATTGTGGAGACGGCCGGCGGACGGCGTGTCGTGTCAACGGCGGACAACCGAATCCGCAGCCAAGAAGAAGCCAACGCCCGCCTGATCGCCGCCGCGCCTGAGATGTATGAGGCGCTGCGCAGCATGGTTGCCGGCTTCAAGCCGTTTACATTCCGGCCCGTTGGCGCGCCGGGATCGCCCGCTCGTGAAGAGCAAGACGAGCAGAATAGGGCGCACGCAGCGGCCCGCGCCGCGCTCGCAAAGGTGGAGGGACGGGGATGAATTTCGACAAGGTTCTGAGGCTTGCAGATTTGCCGCAGAGTATCGCCCACGATCTGCGGGAGCGACGCTTCTTTGTGTCGGACGATCAGGAGTCGACGATAGCTAAGGCGTTCGATGAATACTGCAATTGGAATGGCTTGATCGGTTGCGGCCCACTATTGCGCGCGGTCCTCGACGCCATGGAATTTGCCGCCGCCAAGCGCAATCAGGTGTCCCCATGACCGCCCGCACGATCACCATCCCCGCGCCGGAGTGGAGGGAGGTAGCCCCCGGATTCCATATCCTTATGCTGGCAACTATTGAATTAGCCTCAATAGTTCATGGCGTGCTCGGCTGGCGAGCTACGGTTCGGTTCACCAAGTCGCGCGAGAAGTTTCGCGAATTTGATGCCGACCTCCCCTCCGCCAAGGCATGGGCTGAATCCCGCGCGCTCGAACTGCTGGGGGTGAAGGGGTGAGCGTCCCATCTTACAGCAAATGTCGCTATGATCTTGCTTGGCGCGGCTATTGTGGCCAATCGTTTATTGGCGACTTGTGCGAAAAGCATGACGGAATCAAATGCTCGTCATGCGGGGCACAAGCCACGCGCGAATGCTCTTACGCCGGGCAGTTCGTATGTGGATTTCCCCTTTGTGCAAACTGCGAGGGATACAACGACTGCGGCGAGGCCGCCGGAGTGTGGGGGTTTATGAACCATTACCACAAGCGGAAGAGCGACCCGACAAGGGCCGAAGCGCGCGAGATTGAACGCAAGGAGCAAGAGCGGCTTCGAGTTGAAAGCGCCGCGCTCGGAAGGGACGGCACCCCATGACCCGCCCCAATCGCCTGTTCTGGCTCGGCGTCGTTCTCATGCTCGCGGCAAGCGTCGCGGTGGCGGTGATCGGGTGAGTGAGATGGATAAGCCAGCGCTGCTCATCGAGCGCTGCAACCCCGACCTTGGCGAGGGTGGGCCATTCGAACGCGAAGTCATGATCGCCGGATGGATCGGCTGCATCAACTACGCCGCAGAGACTGCCGAGATTCGCGACGCCTACAAAGCCGAGACGGGAAAGGACTTTATCGCGACGTTCAAGCGCCGGACTCCCATCGACAAGATGATCGACCAGGCATGCGGCTTCGACCATGAAGCGGCCAAGCACGAGGCGTTTCTCGACTTCGCTGAATGGGTGACGCGGAACCTTTGGGGCCGGGCCGATCAAGAGGACGCATCATGACCGCCCGCGCCCGCGTCTGCCAGGCTGACCTCGCTCGCATATTCCGCGCGGCGAAAAAGGCTGGCGTGCGGGCGTCCGTCATCATCGGAGAGGGAGCCGACGCTATCCGTATCGAGGCGCTTGCGGAAGGGGGCGGACCCGAGGCTGAATACGACCCCTACCGCAGGGGTCTGGACAACTATGCGAAGAGCCGTCGCCGTGCCGCTTCCTGAGAACACATTCTGCGTCCGCAAGCCCAACGGCCGGGAATACTGGTATCACCAGTCCGGCCGGGGGACCGCTGCGAAGGGCGAGTTGACCCGGCTCCCGGCCGGGCCGCACGATGCCGAGTTCTGGCAGATCGCCGCGCGGCTGAACGGTGCCGCCGTCGCGCCCGGCACGTTCGACGCGCTGATCGCCGCCTACAAGGCGAGCACGAAGTGGGGCCGGCACCGGGACAGAACGCGCGAAGCCTACGGGAAAGCGCTGCAAGAGGTGTCGTCGGCATGGGGCTCGTTGCCCGTCGCCGGGCTCCCGCCGCTGCGCATCCGCGAGTTCATGGACGAGCAGTTCACGCACCGCCAGTCCATGGGGAATCTGACGCTCAAGGTGCTCAAGGCGCTGCTGGCGTGGGGCGTCGAACGCGGCATTGGGAAGGTCAACCCGGCGCGAGAAGTGTCCCCGTTCGAACTCGACGAAGAGAACGTCCGGCCATGGGGCGAGGACGCAATTCGCTACGCGCTCAAGCATGCCCCTGAGCCGCTTCGGCGCGCCGTCGTTCTTGGCCAGGCGACCGGGCAGCGCGTGTCGGACCTTGTGCGGATGCGGCCGGCGGATCGTGACGGGGCTGGTATCAAGCTCACTATCTCGAAGCTCCGGGATAAGGAGCACTGGTGCCCACTGTCGCAAGACGACATCCGGGTAATCGACGGGTGGGAATCGCCAGCGATGACGCCCTATATTTTCGACCGCCGCGCCTTCGACAGCGCCCGACTGCAAAGGATGCTGCGGGATTGGCTGGCGAGGCCGGAGACGCAGTTGCCGAAGGAAGGCGTTCGCCTGCATGGCCTCCGCGCCACGGCCGTCTGTGACGCGCGGATGGCCGGCTATACGCATCAGGAAATCGCCACGCGGATCGGGATGAGCATCGGCATGGTGGAGCGGTATTCCAGACACATCGACCAGCGGCTGGCGGCGGGGAAAGAACGAACCCTGAAAACCTGCTGAAAACCGGTTGAAAACCGAAGGCGTTAACTTCTTGGAAAGGCTTCGAAAATGAGAACGGCGCGGTTAACCACCCGGTATAGTGTTCTCCCAGATTCGCCAGCGGGATCAACGCCGGCGTTTTCAGCCACGCCCGGACATCTGGCGAACGCACCGGAAACGGACGGGAACATTGCAAACTCCCTCCCCTCCCTCTCTGTGTCGGGAGGGGCGTGATGGGCGACAAGACCGGCATCGAATGGACTCGCGGCGACGACGGCGCGCCGGGTGCGACGTGGAACCCGATTGTCGGGGGCTCGGTCGTCTCGCCCGGCTGCACCAATTGCTACGCGATGGCGCAGGCGGCGCGGATCGAGCGGATGCAGCCCGGCTCGCATTATGCCGGCACGACGCAGCCGAGCAAGGCCGGCCCGGTCTGGACCGGCAAGCTGGCGCTCGCGCCGGAGCACATCCTCACCGCGCCGCTGCGGTGGCGGCGGCCGCGCCGCATCTTCGTGAACAGCATGAGCGACCTGTTCCACGAGGACGTGCCGGACGCGTGGATCGACCGGGTGTTCGATGTGATGGCGTCTTCGGGTGCTCACACGTTTCAGGTGCTCACGAAGCGGGCCGATCGCATGCGGCGGTATGTCGAATCGCTCGGGGAGAACCGCGCGCGCTGGCAGACGGACCATCAGCGTATCTCTTACGGCCTGCACGAGACAATCAACGGCGGATCGCCAGCCTGGCCCCTCCGCAACGTCTGGCTCGGCGTGAGCGCCGAGGACCAGCGCCGCGCCGACGAGAGCATCCCGCACCTGCTGGCGACTCCGGCGGCGGTGCGGTTCGTCTCGGCCGAGCCGCTGCTCGGGCCGGTGGATTTCATGAAGATCGACTACGCCGCCTTCATGCGCAGCGTGCGGCCGGGCAGCGACGCCGGGCTGCACGAGCACGACCCCGACATGCGCTGGCCGCTGCTCAAGCCGTTCGAGCACTGGCAATCCGGCTTCACGTCGCCGGGGCTCGACTGGATCATCGTCGGCGGCGAGAGCGGCCGCGACGCACGGCCCATGCACCCGGACTGGGCTCGCGCCATCCGCGACCAATGCGCCGCGGCCGGCGTGCCGTTCTTCTTCAAGCAATGGGGAGAGTGGGCACCAACAAGCGACGGTCCTGACAAGATGCTGGTCGCGAAGGACTACATCCTCCGAGAGCGGGATGCACAGAAGACAGCGTTCGCCGGCCGGATGGAGGCCGGATTCAAGAAATTCATCCCTGCGATCCGGCTGGCGAAAGTCGGCAAGCGCCGCGCCGGCCGCCTGCTCGACGGCGTGGAGCACAACGGATTTCCCTCCCCCTCCCCCAATCCCAAGCGCTCGGGAGGCGGGAGATGATTCTCCGCGTGCAAGACAGTCGAGGGCGCGGGCCTTGGCGTCCGGGTTTGTCGTCGCAATGGTGTGACAACAACCGCGATTTTGGCCTGCCGGCCATCTTCGTAGACCTCCCTGATTTTTCACGGATCGTCCAGCGGGCCTACCAGTGCGGCCTGCATTTTGGGTGTGCCACCCGGCAGGAACGCTTCTGCGATTGGTTCACCCCGCGCGAACAAGCGCGGCTCGCCGTGCTAGGGTTTCATGTCGCGGACGCGAGCCGTGCGGAGATTCTGGCCGAGACGATAAATCAGGTCCTGATCGGCTCGCCGCGCCCCTTGTGGAAGCTGCCGCGAGTCTCATTCCCCGGCGACCCGCCTCCCCCTCTCTCCCCCGCCGCCAAGCCGAAGAGCGGAGAGGGAAGATGACCCGCCCCCTCATATTCAGCGCGCCGATGGTGAGGGCATTGCTGGACGGTCGGAAGACCATGACGCGTCGGGTGTTGACGGAGCGCGCTGGCAGGCTGCCCGCGTCGGCAAGGATCACGTCTACAGAGTGAGGATGGGATGAGCGAGAGATACTGGATCACGAAATACGCACTGTCGGCCGGCATCAAGGTCGTGTCGTCACTAGAAGCCGAAGTGTCGGAGAACCATCCGAGTATGCTCGCCGTGAAAGGCTACTTCGCCTACTTCCACGGCGAAGGGAAAGAGTGGCACCGCTCCCGCGAATCCGCCTTGGCGCGCGTCGAAGAGATGCGCAAGACCAAGATAGCCTCGCTCAAGAAGCAGATCGCGAAGCTCGAAAAGAAGACCTTCGAGAACACGCCGGAGTGATGCCCATGACCACCCCCTTTCAATCCGCAATGGCGAAGTTGGCGGCGATAGAGGCGGGCGAGCCTCTGGTGGATCGCGCTCTTCGTATCAGGATTGAACTTGCTCTGTCCCCCTCCGAGGCCGCCGCGATCCGCGAGAGGCTGGCGAGCGATGAGAAGGCGCTGGCCTTTGCCCGCGACCATCTCGACGATGCCGGGTTCCTTGCCTGCGAAACGTGCGGCGTTCCACTGGCGCATGACGAATACGCGCCAGTGCAAGACTTCATCGGCTGCTGGCGCGCGGCAACGGACAAGCCCTACGGCCCGTGTTGGTGCGATGAGCGGTCGGCGCTTGCACAGCCCGGCACCATGGCTTCGGCAAACCGCGCAACCCCTCCCGGAGCCGCCCAATGATTGACATCGTGGTGAAACTGCACGCCGCAATTGCAGAAACCTGCGATGGATCAGACTTCGACGTGCTCGACAGAGGTGACGCGAAGATAGCCGCCGACGAAATCGAGCGGCTCCGAGCCGAACTCGCCTCTCGCTACTCCGCCGGCTTTGCCGATGCGAGGGAAGCGGCGAAGAGATTGGCGGACACGTTCGATTGCTACACAGGCCACGGGCGAGAATACACGCACGAAGACGAGCACACACGCATCTACGCGTGCGGCAACAAGAACGCTGCGAACACGCTTTCTATCATGATTGGCGCACTGAAAGAGGAGCTGACGCGATGAGAACGCGCGACAAACTAGCGGCTGAGCTTCGTAAGGTCGCCGCGATAGCCTCGCCGGGCAATGCGGCTCGCTACGAGGCTTTCGCGAAGCGCGCCGAGACGGGCGAGTTCGACGATTACGCCGACACCTATCTCTGTCCGATCACCCAACTCCACGCGGAGTTGGTCGCAGCCGGCTTTACCAAATTTGCCGCGCGCGTCGCCGAGGGCGAGTTCGACGCGACGAAGGAGGAAAGCGACGAATGGGCGGCGAGTCCATCCGGGCAGGCAGCCGCCAAGGAATTGTCACCGAAGTTGCGCGAGCTTTTCGGTTTGAAATTGCACAATTAGCAGCGAAGAGGAGCCGACGCGATGCCCGTAGAAGCAGCCGTTTCGTCAGATGCGCCCGTAATGAAGGCGTGGGAAGCATACAAGCAGCGCGATGAGTTCGCGAACACGCGCCGGTGGGCGCTTCACGAAAAGCACGTCGATGGATCACTGTGGGCTGCCTTTTACCACGGCTTCTTCGCGGCGTCTGTAAATGCCGCGCACGCCCATCCTCGCCCCGGCGACTCATGGACCACGGACGAAGGCGTGGAGTTGGTGGTGGTTCCGAAGTTTGCAACCGAGGTCATGATCGAGGCCGCGCACGCCGCATGGAAAAAGCCACGTATGAGACTGAATTATCAGCCGGCGGATGACCGCAACTCAGTCGCTGTCATCATCAATGCCGCCATGCTCGCGGCCGTGGAGGATGACGATGGACCGCGCTGACGAACTGATCGAGGTGATTGAAAACCCCATCTGAACGACAAAAAGCCCCGACGCCGAAGCGCCGGGGCGAATGAGTCTGGCAGTCCGTGTGACAGTCGCCCGGCTGGCAGCAGGGGCAGGCGGCCTCCTAGGACACAGTATGACCAAATCCCCGCGCGGGATTGCGCGAAGCTATTGCCGGGGAGATACCCGGAAAAGGTTCGATTCGATGGAGATGGCCTTCGGCGAGTAGCCATCGGCGTTGACGAGCCATCGCGTATCGACGCGGTATTGGCCGGGCGCGAGCGGGCAGGCTTTGCCCATCCACCGCGACAGATAGAGCGGGCGCGGAAGCAGAGCGCCGGGGATGTAGAGGTTCTCGCCGGTGCCTGTGCAGTAGGTCGAGAAGCCGCCGTGCTCCAAGCGCCGAACGGTGACGATCCACTCCCCGTGGAAGCGAGCGCGGATGGAGCGCTCGACGACGAGCGTCACGTCATCGCCCTCGGTGGCGTCGCTTGCGGTCACGCTGCGGACATCGAGCCACGCCGACGCGGGGATGCCCTGTCGCCATGCGTGGTTGGTGCCGATTCCAACGACAGCCCCGGCGGCAACGGCGACGATTGTCCATCCTGTAAGCCGTTCCATCACTTCCACCCCTTGATGGTCGCGACGAATTTCAGCCAGCCTTCGATGACGCCCCATACCCCGAGCGCGGCGGCGACAATGACTCCCGCCAGCCATGCAATGCTCTTGCCCATGAGATGCGCCGCAGCCCACCACCGGACGAATCCCTGGATGGTGGCTATCTCGTCCGCGTCGAGCCCTTCGATGAACTTCCGGACGTGTTCCGGAAGGTCGGAGTAGCGCTTCTCCTTCTCGGGCATCTCAGGCGCCCCGGCACTTCCGCGCGTAGTCGTCGCCTCGCTCCCACTCGGTCGCGAGCGTGTTCGGCGGGACGCCCGCTTTGATCGTCGCTTGCAACTCGGCGATGATCTTCTCGCGCTTCGCGGCGTCGGTCGGCGTCGGGCAGATGCGCACGATGCGTTCCCGAATCTCAACTTTGCGGGAAGCCGGAGCCGCCGAGGCCGGAGGGAGGATCACCGGCTTTGCCGGGCCGGTCGTCGCGCTTGAGCAGGCGGCCAAGCACGTCGGCAGCGTCGCCGCGATCACGAGCGTCCTCAGCCGCTCTCTGCTCTGCGATGTCATCAATCACCCCGTCGGTTTCGGCGGCGGCGTCACCCACCGCCTTGTCCGCGATTGCGGCCTCGCCGCGCTTGTCCTTGAGCCAGCCGAGGCCAAGGGCGGCGAGAAGCTTCGCGAAGAAGTCGAGGATAGCGGTCATGCGGTCGGCGGCGCGGTGACGGGAACCGACGCTTGCGCGCCGGCGATCAGACCCACCTTGGCCTTGATACGCTCGGCGAGATTGTCCGGGCTCAGCCCGAAATAGGCCACGGCGTCGGGAATGCGCGCCAGCGCCTCGTTCGCGAGCGCGGCGATGGTCTGGCTACGAGCGTCGAACGTCATCGCCTTCAGCGGATCGCCGACCTTGGCAATGAGCGCGCCAGCCTGGTTGACGAGGAACGTTTCGATGGCCTCCCGGTGGCGGGCATCGACGGTGACGCCCGTCCAACTGTAGATGAGTTTCAGGACGAAGGCGGCCACGGCGGCCACGGCGATGCCTACGAGTTCGCGGATGTAGGGCTCGAATGAGCCGAACAGGCTTCCGACCTTGACGGTGGTGTCCTGCGCGTTGGCGACGGTGAGGCCGAGCGCGAGGGCGAAGCATGCGACGCAGGCGAGCGCGAGCGCCCGCATGAGAATGGCGGGGGACATGGGAGACTCCTTGGTTGGGGATAGGCGATGAAGGTCGATGAAATTTTTGCCCACCACATTTGAGGAGCCAAAAATTTCACAGCGTGATTGACGTGGTTCCCGCTGATGGATTCGAACCACCATTCACGGGACCAAAGCCCGGCGTCCTGCCGTTAGACGAAGCGGGAGTGGTGCGCGGGTCTGGATTCGAACCAGATCGTTTACCCGTTCGGGACCGGTTTTACAGACCGGCGCTACACCGCCGTCGTAGCCGCCCGCGCGAATTGGTGCGCCGCGCAGGATTTGAACCTGCACATGCCGGGTTTGAGCCGGCCGCCTCTGCCAATTGGGCTAGCGGCGCGAAATGGTAGGCCACGAGGGATTCGAACCCCCACACTCAGTTTCTAAGACTGATACGTCTGCCAGTTGCGTCAGTGGCCCAAGATGGTTGGCGGAGGGCTGAGGAATCGAACCCCGCACCTTGCGGTGCCCACGGTTTTCGAGACCGCTTGGCGACCATTCACCGGAACCCTCCGCAGGGTAGTCGATGGCGGAAGGGGCCGGGATCGAACCGACGCTAGGCTAATCGGCCCAGGCTACGGCTTAGCAGGCCGACGCATTGCCACTCTGCCACCCTTCCGGAACTGGAACTGTCGGAACTTGATGACACGATGGCCTCCTGCCCGTGGAGGGCGAGTTGCGCGCGATATACCGGGACGCGGCGCGCATCGCAAGAGTGGAGCCGGCGGCAGGAATCGAACCCGCAACCATCGACTTACAGGGACGCTGCTCTACCAGTTGAGCTACGCCGGCTTGAAAAGATCAGAAGGCCGCTCGCTTCCCACCCCGGCTTGGTCATCGATTCGGCGGTGTTCGCTTGCGCTCCCGCTCCCCGCGACGGCCTCACGGGCCTTAGCCTCGTCCGCCTTCTGAAGAGTAGCCCGCCGGGGTGCGCCTTGCGGCGTGGCAGGCATTGTTGAGGATCGGCGGACCGGGCTTGATACCGGCTGGGGCAATCGAGGTGGCCTGCCCCACTGGCTAGCGACCATCCGCTAGCAGACGATGACCCTGTGCCACTTCGGGCCATCCGTGTCGCAGCGCGCGTCCTTCCGTGCTGCCGCCGAACTTGGTTGCCGGGGCGGGATTCGAACCCGCGACCTGCGGCTTATGAGGCCGCCGAGCTACCAGACTGCTCCACCCGACGAAACTGTTGCCCGCGCAACTATCACATCGCGCGAGGGTGAGGAAGACGTTATGCCTCATTCTTCGACAACGGCCCGCTCGCACCGATGCGGATCACGCGGACATTGCGGGGGCGAGCGACCGCGTAGAGCCGCCGCGCGCCATAGAGACGCGACCGGGCGATGCGCGTGATGCACACGCGGTCGGACTGGTTGCCGCCGAGCACGTGGAAAGCGTCTGCATCCTCGCCGACATACAGCCCGACATGGCCGCCGCCGTTGCGCGTGAACACCAGCACGTCGCCGAGCATCGGCTTGTCCGCAGGCTTGCCCCACGCCGACCACGACAGCGCCCAGAGCGGATTCGCCGGCAGCGGCTTGTCGGCGCGCTTCGCGATCACCGCCATGAACAGCCCGCACCACGGGATAGAGTCCGCCTTGTAGACATCAGCGACCTTGCCGCCGACTTCCTTCGCCCATGCGATGATGCGCGGGTTGTTCGCGGCGCCGGGCGTTTCCAGCGTGCCGTATTCGGCCAGCGCCTCGCGCAGCATGCGAGGGCCGACCTCGCGGTCGAGGAAGGCGTATTTGGCGGGCAGCATGGTCAGAACCCCTTGAACGGCGGGAAGATGCAGAGCGGGTTGATCGTTTCGAGATGACGGCCGGCCGAGCGCGTGTTGTGGCACTCGTGCCAGTCGCCATCGAGCGGCTGGCGCTGCGTGGACTTCGGAAAGAACAGATCGCCCCGGAACGTGCGGACCATGTAGCCGCCGGCTACCTCGCGGACGTTCTCCGGCGGGACCATGTGGCAGTCGACGTTCGAGCAGCAAGCCGCCGGATACTCGACGCCCGACGGCGTGTGATGCGCGTGCACCAGCGGCGGAGCCGGAATGCCGAGCGCCGCTGCGAAGGCGAGAGCGCGGATCACAGCGTGCCGTAGGCCGCGAGATACCAGGCCGATCCGTCATAGACGACTTCGGCCCATGAATTCGTCGCCAAATTCTTCAGGCCGCCAACCGACAGGTTGAACGCCCCTGAGCCGGTCCGCGTGACGCGGAATGTCGCGCCGGCATAGGCGTTCGTCGTCGAGAGCGTGATCGTGCGATCTGCGGTGAGCGTGCCGGTGTGGCGGATATTCGCGGCATCCGTAACCGGGGTCAGGGTGAAGGCCGCGTCCGTCGCGACGGCGGCGTAGCTGTCCGTCTTCACGCGCCGGAAGGCTGCGCCGTTCCACAGTTGCAGATAGCTCGCGCCGTCGAGCCGCAGATACTCGGTCAACGTCACCGTCGCCGGGGCGGTGAGATGGAGCGACCACCGGGCGCCCATAGATCCGGTTCCCGGCGTCGTCTCGTTGATGGCGACGGCCTCGCGCCAGACCGTGGTGAACGCGCTGGAATTGTAGGCGTAACCCTCGATGCGGGAAACAGCATCGCCGTTGACCACGACGGCCGGCGCGTCGATGGTGCCGCGAGCCTTGCGCTGTCCGATGGTCGCGCCGCTCGCGTCCGTCGAGTAGCGGTTGACCTCAAGCCCGGTCCCGGACTCGCCGCGCACCGTCACCTGATAGCCGGTGCCGGCCCCGGATGCCGGCCCCCAAGTCACCAGCCCCGCCGACGCCAGCATGGCTTGCACGCCGCCGATAGCCATACCGATCTGATTGGCCGCCGCGTTGTAGAAGCCTGTATCGGGATCGCCGGACCATGTGAAGGCCGGCGCGGAAACGCTGCCCGCCGCCGCGCTCTGGAACGCCTGCACCCATCCGGTGCTGCCCGCCCCGCTCTGCTTGATCCATAGCGCGCCGGCGGTCGCATCGGTTTGCAGCCACATCGAGCCGATGCCGGCGGTAACAGCGCTTTCCGGGGACCCTATGCCCTGCCCGATGAAGACGGTCGATGTCAGATAGCGCCGCTGGACCTGCGTGGATTCGCTATCGAGCCAGTAGCCGCCGAGCGCTTCCGAATTGACCGGGAAGCGGCCCGCCGCCGTGATGGAGTTCGTAACGTTCGCGTCGTCATGGACGACCCTGCCGCCGTTGGCCCAATAAATGCCGGTCGTGCAACGGTCGATGGTCGCGCTTGCGCCGCCGTAACCGCGCCCCTGATAGTCGCAATTTACGCCATAGGTGGAGCCGTGGAAGCTGCACGTCGAGTAATCGACGTCGCCGCCCTCGATGTTGAGGCATTCCGAACTTGCGCCGAAATGACATGCCGACATATTCACCTGACAGCCGCGCCCGATAGTGACGCCCTGCGTCAGCGACGACCCGAACGAGGACTGCACGATCTGGCCGTGACCGGTGCCTTGGATCGTCACGGCACGATTGCCGCAGATGCCGCCTCCGGTGTGTGCGTAGTTGAGATACAGATGCGCGCCGTTGAGCCGGATGCCGTAGAGCGGGAAATTGCAGATGCCGGCGATGTCCACTACGTGGATGGTGCCGCCGAGCGCGCCGGTATGAATGCCGGACTGGTTCGTTTTCGCGCCCTGCGTCTGCGACAGGGGCCGCCAGCACATGAACGGATAGCTGAGCTTGACGAGGTTGACGCCGCTCGCATTCCAATATGCCTCACGGCCGGAAACCGAGCCGGTGTATCCGCCCTGCACTTCCAGCCAGCGCAGGGGGAAATTGCAGATTCCGGCCGATACCGTCGTCGGCGACGCCAGCGTGGTTGCACGCGGCGCGGTAATCTCGACGACGATCTGCGTCAGCGTGCCGGGCAGCGAAGAAATCATCGCGGAGCAGTTCATCGCGCCCGCATCGTTGTCGCCGGCGACATCCTGAAAGCTGACCGGCATGCCGACCGCACAGTTGCTTGGCCGGTCCGCTGTGAAATTGATCGTCGCCGCGATGATATGCGTGTTGGCCTTCGCGGTGGCCGTCGCGCCGGAGCCGCCGCCGCCGGTAAAGCCGATGGTCGGAGCCGACGTGTAGCCGGAGCCCTCGTTGGTCATCACAACCGCGATGACCGCGCCCCCGGCGATATAGGCCGTCGCCGCTGCGCCGGAGCCGCCGCCGCCGCTGAATGTAACCGTTGGAGCGGTCGAATAGCCGGAGCCGCCGCCGGTCACGGAGATGAAGACGACGCGGCCGTTCTTCGCCCCGTAGGAGATGCTGGAAATCGTCCGCTGTTCGGGATAGCCCCAATTGACCGACAGCGGCGGCCGGGCGACCGCAGGGGCGTTCAGGTCGCCCCAGATCACTTGCCCCTCGACGGGAATCGCCGTCGTCCCTGCGAAGGTCAGGACGATTTCACCGAGCCCGAGCGTTGGACAGCGCGCGATCCAGTCCGTAGCCGCGTCGATGATGTCCTGACGTTCGGCGTTCGTCGTCGGCGCAACCCCTGTGCCGGGATGCGTGTCGGTCAACGGATTGATCGTGAGCGCGCCGGAGCCGCTGAGAAGCTGCAACGGGATCGCGAGCGCATAGGCCGCCGTCACCGCATCGTTGATGACGCCGTTGGCGACCTCGCTGTTGTCGATGGCTGATTGCCAGAATACCGGCTCGGCATAGACGTAGCGCCGGCCGCTCGCTGCGTTCTGGAACGTCGCGACATGCGTCGGGACCGTGGCCGTGTAGCGATACAGATACCCGTCGATGGAGCAGGTTTCGGCGTCGTCCAGATTGGTCGCCGCGATGGCGTCCGCTTTCGTGTCGAAGCGGTAGCCCTGAGCCGCCGCAGCCGAGGCCGCCGCAGCGGTCGCCGACGCCGCAGCCGCTGTGGCCGAAGCCGCAGCCGCCGCAACGTCGTCCTCGAAGTCGTCGAAGTCGATGGTTTCGTTCTGCCCCGACAGGGACGACCAGCGCGGCGACACCATCAGGCGAGCCTCCAGATGCGGAT
>ERZ761592.418-NODE-418-length-13724-cov-12.096423_pt1 | contig 13724 bp, 19 predicted proteins | sample MGYA00433095_ERZ761592 | MGnify/ENA primary metagenome ERZ761592 (study PRJEB28899, sample SAMN03785554) | bioreactor sludge metagenome | biome: EBPR Sludge; feature: EBPR Bioreactor; material: 0.22µm filtered reactor supernatant | place: Saint Lucia: Queensland... | reverse complement strand
GTTGCGGCGGCGACTCGCGTGCCGTCTATGCTGAGGTCAAGCCCCAACACCGCCCCGCCCGTGTTGCCCGCATATACCCCCATGTGGACAATGAGCAAGCGCCCTGACGCGGTTGTGACGTCCACTTTGAGGTTGGTTGCGTCAATGTCTGCCCACGCCCCCGTGGCATAGGAATAATCAGACGACCCCGAACGGTTGACTGATCCCGTCGGGCGCTGAAGCAGGTAATTCAGATTGTCCCGGATGTAGGTGTTATGGTCGGTGGCGCTTGCCACATCACCTGTATTGATCGTGTTTGGCGTAGTCCAAGCCATCAGAAGCTCCTAAATCGCATACCGGAAGGTGCTGCCGTATTTTCCCAGCGTCGTATCCCCGTAAATCCCATAGGTCTGGTCATCGAGCGCAAACACATCGAGGCTCACGCTGCCTTTTTCTGAGTCGAGGTCTGTCCTGATCCCAATGACTAGGTGTTTTTTGTTTGCCAGCCCTAACTGAGGGTCGGTAAACACCAGCACGTCGCCGATCTCCAGCCCAAACACACTTACCCCTGACCCATACCCAAAGGTTCCCCGATGCCCGAAACTCACTCGCTGCACCCGATACGCTGGCTCCGCATAGCGCGCGCGGAGGTAATGGGCGTATGCCTCAGCCACATTGATCGAGGCGGGAAGCGGCATATCAGCGCCATAATTACGCAGCCCGTAGGTCTCAATGCTGCTGGTGTCCTCCCGTGTGATTTCCACCGGGTCATAGGCTACAATCGCCCGCCCCCTCACCTGAAGATTTTCTACATAAAGCGGACCCGTGGTGGCGGTCTGCGCATCCAGTTCGATGCTGTTTGCAGTCGCCACCGCTGCGAATTTCAAGTGCCCGGAATTGGTGTAATCGAAGGTATAGCCTTCGCCCCCGATCCCCTCTGGGCTGTCGCTTGCCTGATAATCGGTACTTGCCACCAGAGGCAGCACAAGCTGATCCGCCCCCACCACACGCCCTGTCCCCGGATCGACATACGCGAGCCGAATGTTGGTCACATACTCGCTTTTGCTCTCGGTGGCGTTGTAGCGCAGTTTATTTCCCCCCAAGGAACCAGATTCCTCCGCTTGTTTGGCTGGTTTGACCTCCACAATATCCGCCGCTTTTGCTACCACACCCGTTGGCAAATATTGTCGAGGCGACACCCGCACCGTGATCCGGTTGTAGAGCGCTTGCATATCCCCAGTGATCTGAGGTGCATCGTCCCCGTAGGCGGTAGGCGTTTCCGCTGAGCGCTTAAACAGATAATCACGATTTTTAAAAGTGATCGTGCCGTTACGTGCCACCCACAGCAGCCCGATCTCACTGGAAGCAATCTGCTCCAAGGCGCTCAGGGCATTGGATCGTCCCCAGCCGTCGCCTGCTACCGCGTAACTCTGTCGGGCCGTCTCTAAACTGGTCAGCCCAGCCGGAGCATCGACCCCCCCGGCAAGCGTCGCGCCGGAGACCGTGATCGCAGTGCTGGATTCACTGATCGCGTAATCGTTGCCCGCAGCGCCTCTGATCTGTGCCTTGATTGTCACTCCGATTCCCACCGACCGCGCCGCGTAGTGGGCTAAAATCTCCTCGGATGACAAGCACCGCAGCCACAACGTCACCTCATCCAGCCTACCGTCGTAGGCAGTATCACTGGCAAACGTGGTCATATGGGTATCAATGCCATTGGCGCTGGTGCTAGGCTGTGTGGCGGTGAGAGCGCCATTGAGGTACAGTGCGCCCGCCTTTGTCATGTGGTCATAGGCAAAGACTGCGTGATACCACGTTTTGTCACTGATCACCGCCGTCTCACCGCCGCTCTCCCCATAAATCCCGCCTGAAAAATCTCCGAGGTTGTTGATTGCCAATAGCACCCCGTCGCTTGTACCGATCCCGTTTTCCGCCCGGATCACCGCTACCGTCGTGGCTGGGAGGTTCTCCGCCCTGAACCAACACGACAACGTGAAGGAACGCGATCTAAGGTCAATCTGGGGGAACGTCACCTGCTGCGTAGTGCCGTCTTGGTAGTATGAAAAGTCGGGCGCATCACCCGATAATCCTGTAGCCGCCGCCAGCGTGCCCCCTACATAGGTGCCGGGGCGGTTGTTTGATCCTCTGTCCACCGCCACTGTGCCCGAAGTATCCGCAAGCCGATACCACCGCGTTGGGGCGGAGCGCCTAATCAACTCAAACCAACTCTCCGTTGGCGCTGCACTCACTCGGTAAGGGCGTTCCGTGCCCGTGTAATATTTGTCCGAGGCTGTCGTGCCTGCCCCTTCAGCCCCGTTGATCGCGGCGCACAGATTATCTATGCTGGCATACACGTCCGCGCCTCTAGCAATATGCCCTGCACTGGCAATCGTGGTCTTGTAGGTGTAGGTTTCCCCATCAATCGTGATTGCGTCCCCATCAGCAGGTTGGTCGGCATAGGTAAGCGTCCCCGTCGCCGCATCGCCCCGGAACGCATCATTAAGGACGTGCTGCACCAGTTGATCGCCGCGTTGATCGTAGGTAAGGGGCACTGAGATTAGATGTGCTTGCAGGATCGCCAGCGCATCATAACCTTCAAGCCGACATTCTCTTGTCCCATACGTGCCGCTGGAGGGGGTAAAACTCCCGGTGAAGCCCTGAAATACTGTGTGTGTCGCCCCAAATTCATCTGTGACTGTAATTTTTAGGGGTAATCTTGTCCATTTGGAGCTTTGGTAGGGGCTGGAAGTGTTTCCCGGCGAGAAACGCTGATCCCCATTCCACAGCGAAATCGAGACCTTTCCCACGTCCGCAGTTCGACCAGAGAGCAGATCAGAAAATCCGCTTTGCACACGCACACTCATCACATACGAAGTAATGTCGTCTGCGCCCGTGAACGCCCCGTCCCGTCCCCAGTCCACGTACACATGGAATAGCGGCTTGGTCACAGGCTAAAACTCCCGGAAGTTCCGGCGCTGCCCGCGCTCATTCATCACCACTTCGTAGATGGTGCGCCCGTCAAGTTGAAGCTGGATGATCTGATTCCCCCCGCCTCCTCTGAGCGCGCTGTTGGTCACTACTGTGCCACTGGTCTGGGGCACAAACAACTCAGGGCCCTGCTCCCCTACCAGATACGCCTCGCCTCCAAACACAGGGCCTCCTGAAGCGCGTTTGCCCTTGATCATGCTGCCTTCAGTACCAGTGATCAGCCCTCCGGCAACACCTAGCCTGACACCAGAGAGGATTGACGCCATAGCATTGGCAGCCTCGATAAAAGAGTTTTTATCGGCAGGGATGGTTATGCCTTTAATACCCGTGGCAATCGTGGCCGCTGCCACTTTCCCCCCCTCATCGATGGCTTTCACGTATTCTGTGGGCATGGGGAGACGCATTCTGCCTTCCGTCAGAAACGATTGCGCCCCGGCGGTGTCGCCCCATGCGATACGATTCATAAACTGATCTTCGAGGCTGCCGAATGCACCTTGCCGCTCCCGCATTCGGGTTTCTTCCGAGGCTTTGAGTTCAGCATCCCCGTGAATGAGCTTGCCCACGCCTGCGGCTGCATCCCCCACCCCGGCAAGCACCCCAATAGCCAGCCCTCCCACCGCCGCGATCCCCGCGAGGGCGATCAGCACCGGGCTGAGTGCCGCCGCAAGCCCTGCCAAGCCCGTCAGCACCGCCCCACCCGCGCCCAGCAAGGTACCGATGGCGCCGATGGCACCTGCCAGAATATTCACCGCTGGGATCCCGATTGCCACCACCGCCAGCACGCGGGTGAGCGTGTTCGCCAGTTCTGGGTTGGCGTCGATCCAGTTGGCAACATTGGTCACGGTATCAGAAAGCTCATCTGCCATGGGGGAGAGGCTGTTGGTGATGAGGTTTTCCAACACGGGCATCACCGCAGTTTCGATCTTATTTTTGAGGGTGTTTAGTTTATTCCCGAACCCCTCGGTCATGCTCGTGGCGGTCTCGGCTGCGCCTACCGACTCTCGCATTTTCTGATTCATGGTTTCAATGGACACGCCGCCCAGAAGCGCGGTAAGTGCCACCTGACCGTAGGCGCCTGCAATGGTCTTTATCACGGTTGCTTTTTCGGCTTCGGGCAGACCCTCTACCGCCTTTTTAAGATCGCCCAGCACATTATTGAGTGGACGGAAATTGCCCTCGGCATCGGTGAGGGATACGCCCAATTCATCCAGTTGTGCTTTTGCCTCTTTGGTGTTCATCTGGGTAAGCATGGATTTGAACTGAGTACCCGCCTCAGCGCCCTTGATCCCATTCTCAGCAAGCACCGCAAGCGACGCCACAACCTCATCCACACTCATTCCAAAATTGGCGGCGACGGGACCTACATTGGCGAGGCTGTCCAGCAGATCGCCCACGTCAGCGCTGGACACTGCTGCGCCTTTCACTAACGTATCGACCACATCCGCCATGTCCTCCACACCCAGATTGAACTGGGCGAGGGTATCGGTCACCCCGTCGGCTGCCCGTCCCATCTCAATAGCGCCCGCCGCAGAGAGGTTGAACACATGTGGCAAGCTGGATACCGCCTCATTAACATCCTGCCCACTGGTCAAGAGTTCGAGCATGGCTTCGGTGGCAGCGTGTGCGCTGGATCGCCCTGACTTCCCCATCGCAAGCGCAGCATTACGCACCTTGTCCATCTCTTTGGCGGTAGCGCCCGTGCGTGCCTGCACCTCCACAAGCGCCCCTTCAAAATCCGAGGCGGCTTTGATCCCGAACCCCAAGCCCACCGTGAGCGGTAGAGTCAGCTTTGTGGCAGCACCCAGCCCTTTGGAGATGGCATCTCCAACGCTTTTGCCTTTGCTGGCAATCTTATCCAGCGAGCCTTCAGCCTTCTTCAGCCCACTGGTGAGGGTATCTTGCAGCCCGATTTCTGCGAAGAGACTGGCGACTTTGGTTGCCATTTACTGCCTTACTTTTGCCCTATCGTCTCGTAATTCCCAACTCCGAAAACGCCTGTTCTTCGGCGTCGTGGACAGCCAAAACATTCAAAAGCTTGCCGTAATCCTCGCCTTCGAGTTCACTAGGCAGCGCCTTCAGCATCAGGCACAGCCGCGCTTCGGTGATCGCTTCGGCTTCCTCCGGCTCAAAACGCACCCCCCCGCCCTTGATCGCCAGCCAGTACCAGGTGTTTAGCTCCGAGGCGCTTTTTTTTCCCGTTCCCCCGCAGCCAGTGCCAACAACGCCGTCATGCGGTCGCTGTCCACCCACTCGAAGGTTTCCGCCTTTGACCAATCGAGGTTTCTGGGCGCATCTTCCACCACCCACGAGCGCGGCACGGACACGACCACCTTTGCCATTTCCGCCTGGATTTCCATCCACAAGGCGAGCAGCGCATCCGGGTTGCCATCCAGCGTCCTGATCCGCCACTGGAACGCCGTGAACCGCTTCGCGGACCCCCATGAGAGTCGCTTCAGGACGGGCAGTTCTTCAGGGATTTCCTCGCCTTCGATCTGGTCTAATTCCAGTTCGTCAATGTCCTGATTCAGCCCGTCCCGACCTTTTTTTGCCGTCGCCACCATTACCACGTCGCCCCGTTCCATTTGTCATTGGTAGGCTCAGCAGAGTTCTCCGCCGTGACTGCGTACTGCACCACCTTCTTTTCCGCGTCCTGTGAGGTGGAAGAGTCGGTGATGATGAACTTCTGGGTGTGCCGCGGTTTTCCGGTGGTGTTCCCTTCCGGACCCCAGTCTACCGTCACCTCGGCTCCGGGTTTGATCTTTGCGAGGTAAGTAGCTACCCCACCCACCCGGTAGATGATATTCGCGGTGAGACTGGTGCTGCGCAATCCTGCCTGCCGCAGGGTGTGCCCCACGTTGCCTGCCGTAGTGTTGACCGTGTTCGCGGTGGGCTTGATGTCAAACGACTGCAAGTACGGCACCATGTCCACGCCGTCAAAGGTCAGGTATCCCGCATTCGCGTTTAATTCAGCCATGATTTTCTGCTCTCTACCCTCTCGGATATACCCTAAAACGATAGGTGGCACCGATCTGCCATGTGTGCCGCCCCGCGTCCGTTTCGTTGATCTCGATCACCGCGTCCTGATCACTGGTGGCGATCTCCCAGTCACTGCCTGCGTCAAGGGCGATACTCGGCGCATCCTGAGTGCCTTGCCCCTCGAACAGTTCCTCCAGCCGAAACGCACCCTGTGCGCTCTCGCTGAACGTGTCCGAGATGACCATCAGATCAAGACGATACTCGTAGCCATTTGCCCGCGTGGTCTCGCGCATGATCCCCCCACCCGCCAGCGCGTAAACCACATACGGGTAGGGGATTCTTGCGCCCCCTGCGGCGCTCAGGAACTCCAAGCCCACCCGATCCCCCCACACTTCAGGCTGTGCGATCAGGCGCGCCCGGACTGCTCGATAAAGCGCCGCCAATGCCGTGTCAGCCATTAGCTAAACACCTCCCCCAACAGTTCCCGCAGGCGCTTGAGTGCCTTGCCGCCTTGTCCCCATGCCTCAAACACCGGACGCACAAAGGGTCGTTTTTTGATCTTCCCGGAGGGCGTGCCCAGTTCCATATAGATTCCCCAGGTCACGCCGTCCTCGATCCGGTACTTGAGATGCAGAGTGCGCAGTCCCCCCATGCGCCGCGCCCGGATGCTCGCCTTCAACTGCCCTGTGTCCACGTTGGGGGGAAAGCCAGCTTGCGAAGCGGTGTGGGTCTTGCGCCCCCTTCGGTAGGTGCGCCCAGCAGGCGAGGTGCCGAAACTTTCTACGATCTCGTTGCGCATTTCCTCTACCACTACCCCCAACGCCTGATCCATCTGACCGTTGCTGGCGCGGATGAGGTCTTGCAATTTGCGCTTGTCGTATTTGCTTGCCATGGGAGAAGCTTTACTCCTCGCCCCGGTAGCGCTTCAACCAAGCGCTCTTGTCCACCCCGTCCGTCAGCCCCGAACGCACTTCGATCACCTCGAAGGTCTCGCCCGTGCGCTCGATTTCCACCTGATAGCCCTGATCCAGCGGCACTTCTGCTCGCACCACCAGCCGCACCACATCGGGCATGGTGTCCTGTTTGCCCTGCACCGTGATCTCGTGCCGCCTTTGGTTATCCGTGATCACCCGACAGGACACTGATGCCACGGTCTGCCAGGTGGTGGTGCGGGCGGCACCATAGGTGTCCGTCCCCCCCACCCGCTTGCGAATGGTGCAGCGGTCAGTCAGGAAATCATCAATGACTTTCTGCATCTGGCTGCGGATGAAGGCGTTCATCGGGACCTAGATCGTGACTCCGGTGTTAATGCGTTTCACCAGGATCGTGCTGGTGCTGTCCGCAATGCCGATCAGAGACACGTAATCCCCCGATCCCAAATCGCCCGCCACCCCGATCCCGCCTGCATTGAGGGAGACATAGTAGGCAGTGCCCTTTACTACCGTCCCCCCAATGGTGATCTGCCCATCCGTGAGGATAGTGATCGGCTGCCCAGAGCTTGCCCCATTCAGTGCGATCCCCGCGCACACGGCGCTTGCCGCCACATCCGCGTCACACAACTTGTAGGTGTTGGTGGTGGTGTCCAAATACACAGCCTGCCCTGCCGTGATAGCAGCGCCAGCCGTGCCGTGCAAAGTGCTGGCAGTAGAGCTTGGCACCACGTTCCCCGCTGTGATCGTTAAATCAGCCATGTTTCAGTCCTCTCCTCTACTAGGCAAAGGTCACATTCAAATTGGTGCCGGGAACTGGATACCACGCGCCATTGTAGGCATACAAAGCCACTCCATTCCCGATAGCCGCACCAAATGTCCCAACGTCCGCGCCCGCCCCTGCCCCACGCAGCCCAGTGGCAACGGTAACAGTGTGAGCGGCAGCGGTGGCGCTGTCAATGATCAACACCTTGCCGTCGTCTGTTGTGGCAGTGGGAGCGGCAAGGGTCAAGGCAGCGGCGGTGGCCTTAGTGATCAACACAATGCCCATTTTCACCGAGATAGCCCCGTCTGCCGGGGCGAGGGTAACAGGGAGTTGTACTCCACCCTTCACGTTCCCAGTGACGTCACCCGTCAAGTTGCCAGTGACATCCCCTGTGACGTCACCCGTCACGTCCGCCGTGATTGCGGCAGCGACTGTCATTGTACGGAGGCTGGTCAGGTTGTCCACCACGATCTTCCCCCGCATTCGTTTTTTGCTCATGTTGTTTTACGTCTCCTGCTCCTCGATTTCGTTCGAGTCCGCACGCTGGAAGCGCCGCACCCCCCCACCCACCGAACTGATCCCAAATTCCGCCTGTTTCTCGCTCAGGAGCTTCGTGATTCCCTGCCTTGCAGCCCCGTGCGAGACCTGCAACCAATCCGCCCGGAAGTCCGGCTTGCTCAGTTTCGCCAGCAGGTTGCGCAGACAGCCGATCACAGCCTGTTCCACGTCATCCCCATAGAGCGTGAGGATCGCGGTGAGTTCTGCGTCCTCAAACATGGGCGCGCTGGAGTCGGTATCCCCGATGTGAAAGCGTACTTCGCCCAGATCGGTACTCAGGTCGTAGGTGAAGCCCATTTAGCGCTTTCCCGTCGGCTTTTTGTGTGCGCTGTTAAAGGGCTTTTCGGCGCTGATCCGCTCAGCCTCGGCATGTTCCGCCTCAGCGGCGAGCACGCTCTCATTCTCAGCCGCAATCAACGCCTTCTGCACAAGGCGCAGGTGTTCCGCCACCCGCTCCAGGATCGAGACCTGCTCGATCTCGTTGTCCTTGTTTTTTCGGCTCAAATCCAGCGCGGGCAATTCAGGGAAGCTGTCCCCGATGCCCGCTGCATTTGCCGAAAGTGCCTCCAGCGCCTTTTCGCGTCGGATCGAGATGCTTACTGCTGTTGCCATAGCCGCCTCATCATCCTCAAAAAGCCGCCCCTCACAGCGGATGCTGCATTGTTGGGGCGGCAATGAAAATCAACTAGAAGGTGTACCCGGTCGGGATGCTGTAGCTCCCGCCCGATCCCAGTTCCATCACCACCGCGTTCAGGCGGTTCGCCACCCCTACCCCAAACCGCGTGCGCCATTCCGCGCCCACCATCGGGTAGTTGCTGTCGGCGAACTGCGACACCAGCGCCAGACCACGAGGCAAGCCGCTGGCAGCAGGATCAACGCGCATCTTGAGCGGCGCTTCGGCTTCCAGATGCACGCCCACCATGTAGGCGCTCGGCAGCCACCGCCACACACTCACCCACACCCCGTGCGCCCGACCGATGATTGTGCCCGGAATGCTGGGCAGCCGGGTCGGCACATCGGCATTTCCGCCACTGCGGATGAACTGATCCTCCACCGGCACAAACTCCGTGAGTGCTTCGATTTTCGCCCGTTCGGCGTTGTTCGAGATGAACACCACCACGTTGTCGCCGCCCGTGCTTTCCCCGAAGTGCTCTGCGATCTCATCCCGGATGGTGATCAGCGGATTGTTGGTGTCGCTGATCGCGCTTGCCGCATACCCCGATTCGAGGTGGTGCGTGTCGTCGGCTTCGGTCTCACTGCCCACCACAGGTGGATACAGCGTACCGTCACCACTCGCCAACGGCGGGCAGGTGAGCGTGCCGTACTCTGGATCGGCGAAACTCAGCGCGGTGTTGTTGAGGATTCGACGCATGATCTGGAATCTGACTGTTGCCGCATACTGGTTGCGCACCGTGTCGGTGTGCCGAACCAACTGCTGTGCAGTCATCTTCGCCCACGCCACGTCGCTCGCCACCACCTGCGCCCCGAAATCATGCAGCGGATACGCCACATCCCACGACCCGGTAGCCCGCACCGCGCCAGTGCGAGCGAACTCGCCCCGTTCCTGCAAACGCCCCCCGCCGGGCAGGTAGTAGCGCTCTTTATAGTTTTCGGTCATGCCGGACACGAACACGCCCATTGCCTGTTCCATGTCCATGTTAATCCGCGCCGACCAGGTCTGGAGTGCCGTATACACACCCGCCTGCCCAATCGCGTTCAGATAGCTGTTATCGGTGTCTTTGAGTCCCAGAAGCCCAAGAATGCCAGTCATGATTGTTTCCCCTTAGCTCCAGGCTCGCAGCCAGTCGAAATTGAAGAAAATCACCTTCACCGCCGACCCCGATTGAGGCACGACCGTGATCCGTCCGCAGTTCACCGTCATCGTGCCCGCCGCGTCAGCCAGTACCCCGACGGTGTCGCTTAGATACACGATGGCATCCGCGTTCATGCCGCTCACCGTGAACCCGTAGCACTCGCCCCGGCGCAGCATTGAGATGGTTTGTCCAGCGCCACCTGCTGCCAGCGCAACGCCCCGTGCCTGCTGTAAGCCGCTGCCATTCGCGTCAGCTTTGCTGAAAGTTCCGGTGCTGGTCTGATACAAGATCGTGCCCTGCGTGACCGCTTCTCCCAGCACCACACTGACAATATCCGCTGTCATCGGATATACAGGCGCCACCTGTACTGCCGTTAATGCAATGTCGCTCATGCTTTCTTCTCGCTTCTCCTACAGCCGCACCAGCGGCTTGGGGTTATTTAGAAAATTACGTTTCGCGGCTTCACCCGCGTCACCATTCTTGCCCGCGTTGGCATCCAAATTTGGTGCGGATCGGCTCTCAGAGAGCAAATCAGCATTCATGTCCATCCATTCTAGTGTCTTGATGGCATCTCCCAAGTCGGGAATCCGTTTGCGCAAACTCTCAGGCACAGCCTCTTTACGCCGTTGCAGCATCGTTTCCAGCGCCTCGCGGTAGACCTTCAGATTTTCCGCGGTTGCTTTGCTCTGCTCCAACTCTCGTGCGCGGGTCTCGGCAAGTTCTTTCCACTTACCCTGCTCTGCCAGGGCAGTCTCTTCCCGCTTGCGTTGATCCGCTTCCAGTTCCAGCGCCTTCGTTTTGAAGGCTTCCAGTTCCTGTGCGGTCTTGCGCCGTTCGGCATTCTCGGCTCGGAGCTTGCGAATGGTGGTTGCGGCTTTCGCCGGATCGGATTGAATTTCCGCGAGAAGCGCGTCAAGCGTTTCTGGTGCGTTTTCGGGTGCGTCCTGCGCCCCGCCTGTTGGGCTTATCTGCCCTTGTGCCGGAACCTGTCCGGCTGGATTTTTGGGTTCCATGAAGGTGTTTGCCCTACAAACCTAAAAGCCGCGTCCAGATGCTCACCGGGCGGCTCGCGTATTGGTTGTGGTTATTTCCGCTGGGTGAAAAATCCATCGGCACGCGCTCGTGTTTTTTCAGGGTGTCTCCCAGCCTGTCTAAAAAATCGTCCAGCGCCCGCGTCACTCCCGCCTGAATATCCGGTGGCAGCTTCGAGATTTTGGCGCTCAGATCGGTAAAATTCTGATTTAAGCTCTTCACATCGCTGAGGGTGAGCTGCTGGCGCTCCATCACCGTCTGAAGCGCTGTGCTCTGAGCGTCGTTGGATTTGCGCAGATTTTCAAGCGCGTCAGCCATCGCTAATCCCGCCTTGCCAATCACGCGCAAGCCAAGCCCCAGCACCGTCACCAGTGGGGCTACCACCACCACCAGCACGACCACCACGACTCCCGCGTCCAGCACTTCCTTGGTCACTTCGATAATGCCTCTACCCTGCCTGTCCTCAAATGATGTGTGATTACCCCTCCGCCTCGATTGAGCCGAAGGGGGACACTTAGCGCCCCCGATGCAGTCCCCTGCACCGTCATTCCCAAGCACTTTTCGGGGCAAGACCCAAAATTGGGTGGGACGCATCAGCACAAAATGAAAAAGAGCCGCCTCGAAAAGAGCAGTGGGCTGGATCAGAACAGATAGTGAGATCAAGTAAGTGCCAGCCCTGCTCTATGCCGCGTAGAAAAGCGCCGGGAGGGGAAGGGGGAAATCCGCAACAACACGTTATCAGACCCGTGCGGGACGCATCCCGATTGGCGAAGACTACTCGTGTACTACTCACTCCCAGCGCTTTTGCTTCGCTTGAGAGTAGGGTACAAGCATTTTTGTGGTTTGGGGAGGTTGATATTCATTCACCCCCTCTGAGGAGATCAGAGGGGGTATTTATATAGATGACGAGAGGCTAAATGCACAATCCCGGTGGCGGCAGATACTTTGCCCCCACCACCATAATATTCCGATTTTGATCCAGTTCCACCAGTCCTCGCCTTTCCAGGAGCCTCACTTTCGTGTAGGCGTTGCTGATGCTCATGTGGAAGGCATCCGCAATGTTGGTGTAGGTAGGGGAGTTTCCCCCATGCTGCTGCTTGTAGCGGCACACATACCTCAACACCTCGTACTGCCGAGGTGCCCGCCGCTTCAGCAGGTCGAGGGCAGGCGGTAGGGTAGATACCGCCTGTATCAAGGCGCTCACGTTTGCGCTACTCTCCATCCGCCTTTGCCGCCACCCGGATCACCTGATCGAGTGTGATCTGAAGCTGTTTGAGTGCTTCTTCCACCGCCTCGGTCACGGCTTTCGCCTGCACCCGGATCACTTTGGTGATCGGCTTTGTGGCATGATGAGGCGGATAGGTCACCCGCACCGAAAAGCTTGGCATTTCTACGATTGATCCTCAGATTCAGATACCGCCGCAATCTCAGAGAAACCATTTGCTGCCTCACGCAGGGTGATCCCGTTTTTCCGTACAACCTGCGCCATTGATTCAGTAAATTTGGCGCGCTCTTCAGGCGACAACCTCTCCAGCAATAGCAGCAAGCCCGCCAGAAAATCCCGATCCGCCGCCTTGCGTCCGCGCCTTGCTGCTGCAAAGGCGACAAAAGCAAATACTAGCGCAATCACAGTCAGGAGAAAAAGAGTGTCCATATTCACATTCATATTTGCCCCTTCCATCCCAAACATCGTCGCACAGTTTCAATGCATCCAGCCGGGTCACTTTTGAGCATACTACCAGAGAATCTGAGTACCCGAAAGCCGTGTATTGCGAGTTCATTCAGCTTTTCCCGATCAGTGTCTGTGTTATGCCGCCCCCCGTGTGCTTGGTACTGTCCCCCGTCCACCTCCACGACCACCTTTTCGGTGCGCCACACAAAATCACTGCGAAATCTGCGTCCCGGAATGAGCCTCAGTTCCCGCTCAGGCGCGACTGATCCGGGTGAGAGCATGTGCCAATACGCCTCAAATAACTGTTCTAGTTCCGAGCCAGCCCTCCCAGAATTAGAAGCCGGCTCAGGTTCAGAACAGTTTTTAGCAGGGCTTTTCGAGGAGGAAGCAGTTTTCTTCCGGGATCCCCGTGATCCTCTCCGATTACCTCGTGCTTCCCGATAATCTGCGATGATCATTTCGCAATCTGCCATGCTGTCTGCCTTTTCGAGCATCTCGCGCATAGTTTCAGCCTGTTCCTGCTCGCTTGCTCTGAACGACCCGACGTATTTTCCGGATAATCTGACTTTCCAGAGCTTATTCCGGGCATCGAAGTGTACCGCCACCCGTCGCCCTGCCTCTGTCTTGAGAGGACGACCGGGTGCTTTGTTCGCGGTCTTGCTCGGTAGCTTATTTGGCGGCTTGCTTACAGGCTTGTTTTTTGCCGCAGTTTTCGTCTTTGCGTGCTTCACGATGTCCTCAACGACCATGCGTTTTCCTCTCAGTCCTGTCGCCAGTTCATTCCCATCCTGATCCCAAACCTGCCAGCCGCCGTGCCCGTCTGCCCGTGCGCCGCTGATCACCTCCCCCTACTCCGTCCCCTCGATCTGCTTGATCAGTGCTTTGCCAAGCGAGATGCGAGTCTCGGCGTCTCCGCCTGTAATCTCGCAGACAAGTCGATCTCCTGGATAAACCCGGACGTATGTCCCATCTTCATCTCCGGCATTCTCCACCCCTAGATTCAGTGGTGC
>ERZ761592.415-NODE-415-length-13877-cov-34.764506_pt1 | contig 13877 bp, 12 predicted proteins | sample MGYA00433095_ERZ761592 | MGnify/ENA primary metagenome ERZ761592 (study PRJEB28899, sample SAMN03785554) | bioreactor sludge metagenome | biome: EBPR Sludge; feature: EBPR Bioreactor; material: 0.22µm filtered reactor supernatant | place: Saint Lucia: Queensland... | reverse complement strand
AGCGCACACACATTCTATTGTTTCCAAGATGAATGAAAGGATTTTTGGCGATGCCTAAAACCTTGCCGGAACTCCCATATTTTTCCCTTAGTGAGTTAGCAAAAGCCTGGGGGTGCGGTGAAGACGATATCCTTCATCGCGGCATTGCTGGACAGGTGAAAATTTGCGCCCTGAGTGCTGGCTGGGAGTTGCAGGAAGGTTACTACTCGGACGATGCGCCTGAGGGATTTTCTGTTCCAGTCAAAGAGCGGTGGAGCAATATGGAGCCAATTCCGCTAACACGATCCTCCCTAAGAAAAATCCTCAGTTGCGGTGAAGTCACAGACCCAGAGTTTATTTTTGAAGCAGGCGGGGGGCAATTCGACCGCTTCCTTTCCAGCGTCGTAATTTCAAACGACATGGAAAAATCGAGAAGCAAAATCATTCTTAGAAAAGGAGACTTAGTTGTAAGAAAAGAGGATGTGGAAGCCTCAAAGAAAGGCGCATCCTACGAAAATAAAATTGAAGACGCTACCGACAATAAAGCGCGCCCGCTAAAACAGAAACGCCATAATGAATTACACGATTTAATCGGAAAAATTATCATTGATTTGGGTTTCAAAGACAAAAAAGCATCATCGCATGAAGTTTGGAACCACATTCAAAAACAGCAAGAAAAGTATGAATGTATCCGTAGCGTTGATGATAAAGAGATTGCTTGGATAAGCTACAGAGGGTTCGAGAAAGCCATGAAAAGGGAAACTTTTAACAACATTATTTCAGAATATAATACTGGCAAGAGACCATACCCTGATAATTAAAAATCACGGTTAACGTCATTTTTTCATGAAATGACGTTAACCGTGAAAACGCTCCAATAGGCTACAAAAATCAGCAATACGAAGTTGCTGGGCAGCCAAAAAGGAGCTAAATCATGGAACCTGCAAATCCCGATTATAATAAAAACAGAAGCTGGAAAACCGTTAGGCAGCTTGCCGAAGACAACCAAGCTTTTTCTGAAGCATCTCTGCGCTATCATCTATTTCACCGGCATACCAATGGTTTGAACAAGTATGTTCGGCAAATTGGCCGTAAGCTCGTTATCGATGAATGTGGCTTCATTAACGAGTGGATTGAAAAAGGCGGGGAGAGTGCATGATGTCCTCCCAGACACAAGCGCCTGATCGAAACAATGAACTGGCTTGGTCGTTCTTGAAGGCATTCAGAAAGATCGATGCCCCTGTCAATCTTGTTTCTATTCATCCAGAAACCCTTGCCGTGACAGCCATTACGCGGCCCGTATCGGATCGAGCGGTTTTTGAGTTCATCGAAAAGAACAACGGTAAGTGTAACATTTATTTCATGGTGAACACGCCTTATTCCGATGCGCCTGATAAGAAGCTGAAAAAGGAACATGTCGAGTTTATCAATGCTGTTTTTCTGGATGCCGATCCAACTAAAAACAAACCGTTTGATACAGAGCGCGAAAGGCTGCGAAAACTTGTCACCGATTTAAAAGTTTCCGAGAATGCGCCGACATATATCATTGATAGCGGCGGTGGTTTTCAGGCGTTCTGGGTGCTTAAAGAGCCAGTGCTTGCTACACCTGAAAACATTGACTTGTACGAAGCTCTTTCGCGCGGTCAAGCCCAAAAATACGGCGCAGATAAGGTACAAAATATTGATCGGGTCATGCGTGTGCCATTCACATGGAACCTGCCAACGGCGAAGAAAAAAGCACAGGGGCGCATAAAAGCACGCGCAGCAGTAATCCATGCCCTTTCGAAAGAAGGGGTGCGGTATGACTAAACTTACGGATTTTATAACACCGGCTTACATCAACGATCCCCGCGATAATTTTGATTTCAAGCAACTGAAGATCGAGGACGTGAGACAACCTTTACAGGGTGAGCTACTCGCCAAGTTTGAAAAACTTCGTGAACGTAACAAAAAAGTGGATGATCTGTGGACATTAAGCGTCGATCATAAAGAAGGTGACCGGTCTGCGCGCGACTTCACGCTGGTGAAAGAATTGAAAGGGGAAGGCTTCACGCTTAAAGAAATTGCCGTCATCTTGTGGAACTACCTGCACGGCAAGGTATCTTCAGTCAAAAACCCTGTGCGTGAAATCATTCGCTGCTATGAGCGATCCGGCAATGATTTCTCCGCTGGCCTCGATCAGGCTGATCTTGACAGAATTGAGGAACAGATCAACCCGCTGAAAGCCGAGCAAGAAAAGGTTCAACGATTAATCGATAGCGCATCTTTCATTACGTCCGGCGAGGCTACGTTCGTAGGTTCCGGTATCCCGCTGTACAAGTATTTTATGAACGCAGAAACGGTGAATGTATTGTTCGGCCCAGCAGGAAGTGGGAAATCGTTTGTGACGCTGGATTTTGCAATGCACCTTGCGGCTGGTAAGGACTGGTGCGGGTTCAAGTGTAAGAAAAAGATGGCAGTTCTGTATATCTGTACTGAAAGCGGCGCATCGTTCGGCAAACGGACTGTTGCTGCGAGAGATCGTGTAGGCGTGAAGGCAGGCACATCCATCACAGAGCATCCGTTTGCCTATTATCCCGCGCATGTCGATCTGCTGAACAACAGGGATCATCTGAAGCTGATTGCAAGTCTCATCGACAAACTTGAAAGCAAATCTGGCTATAAGTGCGGGCTAGTCATCATCGATACACTCAGTGCCGCCTTCGGCGGTGGAAACGAGAACAGCGAGGACATGGCAAAGTTCGTTAACAACATGTCCGAGATAAAATTCAAGAAAAAAACCGCTGTCCTCGTCGTCCATCACACGGGTAAGGATGAAAGTGCAGGTGCACGTGGCCATAGCAGCTTGAAAGGCAACATCGACACGGAAATTCAAGTCAAAGCAGAAAAGCGGGGCGAGAGGTGGCTTCGATCTTTCAGCAGTACAAAGCAAAAGGATGATGAAATCGGCAACCAGAAGCGGTTCGGATTGGAAATTGTCGAATTGGGTAAAGATGAAGATGGTGATGCGATCACGACCTGTAATATCGTTCTGGACGGCGATTTCAAGTTTGATGCTATCGCGCCGTCGATTTTAGATAACCTCACTCAAAGTCAAATTCTGGCGATCAAAGCAGCCTATATCTATCATAAACTCGCTCCAAGCCCCGACAGGCTAATCCAGAGAGGAAAGGATTTTACACCCAAAGAAGTGAAAGCTCTGATCTTAAATGATCTCAGGCAAAAAGATAAAAAAGACAGAATTTTGATGTCGGATGTCGGGGTTTGCTTGGAACATTTGGGCGTTTGCGCGAAACCTGTGCCAAGAGCGATGACCAAGTATCTTGAGGATCAAAGAAAAACGATGGAACAAAACGGTGTAAAAGCGTTTGATGCGAATTTTCAATTGTTTGATGAGTATTTGGAACACATGGAACGAACGGAGAAAATGGAATAAGTTCCATGCAAACCATTCATGGAACAAATGGAACAAATGCCTATAGGCATGTTCCTTTGTTCCAAGGTTCTAGAACTCAAGATCGTGCCGGAATTATAAAACCTTCTGTTGAGGCTGAAATATGAAACAACTACGCACGAAACATATAATATCCGTCAAGGAAACTGTCATGCGGCTACTGACCGCCAACCGCAGAAAATGGTTCAGCTCACGCGCAATCACCGCCCACCTGCAAGCGGAACTGGGCCGAAAGATTAAGCCAACCTCTTATTTGCTGCGGCTAGTCAGAAGCGGCCATATTGAACGGGCTTACAAACCCCGACACCTGACAAACTCAAAGAACGGGCAGCGGGAGTTCATATACAGGTGGAGCGGCAGACCGTACCACGACAAAATTGAGGCTATCAGGCGTATGCCTTACGACGATCTATCGCCAACTGACAGGGCAATAATCATGCGTTGCCTGGGCGCGCATTATCCAGGCCTGCCAGGATCGTATCAGCGCATGATGCTGTAATTTTTATCCCTGAGAAAATTCCCCGCGCCGGTGTTTTGGCACCTCTAAAAAACATCGCACCCTAAAGATTGCCGTAAAGCACCCATAAAACGTCAATCGGCCAGCATCACCTTAAAATCAGGACTTTTTTATAGAAAAATAATGTTCTAAAGTGACCTTGGATCAGTCAAGGGCATTGGTCTGGGGCTTTAGAACCTCTCTATAAGCGGATGATGTGTCCGTCAACACGTCGCTTCTCAGTTATGACTGGGGGGCGGCGGTGTATGTCCAGACCTAACGGTTAAAGACCGTCGCGGTCGTCTTATAGCGACTTCTAAACTCCCAGTCACCAGAAGCCCACTGGTGACTTTTTTATTATTGGGGATTTAGACATGCAAAATGAAACAAATAAAAAACTCTGGTCTTTGTGGGGAGATGTCAGGGCGTATATAAAAATCCCCCATTCAATCACTTCAAAACTTGAACCCCTGAAGTGGTCTGTCATGCGTCGGTGGGGGATGCTGTTCAGGATATTTTTTATTTCCTCCTTGGGCATCGGTGGGCATTTGTGGTTAGACCCTCAGCCGATTGGCGACGTACCCTTTTCCCAGCTAACGCTAAATCAGGTTTTCAGCAATCTGTTTGATTTTCTTTTGATTGTCGGATGCTTTTTCTGGTTTGTAAATTTTCCAAAACAGAAGAAAAAACCAGAAGGCCCAGATGACAATCCATACGTCGTTTGGGGTGTGTTTGGGATTTTGTTTATCTTTTTGTCAGCTATAATCGGTTTGGTGATTGCGGTTCTTTATGTTGCATTGAGTTAATAAAAACTTCATCAGTATTTATCAGGCGATTTTTCGGCGAGGGGGCGCATTTCCTTTCTCCTAATTCGTTGATCCCGCTTGCCTTTTCATCCCTATTCAATTATTTTCAATCCGCACACCTTTTAAGGGAACATGCGCACATGGCGGATAATGAGATTTTGACAGTCAAAGAGCTGGCCGACTACCTGAAAATAGCCGAGAAAACGGCCTATCGCTTTATCAACGAGGGCAAAATCCCTGCTTTCAAGGTCGGGAGTGCCTGGCGTTTCAAAAAAGACCAAATCGACGCCTGGATCGCCAGCCAGTCGAAAACCAATACGAAAACCACCGCAACCAAAAAGAAGAGCAAAAAGAAATGACCAGCGCCAAAGTCCAAAACCTCAGCTCCTTCGCATGGTCGATTGCCGAAATTCTGCGCGGGGATTTCAAACAATCCGAATACGGAAAAGTTGTTCTGCCCTTCGTCATCCTGCGCCGTCTTGATTGCCTTCTAGAGCCGACCAAGGATGCCGTGCTGAAAGCCTTTAAGGGTCTACCCAAAGGCATCGACGACCATACCAAGGACATGATGCTCTTCAATGCCGTGGGCGGAAATCTGAAACTTTACAATCACAGCCAGTTGACCTTTACCAAGATCAAGGGGCAAGACCCTGCCGACGTGCACAAGAACCTGATGGACTATATCACCAAGTTCAATGCTTCAGTCCGCGACATATTCCTTGAAAAATTCCTCTTTACCGATCAGCTCAAGCGCCTGAAGGACGGCGGCATCTTGTGGCAGGTCTTTGACCGCTTCTGCCAAATCGATCTGCACCCTGACCGCGTCTCGAATATCGAGATGGGCTATTTGTTTGAAGATCTGATCCGCAAGTTCTCAGAAATTTCTAACGAAACAGCGGGGGAGCATTTCACCCCACGTGAAGTCATTCGTCTGATTGTTGACCTCCTGCTGATCAATGATGCCGATGCGCTAGCAGGTTCAGGCATTATTCGCACCGTGTATGACCCCGCCTGCGGTACAGGCGGTATGCTAGCCTTGATGGAAGAAGCCATGAAAGGCTTCAACTCCAAAATTCGTGTGGAGCTGTATGGGCAGGAACTCAACCCTGAGTCCTTCGGTGTGTGCAAATCCGATATGCTGATCACGGGTCACAACCCTGAACAGATCGCTTTCGGCAACACGCTGACCGAGGACGCACATAAGGACAAAAAATTCCATTACATGCTCTCCAACCCGCCTTATGGCGTGGATTGGAAAAAATACCAAGACCCCATCATCGCCGAACATGAAAATCAGGGCAAAGAGGGGCGCTTTGGTGCAGGGCTTCCCCGCGTGTCGGATGGCCAGTTACTCTTTCTCCAGCACATGATTTCAAAAATGCGCGAGGATACAGCAGGTTCGCGGATCGGCATCGTCATGAACGGCTCACCCCTCTTTACTGGAGGTGCTGGAAGCGGCGAAAGCGAAATCCGCCGATGGATGTTTGAAAACGACTGGGTAGAAGCGATTATCGCTTTGCCCACCGATCTTTTCTACAACACGGGCATTCAGACCTATGTCTGGATGCTGACAAACAAAAAAGATGAAAAACGGCGTAGTAAGGTGCAGTTGATTGATGCCAGCTCCGAACGTTTCTGGCAATCCATGCGTAAATCTTTGGGCAGCAAGCGTCGAGAAATCCCTGAAGGAGCGCGACAGGAAGTTGTCAAGATTTACAACGAAATGCTCAACGGAAAATCGGGCATGGGTGAATATTCTAAAATTTTTGACAATGCGGACTTCGCCTATCGGGAAATTCGCGTGGAACGCCCGCTGAAACTGAACTTTCAGTTTGTGCCGGAGCGGATCGAACGCATGAAATCCGACAAAGCCTTCCTGAAGCTGGCCGAGGCCGAGCAAAAGGAAATCCTGAAGGCGCTTTCGGCACAAAAGAACAAGCTGTTTAAAAACCGCGATGAATTTGAAAAACTCTTGGATAAGGCCGTGAAGGTCAAAGGGCCGGTGCGCAAGGCCATCCTTTCCGCCCTGTCGGAAAAGGATGACACGGCTGATGTCTGTACAGACAAAGACGGCGCGGTAGAGGCCGACAGCGACCTGCGCGACCATGAGCTTGTGCCGCTGAAGGAAGACTGGAAGAAATATATAGCGCGAGAAGTTGCCCCCTTTGTCCCCGATGCCTGGGTGGATGAAAGCTATAAGGATGCGACGGACAAAAAGGTGGGGCGCGTCGGCTATGAAATAAACTTCAACCGCTATTTTTACAAATACGTTCCTCCGCGTCCCGTGACAGAAATTGACGAAGAGTTGAGGTCTTTAGAGACTGAAATCGCCAACCTACTAAAAGGGGTGGCGGCATGATACGTGGCGCTAAGGATTACAAGGAAACCGGCGTGGGCTGGCTGAAACGTATTCCAAAAGATTGGGATATAATCTCCAGTAAACGCCTGTTTTCTGAGCGTAAAGAACGGGCGCGTCCAGACGACAAGCAAATGACAGCCTCCCAGAAATATGGGGTCATATATCAAGATGAGTTTATGAGACTGGAGAACCAGAAAGTTGTTCAGGTTATCATAGGGTCGGACATCCTGAAACACGTTGAGCCATACGACTTTGTCATCAGCATGAGAAGTTTCCAAGGCGGCTTAGAGTATAGCCGTGACAGGGGCTGCATTAGCTCTGCCTATGTCATGCTTATTCCGTCAGCAGATATTGTGCCAGAATATTTTCGTTATCTGTTCAAATCATCTGCATATATTCAAGCCTTGCAAGCAACGTCAAATCTGGTGCGGGATGGTCAGGCTATGCGCTACGGGAATTTTGCGCAAGTTCCGCTTCCAGTTGTTCCGAAAGGCGAGCAAAGAGAAATTGCTGATTTTCTCGACCGTGAAACGTCCCGCATTGATCAGCTGGTTGATAAGAAAGAGCAACTGGTAAAACTCCTTGACCAAAAGAAGGGTGTAGAAATCATTAGAAAATGCGCTGGTATTCCTTCCACAACACCTTCTGTTCCCGACAAAAAGGTTATTCAAGAGTTGGTACATAGCGTTGGTCTTCCTAAAGAATGGAAACTTGGAAAATTTCACAATGTTTTTACGGTTAGAAAAAATAATAAGAATACCGGAATGATAGAAGACAATCTCCTATCTCTCAGCTACGGAAATATTGTTCGGAAAGACATGAGCAGCAACGAGGGATTAATTCCCGAAAGCTATGAGACCTATCAAATCGTTTATCCTGGGGACATTGTTCTACGTTTGACAGACCTACAGAACGACAAAAGAAGTATCCGTCAGGGACTGGTCAAAGAAAAGGGTATCGTCACCTCTGCCTATGATGCGGTCTATGTTGGCAGAGAACATGATCCTGTCTTTTGGGCGTATACATTACTATCCCTTGACTTGGCAAAATACTACTATTCTCTTGGTGGTGGAGTACGGCAGTCTGTTAAATTCAGAGATATTCCGAATATGCTTGTTAAATTTCCCAATCTGGAAGAACAAAAGAAAATATCTGCATCCATAGCTGAGAACGTTAAAAAAATAGATGATGTTGTTGCCAAAACAAAAACTTCAATAAATTCTTTACATCAATTTAGGTCATCCCTTATTACCGAAGCCGTCACAGGTCAGCTGGATATTCACGCTTGGGCGAAGCGTGGCGCGGGCGACCGGAGATTAGATAAAATCGAAGAAGAGATGGAACAAAAGAAAGGTAAAAAGGCCAGCGCATGAGTAATAAATTTTATGGTTCAATAGATGAACTTAAAAGCGCCGTTGGGCAAGCGGGTTTTGTTGGTAACTGGGAAGAAAAAGCAGGAACTGCCGTTAGCCATCAGTTTCAGGGAAGAACTGGTGAGGTCTTGAACTGGTGGCCATCTAGTGGAACATTGTCATTTCAGGGCAAGAACAGCGGTAGTTTTCAATCAGCCGTAATGCCGCTTTTACAAGGTGCACAGCCCACCCTTGTCTGCCCAGCAACAAATCAAAATGGAAAAAGGATATTTATTGTCCACGGACATGACACAACTGCAAGGGATCAACTGGAGCTAATTTTAATGCGCCTGGGGCTTCAGCCGTTTATCCTGCAAAACTCTGATGCTGGAAGCAAAACCATTGTAGAGGCTTTGGAGGTCAATATTTACAAAGAAAGTGCTCTGGGCATCATCCTTATGACCCCTGATGACTACGGCTATTCAAAAACACAGACTGAAGCAGATCGCCAACCTCGTGCAAGGCAGAATGTAATTCTTGAAATGGGTATGGTGATGGCATCCTTGGGGAGAGAAAGGATGCTCATTCTTAAAAAAGGAGCGCTGGAGCTACCTTCAGATGCTGCTGGAATTCTTTATCATGAATTTAACGATCATGTGAAAGAGATCGTTCCAAAACTAGTCCAGCGTCTTCAGCAACTTGGTTTTGAAATTGACACAACAAAAATAGCGGCGGCATCAGCATGACGGACACAAAGCGCACCTACAAGGCCGATGCCCTTCACCGCGAAGACGTGGTGCAATATCATATTATTGATGAGCTGGTCAAAAACTACAAATACCGCCAGCGCAAGAGTGATGATTTTGACCGCGCCGCAGCTCTTGATAAGGCCCTGGTGCTGGAATTTGTCAAAGGCACACAAAAAGAAGAATGGAAAAAGCTGGAAGATCATTACACAGGCGCGGCGGAGGCCGAATTTTTCAAGGCTCTCACCAGCGCCCTTGCCCAGCGCGGGACTTTAGATGTTCTGCGCTCAGGCATTAAGCTTGTCCCCAATATCAAAATCGCGCTTTGCTTTTTCAAGCCCGCTTCCGGCTTGAATGATGAGCTTCTGCGCCTTTATAACGTCAATATTTTGAGTGTCATTGACGAACTGGAATATAGCGCCAAGAACGACAACCGTATCGACATCGCCCTGTTCGTTAACGGTATCCCGCTGGCCACGCTGGAATGCAAGAACACGGCAACGCACACGACTTTCCGCAATGCCGAAACCCAATACCGCAAAGACCGCTCACCCGCTGGCGAGCCGCTACTGACCTTCAAGCGCGGAGCCTTGGTGCATTTTGCGCTTGATCAGGACAATGTTTCCATGACCACGCGCCTTGCCAACGGCAAGACCCGCTTTTTGCCTCTTAACCGTGGGCGCGATGGCGGCGCAGGAAATCCCGATATTGCGGATGACTTCCGCATTGCCTATCTCTACCGCGATTTACCAGACTGCCGTGCTATTTTCTCCTGCGATATTCTTCTCGATATCGTGGGACGCTTTATCCATCTGGATGTAGATAAAGACGGCAAGGAAACGATGATTTTCCCGCGTTTCCAGCAACTTGATGCCGTCTTAAAACTAATGGAACACGCCCGCGCTAACGGCTCTGGCCATAGCTATCTTATTCAGCACTCAGCGGGATCAGGCAAGTCCAACACCATCGGCTGGACGGCGCATCGCATGATTACGCTCCATGACGCACAGGACAAGCCTGTGTTTGATACTGCCATCATTGTAACTGACCGTGTTGTGCTTGACCGCCAACTTCAAAATACAGTGGCACAGTTTGAACAGACAAAAGGTGTTGTTAAGAAGATCGATGGCACGTCCAAGCAACTTAAGGAGGCCATCCAAGACGGTGCGCGGATCATCGTCACAACCATCCACAAATTTTCTACTGATCATTTGAAGGAAATTTCAGGCCAAGGCGGGCGCAAGTTCGCCATTCTGGTGGATGAGGCGCATGGATCGATGGCGGGAACGCACCGCGAGAACCTGGCGGATACTCTGACCCGTGAAGATGCGCCTGATGATCTTGAACAGGCCGTCGCCGAAGCGCAAAAGGGGCGCGGGCCGCAGAAGAATATCAGTTATTTCGCCTTTACCGCCACGCCCAAGAACGTGACCTTAGAATTGTTCGGCACGCAGGGCGTAGACGGCAAGCCCCATGCCTTCCACCTTTACTCCATGCGGCAGGCGATTGAAGAAGGGTTTATTCTGGATGTTCTTCAGAATTACATGACTTATAAGACCTATTACGAGCTGGAAAAGGCCATTGAGGACGATCCACGCTTTAAGGTACGGCAAGCCCAGCGCAAAGTCGCACGTTTTGCCACACTCCACCCCACCGCCATCGCGCAAAAGGTGGAAGTGATTGTCGAGCATTTCCTGCGCCATGTGGCAGAAGAGCTGGACGGCAATGCCAAGGCAATGGTTGTAACACAAAGTCGTATCCAGGCACTGAAATACTATCAGGGCATCAAAAAATATATCGAAGAGAAAAAATATCGGGGCGTGAAAGCGTTGATTGCTTTCTCCGGCGAGCTGAATGATGAAGGAGAGATATATACCGAAGCGCAAATCAACGGCTTTGCCGAAACTGAACTGCCTAAGAAGTTCGACGGGAAGGATTATCAGCTTCTAATCGTCGCCGAGAAATATCAGACAGGATTTGACCAGCCGAAATTGTGCGCCATGTACGTGGACAGGAAGCTGGACGGTTTGCAAGCCGTGCAGACCCTTTCGCGTCTTAACCGCACCTATCCCGACAAGACCAAGACCTTTATCTTGGACTTCCAGAACACGGTGAAGGACATTCAAGACGCCTTCAAGCCTTTCTTTGAGGCAACGCAGCTTGAAGCCCTTAGCAATCCCAATCAGGTTTATGAGTTGGAAGCACGGATCAAGAAATTCCAGTTCATTGATGACGGTGAGGTTGAAGCCTTTGCCAAAATCTACTTCAAGAACAAGCTGGATGCCCGCGACCGCATTGAACTGGAAAAGCTCATTCGTAATGCCGTCCATCGTTTTGAATATGAGGCCGACGAGGGCAAGCAGGAAGAGTTCCGGCAGCTTCTAAAAAGCTATATGCGCTTTTATGCCTTTATAGCGCAGATCATGAAGCTGGATGACACCAGCCTTGAAAAGCTTTTTGCCTACGTCGCGTGGCTTGCCAAGCTCCTGCCCAACCGTCAGATGCCTGGGGAAGATACGATCACTGAGGACATGATGCGCCTCCACGCCTTCCGATTGGAACATAAGGAAGCTAAAAGTGCCTCCCTTGCAGCGGGCGATACAACGGCACTAAAACCCATTACTGAGTTCGGCGCAAAGCCCTATACAGAAGACGAAGAGCGCAATCTTTCAGAGATTATCGATAATTTCAATCAACGTCACGGCACGGAGTTTAGCAAGGATGATTTCCTGCGCTTTGAGCAAGTCAAACGCGACATATTGGATAACGAAGACATGAAGGCCATGCTCAAAAACAATGCGCCCGATGTGGTCTATTCGGCCTTTACGCAAGCATTCTTTGAGGGGGTCATCAAGTCCTTCGCCCGCGATGGCCAGATGGAAAACATCGTCATGAACGATGCTATTGCCCGCGAACAGGTCTTCAAACTCATGTTCAGCCGCGCTATGCGGGAAGTACGAGGTGATTAAGAATGATTTCCGCTTGCGACGGGCGGCAGTCCATAATGGCCTGCCGTTGTGGTTGGGCCTTGAAAGTCAAATTTTGAAATTTTGTCGAGTCAGTGGGCGCGTGTTTGCGCAGAGATTATTAGGGTACGCCGGAGGGGTGGGGTGGCATTCCGTGGCACACTAGTGGCACACTCAGGGGCAAAAAAGCACATTAAACTGCAATGACGCACAAAACACAAAATCTTATAAAGCATTGAATTTATTGTTGTTATTTGTTGTTAGGTTTTGTGGCTTTCAGGTTTTTCAATGCTCATAACCTGAAGGCCGCAGGTTCAAATCCTGCCCCCGCAACCAATTTTCTCAATAAAAACAGTGACTTAAGACGAAGCCCCGCAAGGGGCTTTTTCGTTTTCTGCTTTTTGGCACACTGGCGGCACACTCAGCGGCAAAAAATCACAACACGGCACAATTCAAAAAACTCAATGAATAAAGAATGATCTCGCGCTAATTTGTGCCGTTAGTGTGCCATGAAAGCACATCATGTATATAAGCATCTGTTTTATATGTGTTAAATACATTAAATCGTAAGTTTGTTTGTCTTATGTTGCCATTTGGGTGTGAATGCTGTAGTTTTTTGCCGTGAGGTAAATCATGGCAAACATTCAAAAGCGCGTTTCAAAATCAGGCGAGACTTCTTATCGGGTGCAGGTGCGTCTCAAAGGACACCCGCCGGAAACAGCTTCTTTTGAACGCCTTACTGATGCCCGAAAATGGGCGCAGCATACCGAGGCTGCTATACGCGAAGGTCGCCACTTCAAAACGGTAGAAGCCAAAAAGCATACGCTGGCACAAACGATAGACCGTTATTCTAAAGAGGTTCTGGCGCACCGCGATAATCCCGTAAATCAGAAAACCTATTTGAAATACTGGAAAGAGGTGCTGGGTGATTACAGGCTGGCTGATGTTACCCCCGCCTTGATCGTAGAGCATCGCAATGCACTGGTGGGGATGCAAAACAAATATGGCCGCACAATTGGCCTTGCCACCGCAAACCGTTATTCGCAAGCCCTGGGCCATGTGTTCACCATCGCTATGAAAGAATGGGGATGGATCAGCCAAAACCCTGTAGCCAATATCGCTAAGTACAAAGAACCGAGGGGGCGTGTGCGTTTCCTATCTGATGAAGAACGCGCAAGCCTTCTGGAGGCTTGTAAAGAGAGTGACAATCCTTTTTTGCATACCGTTGTTGTGCTTGCCCTCAGCACAGGGGCGCGAAAAATGGAAATCCTTGGTCTGAAATGGCAGGACGTTGATTTTGAGCGTAACCAGATTGTCCTGCATGAAACAAAGAACGATGATCGGCGGGTTTTGCCCCTGCAAGGCTTTGCGCTCGGCTTGATGAAGGAACATGCCAAGGTAAGAAAGCTAGGCTGTGACTATGTTTTTCCCAGTAAGAAAGCCTCAAAGAACGCGCAGGGCAAAATCATCTATCAGCCCGTTGACATTCGCACCGCTTGGGAAAACGCATTGACCAAGGCCAAAATTGAAGACTTCCGTTTCCACGATTTACGTCATAGTGCGGCCTCATACCTTGCCATGAATGGCGCATCGCTGGCTGAGATTGCCGAGGTTCTGGGCCACAAGACCCTGCAAATGGTTAAACGTTATGCCCATTTATCTGAAGCGCACACACATTCTATTGTTTCCAAGATGAATGAAAGGATTTTTGGCGATGCC
>ERZ761592.408-NODE-408-length-14228-cov-4.348550_pt1 | contig 14228 bp, 19 predicted proteins | sample MGYA00433095_ERZ761592 | MGnify/ENA primary metagenome ERZ761592 (study PRJEB28899, sample SAMN03785554) | bioreactor sludge metagenome | biome: EBPR Sludge; feature: EBPR Bioreactor; material: 0.22µm filtered reactor supernatant | place: Saint Lucia: Queensland... | reverse complement strand
ACTGGTCACGCCCGGATCACGCCATCGCGTGGGGCATGGCCCAGGGCGTGTTCGACCACCAGCGCCATGCCGAGAACGCCTACGCCAAGGTAAAGGCCGCCAACAACCCCGCCAACGCTCGTGAGATGTGGGCGGCCTGGTACGTGGACGTTCAGCGACGCGTCGCTGAACGCGACGCGCTGGCCGCCAGCACCGCCCCCGACCCCAACCCCGACTGGCAGGACATCATCGACCACGGCGTGGAACTGCCGCACAACTAGCCGAGACACTCGCAGGGGTGCGTCTGCGCAACAACGCACAGGAGGCAAACCCACCCCTCACCGGTAGAGGAACCGGTGAGGGGTATCGTTTTGCCATAATCGCCGCTCCAGGTATAGACACGACGCGCGCGTCGTGCTATAATTGCGGCGATCAGGGCGAGCGTGGGACGTTGGGCCGGCGTCGTGGCGTGGCTGACCTCCTTCAGCCGCTCGACAGGCGCTAACCGGGCGTCATGATGGCCTGGAACGGCGGTAATCAACCCGTCGTGCGACAGCCGGCCAAGGTGGGGCGGGGTGTGGACAGACACCCCGCCCCACCGGAGGAGCGATTGGACAGACTACTAGCGGCGTTGGCGCTGGCGCGGATCATGGCCGGCGAGACGCCGGGATGCCCCACCGAGGCGAAAATTGCAATGGCGCACGTGTACCAGCGTAACCCGGTCTGGTACGGCAACGCAGAGCCTACCGCCACTGACGTGGCCGTTTCGCTGGTCTGGCAGACGCTGCCAGACCCGACCAACGGCGCGCGGTTCTTCGTCGGCCCCGGCGACGCCCCGCGTATGCCGTGGCTCCAGGAGCGCACCGCCCGATGGGAGTGCGCGGCTACATGGGTTGAGGCATGGCGGTGACTGACCCCACCCCGCCACCGTTGCAGCGCCAGCCGTCCACGGCCAAACGCTACCTGGAGGCACTGCGCACCGCGCAACGCATCGGAGACCAATTGGACGGCCCGGCGTTCCAGGCGCTGTTCCCCGCACATTTGCAACTAGGAGACATAATCGTGAGCGTGGAGGAGTTTTTGCGGTGAGTACACAGGCCAACATCGTGAGCGCCGTCGCGCGGCGCGGCTACCTGGACGGGTGGTCAAGCGAGGAGCTACTTGCCCGCCAGGTGGTCAAGCTGGCGGAGGAGCTTGGGGAACTCGCGGTCTCCATCGCGAGTGACGATCCTCGATTGGCCTTCCTCCTGCACCAAATCAGCACGGTTGGCGGCATGGCGCGCGTCGTGTTCCAGGATCGGTCGTGCTTCGTGGGCGCCGACCTCGACAGCGCCGCCGCTGCCAGCGAGCTTGCAGACTGCGCGGTGGTGCTGGCGGTCGCCGCCCACGCGCTGAACGAGCCGGACGTTATGTATACCGCCATGCTCAAGGCGCAGGCTGACGTGGCCCGCGGGGTGCGCTGATGGCGAAACGAGTTGATGGCAACCACGCCGAGATTGTCGAGGCGCTGCGCGCCTGCGGCTGCGTGGTGCAATCGCTGGCGGCGGTGGGGCATGGCGTACCTGACCTGCTCGTGGCCCGCAATGGCCGCTGGTACGTCCTGGAGGTCAAGGACGGCAGCAAGCCGCCAAGCAAGCGCAAGCTGACGCCGGACGAAGCGGCTTGGCATGAGCGTTTTGGCCGTCATGCCGTTGTGTCGATTGTGGAGACAGTCGAGGACGCACTGGCCGCAGTGCAGGAGACCAGCCCGTGACCGCGATAGCCTGGACGCCAACGCTCGTCGCGCTGTCCACGCTCAAGCCGTGGGAGCGCAACCCCAAGCGCATCAGCAAGAACCACGCCGCGCGGCTGCTGGAACTGTGGGAGCGCATGGGCCAGTTTCAGACCGTCGCCATCGGGCCAGACGGCGAGGTGTACGACGGACACCAGCGGCTGGCGGTGCTCAAGGCGAAACACGGCAGCGGCTACATGGTGCAGGCGCTGCAAGCGTCGCGTCCGCTGACCGAGCGGGAGCGCGAGGAACTGACCATCGCCGCCCACAGCGGCACCACCGGTTCCTGGGACTGGGACGCGCTGTCAGGCTGGGACGTGGACAACCTGACCGCGTGGGGACTGGACAGCGAACTACTGGCCGACTGGAACGCGGGTGCTACCGCGCTGCGTGAGATGCTGGCGGCGGATGGCGGCGCGGCCGAGCAGAACTTGATCCCCGACGAAGACCGTTACAAGGAGCAATACGGCGTGATCGTTATCTGCGATGACGCGGAACATCAGGAGATCGTGTACAACGCCCTGCGGGAAGCGGGGTACTCCGTCAGGGTGGTGGTAACATGAAAATTACAGTTCGGAATGTCTGCACCGATTTTGACAGCTACCGCGCTGCCCGCGTTAAAAGCCTGTTCAACGCCGAGACCGGCGCTAACTTCGATCTGGACGCCGAGATACCAATCGACGACAACGGCTGGAGCCTGGGCGTTATCGTCGGGCCGTCTGGAAGCGGGAAAACGAGCATGGGCGGGCAACTGTGGGGCGGCGAGGCGTTCGCGGATTTTGACAATTGGCCTGGCGACCGTCCCATCGTAGACGCGATAGCGCCGGGCGGAGACTTCAACGAGGTGACGGCCGCGCTGGCAGCCGTTGGGCTGGGAACGGTTCCGGTTTGGCTGCGACCGTTTCCCGTCCTGTCGAACGGGGAAAAGTTCCGCGCCAACCTGGCACGCGTTATCTGCGATGCCCCTCAGCGCGTTGTGATTGACGAGTTTTCCAGCGTTGTAGACAGGCAAATCGCCCGTTTCGGCGCGCTGGCGTTCTCGAAGGCGTGGAAGCGGCTGGCGAAGGACGGCGGCAATCAATGCGTGCTTCTGTCGTGCCATTACGATATCATCGACTGGCTAGAGCCAGATTGGGTGTTTGATACGGCGACCGGCAAATATGCAGGGAGGGGGCTTTGGCGCAGACCAAAGTTTGAAGTCGAAATTTGGGAAACAGACTGGCGTTACTGGCCGCTTTTTGAGCCGCATCACTATCTGAAGGTTCCGAAAATGATTGCCGCGACAAACTATGTCGGCGTGGTGGACGGCGAGCCGGTCGTTCACATGGCGCAAGGCACCAGGCCGGGGCTGCGCGAGGCGCGCGGCTGTAGGCTGGTTGTCATGCCCGAATGGCAGGGCTCCGGTGTAGGTCTGCGGTTCCTGAACGCTATTTGCCAGATGTGGCTGGATGGCGAGAACCGTTTCCGTAAGTCCATGCCGACCCTGTTTCACACGAGCCACCCCGGCCTGTGCGCGGCGTTGCGCAGAATGCCGCAGTGGGTGCAGGTAAGCGCCCACTTGTACGGCGGGAATAAGGCTAGAAGCAAGGCTTCGATGAAGAAATCCCGCAACGAGGGGTCGGGCTACGGAGGGCATTTTCGAGCGGTGCAAGGTTTCCGCTACATCGGGAGCAGGCCATGAAGGTTTTCATCGCCGGGCAAAAATACTTCGGACGACTGGTCTATGAGGCGGTGCGCGGCATGGGGCTAGACGTGATCGGCGTATGCTCTCCGGCTTTTCGTGACGCGCGTTTGCGGGCGTTCGTTGGCGGCCCGGAGGACAGGCCGGACAGGTTACGCGACGCGGCAGACCGTGACGGCGTGCCGTGGATGGAGGCCGGGAATTTGCGGGCTGAGACGTTGCCGGGCGGGGTTGATTTAATCATCGCCGCGCATTCGTTCGATTTCATTGGCAGGCCGACGCGCGACAAGTGCAAGCTGGGGGCAATCGGTTATCACCCCTCCCTGCTCCCGCTGCATCGCGGCCGCGACGCCGTGCGCTGGACGATACGGATGGGCGACAGGATAGCCGGTGGCACCGTCTATTGGCTGAATGATACCGTTGACGGCGGCCCCGTCGCGGCGCAGGATTGGTGCTTCGTGCGCCCTGGGTGGGACGCTCAAAAGCTGTGGCGGAATGAGCTTCAACCGATGGGCGTTAGGTTGATTGCGCAGACGCTGGCCGATGTGCGGCGCGGCCTGCTGGTGCGCATCCCCCAGGACGCGGCGTTAGCGTCCTGGGAACCGTCGATAAACCAGCCGCCCCTTTACCGCCCGGAATTGTTGCAGATAGGCGGCGCGTGGGACGGCTACAGGATAGTCACCGAGCGGTGGGCCACCATGACCGCCCAAACGCCCACGCTGCTGGACGGTGCGCCATGACCAAGCCGGGTAGGCCGAAGGCCGACATCGACTGGCAGACCGTGGGGAAGTTGCTTGAAGCGGGCTGCGCAGGTACCGATATCGCAAGCCAGCTTGGGATAAGTCCAACGACCCTGCAACGCCGATGCCGGGCTGATAATAAAGTAAATTTCGCAGCGTTTGCGCAACAAAAGCGAATGTCGGGGGACAACCTGCTTCGGGCTGCGCAGTACAAGACGGCGATGGAGGGCAACACGACGATGTTGATTTGGCTTGGCAAACAGCGGCTGGGCCAGTCGGACAAAACGCAGGCGGAGATCACTGGCCCGAACCGCGGCCCGCTCATCATCACCTGGGACGATGGCGGGGATAACAATTAGGCCCGCACCGCACACCGGTCAGGCGGCTGTACTCAAGCATCCCGCGCGGTTCAAGGTTCTGGACTGCGGGCGGCGGTGGGGCAAAACACGGCTAGGGGTGATGGAGTGCCTGATTGTGGCCGCGCGCGGCGGGCGCGCGTGGTGGGTTGCGCCGTCCTACAAAATGAGCGAGGTCGGCTGGCGTCCGCTGCGGCGGCTGGCTGCGCAGATACCCGGCGCTGAGGTGCGGCGGGGTGACAGGCAGATCATTACCCCAACGGGCGGCGAGGTGTCGGTACGCAGCGCGGACAACCCGGACAGCCTGCGCGGCGAGGGGCTGTCCTATGTGGTGCTGGACGAATGCGCATTCATGCAGGAGGACGCCTGGACGCAGGCGCTACGCCCGGCGCTGGCAGACCGAAAAGGCCGGGCGCTGTTCATCTCCACGCCCAATGGCCGCAATTGGTTCTGGCGGCTGTGGCAACTGGGCCAGGCGAATGATACCGAATGGCATAGCTGGCAGTTCAGCAGCTACGACAACCCCCACATCCTATCCAGCGAGATCGACGCGGCGCGCGCGCTTCTGCCCGACCGGGTGTTCCGTCAGGAGTTTCTGGCGGAGTTCATCGACGACGCGGGCGGGGTGTTCCGCCGGGTGACGGAGGCGGCGACCGCGGTTGAGCAGTCAGGCGCTATCGCGGGCCGCGACTACGTGATCGGCGTGGACTGGGGCAAGCATGCGGACTTCACGGCGCTGGCGGTGATTGACTTGGCGACCAGTGAGCTTGTCCACCTCGACAGGTTCAACCAGATTGACTATGCCGTTCAGGTGGGGCGGCTCAAGGCGCTGGCGTCCAGGTTCCGGCCGGTGGTGGTCATTGCCGAAAGCAACGCGATGGGGGAGCCGATTATCGAGCAGCTTACCCGCGACGGTATGCCAGTGCGTCCATTCCGCACGACCAACGCCAGCAAGACGGCGCTGGTTGACGCGCTGGCGCTGGCGTTTGAGCAAGGCGCGATCCGCATCCTGCCCGACGCGACACTAATCGGGGAGCTACAAGCTTACGAGATGGAACGTCTCCCGTCCGGTGCATTGCGCTACAGCGCGCCCGATGGGATGCACGACGACACGGTGATGGCACTGGCGCTGGCATGGTCTGGTGTGAGTAACACACCGTGGCTGCTGTGGTGAGCGCGCGCGACGCGGGCGCGATCTACTGCGGCAATGGAGACGCCAACGGCGGGCGCGGGCATTTCGTCGCCAGGATCACCGGGCCAAACATCGAGATTTGGTGCGCCAAGTGCAAGACGTTCCACGCCATCCACATTGCCGACCTCGTGCGGGACGCGATCCTTGTCTGCCAGCGCGGGGACGGCGAGACGCAGGCCGGCGAGTTGCTGTGGTGACTATTGACAGCCGCTCCCGCTCGTGGTATCCTATGCTCGTGGCCGGCAGGTAACACCTGCAACGTATGAGCGCCTAGAGCGACGCGCCACACCGTAACCAGAGTTCCAGACCCACGAGGGTGCACCCTCGTGGGTCTTTGCGTCTATGGACTACCTGAGCCTGCTCCAACAGCCATTTTTTCGCACCGTCCAAAACCCGGCGACCAAGGCGATTGACCTATCGCCCGCGGGTGATTTTTGGTATTCCGCCGTCCGCGATGAGGACAACCCGTCCGGTGTTGACCTGCTGCGCGCTGTGCCGTGGCTGTGGCGGGCGGTGGAGTTGCGCGCTAACGCGGTGGCGGCTATGCCGTTTGCGATCATGGCGGGAGAGACCGAGCGGGACAACTCCGCCGACTACGCCAACGCGCTGGGCTGGCTGCCAGACCCCCGCCGCCTGCTGTGGCTGACCGAGGCGGCATTGTGCATCTACGGAGCGGCATACTACTGGCGGGAGCGCAACCGGGTAGCGACCAAAGCCGTTCGGTACGTCCGACCGGATACCGTGGAGCCGCAGATTGATCCACGGCTGGGCCTGACAGGATTTGTGCGCACGGTCAACGGCCAGCGCATCGCCGTGCCGGTGGACGGTATCACGTACATCTGGCGCGGTGATCCGGCTGTGGAGCTTGGGCCTCCCAGCGGTTCGCCGGTCATGGCGGCGCTGGCCGCTGCGGGCGTGCTGCACTATATGGACAGGTTCGCGGGGGCATACTTCCAGCGCGGCGCGATCAAGGCGACGTTGCTCACGGTGAGCGGTGCGCCTGTGGCCGCCGAGCGCGACCGCCTCAAATCCTGGTGGGGCAATCTTATGTCGGGTATCCGCAACGCGTTTGCAACGGAGATCATCAACGCCGACAGCGTGACGCCGGTGGTCATTGGCGAGGGACTGGCGGAGTTGAACAACGCGACGCTGACCAGCGAGAAGCGCCAGGACATCGCCACCGCGCTGGGCGTGCCGCAGTCCGTGATCTTCTCCGAGAGCGCGGGCGGGCTGGGCGGCGCTGGCGTTGTGACGATGGACGAACGGCATTTCTACGACAAGACCATTCTCCCGGAGACCCAGCTAATTGCTGAGGCGTGGAACAGCCAGCTACTCGCGCCGTTGGGGTTGCGTATCGAGTTTCGACCTGAAACCCTGGATGTGTACCAGGAGGACGAAAACCAGCGGGCCGCGGCGTTTGCAACCTACGTCAACGCTGGCTTGCCGCTGGAGGTGGCCGGCCCGATGGTGGGCTTGGAACTGCCACCGGGGTGGGACTGGGACAAGCTAGCGGCACTCAAGGAGGAGCGCCGCGCGCAGATGGCAACGCAGCTTGGCGGACAGGAGCCGGAGCAGCCGGAGGAGGACGACGCCGAGGACGACGCCAAGGCGCTGGCCGACCTGCGCAGGTGGCGCGCGAAGTCCATCAAGCGCGGCAGGTTGGCACCGTTTGACAGCGCGCACATCCCCGCGGCGCTTATGGCGGACGTGATCGGGCATGGCGCCAACGGTTGGCGCGACGCGCTGGACAACGTGATTGCGGTCTATGACGGCGAGGAGCAGGAGCCGGTCAAGACCCTGCCCGATGTAAGCGCGCTGGTCGGCGCACTCCAACAGGCGACGGAGGCATTGCTGCATGGACAACCACAGCATACTAACTAGCGCCGTGTTGAGCGCGGCGGCGCTGTTGCCGGTTGTGCCTCCCGACCTGTCCGGGATGCTGGCAGTATTGAAGGCGCGGCAAGATCAGGAGCCGAGCCGGGCGGCTGAAACGGAGATGACCGACGAAATCGCGGCGCTGTTTGAGCGGTATGGCCCGGAGATTGCATCGCAGATACTGATGGGCCAACAGCCAGACACCCGCGAAATGGAGGACAAGCTGCTGCTGATCCTGATCGTCAGTCTCGCCGGTGTCGCCACGGCTGCGGCGCTGCGGCGAACGGAGGCCGTTGGCGTGCCGGCCTCGGTGGACGACATCAACCAGGCGGCGCGCACGTGGTCACGCTCCTACGGCTACGAGCTGGTGCGCGGCATCAACGAGACCACGAGGCAGGCGATTGCCGACGTGATGGCGCAGTACCACAGCACGCCGGGCATGACCACGGCTGACGTGTCCAAGCTCTTGGAGACCACCTTTGGGCGCGAGCGCGCTAACCGAATTGCGGTCACGGAGATCACACGGGCCAACACGCAGGCGGTCAACATCGCGGCGCAGCAGATGGCGGGCGCGGGCATTACGACCAGCCGGCAGTGGATCACATGGCGCGACGACAGGGTATGTCCCCTGTGCGCACCGCTGCACAACACCTACGAGGACGTTTGGACAATCGAGCAGCCCGCTGGCCCACCTGCTCACGTGACCTGTAGATGCTGGCTGGCGCTGGTGAGGATGTAACATGGACGACCAAATCGTAACAATCGGCGGCGAGGTCAAGGCGATGGGCGACGGCAAGATCGGCGGCTATCTGGTGCGCTTCGGCACGCCCGATCAACCCGACCTGACCGGCGACTTTTTCACCGCTGAGACAGACTACGACCTAGACGGCGGCGTGGGCAAGTCAACCGTCTTGTACCACCACGGCCAAGACGCCACGCTCAAGCGGCGCAAGCTGGGGCGGGCCGACCTGCGGCAAGACCCGGTTGGCGTCTGGATGGAAGCGCAGTTGGCTATGCGCGACGACTACGATCGTGCCATCTACGGCATGGTGGAAGCTGGCAAGATGGGCTTGAGCAGCGGCACAGCGCCGCATCTGGTAGAACGTGAGCACACCGGCAGCGTGAGCAAGATCACGCGTTGGCCGCTGGGCCTCGACGCCAGCATTACGCCGATACCAGCGGAACCGCGCACAAGCGTTGTTCCGCTGAAATCCTACCTGGACATGGCCGAGCCTTACGTCAAGGCGTTACTGCCTGAGGGCGACGCGGTGAGCGCGCCGGCAGACGCGACGGAGACCAGCCCGCCAGACCCACGACCTGAAAGACAACCCCACGAGGTGAAGACAATGGACGATGTGCAGTTGCAGGCCATCATCGCGCAGACGGCGGCCGACGCCGCCGCAGCCGCGACGAAGGCTGTCATGGACAAGCTGGCCGCGGAACCTGCGGCCAATCCGATGGAGACTGAGGTCAAGAGCAGGCCGGCTGAGGTCAAGAGCAAGCCGGACAAGTTCGAGACCCTGGGCGACCAGCTCGACGCGATCCGCCGCGCCAGCACCCCCGGCATGAGCTACGACCGCCGACTGGATGGCGTCAAGGCCATCAGCGGCATGAGCGAGACCGTCCCGGAGGACGGTGCCTACCTGGTGCAGACCGACTTTTCCACCGAACTGCTGCGGCAGACCCACGAGACGGGCTTGCTGACCAAACGCGTTCGGCGCATCCCGGTGGGCGCCAACGCCAACGGGCTGACCATCAACGCGGTCAAGGAAACCAGCCGCGCGACCGGTTCCCGGTGGGGCGGCGTGCAGGTCTACTGGCGCGAGGAGGCCGGCACCGTCACCGCCAAGCATCCTGAGTTCCGCCGCATGAAGCTGAACTTGCACAGCCTGATGGGCCTGTGCTACGCCACCGACGAGGTGCTGGCCGATGCCACCGCGCTGGGCGCTGTGATCCAGCAGGCATTCAGCGAGGAGTTCGGCTTCGTGCTGGACGACGCCATCATCCGCGGCAGCGGCGTTGGTCAGCCGCTGGGCATCCTCTCCAGCCCGGCGACCGTGGCCGTGGCGAAGGAAACCGGACAGGTGGCCGATACCGTGGTGTGGGAAAACATCGTCAAGATGTGGTCACGCCTGTGGAGCCGCAGCCGCAACAACGCCGCGTGGTTCATTCACCAGGACGTACTGCCGCAGTTGGCGACGATGGCAATGGCGGTGGGCGTGGGCGGCGTGCCCGTCTACCTGCCCGCGACCGGTGCGGCTGGTCAGCCGTACTCCACGCTGTTTGGCCGCCCGGTGATCGAGATCGAGCAGGCTGACACCGTGGGCGACCTGGGCGACATCATGCTGCTGGACTTGAGCCAGTACCTGATGATTGACAAGGGTGGCCTGGAGGCTGCGCAGTCGATCCATGTGCGGTTCCTCTACGGCGAGAACACGTTCCGCTTCATCCTGCGCACCGACGGCCAGCCGATCTGGAACAGCCCGATGACGCTGTACAACAGCAGCACCACGGTTTCCCCGTTCGTGTTGCTGGCAGCGCGATAATGGAGGACATGACAATGGGTAGCCTGAGCATTCCGAGTGATCTGCATTTCGTCAAAGGCCTCGACCCCGTGGCCGACTTCATGGCCGGCACCGCCGTCACCGATGTGATTGAGGTCGGCGGCGAGGGGATCGGGTTCTTGATCTACAAGGGCGTTGGCACAACCGGCACAAGCACAATCACCGTGCTGGCCTGTGACGACACGACCCCCACCAACAGCGCAGCGGTGCCGTTCTGGTACAAGCGCATCGCCACGACCGACAGCGGCTGGACAGCGGCCACCGCGGCCGGGTTCACCACCACCGCGGGTAGCAGCGACATGTACCTGATTGCCGCACCGCGCGACGTGTTCGCGTCCAGCGGCTACCGGTATGCACAACTGTCCGCCGCCGAGAGCGCCAACGATCCCGTGCTGGGCGGCATCGCCGCGTTCATCTACGGCCTGCGGTACTCGCCGCAGCCCGCGAGCCTGATCGACTAGGAGGCGCACACACTATGGCTGTTTACAACGCAACCACGGCGGCCGCGCTAACTGGTACGATCCTGGGCACGCGGGTTGACCGGGCCACCGCCGCGCTGCCGCAGACCGCCGCCGCCGCGCTTTTCACCGTGACCGGTGGGCGCGTCGCGATCATGGGCATACTGGGCGAGGTCACGACCGTGATCCAGACGCAGGCCAACAACACCAAGCTCACCGCCAATCCGACCGCGGGCACCAGCGTTGACCTGTGCGCCGTGCTCAACATCTCCGCCGACGAGGTGGGTTGTCTGTACGGCGTCACCGGCACTGTTGGTGACGCGCTGATTGGCGTCAATGCGGGCTATGCCCCGCTCCCCGCCCGCCCGCTGGTTGTCGCCGCGGGCACCATCGACCTGGACTGTGCGGCCAGCAACACCGGCAGCGTCAAGTGGAGCATCTGGTATGCACCGCTGGACGACGGCGCGGTCGTAACCGCAGCGTAGCGACACTGCCTCCCCTGGAGGAGTATACTCCGCTCCTCCAGGGGTAGGCTTCCTGAGACACCGACATGGCACTGGTAACAGACCGCTGGTATTGCACGCTGGACGCCCTGCGCGCGGAGATCGGTGATGAGACCACCGACAACGACGCGCGCCTGGGGCGTTACATCGCGCAGGCGTCCCGCTGGTTGGAGGACTACACCGAGCGCACGTTCTACCCGGTCAGCGAGACGAAACACTTTGACGCACCCTGCCGCGACGCCGACCGGCTGTTCCTGGAGTATGCTGACCTGTTGACAGTCGATACGCTGACCGACGGCGAGGGCGCGATTGCATCCGGCAACTATTGGCTGTACCCGCTCAACCTGACGCCGGCGCATAGCATCGTGCTCGATACCACGGCGCTGGGCCGTGGGTTCCGCTACGCCTCGACCCCGCAGCGGGCGATTGCGGTCGCCGGGCAGTGGGGTTGGTGTGCGGACTACATCAGCACCGGGCATGTGCTGGGCGCGGCAATCAGTACCACGACCGCCACCCGGATCGATGTAGGCGGTACTGCTGAGGTTGGGATGATGTTGCTGGTGGATGACGAGGCCATGCACGTGTCAGCCGTTTCCGGGGCCATCGCGACCGTGCAGCGCGGCGCGCTGGGCACCACCGCGGCGACCCACAGCAGCGGGGCATCGGTGTGGATGTATCGCCCGCCAGCAGACGTGGCGCTGGCGGTGTCGGTGCTGGCGGCGTCCTACAACAACACGCGCGCCGCCGGCGGCATCAAGTCCGAGCGTATCGAGGACTACAGCATCACCTACGCGACCGGAGGAGATGAGAGCGTCCCGCCAGTCACGCTGACCGTTGCCAAACGTTACAGGAGGATCGGGCCATGATCCGACCGACCGGCTGGGGCGTGTCCATCCAGCCGCAGGGCATGACCAGCGAGCGCGCGGCGGCGATTGTCGCGGCGCTGGAACCGCGCTGGTATCACAACTGGAGCCTGGAGCCGTTCGACGGCGTGGATGTCACGCCATTCGTCCCGCTGATGTGGGACGGGCTACGGCGGATGACGCCGGTCTTCAAGCGCGCCCTGACCGAGCTACCGGGCCACACGTGGATGCTGTTCAACGAGCCGGAGCGACCGGAGCAGTCCAACATCTCGCCGGCGCAGGCGATGAACGTCACGCGGGCGTTTGTGGGGGACCAGTGGCGGGCGGGCAACGAGTTCCAGTGGGCCGCGCCCGGCATCAGTCTGACCACAACCGACCATGACGGGCTGGCGTGGCTGACGGAGTTTGCGCAGTTGTGCCGGCGGATGGGCCTCTCCCGTCCGTCGTACTGGCACGTCCACCTGAACGCGGCGAGCCTCCAGGAACTGCGGGACGCGTGGGACAGGTGGCAGGCGTGGTATGCGACCTGGGGCGCGTGTGCGCCGGTCATCGTCAGCGAGGTCTGCGCACAAAATGCGCCGCTGTCCACCCAGTTGGCGGTGCTCAACTGGGTACACCACCGGCTGCTCAACCAGCAGATTGCCGCGGCTGCGTGGTTTATCGCCGCGCCGTCCACGTTTGTGGACTGGCCCAACGCCGCCCTGTGCGAGATGGACGGACAGCGGGCGACGCTCACACCGCTGGGGCAGGTGTGGACTGCAACGAGGAGCGCGCGATGACTGTTGGTGTGGGGCTGGGCGGGCGCGGCGTGATGGGCTTCGGGCTGGGCCGTGGGCGCGCGGGCGGGGCTGATGTGTCCTGGTGGTTGGCGGGCGGTATCAGCGCTGCCAACGCCATTGCAGCGTACCAGCCAAAAGGCGCGGCGTCATTGGCGGCGTCGTATGTCAACCTCGCCAATCCTGGCACGTATGACGCTGCGCCGGGTGTCGCGCCGACATGGGCCAGTGGCACGGGGTGGACGTTCAACGGGACCACCCAATATCTGACGAGCGGCGTAACGCCGGCGACTAACTACACAATAGCCGTTCGGTATGCCAATTTAACAGCAGACGATTGGCTTATCGGCGCGCACGACTGGATAGGCGGCGGCCTTTTTGGTATTGACGTGGCTAGTTGGGGCGGGAGGTATTACAACACAAATAGTATTTTTGATGGTGTATATACCGCGGCGACAAAAATATTGGCATGGGACGTAGGATACACCAACGGGGCAACAGTGGGAACGGTTGCTAGTCCCGGCCCGGCACCGGCATTTCCGCTTTTTATCGGAGCAAGAAACGCTCGCGGTGCGCCTGACCTGCACGTTGGCGCTGATGTATTGGCAGTAGCAATCTACGACAACAAACTAGGCGCTGCGCAAGCCGCAGCGGTATCGGCGGCTATGGCCGCACTCTAGACACAGGAGACATCATGGCTATGACACTAGACGAAATCGCAGCGGTAGTCAACAGCGCTTTCCCTGGCGGCGCTCAGCAGTTCGGCGCTGCGCTGGCGCTGTTGGATGCCCGCATGGGCGTGGAGATGGCGCAGGGCGTGCAGCGGATTGCCCAGGCGCAGGCGGAGCAGGCCAACCAGCAGGCGCAAGCGGCAATCCAGGCGGCGCAGGCAGACGCGCTGGCGGCGCAGGCGCGCTTCGACGCGCTGGTGGCCAGCATGGCGGGCTGAGATGGCGACGCTGATCTTTCACGGCCAGTTTCACGACGCGGACGGGCTGGGCCTGACTGGCCTGACCGTGACCTGCGACGTGTACCGCACCGCGCTGAGCGACGGGACTACTTCGCAGGTTGTGACTGCTGGCAGCGCGTCGGAGACGGGCGGCGGCATCTACCGCTACCTGCTGGCGAGCGCAGACCCGTCTACGTATCACTACGTCGCCAATCTCAAGACGACGGACACGGACGCGGCGCAGCGGCATGTGGCTGCGCTGGGGCTGGTGGTGCCTGACGCGCAGGTGAGCGCTGTGCCTGCGGCGGTGTTGGATGCGGCGGCTGTGACGCCGATCAGCGCGGCGTTGGCCGCATCGCAGGGCGCGGTGACGTTTGGGCAGGTCAAAATCCTGGCGAATGTGAGCGGCGAGGGCGCGCTGCATGTGGTGAATAGCCATGCGAACGGACACGGCCAGCGCAATCAGGGCGGCAACGCCGGACAGTACAACTACGGCAGCAACGGACAGTACAACTACGGCA
>ERZ761592.402-NODE-402-length-14446-cov-7.131471_pt1 | contig 14446 bp, 10 predicted proteins | sample MGYA00433095_ERZ761592 | MGnify/ENA primary metagenome ERZ761592 (study PRJEB28899, sample SAMN03785554) | bioreactor sludge metagenome | biome: EBPR Sludge; feature: EBPR Bioreactor; material: 0.22µm filtered reactor supernatant | place: Saint Lucia: Queensland... | reverse complement strand
GAACGAGGAGGCAAAGCGCTTCGACCTGCTGGTACTGAACCTCCAGCTCGCGATGCTGCGATCGGAGCCGGGCTTCGCTCGTTTGCGTGATCAGCTCAAGGAGCTTGCCGGACTGCTGGAAGAGAAGTCGGCGGTTCCGATGGTGCGCGAGCAGATGCTGCTGATCCAGGACGTGCAGACCGACGAGTGGTGGCAGGACGTGAACGTCCCGATGCTCGAAGGGATGCGTCGGCGCCTGCGTGATCTGATCAAGCTCATCGAGAAGCGGAAGCGCAAGCCCATCTACACCGACTTCGAGGACGAGATGGGCGTCGGGACGGGGGTCGAGCTACCCGGCTTCGGCCACGGCACCGACGATGCGAAGTTCCGCGCCAAGGCGCGAGCGTTCCTGCGGGCACATCAGGACCACGTCGCGATCCACAAGCTGCGGATGAACAAGGCGTTGACGGTGGCCGATCTTGCGGAGCTCGAGCGCATGCTCGGCGAGAGCGGCATCGGTGCCGCGGCGGATCTCCGGCGCGCCGTCGAGGAGTCGCACGGTCTGGGGCTCTTCGTGCGCTCGCTGGTCGGACTCGACCGCCAGGCTGCGAAGGAGTGCCTGGCCGGATTTCTCGTCGGCAAGTCACTCGGTGCCAACCAGATCGAGTTCGTGAACTTGGTCGTCGACCACCTCACCGAACACGGCGTACTGGACGCAGCGATGCTTTACGAGTCGCCGTTCACCGACCTGACTGCGCACGGGCCGGATGGACTCTTCGACTCCCCGCAGGTGGACGAGCTGCTGGCGGCAATCGAAAGGGTGCGGCGGACGGCAATGGCAGCTTGAGCGTGCCGGCCGCGCGTGACCGCGGTGATGCCCGCACCGGGTCGCGCGTCTACGGACAGGGGGGCGTGCCCGTCGCAGTTCTCCGGGCGCCGGGCATGGACGGCAGTTTCCCCGTCCTGGGCCCGGCCGCGGCCCAGCGTGTGCTCAGCGACTGCCGGCCGAGCTTCGATGCCTCGCGTTGCCGGCCTGCTTGCCTTGCGTCGGATCGCGGTGGGCAGAGCGCGGCAGACCGGCGCGCCAGTTCGCAGCCGCCTTGTCCGGGCGCTGGTCGGTGTGCGTGGCATTCCGCCTGTCGGCCGCCGGCCCCCCCGGACGGCCCTGCGGGCGGGGCTTCGCCGCCTGCGGGCGGCGCGTCGGCTCGTGCCCGGCGACGATCTCGACCGGGATGCTCTGCCGCGTGAAACGCTCGATTCGTCTGAGGTTGAACTGCTCGGCGTGATGCACCAGCGAGATCGCCAGACCGCTGCGGCCGGCGCGTCCGGTGCGGCCGATGCGGTGCACGTAGTCCTCGGCGGCCTTCGGCAGGTCGTAGTTGAAGACGTGCGTGATCGTCGGCACGTCGAGGCCGCGCGCGGCGACGTCGGTGGCGACGAGGATTCGCACCTGGCCACGGCGCATCGCGGCGAGCGTACGGTTGCGCGCACCCTGGTGCATGTCGCCGTGCAGCGCCGCCGCATTCAGGCCGGCGATGTTGAGGCGATCGCTGACGCTGTCCGCATCGCGCCTGGTCGCGGTGAAGACGAGCGCCTGGTCGATCGACGCGTCGCGCAGCAGGTGGTCGAGCAGGCGGTTCTTGTGCGCCAGATCGTCGACGAAGTGCATCCGCTGCTCGATGTTCCCGTGTCGGGCCGACGGCGCGTCGACCTCGATGCGCAACGCGTCGTGTGTGATGCGCTGGGCCATTGCGCCGACCGTGCCGTCGAGTGTCGCCGAGAAGAGCATCGTCTGACGTGATGCGGGCGTTGCCGCGACGATCCGCTCGATGTCGTCGATGAATCCCATGTCGAGCATGCGGTCGGCTTCGTCGAGAACCAGCATCTGCAGTTGCGAGAAATCGATCCGGCCCGAAGCCATGTGGTCGATCAGGCGGCCCGGCGTGGCGACCAGGATCTCCGGGTTGCGAGCGAGCAATTCCAGCTGCTTCGGGTAGGGCATGCCGCCGAGAATGGCGACGGCCCGCACCTGGTGCATGCGGCGAGCGTACTTCTCGCTGGCGGCAGTGACCTGCAGGGCGAGCTCGCGCGTCGGCGTGAGGACCAGCATGCGTGGCCGTGCCGGCTGCCAGCGTTCCTGCTCACGGCCGCGCGGTGGCGTGCGGCCGCCTTGCCGGCTGGCCCTGGGCGCCGCCGTCGCCGGCCGCTCCTGCAGGGAGAGCCGGTGCAGGGCGGGCAGCATGAAGGCGGCGGTCTTGCCGGAGCCGGTCTGCGCGCAGGTGATCAGATCCCGGCCGGCGATGGCGGCGGGAATGGCTTGCGCCTGTACCGGGGTCGGCACGGTGTAGCCGGAATCGGCGAGTGCTGCGAGGAGGGCGGGGTTCAGCCCGAGTTCTGAAAAGCTCATGTCGTCTTTCGTGTGGGTGCGCGGCCCCTCGCCACAAGGCGGGCGCGGGATGCGGATGAAGCAGGAGGGGCAACGCCAACCAACGAAAGGCTGCGAGACAGACTCTGTCGGATCAACAGGATCCGGCGCCCGTCGGCATTGCAGCCTGGTGCCGGGAGGGCGGGGCTGTGATCGACACCAGAGGGCAGGGGGCTTGAGACTTACGGCCAGGTTCGCGATGCTCGGGGCGTTCGGCAGTTCCACTGCCGAACGCGGCGCGCAGTATAGCACTGCCGCCGGCGCCGTGGCGGTTTCCGAAGGGGCATCGTCGCGCTCTTCGGCTGCCGACTGGCGAGACCATGGCCGGCACGGCCACTGCCGTGATGCACCGAAAGCGTGCGCCTTGCCTCCTTGGCGCACCATCCGCTTGCGTTGGCCGCCGGGTGGCGGCATGCTGTCATCGGCTGGCACGGGCTGATCCGGGCTGATCCGGGCTGGCACATTTTCTGCTTGAGCACGGCAAGTCCTATTGTCGCGGTGAGACTCATGAGCACAGCGTTCTACAACGAGATGTACGATTCGGATGCCGGCCTGCGGCCGCACTATCGCGCCTTTGCCGAATGGCTGGCCGGCACGCCGGCGGAGCGCCTCGAGCGCAAGCGGGCCGAGGCGGACACGGCTTTCCATCGCGTCGGCATCACCTTTGCCGTGTACGGCGAGGAAGCGGGGACCGAGCGCCTGATTCCCTTCGACATCATTCCGCGCATCATCCCGGCGGCCGAGTGGGCGCAACTCGAGGCAGGCCTGCGGCAACGGGTGCAGGCGCTGAACGCCTTCCTGCACGACATCTATCACGAGCAGGCGATTCTCAAGGCCGGTTGCGTTCCCGCCGAGCAGGTGCTGAACAACGCGCAGTTTCGCCGCGAGATGATTGGAGTGGACGTTCCCTCCGGGATCTATGCGCATATCGCCGGCGTCGACATCGTCCGCGCGGGTGCCGGTGAGTCTTACGTCCTGGAAGACAATCTGCGGGTGCCCTCGGGGGTGTCGTACATGATCGAGGACCGCAAGATGATGATGCGGCTCTTCCCCGAGCTCTTTTCGCGGCACATGATCGCGCCGGTCCAGCACTACCCGGACCTGTTGCTCGACAACCTGCGCACGGTGGCGCCAAAGGGCGTCGCCAATCCGACGGTCGTCCTGCTGACACCAGGAGCCTACAACAGCGCCTACTTCGAGCACACCTTCCTGGCGCAGCAGATGGGAATCGAACTCGTCGAGGGGCGGGACCTGTTCGTTCGCGACGAGACGGTGTTCATGCGCACGACGCAGGGGCCGCAGCGGGTCGATGTGATCTATCGCCGTCTCGACGACGACTTTCTCGATCCACTGGTGTTCAACAAGGACTCGATGCTCGGCGTTCCCGGTCTGCTGTCGGCCTACCGCGCCGGGCACGTCACCCTGGCGAATGCCATCGGCACCGGCGTTGCCGATGACAAGTCGGTCTATCCCTACGTTCCCGAGATGATCCGCTTCTATCTCGGCGAGGAGCCGCAGCTGAACAATGTGCCGACCTGGATGCTGCGCAAGCCGGAAGACCTGCGCTACGTCCTGGCGCACCTGCCGGAACTCGTGGTCAAGGAGGTGCATGGCGCCGGCGGTTACGGCATGCTCGTCGGGCCGGCGGCGAGCCGGGCGGAGATCGAGGCGTTTCGTGCCCGCATCATCGCCGCTCCCGAGAAGTACATCGCGCAGCCGACGCTGGCGCTTTCGAACTGCCCGACCTTCGTCGACTCCGGCATTGCGCCGCGCCACCTCGACCTGCGCCCCTTCGTCCTTTCCGGCAAGCGCGGTGTCGGCATGGTGCCGGGCGGCCTGACGCGGGTGGCGCTGCGCGCCGGTTCGCTGGTGGTCAACTCGTCGCAGGGCGGGGGAACCAAGGACACCTGGGTGCTGGAGAACTGAGATGGACGGAGGATCGAGATGCTGAGTCGCACGGCGGACCACCTGTACTGGCTGGCGCGCTATACCGAAAGGGCGGAGAATCTGGCACGACTGCTCGACGTCTCGTACCAGATGTCGCTGGTGCCGCAGTCGATCGCTGCGCAGAACGAGAACTGGCGCGCGATTCTGGCCCTGAACAGCCTCGAGTCGGCTTTCGCCGGGAGCTACCCCGCGGTCAATGTCGACAACGTGTTGCGATTCATGGTCGCCGACGCGACGAATCCGTCTTCGATCTACAGTTGCCTGCGCGCCGCGCGCGAGAACGCGCATGCCGTGCGCGGGACGCTGACGGCGGAAATGTGGGAGAGCATCAACGCCACCTGGATCGAAGTGCGCCAGCAGACCTTCGAGCAGATCCTCGCGCGCGGCATCAGCGAGTTCTTCGACTGGGTCAAGCTGCGTTCGGCGGTGACGCGCGGCGTCACCTTCGGCACCATGCTCAAGGACGATGCACTGCACTTCATCCGCCTGGGAGGTCTGCTCGAACGCGGTGACAACACGGCACGGATTCTCGACATGCAGTACCACATCCTTCGCCAGAGCGACGACGAGGGGGCCAGCGACTTCTACCGCTGGGGAGCGCTGCTGCGCTCGCTGTCGGCATTCCAGGTGTATCGCAAGGTGTACCGCGATGCGATCACCCCCGCCCGTGTCGCCGAGTTGCTGATCCTGCGCATGGACCTGCCGCGCTCACTGCACGCCTGCGCCGACGGGATCGTCCGCATGCTGCAGCTGATCGCCAACGACGCTTCGGCCGAGACCCAGCGCCAGGCCGGCGTGCTGCATGCGCGGCTCCATTTTGCCCGCATCGATGATGTGCTTGCAGGCGGTCTGCACGAATACCTGACCGACTTCATGGATCGCATCTACGAGCTCGGTGACGGCATCAGCCGCGACTTCCTGATTGCTGCCTGATGGCGTGCCTGGCGATGCGACGAGGCCGGCCGTGGTCGGCAGCGGCTTTGCCGCTGGCAACCGTCCGACGGTTCTGCCCCCCGGGCTGCCTGCCGCTTGCAGCTCATTGACCGGCAAGCTGACTTGTGCTCTAATCGCGCCTCCGTCGCCGGCGCGAGTGCCGCAGAGCGTGCGGCAGACGCCGCGCGCAGGTCGACGGGCAGACGGCAGCCGAGCGGCGATGTCTCACCCGCGCAGCGGGGCTGCAGGCGGTCGGGCGATTAACTCAGCGGTAGAGTGCCACCTTCACACGGTGGAAGTCAGTGGTTCGAACCCACTATCGCCCACCATTCGCAGACGGCTTGCATTGCGCGACGAACACCGCCCGTGGGAAGGGCGCCGTGATTCTGGCGTTGCTGGCGCGGCGCTCCAGTCAGCGCATGAGCCGGCAGCTTGCCAGTCTTTCTGTTAGAATCGCTGCCACAGCCGCACAGGCAGGTGGGCAACGAGCTGCAGGAGCATTCCCCGGTCCTCTTCGCCACGACATCACCGAGACATGAGCACGACGCCGCATCCCTCCTTCATCATCGTCGGTCTGACCACTGGCGGCAGGAAGTTTCGTCCGAGCGACTGGGCCGAAAGGCTGTGTGGCGTTCTCTCGGTCTTCGGCGCCGAGAAGAGGATGCGCTATTCGCCCTACGTCGGTCCGCGGACCTACAAGGGAGAGAAGGCGGTTCATGTCGATGGGCGATTGTACGAAATCGAGCCGATGGCTTACCGTTTCGTTCTCCACTTCGCCGAGGACAACGATCTGCAGCTGATCCGCGAGCTCGCAGCGCCTGACCCGCCGGGCACGCCGGGCTAGCCGACGCGCGGGATCGCCAGCTTCTCGCCGGCCATGCCTGGCCCGGTGACGGTGGCGCAGGGGTCGATGCATGCGGGTCGGGGTCGCGATGCCGTTGCCGCGACGCGGCGCAAACATCGCCGGAAACTGGCCGAGGATCGCTCAGACCAGCGACAGCCGGTTGCCATCCACGGCCACCAGCGCCTTCGCCTGATTGAGGTCGGTGGCCCGGCCGCAGGCGTACAGGCAACAGGCCAGCTGGTTGGCGATCGGCAGCGGCAGCGGCAGGTCGCCGACCAGGACGCGGCGCATCCAGTCGACCGTTTCCCGCGCCGCCGGACTGACCGGCAGCTGCGGCAGGTTTCGCAGGCTGTCGTGTTCCGCCTCGAAGAGGATCGCGCTCTCCCCATCATGTACATGCTCGATCGCCGGACGGCGTTTCGGGTTGGCGAAGGGCTCACCCTCGGTGCCGCGCAGCAGAAGCGCGTTGGCGCCGACCGCGCGGAGCACGGCGCGCATGCTGTCGAGGTAGTCGGGGTGCGTTGCCGCGGCCAGGAGCAGTGAGTCGCCCTGAAAGGGGTCGAGCATCTTGACCAGGCTGTGGGCGCTGTTGCGCAGGCCGAGCCGATCGCGCAGGGCCAGCTGCGATGCCAGACCGGGCGCAAGCCGCGGCAGCGGCAGGTAGGCGAGGCCGTTGTCGTCCAGGCGCTCCTGCGCTTCGCGCAAGCTGTCACATGGCGCCAGTCCGTATTCACAGAACACCTGCTCGCTGGTGACGCGTCCGTAGTCCTGGCTCAGGCCGTGCACCAGAACCGGCACGCCATGGCGGCGCAGGAGCAGTGCCAGCAGCGGCGTCAGGTTGGCACCACGGCGGGCGCCGTTGTAGCTCGCGATGACGACCGGCCGGGCGCGGCCACGCGGTGGGTGCAGGGTCGGCAGGCGCTCATTGGCGGCGGTGAGAAAGCCGACCATCTCGTCGACCGACTCGGTCTTCATGCGCAGCGCGATGACGATCGCACCGAGTTCGAGATCGGCAATCATGCCGTCGAGCATCGCCCCATAGAGCTGCCGTGCCTCGTTTCCCGACAGGTCGCGCGCGCCGGTCGCGCCGCGTCCGATTTCCCTGATCAAGAGCGCCAAGTCCATTGTCCCCCTCCCGTTGTCGTCACAGTTTGCCGCCGTCACGCAGCCGATTCCCGCGGTGCAGGCAGCAACCGTCCAGCCTCTTGCGGTCGGCAACCGCTAACCCGCGCCGGCCGCCAATCGCCCCGTCAGCCGGCATCGTACCTTACAGCCGACGGCAGCACTTGCCGCAGCTGCCGTCTTCACGCCACACCGCCCGGAAGTCCAAGCAACAGCCGTGCCATCAATCGTGGTAGGGTGACGATCCGGGCAAGCGGGGGGGCAGCAGCACCCGCGGCCCGCGCGTGCTCTCCGTCGGAGGAACCCATCCCGGCCGGGGTTGTCCATGGCGGGGCGCGAATGCACAGTTGGCTCTTCCGGGCGGCGTGCCCGGGAATGTACGGCCGCAACGAATGAAGGATTCTACAGGCAGATGACGAAACTCTATATGATGGCGGTCGCCCTGTTCCTTGGCTTGGCCGGCAGCGTCCAGGCAGAGCGCACACCCTTTTGGGGCGCCAGGGAGCCCGTGCCGTTCGAGACACCGGCGGACCAGTTGCGCAACGGGGAATTCACTTGGGCGCCGCCGCTCGCACCGGCTGGACCGATCCTGGTGCTGGTCAGCCTCGAAGAGCAGCGTGCCTACACCTACCGCAACGGCCTGCTGACCGGCGTCGCCTCGGTCAGCACCGGCAAGCCCGGCTACGAGACTCCGAGCGGCGTCTTCCAGACCTTCCTCAAGGACAAGGATCACCATTCGACGAAGTATCACAACGCCGCCATGCCCTACACGCAGAAGTTCACCCAGGACGGTGTGGCGCTGCATGCCGGTGGCGTTCCCGGATATCCGGAGTCGCACGGCTGCGTGCATCTGCCGAGCGAGTTTGCTCGCTTGTTGTTCGACGCCGCACCGAAGGGGATGACGGTGGTGATCGCCAAGGCCGGCTCGGCGCCGGAGGAGTTCCGGCATCCGGCATTCCTCAGTCCGCTCACCGAGGCCGGGGGTCGGGCGGAGCATCGCCGCCTGCCGGTGGCCACAAGCCATCGCTGGGAACCGGAGAAGTCGCCGTCTGGCCCGCTGTCGATCCTCCTGAGCCGCTACGACGAACGCATCCTGGTGTTGCGCAGCGGCGTCGAGATCGGCCGCGCCAAGGCGGCATTCCACAAGCCGAAGCAGCCCGTTGGCAGCCACGTCTTCGTCGCCAAGGAAGGGGCGCAACCCGGCGGGCTGTTGCAGCATCGGTGGGTTGGCGTCGCTCTGGTCGGGCACATGGGCGATGCCGACACACGGCCGGACCCCAGGGTGGTGGACGAGGTCACGGTTCCGGCAGATTTCCAGGCGCTTCTGGCAGCCGAGATCCGGCCCGGAACGACGCTGATGGTGACCGATGCGCCGGTGCTCGAGCACACGACCGGGCTCGACATGGCCGTCCTGAGTTCCTTCCCCGGTCATTGATATGGCTGCAGCGGCAGCACCTGCGCCCGCCACCCTTGACGGCGGAGTGCCTGCCGCCTGCGCAGCTACCGCTGATCTTCGGCGGCCGTTGGCTGTTGCCGCATGGCGGCGAACGCGCGCCTTGACTTCCGGTATCCGCCGCCTATCCTGAATAGTGCGCTGCACCATGGGCATGCTTTAACAGCAGTCCTGGCGCCGAAGCGGTGTGTTGCACGCAGCCGCTGCGAGCTCCGCGGGGATCAGCGGAGCTCGCTGGCCTGCTTGCACGGGCTGGGGAAGAAACAGGCGTCGTGGGTTTTCGCGGCGAAGACGAACGGGAGGATCATGATGTCACGGCTTCCGATCAACACACGCAGGCCGCCCTTTCTGGCGACTGTTGCGGCAGCCATGCTGGCCGTTGTGCAGTGGGCGACTGCTGCACCATCTCTGGATGATGTCGTGGCCGGCGTCCATATCGACCCGGCCCAGATCTCGGTTTCCGGCATCTCGTCGGGCGGTTTCATGGCGCACCAGTTCCATGTCGCCCATTCGGAGCACATCATGGGGGTTGGTGTGGTCGCCGGCGGTCCCTATTACTGTTCGGCGGGCAGCATCCTGGACGCGGTGACGAAATGCAGCCAGTTCGTCATGCTCGAATGCCGCCAACTCGGACTCGACGCAAAGTGGTGCAGCAAGACCGATCTGGCGCCGAAGAACGCGCAAGAGGCTCGGCGAGTGGCCGCGGCGTCATTCGCCGAGGCGAAGAGGCAGGAAGCGGCTGGCCGCATCGGCAAGCTCGCCGGGCTCCAGGGCGATCAGGTGTACCTGATCAGCGCCGAGTACGATGCCATCGTTCCGCACGGTGTCATGGATGCCGTCTTCCATTTCTACGTCGACGCCGACAAGGCCGCCATCGAGACCGGCAACATCGATTACAACCGGAGCTTTCCGGCCCGTCACACGATGGTCCGCGATACCTTCAACAAGCCTGCGGGCGATGTGGTGGGCAGCTGTCCGCTGCCGCCGGCGCCACCCCCGCCGGTCGACGGCGACGCGTTCATCGACGATTGCGAGGCCGTCGCCAAGCAACGTCAGTTGCGCGAGCGTTGCGCCTGTCCGCCGGCTGCCAGAGCGGGCGCGGCGACGGTCTGCCCGCCGCCCGGCAAGCATGCGGTGTGCAGGGACCTGCAGGACGTCGATCTGGCGGGTGCCATCCTCAGGCGCATCTATGGTGCGCAAGCACTCAAGGGTGGTCGGGTGGAGATTGCGGAAAGCGACGTCAAGGCCTTCGACCAGAGGCTGGTTTTCGGCAAGTTCTCCGACATCCCCTACAATGAGCTGCAGAACGCTTCGATGGCCAGGGAAGGCTACGTGTTCGTGCCCCCGGCGTGCCGGGATGGCCGACAGTGCCGCTTGCACGTCGCTTTCCATGGGTGCCGGCAAGGCGGTCTCACCGACCACAGGCCGGGTCATTCTGGCAACCTCTTTGCCAAGTTCGCCGGCTACAACGAATGGGCGCAAGCCAACGACATCGTCGTCGTCTATCCGCAGGTGCAGGTGCGCAACGGCACTCTGGCGAGCCCACCGGTCAACCCGCGCGGATGCTGGGACTGGTGGGGCCAGTACTACACGCACGCGGGGTATCATACGCAGGCCGGCAAGCAGATCCGGGCGGTGGCCCAGATGATCAACATCCTTGCCGGCGGGCGTGAGCTGCTGCCGGTGCCGACCAGGTGAGGGTGGTGCGCAGGCAGTCATGCGACGCGAACGGCGGCTGCCGGTAGCGCATGGCAACCAATCTTGGGGTGTTCACCACAGTGGGAGAACGAGCATGATCGACGTGTCGAAACAGATGGGCGACTGGCTGCAGGGACTGAGCAGCCTGGACCCGAGCAAGGCCAGCGAGCAGTTGCTGAACGCGCTTGCGCGGCTCGAGGTTCCGGGCATCAACATGGACGCGCTGCTGGCGAGCCAGCGCGACAATCTCGAGGCGCTGAACGCTGCCAACCGCGCTGCGATGGAAGGAGTCAAGGCGGTCGGCGAGTGGCAGTTGAAGATCCTGCAGGAAACCGTCCAGGGAATGACGACGGCCGTCGGTGGCCTCGCCAGGGCGGGCTCGCCGCAGCAGCTCGTGGCAGCCGAGACCGAACTGGCGAAGAAGGCCTTCGAGACGGCAGTCAGCAAGATGCGCGAGCTGGCCGAGATCGTCGCCAAGGCCAATCAGCAGGCCACCGACGCGATCGTCAACCGGGTTCCGGCCAGCCTCGACGAGATCCGTGATGTCCTGAAGCTGCCGCCACCGCCCGGCGCCTGAGTCGGCGCCCAGCGCGGCGCCGGCGGCCAAGATCCTCCCCGCTGCGCGTCGCCTGCCCGCAACGGGGGGTAGGCGAAAGGTGTGCGGCTGCCGGGTTTTCCGGCGTCAGTCCGGCAGGGCTGTCGCAGTGCGGTCGTCGGCGAACATGACGATGCCGCCACGCCGCTGGTCGCCGGCGCCGGCGAGTCGTCCGTCGATGCTGGCGACGCAGTTCACGCCGCCGAAGAACATGCTCGCCGACGCGAAGCGGGTCGCGCCCGGCCAGCGCGCCTGCAGGGCGTCGGCGGCGCCAGCGGCCAGACCGGCGGTCTCGAACCACAGCTGCCGGCCTTCGATGTGCTGCCGCGAGGCGTTCACCGCTTCGTCGAGCGGACGTCCATAGGCCAGCACGTTGAGCAGGGTCTGCAGGATGGCGCTGCGGATGCGGTTCGATCCGCCGCTGCCGAGCGCGAGGCGGGGCCGGTCGCCGGCGAGGACGATCGTCGGCGACATCATCGTGCTCATCCGGCTGCCTGCCGCCAGGCGGTGGAAGCCGGCCGGGTTGATGTCGTCCTCGCCGAGGAAGTTATTGACGTGGATGCCCAGCCCCGGCAGGGAATGCCCGCAGCCCTCGCCGTTGCTGGTGGTCATCGCCGCCGCCATGCCTTCGGCGTCGATCACCGAGATGTGCGTCGTCGCACCCAGGCCGTTCTCCCGGCAGAGGGTGCGTGCGAGCCGGGCCCACTGTGGCAGGCTGCCGCCCGCCACGAGCTGCCGGATCGCTTCCGGGTCCGCGTGCAGGCGGTGATCGTAGCCGGCACCGCGCACTTCCGAGACCGTCGCCAGTACCGCCGCGACGGCCAGTTGATGCGCCGGCGAGCGGAATTCCTCGCCGCCGAGGCCGAGTTCCTCGGCGATGCGCAGGCCGACGCCGATCAGGCCACCGCCGGCGGACGGTGGTGGGTTGCTCAGCACCGTGAAGGGCCCGAAGGGAATGCGCAGCGGTTCGCGTGCCAGCGGCGCATAGCTCGCCACATCCTGCTCGCCGATCAGTCCGCCTTGCGTCGGCGCGAAGTGCTCGACGAGCGAACGGTGGAAGGTCGCAACCTGGGCAGCGGGACTGCCGTCCGCGAGTCCTTGCAGGAAATCCCCGAGATCCGGGTTGGCCAGCCGATCACCCGCCCGTGGCAGACGCCCGTCAGGCTGGAAGAGGCGGCGCACCGTCGCCGAGTTGCTGGCGATCGGCGCAATCAGGCCGGCGATCGCGGCGATCTGCGGACTGACCCGAAAACCGTCGCGCGCCCAAGCCACGGCCGGCGCGACGACCTCGTGCAGCGGCAGGCGGCCGGCGCGCCGGTGCAGGGCGAGCAGGCCGACGAGCTGGCCCGGCACCGCAGCCGCTCCCTTGCCGATATGGAAGACCTGGCTGGTCTCACCGAAGTCCACGGTGATCGGTGCGAAGTCGAGGATCGGCCAGCCGGCCAGTCCGAGCCCCGGCGCGGCGCCGAAGAAGTCGAGCACCTCGTAGCCGTCGCGCGCGTCACCCCAGACGCAGGCGCCGCCGCCGCCGAGCGAGGTCAGCGGCAGTTCGGTGACCGTCGCCGCAAGCTTGGCGGCGACGATCGCATCGACTGCGTTGCCGCCGCGCTGCAGCACCCGGACACCGGCGGCCGCCGTGTGCGGCTCCGATGCCGCGATCACGCCACGAGTTCCCATCGGCCAAGGATACGCCATGCCGTCGTCGGCGGAAAGACGGCTGCTGCTGCCGACTGCGGCGACCGGCGACCATGGCTGGCGGCGGATGCGACGACGCGGCGCGGGTCGCCGATGGCGCATGCACAGCGTGTCGGGACTGCGCTTCCACTAGAATGGGCGCTTTTCCGACTGCGACCAGCGACCATGATCCGCACCCGCTTTGCTCCCTCGCCAACCGGTTTCCTGCATGTCGGCGGTGCGCGTACCGCTCTCTTCTCGTGGGCCTACGCGCGTCGCCACGGTGGCCGCTTCATCCTGCGCGTCGAGGACACCGATCTCGTCCGATCAACTCCCGAGGCCGTGCAGGCGATCCTCGACGGCATGCAATGGCTCGGGCTCGCGCACGACGAGGGCCCGTTCTACCAGACACAGCGCATGCCGCGTTATCGGGAGGTGATCGCCGAAATGCTCGCCGCCGGCACCGCCTACCATTGCTACATGCAGCCCGACGAGCTCGACCGCCTGCGCGCGGAGCAGCGCGAACAGGGTCGCAAGCCGCGTTACGACGGCCGCTGGCGGCCGCAGCCGGGCAAGCGCCTGCCGGAGCCGCCGGCCGGGATCGAGCCGGTTGTCCGTTTCCGCAATCCGGTGGACGGAGTCGTCGCCTGGGACGACCTCGTCAAGGGGCGCATCGAGGTCGCCAACAGCGAGCTCGACGACCTGGTGATCGCCCGCGCCGACGGTTCGCCAACCTACAATTTCTGCGTCGTCGTCGATGACCGGGACATGGGCATCACGCACGTCATCCGCGGCGACGACCACGTCAACAACACGCCGCGCCAGATCAACATCCTGCAGGCGCTCGGTGCGCCGGTGCCGCTCTACGCCCACTTGTCGATGATCCTTGGCGACGACGGGCAGAAGCTGTCGAAACGACATGGTGCGGTGAGCGTCATGCAGTACGACGATGCCGGCTACCTGCCGGAGGCGGTGCTCAACTACCTCGCCCGTCTCGGCTGGTCGCACGGTGACGACGAGATCTTCTCGATGCAGCAGTTCTGCGAGTGGTTCGATCTCGACCACATCACCCCGTCGGCGGCCCAGTTCAACAGCGAGAAGCTCAACTGGCTGAATGCGCAACACCTGCGCCGCTGCGATGCCGGTCGCCTGGCTGCCCTGGTCCGCCCGCGGCTGGCAGCGCGCGGCGTCGTCGTCGGCGAGACGCCGTCGCTGGCGGCGATCATCGAGCTGCACAAGGAGCGCGTCAGCAACCTCAACGAGCTGGCCGATGTCGCCGAAGTGTTCTACATCGACCTGCAGCCGAGGAGCGAACTGCTGGCCCGCCACCTGACGCCCGAGGCGCTGCCGCTGCTCGACGACTTCGCCGCCCGGCTCGCCGAAGTGCCCTGGCAGGCGGCGGCAATCGCCGCGCTGATCAAGGAGTGCGTCGCCCGCCACGGTGTGAAGATGCCGAAGCTGGCGATGCCGGTACGCGTCCTCCTGACCGGTCTCGAGCAGACGCCTTCGGTCGACGCGCTGATGGCGCTCTTTCCGCGCACCACTGCGCTCGAGCGGCTGGCGCGCGCCAGGTGCGTCGCGTCCTCGGCGCCGCGCAGCGTGTGATTGCGCGCGGCTTGCGGCGCCGGCAGGGCAGGACCTTGAAGCGCCCGGTGCGGGCAGGGCAGCGATTCGCGCTTTACAGCGGCGGGTCGACTGCCTATAATCGCCGCTTCTTTCGGGCGGGGGTATAGCTCAGCTGGGAGAGCGCTTGCATGGCATGCAAGAGGTCCGCGG
>ERZ761592.399-NODE-399-length-14538-cov-4.838569_pt1 | contig 14538 bp, 17 predicted proteins | sample MGYA00433095_ERZ761592 | MGnify/ENA primary metagenome ERZ761592 (study PRJEB28899, sample SAMN03785554) | bioreactor sludge metagenome | biome: EBPR Sludge; feature: EBPR Bioreactor; material: 0.22µm filtered reactor supernatant | place: Saint Lucia: Queensland... | reverse complement strand
AAGCGGTCGTTGCGCACCTTGCGTTGCGTGGCGTCGGCCGGATAGTCGGGCTCGCTGGCCGCCGCCGCGATGTAGGCGGTCTCCTCCGACGCCAGCCAGCCGGCTTCCAGGTTGCCCGCAGCCGGCGAGACGGTGAACACAGCCCGCCGCGCAGCCCCGCGCACGATCACCTGATCGGCCAGCCGCGACTCGTCCTGCCGGACCAGCACGGAGCGCACCCCAGGATCAGTGTCGAATGTGACGCCAGCCGGCAAGTCGTCGAGCGTCACCTGCCAGTTGGCCCCGTATAGAGTTTTGCTGCCAGGCAGTTCTACATTGGCCGGTACGCTGCTGGTCACATGGAGCAGCGGATAATACTTATCGCCGTCCGCCGCCTCGTCGTCAGCGAACTGGCCGATTCCCCAGTCGATCCACCACACGAGCCCGCGCGCCGGGCTGATGATCTCGTTGAGCACTTGGTAGACGCTGTTGCCCGCAGCCTGCACGGTCGGCTCGAACCAGTCCAGGTATTTCCTGGCGTCGATGTGCAGATAAAACTGGACCGGAGCTGCGGCTCCAGTGCGGTCCGTCGTGCCGTGGTTCTTGAGTAGGTATTTGACGATCTCGTAGGCATTCCACGCCTCGCGGTGATCTTCGTCCGCCGCGAACGCCAGGCCGCGAGAATCTTTGTTGCCGCGGTTGGCGTAGGTCAAGTCGCGGCCGTCGCCCCACCCAGCGTTAAAGCCGAGATGCCGCCAGATTTTCGTGGTCGGGTAGATCACGCTGCTGTCGATCATGGCCCGCGTTAGGAACCATTCCAAGCCGACCGCCGTGAACTGCTGGTCGCCGCCGCTCACGTTGCCGGCCGCGTTTTCCGGCTGCCGCGAATGTTCCTGCGACACGATGTAGCCAATCCAGCCCGACGACCAGCCGCCCGACCATGCCGCACCGTTGCGGATCATTACAAACTTGCCTTGGTAGTCCAGCCGCGACCGATAGCCGAACGTGCCTCGTGCGGCATCGCCGATCTCGCCGAAGTGGTAGCGGAACTGGGCCTGATCGAGCGTCGGCGCAACGCCACGCACCAGACTGACCGGATAGAAGTCATCTGCCGCAGGATTGGTCAGCAAGAATGGACTGTCCTGCCAGTCCCCTAGGTCGTCCGCAATCTGCACCGCGACGCCAGGCCACTGCATCGGCTGCGGCCCCTGCGCCTGCTGCTGCGTCTGTTGATTCTGCGGCATCGTCCGTCCCTAGTTGTTCGCTGGCGGCGCGGGATTGACGTGCATCAGCGACCACTGGCACACCTGCTTGACCGTCTCGCCGCCAGCCGGACCGCCGATCACGCTCGACACCTTCTGCCGGCTCACCTCCCGCACGTCGAGCACCCAGTAGTCGCCCATGTCCTGCCCGTACTGGAACACGGTGTAAGGCCGGCCGTCCTTGAGTTGCGAGTAGGTGTCGATCGCCACAATGGCGCCGTTGAAGTCGCTGACGTACTCGACCGTCTGGACCGTGAAGACCGGCCCGCGAATGTGGTTCAGCCGCACGATCGCATCGTCGCGGCCCTGGCGTGCGATCACCTCGAGCTGCTGCGTGCGAGCCACGAACGAGCCGACGATTTCGCGGAACTCGTAGCCGGCGATCGAGTGGAGCAGAGCCATCGGTGGTTACTCCTGGCGGGTGGTGACGTTTTGCTGCATCCGCTCGATGCCCTGCGCAGCACGCTTCAAGTAGTCTTGGACGGCTGCATTCTGATCGCTGGACAGACCCTGCGCAGCACGCATCGCCACAGTTTCCATCTGGAACATGTCCAGCACCCGGAAACCTGGCGCAGACAGCCCTGAAAGAATCTGGCCGAACGCACCCCAGTTCCGCTCGATGTTCGCCCGCTGTTGCTGCTCGACCACGTCAAATAGCAATTCCTTTTCCGCGAACATCGCTTCAGCCTGCATGGCCCGCGTGCCTACGGCAGTCTCGCGCAGCTTGCCCGCGCGATAAACCGGATCAACGTCCAGCAGCGTGCCGCTGCGTGCCGCACTCATGCCAGCCGACTGCAAGATACCTTGCTCGTTGGCCGCGATCGCCTCCGCACCAGCTCGCACTAACGCTGCCGCCGCTGGCTTCGCCCGCACGCTGGAGAATAGATCTGTGATGTCCTCGCCCGCAGAGGCCCGACGCTGCAATGCCTCAATCGTGTCCGTTAAGTCGTTATTGACGATCAGTCCCGCGTCTTTGGCGCCCTGCAAAAACGCCTTCATGCGAGTCTTGGCAACGTCACCGCTGGGCGATTCTTTCTCGACCGCGATAAAGCCAGCGATTGCTTCCTCGAATTTGATGCCCGCAGCGACCGCTTCCGAACCGAAGTCCGGCACAGCGCCAGCGAATTCACTGACGCTAAGCTGCGTTTGCGTGGCCGCCTGCGTCACCTTGTCGATGATCGAGGCAATATTGCCGGCTTCGTCGCCGAAGATGTTTTGCACCTTCTTGAGACGACCGCCAAGCTCGGTCATGTTCGACGAACTGACAAAGCCCGTATCGGCCAGCGTGGCGAGGGCCTCCACGTCCGTCTCGTCATAGCCTGCGTTTTGCAGGTTGATGACCGTCTCGAACGCCTTAGCTCGCTCAGTCGGTGCGAAGATGCCGCGAGAGATGAGATTCTTTGCGCGTGCGTTGATCTGCGCGAGCTGCTCCGGGTTACTGGCGATCTGCTGAATTTCGCCTTGAGCGCCCAACGAAGCGAAAGCATTGTCAGCCGCTGATTGTGCTGCCGCCTCCGCTTCACGAAACGCAGCCTTCAGAAAGCCAACCGCCGCAGTGACGGACGCAATGCCCGCAACGTAGGTCTTGAATCGCGTCGCAGCCTGGTCGCCGAAAGCCACTTTCCCAGCGTCGCCGGCTTTCTCCAGCTCCTTTGCGTACCGCCTCGCCGCGATGTCGGCCTGCTCAAAAGACAGCTTGCCCTTGTTGACTAAATCCGCCAACTCCTTGATGCGGCGGTTGTACTTTTCCTGCGGCCCTTCGTTGTTCTTAGCGATCTGCGCCGCCGCCTTATCCAGCGCGGTCGCTTTCTTGGTCGTCTTCTCGAACGCTTCCTCGCCCTTGGCGATCGCCTTGACAAGATCATTCACGGCCTTGACCGCGCCGCCAGCGTCAGCAGTCACCGTGAATCGAGTCATCTCACCACCCCAATGTCAGAGCCATCATGTCTGCCCAAGTTGGGCTATAGTTTGGGGCTAGTCCGCTTCGCCAACGGACGTATCGCCGCCATTTGTGGCCGTCTGGTCGTTGCTTTTTTTTAAAGATTCATGCCACGCCATTAACTCCAAAAAATCGCACGCCAGCAACGGAACCAACGCCGTCGCTTGGTCGTCGGCCAGTGCGCCCAACATGACCAGCTCGGCCTGGCCGACCACGTAGTTCGCTTGCAGCAGTGTCGTAACGCACGCCAGCAGCCGCTGATTATCCATCTCGACTGACGGTACTTTCCTGCCGCACTTAATGGCAAATTTTTCGTCCGCGAAAGGAACCGCAGCGTTCCATAAAACAGCATGCTCCTCGCATATGTCGCCAGGCACCCAGCATCCGTCATCATCAAAATCCCACAACGTCGGCAGTGCTGGTTCGTAGCGTGTAGCCTGGCTATCGAATGAAAGCACCAGCGGAATGGTCCAGCGATTACCGTCCGCCAGAACCATTGACGGCCCTTCAATCTGCTTCTGTCGCTCCAGATCGCTGGGCGTCGGCTTGGCGTCGTCCCAGTAGCCCAGCCAGACGTTGCCGCCGCCGATCGTTTTGGGCATCCGCCGCCAAGTCTGCTTGCCGGGAGCCAGGGCCACGTCGCGGTCATGCCGGGACGTGTTGCCCTGCGCCTCGCGGTAGCTGGTCGAGCCGTCGCCGTCCAGGATGTAGCCGAGGCCCAACTCGCGGACGGCTTCGGCGGTCATCGGCCGCCTGTTGCCCGACAGGAAATAGAGAAAGCCCGCCATCAGTCCTCCACCACTGCCTTCCGGGCCGCGTAGTACGCCTCGAGCCACGCCAGCAGCTTGGCCGGCAGATCGTCGACCAGCGTGCCGTCCTCGCCGCACAGGGCAGCCAGGGACGACAGTTCGGCCGCGTCGCAGGACCGCAGCAGGTTCGGTGCGTAGCCGCGAGCCGCCAGCACTTTGGCGGCCCGCTCATGCGTCGAGAGTGCCATCGTTAGCTCGCGGGAGTCGTGTCGTAGGCCGCGACCGTCGAGACGATCGGAGCATTCGTGCCGTCATCCACCGTCCGCAGCCGCAGCTCGGTCGTGGCCCGCGAGCCTTGCGAGGCGTTGACCAGCGTATCGGGGACCAGGATGCCAGCCGCCGTGAACACCATGTGCTCGGCCGTCGCCGCCGCCACGAAGCTGCCGCTATTGGCCAGCTTGAGAAGCTGAATCTTCGTGTTCGCGTGCGTCGTGGCCGAGGCCCCCAGCGGGAAAACCGCCGTACGCACCTGCGACAGATCGCGGCCCCGGGAAGGTGATTTCTGGCTTGACCGTCAGTACGCCCGCCGACTCCGGCCAGATGCTGCCCAGTCGCGGGTCTTTGTCGGTCAGCGAGACGTTGAAGTCGATCGTCACCGACTCCAGGTCGGGGAGCTCCGTACCACCCAGCGAGCACTGGCCGAGCCGGAACCGCGAGCCGACCACCGTAGTCGGCAGTGCGACCGCGTTGTTCTCCGCGACGGGAGCGTTCGTGCCATCGGTGAAGCAGTGCAGCGTGAAGCTGATCGTGGCGTCCTGGTTCCGCTCGGCCGTCAGCGAGTTGAGCACCAGCAGGCCCCGCGTCACGCGATGCCGCATGTGCGAAGACGCGCCGAACGTGTCCTTGCACGTCTGGAGTGCTCGCGTAATCAGGTCGCAACGCGTGATCGTGTCCGACGTGCTGACGCAGGTGCCGCCCAATCCGATTTCGGCCAGTACGTAGTCAACAGCTTTCGTGCTGATCGACATGACCGGCCCGAACCGTGTCAGGCTGTGGGCCTGGTCGTACAGCTCGCCCGTGTCGTCGCTGCTGACTTCAGCCTCAGTCGGCACATTGGCCGAGGCAATGCGAATGGCCGTTTCCGCCGACTCCTCCCAAAACGAAAACGTCCCGATCGTGTATTGCGGCATGGCTCACCTCAGGCGGCTTTGATGGTGGTCGTTGTCCTGCGCGTGCGGCCGCGCTTGTTCAATTCTTCCTCGAAAGCACGCATGAAGACGCTGGCCAGTGCGCCGTCCTCTTGCGGCGTCGTGCGGATCACTTCCTGGTAGCCCATGCCCTTCTTGGCGATGAACGCCAACGCACGAGCGTTGATGACGGCGCGGCCTTCGTAGGTCTGGTAGTTCGGCGCCTTCGTCGTGATCTTCTGTGTCGTCGTCGCCGACTCGCGGCTGCGGCCCGACCAGACGAGCGGCTTCGCTTCGCCAATCGCCTGGACGCCGGCGATGGTGCCGCGTTCGACCTTCATCCGCGTGTAGCTACGCCGCCAGAAACCGACCTCGCCTTCACGCGCGACGTAGTTGTAGCGCTTCGAAGCACGTTTGGTGAAGTGAATCGGGAGAAAGGTCTTCCACCAATGGAACGCAGCGGCTCCGATCGCGGCGCGACCGACCTTCTGCATCTCGCGTTTGCTGATGCCCGAAATGCCGTCTTTGGTGATCTTGACCGAGATCATTCGAACTCCAAGTCGCCCCAGTGCAATTGCAGCCGCGCCCACAAGTAATCGCTCTGCGTCGGCCGCTCCTCGTAGCTCCCCCACGCCGCCTCCACCGTCCGCTCGATCCGCGTGATGCGCGGACACGCACGCGTGGCGTAGGCTTCGATCAGGCTAGCCGCGATTCCTTGAACGCAGTCGTAAAACCACAGGTACAGGTTGGCCCGCAGGTCGTCGGTCGCGATCTCCGATTTCCTGGCGTGCCGGCGAATGTCGAGTTCGAACATGCCGCCCGTGATCGCGGTCGGGCTCGCCTCGTCCAGCACGGCCATCGACTGCGGCTCGAAGGGCGGGTGGACGTGCGCCTCGCAGAAAACCGTTTCCAGTTCCTCGGCCGTGTAGTAGTCACCCATCGGCGTGGACGGCAGGCCGTAGACGATCTTGGTCAGCGCCGCGGTCTTATCTGCGACCTCGCAAAGCTCCTGAAACGCCGCCACCTCCGCCAGCAAATCGCGGATGTGATACAGCGTTTTGGCGTCTGTCGAGTAAGTGTCTTCAGGATCAAAGGTCGGCACGACGTGGCTCGTGGTGGCGAGTAAGAATCTTGCGGGCGAGGCCGATTTCTACAATGGACGGCCCCCACTTGGTCGCATCCAGGTCGATGGCCCATTCCGATCCGCTGGCCTCTCTGACAATTGCGTCGACAGCCGGAAACTTGAGCCCGGCCGCGTCGACCACATGGCGAGGGATGTGTGCGACGCGTGTTTCACGCCTCCGCAAATCGCCCGTATCAGGATCAAGCTCGGCGAGCACCGTCGGCGTAGTCAGCACTACCGGCGACAGCTTGGTGATGTCGCCGTCGATCGCACTTACGTACTCGATGGCTTCGTAGTAGCGATCCGTCCCACGCTCCGCAAATGCGTCGAGTAGGTGCGGCACGCAAAACTGCGAAGCCATCGAGTCGAAGTCGGAAGGCATGGCACAGCCTTAGGCGGCATCAAGTGTCGGCTTTGACCAGCGACGCCACAGACGCATTCAAGTCAATTTCCATGCGTGCGACGCCAGACGCCTTCGCCTTGATCGCAATGCCCGCTGTGTTGTGTGTGCTGGCGGTCGTGGTCAATCGAGTATTGCCAGCGTCCCAGTACAGCATGGCCCCAAGAGCGGGCTCGTCCGTGCTGAGCACTGGCATTTCAAACACGCCGCTCACTTGCAACGTGTACTCTTCGCCCGATGCAATCGCCTTCGAGCCGGCGACTACGCCGATGCGGCTGCCAATGACGACCACGTCGCCAGGATTCAGTGCGCTACCCGCCGTCTGCTTCAGCTCGTGAACGACGCCGTGCTTCAAAACTGCCGTTGCGGCCATAACAAAAAACTCCTTCTGATGGATTGCGTGGCGTGATGCGTGACAAGCCGGCCGCTGCCGCTAGTCCGCGTGGATGGCTGCGATAGCCTCCTGGATGGATCTTTCCAGGTCCTCGGTGATCCCCGGCACGCCGAGTAGGCTGCCGGTTTCCGCTCCGTAGTCGAGCACTTCGCGGACAGTGGACAGGCCTGCGGCCTTCAGTGCCGACTTAGCCTGTTTCGGCAGTTTGAGCGTCGAGACAGGCACGTCGGCCCAATCGGCCTGCGGCTCCACCTCATGCTCATCCGCCCATAAGTCGACGGGCTGTTCAGCAGACGCTTGGCCAAGCCGCAGCATCGCCTCGAGTGTCGACTTTGGCACGTCGTCGAGTCGCTGGCCACGCACGAACTCACGGCCATAATCGCCGAAGTCCACTGTGATCGCGTCGACTGTGCAGTAGTGCGGTACCATTTGACCCCCAGCGTGATGTATGAAACATCATCAGGTGGGCCGCAGCAGTGACGCCACGGCCCACCTGAACCGTTAGACCGATCAGCCGGTCGCCTTATGCAGGCCCCGCCAATCCAGCGCCTTGGCGCCGATGTCCATTTTCACGTCCCACGCCAAGCCCCAGCGGCCCTGGTTCAGTACGCTCGATCGGACGGTAGGCACGCGGCCAGTGCCACGGAGGTAGCCGACTTCGATCGTGTGCGCCGAAGCGGCAGCCGACAGGAACCAGGTCGTAGCCGAACCCGAGTACGCCGTGCCGGTCGCAGGATGCGTCAGCCCGTTGTCGAGCCGGGAATCCGCAACCACCTGCAACGGTTCGCTGCTCAGTGCGTTGTAGTTCCCTCGCACGCTATCCGTACTGCCAGTGACGACAACCAGTGCCGAATTAATCAGCTCCATCGCCGTCCACTTCAACGCCACAGGCACGATCAAGAATCGCGGCTGGATGTTGAGGTTGCGGCCGTTCTCAGTTTGCTTCAGCATGGCCGCAATGGCCGTCTGCAGCGTACCCTTGGCCAGCGCCGACGACGTAATCAGGTTGCCGTGCGTGGCAGCGTGGAACAAAGCCACCGAGTCACGCATGTTGGCATTCGCCAGCAACGTGCCGTAGACCAAGTCCGGCCGAAGCTGACGAGCAGCCACGCCCATGTCGGACGGCACGAACCCGGCCACGCCGCCAAAGTTGTCGTCGATCAAGTCCTGCTCGTCGATGACAAACTGCTGTGCGTAGCGAGCGATCTTGTACGACTCGACGATGTCCTCGTAGGTCGCATGATTCGCTTCGCCGCCACGTGCCAGCTTGGCGAGCGCCCCGCCGTTGACCATGCGAGCCCGCTCGTTGGTGCGGAAGTCGCTTACGTCGGCCTCGCGCACCCAGCCGCCCGTCGTGCTGTCCTCGGTCGTCTCGTAGGCCGCCATCAACTGCGAGTTGACGTTGGTGGTGAAGATGGCCGACAGGGCCGCGGTGGACGCAGCACGGCAATAGGCCGCCAACAGGCCGTGGCGACCGATCGGCAGGCTCACGTTGTCAATGCGAGCCGCAGCCCGCACCAAATCCTCGAGCGACATCCGACGCAGCCGATAGGCTTCGTCCACCGCACGCTCGAGTTCCGGCGTCATCCGACGACGCGTCGGCGTTTCCTGATCGTCGTAATACCAGGCTTGCGTCGGGTCGAGGTTGGCGCGATGCAGCATCGCCGCTTCGAGCACCTCGCGAGTCATGCCGAGCTGGTTCGTGTGGACAGCCGGAGCCGCTTCAACGGGAACTTCCCGACGCGTGCGACCACGAAAGTCAGCCACGAAAGCCTGCGTCGCACGCTCAACCGACCAGCCTTCGCGAATGGCCTGCGAGCGAACTTCGGCGGACACGCCAGCCATTTCCGCAGCGCTGTTGATGGCGTCAATCCGCGCACGCTCACCTTCGCGAGCACGCCGCTCGGTCGCTTCCAGGTCGCCCTGTTCACTCGCCCCGTCGGAACCTGCACGCTCGCCGGTCGTTTCGACAGGCAGCAGGTTCGCCGGGTCCGCAGGGTCGTAGCCGAGCGCCCGAATTGCCAGGTCGCAGTTGGTGCGGGCTTGGGCGTCCGACTCAACGTAGTTGAGGCAGTTCGCAATCGAACGCTGCACGCCCCGCAGCCCCTGGTAAAACTCCCAGGCCACGGAATCCGTGGCGTCTTGAGCCAGGCCAAGGCTCCGCAGATAGGCCAGTAGACGTGGATTCATTTTGCGAAATAGCTCCTTTTGATGGGGGCGTAACCGCAACCGCTGCGGATTAACGCCAGACTGTCCGCGCCAATTGGCGTCAACGAAAGCTCATGCACCTGCCATTCGGTCGAGACACGCAGCGTTCGCTGGCCAGCCTCGAACATTCGATCATTGATCCGCTGCCGCTTACCGGCTGGGATGTCAATGTGATTGAGGACGCGATAACCGATCGACACGGCTCGCAAATGGCCCTCGGCCACGCGACGCCAAATCTTCTCGACCTCGTCGTTTTCACCGACTGGATTGGCCACGTATCCACGACCCACCCAGCGATCGCCTTCGCGGCGAAAATCGCGGGCCGAGCCAATCACGTCGAGCACGTCGTATTTGCGATGGTTCGGCAACAGCGGCACTTGCTCGGGGAACTGGCCGCCGCCAGAAAGCAACACTTCTTCGATTACTTCGCGATTCCGATAGTCGAACATGACTGCCGGAATCTCCGACGCCACGACAGCCTCGAAACTGCGGTTACTCTCGTCGACCGACTGAGACCGGAGCGACAACTCGCGTGCGAACATCTCACGCGAGCGCAGCCCTTCAAATTCAGGAGGCAACTGGTTCGGCATCGCTCGCCTCGGTTGTGTTTGCGTTGTCTTCGCCATCCTCGCCGCCAGCCGGTTGCTGCGGCGCGGAGCCAACATTGACAGGCGGAAGCGGCAGCCCTGCCTCGCGGAGTACTTCCGCCTCTCGCTGGCGAGCCGCCACCACTTCCTCGAACTCCAGTCCGATCGACGCACAGTACTCCGACAACGGCATGGCGCCGTCCTCGACGGCCATGCGATCGGCTTTCCGCTGCTTCTCTGGATTGACGTAAGGGGGCGTCTCCCAGGTCCAACGGAAGTAGTAAGACTGCGGACGGACAACCAGCCCCTGAATGGCCAGTTCGAGAATGATCTGCTCGAGCAGTTGGTTGAGCGTCGTCTGCTCCAGCCACGCCTGGCGTGCCTTGAGTCGCCGCAGGTAGACCGCACCGTCGTAATGCGCTGAGGCAAAGTTACTCTCAGCCGACGACAGCAGGATCATCATCAGCGGCATGCCAAGAGCAATGCCCAGGTCCCGCAGCCGCTCGTGGCGGAAGTTGGCGTATTCACGGTGCGGATGCGCCACAGTCGGGAAAACTGCTTGCCACCCAGCCGGGATGGCCGTGATCTCGCCGGGCTGCATCTGCAGCGTGTCGCCGCCGTTTAGGTTCGGGATCGAGTCAACCAGCAGCTCAGGATGCGACGCCTGCATCAGCGCCGACATCTGCGATTGCAGCTTGGCGGCCTGCAGCTCGTAGTTGTCGTAGTCGGCTAGGTCAGCCACCGAATCCAAGCAGGACGCCAGCCACGGAACGCCAGCCAACTGCTCCGGCTCGCACGCCTCGAAGCGGTACTGCACCACCTCTGCCGGAAACTCGTCATACCGCACGAGATATGGATTGTTCGGCGTAACCTCTCGCCGCCGCAGGTAGTATTTCTTCGGCCGCCCGTCGGCCGTGTACGCCACGCCGAACGCAGTGTACGGATCGCCGGCCTGTTGCGGAGGCGTCTCCTTGCGGCGAATGTCGATCACTCGCCAACCAAACTCCACCGGCGAGTCTCGGCGCGTTACGCGACCGAAGACATTCATAAACGAGCCGCTCGTGCAGAGCGACCGCACCCACAACCGCATGCCCTCCGTGCCCGTCAGCACGCCAGCCGGGTCGGGCATATCCCACACTCGCCACCACTGCTCCTCGACGATCTCGTTAAACTGCGAATCGTCCGAGACCACTTGCAAGCGAGGGCCGGACCGGCCAACCAGATCATTAGTCAGCGTCTCGACCGCACCGAATACCAGCGGATTGTTGGCGTACTCGAAAGCGCACCGCTGAATCAGGTTCGGTAGGTCCGCAGCCAAGGCGTGGTTGATGTTGTCCGCACTGGCGAATCGCCAATGCGACCAGTTGCCGCGATGCGTGGAGGCCGCCGTGAACCGTCGCGAATCCAGCGTATTGTGCTGAAACGTGCGCGGAGCGGTCGCGGCTGGCGAAGGCTCGCTAGCCGTGTTTCGTTTCGTGCGACGGAGCCAACCGGGCCACTTCATCGGTAGTCCAAGTCGTCCACAGGGCGGAGGTATTCGACGGGGATTCGCGTGATCGTCGTGCCACGCAGCTTGCCGTGGATCATTCGCAGCAGCTTTTCCAGGCTCTGGTCCCACTGCATCTGCAGGCCGTCTTTTTGCTGCGACGCTGGCATGGTGCTTAGCGCCGTCCAGAACGCCATGAGCTTGTTTTCGGCCGTCGTCCAATCGCCAGCCGCACTGGCTAAAACGGCAGCGTCGCGCAGCTCGGCCATGTATGCGGTCATGTCCATTGGCATGCCGCTATTTTTCCAGGCATAGAAGCCCGCAGAATCGCCCGCAGTCTAGAATCTAGACTAGGGCGCCTCGATGCTCTTAAACCGCTGGCCGCAATTTCGGCACGCATGCAGCCGCATCTGGCCGGCTGTGCGGGTCACAATGCAATTCTTGGAGTCGCATTTCGGGCAGCGGACCGGCCGGAAAATCACGCCGTTGACCACTTCAGGATCGGCAGGAACAGTGCCAATGCCGAACTCGCGGCGACAAAACACGCACCCGAACTTCGCCCACGGACGCCCGAATCGCTCGCCAGCGCCCACAAGCTGCGTGGCATTGCAGCCGCAGTGCGGGCATTCCGGCGCGGTCGCTCGGATGAGTCTCATCGCTTCGCCATCGCGGCCCAGAAGTTGGTTGCCTGTTCGCTGAGCACCTTGGTCGCCGGAAGCGGCTTCGGCATGTCCGCCGCCTGCGTCGGTTCAATATCGCCACACCCTGCGAAGTTGCCTGCCGCACACGCCATCGCCATGCAGTCGAGCCAGTGGTTCTGGCCGGTCTTCTTCCACTTTTCAACCAGCCCCTTTGCAGGATCCCACTCCTTCGCCAACTGCTCTGAGCAAAGGTGATGCGACAGCTTGGCGTGCTCATTCTTCGTCGTCGGCTGATAGAGCGAACACGCATTGCCGGTTCCAACCAGGCCGCGCAGGCGTGCCTGTGCGTAGAGCTTCCAGTAGTCAGCGTTAAACGTGAACTCTGGGATGCGTCGCTTGAGATTCAATTCAGCGAACCACTGCACGCCCACTTTCGGCTTGTCCGTGCTAACTCGCTTCGGCTGCGTGTAGTTGCCCTTCACCGACGCACCGCGACCGCGACAACCCTTGTAGCGATTCTGCCAGAACTTCCCGCTCGAACGAATGAACGCCGCAACTGCGTCGGGCTGGTAGCCAATGTCGATCCACACGGCAGACGGCAGCAGGTAGCCGCCCGTCTCACTGGCGAAACCCTGCTCGCCGATCAACTCGCGGAACTCAGTCAGCGAATGCACGATCCGTTGCGCGAGGTCGTCGCTGTCCTCCCGCTTAACATCGAACGCACCGTAAGCCGGGATATGCGCCTGGCCGTTCGCCCGCCACGCGATGGCCAACCACCAGGCCGTCCAGTCACCAATATCGACCCCAATCGTGACAGCCTTCGTATCTGCCGGCAGCACGTTCTTAGGCCAGGATTCCGTGCGACGGCGAAGGGTCTCCGGTCGAAGCGTCTCGTTCTCAGTGAGAGAAGATCGGAATGGGATGGCGTGACTAAACTGACACAGCTCCTTCTCTGCGTTCTCCCTGTCGGCCGTGCCCTCCTCAAGCTGCGCAGCCTTCCACTCGTCCACGGCCGTATCTGCTGCGTCCAGAAGACAGTTGTTGAAGGCGTTCCAGCGAAACCATAGCGTGCTCGTAGGCGGCACATCGCCCACGACTCGCCCGTTACGATCAATGACTTGACCGTGATGCAGCAATCGGACTTCGGCATTCGCAGCCCTCCGTTGTTCGTCCCGCATGGCGGCGCCGCAGCTCGGGCACAACCAGCACGCCTGGTCTGCCGCCTGCTGCTCCGTCTCCGCGTCCTGCCAGCCGACGAGATGTTCCCGCTCCGGGCAAATCCACGCCTCGCACTGCTCGCACGGCACGACCAGCCGCGACCGCGTCGAGATGATTCGCTCGTCGTCGTCGCTGCCCCGCGCCCGCCACGGCAACTCGTCCTCGACGGTCGTGGTCCCCTCCACGATCAGCGACCGCTGCGACCGCTTGAAGGCCCGCATACGTGCGACCAACTGTCGGAGGTTGTCCGCTTCTACCGACGTATCGCTGCTGTGCGACCAGCCGGCCGCCTCGGTGACACGCACCCGCGAGGACGTGTAGCCGGCCTTGGCCGTGTCCTGCCCGCCACGCGTGATGATCTTGACCATCACGCCGTTGCCCATCGTGATGCGATCTTTGACCACGCCGCCGCGCGAGCCCGGCCCCTTCGAAGGCAGCAGCCACGACAACTGCGGCGACTCCCGCAGCGTCGGCACAAAGTCGCGGTCCCACTTGTCGCTCGCCATGTCCGCTTCGGGCACGCCGATGATGACATCCTCGCGAAGCTCGACGATGTCCCGCAGCGTCGGGATCACGAACGCCGAAAGCGTCTTCGAGGACTGCGACGGACCCGTCGCAAAGATCGTTGAGAAGCGGCACGCGTCGAACTCGTCGAACAGCACGCCCACGAACGGCTGACGCGACACCCTGAACGGCTCGCCACGATACGGACCCGTCGCCAGGCGGACGTACTTCTCGGCGAACTCGCGATGGGTTAGCGGAATGCGAGGCAGCGAACGAACGATCAGGTGCGAGTACGCATCGACGATCGCACGCTTACTCGCTCGATCCGCTTCCTCCATCGCTTTCGGCATCTGGCCCGAAACCATAGGTGTCCGCAAAAGCCTGCTCGGATTGCTTCAGGTTCTCCATCACCACCCGCTGGGCCTCGGGACTGATCTTCCCGACCACCTCCAGCGACTGACGCACAACGTCTCCGTACCGACCGAAGGCCGATCGCATGTCCGCAATGTGGACTAGCTCGCCCCGCGCCCGCGCCAACTCCAACTCGGCCTTGTCTGCCTGGGCCTTTTTCAACCGCTCCTCGTGCCGGGCCTTGCCGCCCAGCCGCTGGTCCTGCCACGAGGCCCACCAGCCACGGAACAGCGTCGGCGCGTGAATCTCGAACTTCACCCCCACGCCTCGCGACTGCCCACCGCCAAATTCGCCCCGCAAAACGTCCATCTGGGCCTTCCCTAGCCCCGTCAGACGCGACAAATCCACAGGTGTGATCCAGCCATCGCCCTGCGGCTGCGTCGCGTCCTGGTCGCTGCTAGGCCGCTTCTTGGTCATATAACCCCCCACCTATAGGGTGGTGTGCATAAA
>ERZ761592.396-NODE-396-length-14637-cov-5.252160_pt1 | contig 14637 bp, 14 predicted proteins | sample MGYA00433095_ERZ761592 | MGnify/ENA primary metagenome ERZ761592 (study PRJEB28899, sample SAMN03785554) | bioreactor sludge metagenome | biome: EBPR Sludge; feature: EBPR Bioreactor; material: 0.22µm filtered reactor supernatant | place: Saint Lucia: Queensland... | reverse complement strand
GTGGTCGTCGTGGACACGGATCCGGGATCGTCGGTGCCGCTGTGGAGCGCCCAATAACGGTTGACGCCGGAGTCGGTCTCCTTCGAGTAGTCGTAGTTGACCGCGATCACGCCATCTACGACGCCGAAGACCTTGCGGATGGGGCGGTTGCGCTGCTGCGGATCGATCGCGGGGAAGCTGGTCTCATCGAAGAACGCGCGATCGGCGACGTGTCGGTACTCCTGGTCGAAAATATTCACGCGGTCCAGGACGCGCAGCGTCACCGTATCGTCGCGGTAGTCGCACGAAGCGACCAGCCCGCGGTAGACAGCCTTCGTGTTGGGGATGCTGAGCGCCCCCACGTAGTGGTAGAGGGTCAGCGCGGCGCCATTGAAGCTGCAGTCGTACAGGTGCTCGGTGAGGTAGGCCGTGACGTTGCTGAGGATGAGCGACGTCGAGCTCGCCGGCATGTAGCCGAACAGGGCCTCAGTCACGTCCTGGCGGATCGTCGGCGACTGCGTGATCAACGGCTCGAAGTAGACCACGCGCGAGGTGTCATCCAGCGGATTGCGGAAGAAGTGCGCGTCGAACGTGCCAAAGTAGAGCTCATAGCCGGCGACGATGTCCTTGGTGGCCGGGTCGGCACCCACGTGGACGTAGAGCTCTGCGGCGTCGACGTCGTAGTAGAACTTGCCGCTCGAGGTGAGCGCGGCCGCGCTTGCCACCTCGACCAGGTCGGCGTCATCGGAGCGCACCGAGACGACTTGGCCAAAGGCGAAGGGCGCCTTGTAGACGCTGCCCGCAACGACCGTCCAGCCTGCCACGAAGCGGCGCGGCACGACGACGAGCAGATACCCGCCATCGGTGCCTTCCAGCAGCAGGTTCGCGGCGTAGCTCAGAAGCCACCTCCGATGAAATAGACCCCGTAGGGCGCGCGGTTGATCGTCTCGATGGCGGGCGTGTAGCCGCTCGCGTAGACCGGGTCAGGGAAGGCTTTGCGCCAAGCGAGGTGGCTGCCGCCGGTGGGGGTATAGCCCACGCCGTTGATGACGAAGTTGTACTTGTCGCTCCCCTTGATGGGCACGTCGCCGAAGTTGAAGTAGATCTCCCTCACCGCATATGGCTGGGTGTGGATCTCGGCTTTGGTTCGGACGTCGGTCGACGTGTGCAAGAGCTTGCGCGGCGTGTTCTTCCCGTTGACGACGTCGTTGCTGTAGATCTTCATCGAAAGCGACGTGAATGCGGGATTGCCGAACACGATGATCCACGTGCGCGCCGCGCGCAGGATCACGTCGGCGTTGAACTGCACCGTCTGAAACAGCGACGCGTCCTGCATCGACTCGGCCGTTGGCCACGGGTCGCCCCAAACCTTCCACCCCATCACAGCTCCTCGCGCAGCGTCATCGCGTAGCTGAAGTTGCCCGGCGTCTCGAGCGACCACTGCGGATCGCCCTCGAATTTGACGTAGCGCGTGTACTTGCTGACGCGCGTCGAGAAGGCCAGGTCCGGGTCGAGCACGACGAACAGAGGATCGCTGGTGCCGAACTCGTCGAAGACGGCGTCCAGCTCCTCCTTTTCGGCGATCGTGAGGTGCTGCCACGAAAGCTGGAAGCGCTCGGTCTTCTGGCGCCGGTCGGAGAACGATTGCCCGCCTTCGGAGAACATCGTCGTCGATCGATCGACGGGCTGAGCTCCGAGCGGGAACACGGCCGCGCCGCGCGTCGGTTCGAAGAAGATCCCAAGGAACAGCGAGCCGATTTCGACGTAGCCGTTGCTGTTGCTCGGGTCGATGACCTGCAGGCGCCAATAGCGCAGCGCCTCGGTGTGCAGGCCGCCCGGGCTGAACAGCGATATGACCTCGTCGTCGTGCAGGATCGTGAGATCGAACGACGGCGCGGTCCACACGTTCGTCTCGTTCCCCTGCAGCTTTATCACTGCGCTTGGGCTGATCTTGATCGGTGCGTTGCGGGGGCCGATCAGGATGAACGCCGTGGGGTTGGTCGAGATCCCCATGTCCCACTTGATCCACTCGTCGGTGTGGATCTTGAGCTCGTCGGCGGTGTAGGTGAGCGCGCCGGTGTCGTCGACGTCGGTGGCGAAGCCCGTCATTGCGGCAAAGCCCGCCGCCGCGACTGCGGTCCAGCGCAAGCGGAACGTCCCGTCGCCACCGCCGCCGTTCGACGCGATCTTCAGCTTCTTGGTGCTGTTGTCGGTCGAGACGGTATAGGTGCTGGCGCCAGCGATCTCCAGGGCGGCCTTGACCGCCGCGCACAGCGCCGCCGTCGAGCTGTAGTCGCCGACGCCGACGAAGGCGGTGAGGTCCGGGCCGGCGGCCGTCTCGCGGAAGACGATCGTCTGGTTGGTGGACGTGACCTCCCAATGCCCGTTGCTGCGCCACACTTTGCTGCGCCGCTGAGCGTTGTAGAGATTGCTCACGGGGAACGCGGCTTGGGCGCTCGACACGTAGCTGTTGCTGACCAGCTGCGGGTCTAGATAGTTCGTCGTTGTGAGGCGAACCTTGGCCATCACGCCGTCCTGTAGCCTTGGCGGTTGAGGTCGAGCATCACGTTGGCGAGCTCGCGTTCGCCGATCTGGAGCACCACCTGGATCGGACCGGCGGGCACCGAGGTCTGGCGCGCGGGGACGCCGCGGCCGCTGGCGATGTCCTCGAGCAGGCGCATGAGGCCGTCGTCCTGGCGAGGAGTCAGGACGCGCTCGCCGCTCGTGAGCCACGCGGGGTATCTGTCATTCGGGAAGCCGGGGGGCACGAGGCCGCCCTCGGCGAAGCCCAGCGCTTTGCCGAACGAGCCCAGCACGCCTCCGCCTCCTCCACCCCCGCCGCCGATCCCGCCGAAGTTCGTGAGCTGGTTGACAGCGTCGGCGAACCGCTGGAGCCAGAGCGGAGTGTTGATATCCGGAAAGCGGAAGGCCGCCGGCAGAGCGATCTCGGGCCACTTGAAGGCCGTGGGTAGCTTGATCTCTGGAAATTTGAAGGCCGACGGGAGTTTGATCTCCGGAAATTTAAATCCTGTGGGGAGTTTGATCTCCGGCCATGTGAACGTCGGCAGCTTCGGCCATGTGAACGTCGGCCAGGCAAAGCTCCCGAGTGCAGTCTCTAGGGGCGTGAAGACTCCGGAAAGTGTCTCCGAAATGCCGCGCGCAAGATCCCCGAGCGCTTCCGTGAGTGACGACTTTAGGTTTGTGATCGCATCGTTGAATACAGCCGGAATCGTTGTCGTGAAAGTCGAAGCGATCGTCGTTGCGACGTTTGCGAAGATGTTCGGTACTTCTTGCGTGAAAAACGCCTCGACGGCTGTAAACGCCGCACCGATGGCGTTGACTCCGGCAGTGAAGCCCTGCTCCAAGGCTCGCGGTATCTCTTGCAAGAGGAACCGTGTGCCAGTGGCAAAAGCCGAACCAATTGCTTGGGCGCCAGTGAAGAAGCCGTTCCGCAGGACTTCAGGAAGGCGCACAAAGAAGAGCTCGGAGACCCTTGCTGGAAAATCGATGAGGAGCGCCCGAGATGCTGCATGGAACGTCTCGCGGATACTGGCTGTCGTGATCTCCGAGATTTCCCGGAATGCGATCCCTACACCCTCATTGAAGCCTGCGGCGATCGTTCCGCCGAGGTTGCTGAGCTTCTCCGCGCCAATCTTGAAGCCATCGCCAAGCTTCTTGACGATGACGTCCCCGTTGAACGCATCGCCGATGTCGATGCCGATCTGCTTGCCGATCGACTTGAGGATCGCCTCGCCAGCGAAAGCTTTGGCAAGGGCCACGGCTATCCTGACGGCGCCCCCCTTATTGATGAGGCTGTCGACCAGCACCTCAACGACAACGGGAATCGACTCGGCGACCGCCGTCATGATGTCCGGCACGCCATCGACAAAGCCTTTGACGAACTCCTTGGTCGCCTCGGGGCCTTCGGCGAGCTTGCCGACGATGCCGCTCACAGCGGGTCCGATCCCAGGGATCAAGGCGCCGGCGATGGCGCCCGCCCCCTCTTGGATCAGGTTCTTCGCCCCTGATTTGCCGTCGAGGATCTTGCTGAGAGAGCCAACCGCAGCCCCGATCTCTCTCTCGAAGCCGCCGACGTCGATTGGCTTGATTTCGAGCTGATCGACAGCGAATTTGATCGGATTCGCTGCAGCCTCGTTCACAGCTGATTTCAGCTTATCCAGGCGTTCTTTGAGCTGCGCCTCGTATTTCGCATCGTCCTCGTCGAGGATCTTGTTGACCCTGACCTGCGCGACCTCGCGGATCTTGACCTCGGCATTGGCCGCGTCCTGAGCGCTGACAACGCCGCTGGCGAAATACTCGCGCAGCTTGGCGAGATCCTGGTCGCGCTTGTTGAGAGCCTTTTCTGCGTCTCCAGTGCCATCGACTGATACCGCATCGAGGAACTTCTGAGACTCCTCTCGAAGCTTCTCGACAGCTTTGGCGTCCTCGCCTGTTTGCCGGGCGACCTCGCTCCGCGCAACAGCCACTTTCGTGCCGCTGTCGATGACCTTGGTGTCGGCGTCAAAGATGCCCTGAGTGATGTCGGCAACACCTTCGGAGAAGGTGTTGAAGCCCTCGTTGAAGGAGTCAAACTTCTCGGATGCATCGACAGCGAACTGTGCGGTCTCGTCGCGCAGCTTTGCGGTCTCGGTGAGGCCCGTCTCGATCGCTTGGGCGTAGCCCTGGCGGAAGTTAGCGACGGCTGTCGCGCTGTCCTCAATCGAGATCCCGATGAGGTCAAGGCCCGTCGACAGCAGAGGCACCTCGGCTGCGCCCCTGACCATGGTCTCGACGAGACCGATCAGTGCATCCTGCGCCGCGCCGATCGTCACCTGCCAAGCGCGGCCGAACGTCGAGACGACGTCGAGCAACCCCGAGAAGGCCAGGCCGCCCGCGATGGTGAGGAACTGAAAACCCCTGATCAGTCCACCAAGCACATCGACGGCGACAGGGACGCTCGTGGCGATGAGCTTGACGGCGCCGTTGACGAAGCCGTCTATCGACTCCTTGTTGTTGTCGACGTACTCCTGGAGCCGACTGAAGCCCAAGCCGATCGATTGAATGGCTGCGATGACGACCGGGCTCTGCACGATCGATCCCGCGATGGCCTCCTGCAGGTTGCCAAACGCCTTCTCCGTCTGCCCGATCGAGCCTCTAAACGTCTGGATCTCGCGCTGCGCCGAACCGCCGTAGCGGTCGAGGACGATCTGGATCGCCTCGCCGTTGGCCAGCTGCTCCTTCGTCAGGCTCTTGAGGACGGGCAGCTGCTTGTCGAGAGCTCCGGTGGCGCCGCTGTAGGTCTCGGCGAGCTTCTTGGTGGCCCCCTCGAGGCTGTCCCCGGTGACCGAGGCGAGCTCGGCGGCCGCCTTGGTTAGCCCGATCGCCTCGTCGTTGGTCAGCCCGAAGGACTTGGCCAGCGCGGCCGCGCTGATGACGGCGTCGTCCTCGAACTTCGTCGTCCGCTCGAGCTCGTCGCCGAGGTCGACGAACGCTTTCACCGCGTCGTCGGTGTCCTCGCCCGTCTGGCTGAGCTGCGAGGAGAGCTTCGCGAGCGCCTGCTCCTGCTTGATGGCGCTCTCGATGCCCTCTTGGAAGAACTGGATGACCTCGCGACCGGCAACGAAGGCGACCGCGGCCGCAGCGGCGGTCTTGAGCGTGCCGAACGCCTTCTCCATACCGCCAAGCGACTTGGCGCCTTCCTTCTCGAAGTCCTGCAGGCGCCCAAGGGCGCCCTGTATCTCGACGAGGATCTCGAGGTTGACTTCGTTGTCGGCCACCGATCAGTCCCCCTCGCTCGGCTTCTTCTTGCTTCGCCGCCTACGCTGCGCGAGTTTTTCGAACTGCCCGTCGATCGCCAAGAAGGCGTCGCACTTCCAGGCCGGGACCTCGCTCGTCGAGCTCGTGATGCCCATCTTCGCGAGGCGCTTGCGCGCGATATACTCGTCGATCAGCTCGCTTGCGGGACTCCAGGGTCGGGGGTGGCCGCGGTAGAAGGCGGTGACGTACTCGGAGAGATGCTCGAGCCCCCGTTTCCCACGGCACCCACAGCGAACTTGCCGACCAACTTGTGGCTGATTTCCATCATGACCGCGATCATGTCGGTGTCGTGTTGCAGCTGCTCGAGCTGCGTGATCCGGAAGCCATCCGCGACGCGGACGATGTCGGCGCGCACGAAGTGGTGCCTGACCTGGCGACTGACATGGCGGATTAGCTTCTTGTTGCGCGCCTTGAGCGCCTCAGGCCCGAGCCCCTCGGTGTCCATCGACACTTCGGCGTCGTCGTAGAAGGCGATGCGCTCGTCGAAGGTCGGCATCCGGAGCGTCACGGTGCCGATATAGTCCGGCGGCACCTCGATGCCATTGTCGGTCTTCGTGCTCTCGCAGATCTTCGGTACGAAGGTATTTTCCATTTCTCTTCTCGATGAAAAGTGTGAATCACACGAGGCCGAGATATGCCTCAGCGAGGACGGCTTCGCCTTCGAACTCACAAGTCGCAACGCCGTCGTCGTCGCTGATCTTGAAGCTCGTGATGACAAAGGCCGGCACGAAGAGCGCACCGCACTTGCCCGGCACCCAGCTGCCCCCGACCTTGATCCCGAAGCTGTACTGCAGCTGCGTCGAGGTTCCGGAGCGGAAGCGGCGGTACTTGTCGACGTCGTGCTGCTGCAGCTCGAACGTCCCGCTGATCGTGACGGTCCGCTCGGTGATCTTCGAGCCGGAGCGGCCGCTCTCGGCGCAGATGCTGGGCGTGACGCGTCGGCTGTTGCTCAGGCTGAAGCTAACGCTGCTCAGGTTGGCGCAGACGTAGTCGTCGGCGTCGCCGAGCATGACCTCGTGGCCCTTCACCGCGAGCGGATCGGCGCTGTCGAGCGTCGGGCTATACGGCGAAGCCCAGGACACCGCATTCGGCGACGTATAGCCCGTCGTGGCGCCCGTGCCGCTGCTGTCGGCCGCGGTGCTGTAGCCGATCTTCGAAGCGATGGAGTTGGCCGTATTGGTGCCCGTGTTCCACTTGAGCGTCAGCAGCGTGCCCGTGCCGACGATCTTGAACTTGCCGCTCGCATCGAGGTAGGTGACCGTGTAGACCTCGGTCGACGCCGTGTCATTCATCGCCGTTTGGATCGCGTCGGCGAGCTCGTGCGGATCCTTGTAGAAGCCGATCGCGACGGCCGCGGCAAATGTGCCATCGTCGTCTTCCCAGTCGATATAGCGCGTCGAGCTCGTAATCTGGATCGGGTTGAAGTAGTAGGCCAGTGCCTCAATGCTGTAGCTGGCATTGAGCAGCTCGCCGGCGGATGCCTCGACGCTGAACTCGGTGACGCGCCCACCCGCCAGCATCTGGAGTGCGCCGCCGTTGCCGAGGTAGTGCCACAGGTTAAGCGACGGGTGGCTGTCATCCGCCGGGTAGTAGAGCACGCACTTGCCAAGGTTGACGCCCGACGCCGGAGCGTTCGGCACCTGGAAGCCAAGGGTGAGGTCGGTGCCAGCCGCTGCCGTAAGAGCGCGGATCCGGTAGCCGTTGGTGGCGTCCTTGATCAGCACGACCTCGCCGCGCTGAAACGTGTCGGCCTCCCCTGAGCCAACCTTGAGCAGCGATACCGTGCTGCTCGACGCGGTATCGTATTCGGTGCCGGCGACGGCGCGGGCGCCAAAGGCAGCGTAGATCACGTCGCCGTAGTCCGGCTCCTGCCCTTCTATGCCGCTATGGCGGAGGTAGTGGGAGCCGCTCGCCGTTGGGTTCTCGGCTCCGAGGATCGGCTTGGCGCGGCCGATCGACGCGCGCAGCTCGGCGCTCTCGAGCGTGTCGAACTGCGGCGAAATCTCGAAGTCGTCTTGGAGCGCGAGGTAGTCGGTCGCCCCTGCCGGCGGCACCGGCGTGCCTTCGGAGGACTCGACCTTGATCGCGAGGACGCTGGAACGGGTAGCAATCGAGCCCATGAGACCCCCTTACAGGTCCTCGCGGTAGAGGACGAAGTAGTCGACGCTGATGGAGATGAACTTGAACTTGTCGCCGGACAAAAACTGGATGCCGCTGTCGCCCTGGTAGTCCGACTGGATGGCATTGCCCCCGAGGACGAATTCGGCTTCGAGCTTCTTGCGGATCGCGTGCAGGTCCTCGAGCATCGCGTCTTCCAGCGCGTGGAAGGCTGCCACGTTGTTGGGCATCGACGTGACGAGGTTGACGAGCAGGATGTTGAACAGCCGGCGCTGCCCGTATTTGGGGCAGATCTCTGCTTTGAATGCCTCGCCAGGGCCTACGCCGACGCCGAAGCCCTTCTGGAGCGTCAGCTGGCTGTTGGCCTCAGGGCTGTATGGGTTCGCGCATTGGGCGTAGGTCGGCAGCGTGGTGGCGACCAGCGTCTCGATATACGCGCGGATTGAGCTGATCTTCGACACTGCTCACCTGGTCATGTAGGACGTTGACATCCGCTTGTCGCGCGGCTCGAGGTGTCCGTCGGCGTTGGCGTCGACGCGGAAGAAGTCGCGGTTCATCGACGCCGCGTAGTCACGCGCGGCTGCGAGCCGGTTCGGCTCGAAAGCCTGGCCGAGGCCGCGGTAGATGAGCTCGGCGGTCTTATGCACGCTCGGTTCGAGCATGCGCGCGTGGTCGAAAATCTGGCCGCGGGCCATGATGATTTTTCGGCCGATCAGGTCGCGGGCGATGATCTCGGCGGACATGTATGCCTGCTCGACCCAGTCGGTCTTGCCGGCGGCGAAGCTCGTCTTCAGCGCGGCGTTGTTCAGGTCCGGGTAGTAGCCGTAGAGGTCGGTGTCCGCGCTGAAGCGCTGGCCGACGTACTTCAGAGTCGCGCTGAGAGACGCCGACCACGACATGCGCAGCCAGTACATCCAGTAGATGTTCGTCCCCGACAGCCCGGTGACGCGCGCGCTCTCTTGCTCCCGGTCCCAGCCCTTCGAGATGTTCAGCGCCCACTGCACGCGGCCGGCCTGCGCCAGCGGCGCGCTAGATACACGGGTACCGTCGACCAGATCGACGACGGACACCCAAGCATTCGCCCACCACACCTCGACGGCGACGGCCGCGGCCGCAGCATTCGCTGTCCCAGGCTCGATCCAGAGCTGGTTGAACGGCACCTCGGCGCCCACATAGAGGTACTCGCCGGCCGTGTAGGCGAAAGCGGCGGCGCCAGTGCGGAAGTCGTTGACCGCCTCACTGACGTCGCTCGCCTGATGCAGCACTCGCTGAATCGATCGCATGGGTTCCCTTAGACGCGCATGCACTCGAAGACGAAGTCGATCACGCCGGCTTGGAGCGCCTCGGTGCCGATCGTCATGAGCGCTTTGTCGCCGCTTGCCATCTTGTATGGGAGCGGCAGTCCCATGACCGCGGTGTTTGGCGTGCCCTCCGAGAGCGTGATCGTCGGCAGCGCCTTGAGCACGGCGCCGATCGAGTAGTTCGCTTTCGCGCCTTCACCGACGGTGATCAGCTTGTTGTCGACGCCCGTAAAGCCAACCTTGATCGTCGCAGAGCCGCTCGACAGGACTGCGGTCACGACGTGGGCCCAGAAGTCGACTACGACGAGCGGTCCGTCCGCCTCGAGGAGGTCGAGCGCGCCCTGCGCCCCACCGTCGACCGCGAAGTCATAGCGCACGCGCACGATCTCGCGCTGGTTCGTGAACGCAACGCCGACTGTTTTTTTCTTCGCGACAGCAGCCATCGACTTGACTCCTTAGAGCGGCGCCGTGCGCCGCGCGAATAGGTGTGGTTCGAGCCGTCGCGGATCAGCTCGTGAACTGGATGTGCTTGACGTTGCCGTTGATCCCGAGCTTCGCCCCGAAGATCGTGTCCACGGACATGACGTAGCCGAACTGCTTGTTGCCGTGCAGGTCGGACACCTTCATGTTCAGCGCTTGCTGCTGTGCAAACAGCATGAAGTTCGGGTGGAGGAACGTCGCGAGCTTGCCCGTCCGGCTGTTGTCCTCATAGAGGTTCCAGCCGAGCAGGCGGCGAGCCTTCTGCCCGTTGATCACCGGGCTGTCCTCGACGTAGTCGCCGCTCGACAGCGTCGTGTTCTTCAGGATGGTCTCCCAGTACTGCGGCGAGATCAGGCCATAGCGCTGGCCGTCGTCCGGCCAGAGCGCCTCGGACGCTAGGCGTCGCGCAAGTGCCAATTCGTCGAGAGCGAGAGACGACGTTGATCCGATCACGTGATCGGGGTTGGATGTCGAGGGGCTGCACAGCGAGTAGAGGTAGTCGTTGATCTGCTTCGCAACCGCGAAGATCATCTCGTCCTGGACCTGCTGCTTCGCGATCTGCGACTGCAGCTCAACCAGATCCTCGACTTCGAGACCGCACACGGCGCGCTTGTCGACGACGAGGTCGACTTTGGACGTTGAGAACGACGACGTGCCGAACGTACTCGCGTCGACGCCGACGGTTCGCAGCTCAGCTGTGAGCGCGTTCACCTGGCTGACGCGGACGGTATTGCCCTGCCGGATCTCGCCCTCGTAGTCCTTGTTGACGAGGCCCCCAAGCAGCAAGACCTCCTTGAGGCGCTGCGTGAAGATCGGCGACCAGTGCGTGGTGATCTGGTCCTGGACTTGTGCGAGCGTGAGCATTGGTCCCCCTGGTCGTTTCGCTGACCAGGGGGGATCGCGGATCAGTCCGGGATCACCTGGTCAGGCTTCCATTTGCGCATTTCAGCGGCTGGCAACTTGCGCCAGTCGCTGCTCTTGATCTTGCCGGCCGGCGTCGCGCCGCCTTGTGGCGCAGCGCTCGGCAAACCCGGGCCCGTCTTGGCTTTGATGATCTCCGGGTAGTTCGCCCGGACCTTCTCGACGACTCGCGCCACGCTGGTTTGATCGACCTCGCCCGACGTCGGATCGACGATCACGTCGCCGATTGGGATGAGGTCGAAGTATTTCGACTCGACGTGGCCGTTGAGCGCGCTCAGCACACTCGCAAGCTTGCGTCGACCTGTCTCGCGTTCCTCGACGAGACCGAGCTTTGCAGCGAGCTCCGCGCTGCGCTCGCGCTCTTGCGCTAGCAGCTTTTCGAAGTCGCCTCTGGACTCGAGGTCCTTCCGCTCGCGTTCCGCCTTCTCGTCTTCGAGTTGGCGCAGGCGTGCGTCGGACTTCTTTTTCTCGTCGAGAAGTTGGCGATGAGTTTCGTAGCTGACCGAGCTGGGCGGCGGCGTTCCGCTGCCCTCTCCAGTGCTGCCGGGTCCCACAGGGACCGGTGGTGTTCCGCCCACAGGGGGAACGACTGGCGGGGTGTCTGACATGGATAATCTCCACAGGTGACGATGATTGTCAAGACTCGCGCGTCAAGGCATCGAGTCGCTCGTTCCGAAGAAGGTCGCCGAACTTGCGGCGGTAGAAGCGCACGAGCTGCGCCTGCTCGAGGCGCGAGAGGTTGTTGAACTTGCGGCCGGCGGCCGCGACGTAGTTCGCGACCTGCTCGTTGCTCAGCCCGCGCGATAGCGGATCGGTGCGGTATCCCTTGGGGCCGATGACGATCTGGCCCTGAGCGATGCGGATCACCTGCATCGAGTCGAGCATCTGCCCGGTGAAGGTGAGGTTCGAGCGCGCCGTGGTCGTGAACTGCGACAGGATCGCCGCCTCCTCGTCGAGGCGCTTGCGCTGTGCGATCCAGCGGCTCGACAGCGGCTTGAGCCTGGCGCGCTCCTGGCCATCGTCGGTGACGCCGTAGCCGAGGCGCGTACGCGTGACGATCAGGCGCACGGCTTCTTCGCCGAGCGGCTTGAGCGCAGCTTGCTTTGCGGAGTTGCCGACGGCTTTGCGGAGCTTGTCGGTGAAGGCGCCGAGGTCTTTGCGGGCGCTGCTCATTCGTTGCTGCGCCCTTCCTGGAGATCAGCAGCCCGCGTCGCTACCTGGTCGTCGCGTATCGCCTTGCCGATCCACATGTAAGCTTCTTCCAGCTTCGTCATGACCAGCGACTTTGCGCGACCGTTGACTAGACCATGCTCGATCGCGTCCTCAAGATCCAAAAATTTCTGCTTCATACGACTCTGGGTTGCCTGTGCGATCTCGTCGTATTTCACATAGTCAAAGCGAGCACTCATTTTTTCCCCTTCCAATGGGTGTTTTCATTCGTAAAACCTCAGCAGCTTATCCAGATCTCTGTCGCTGATCCCGAGGAAGGGCCGCGCCTTCTTCGGATCCGCCGTCTTCCGCCCATAAGTCCCGCGGATATTGCCGTCGGCACGCGCGTTCTCCGGCGAGCCGTTCGCAAAGCCGATTACGATCTTCCCCGGCCTCGACGACAGCACCTCGATGGCCGCAAGCATGTCGCCCGACAGCGTCAAGTCGACCTTGCTCGACTTGCCACCGATCTTGAAATCCAGCGAGCGCATGTAGGCTTCGCTGTAGCCGACGAAGCGACGCCCGTCGACGTCGCGCCCGCTCTCGGTGCGCTGCTTGATGTACTCGATGACGTCGTCGGCGAGCTGGTCGCGCTGGTCGGCGGACAGGTCGCGGGGGACGTCGATCGTGAATTTCTGGTGCTTCGTTGCCACGGCTTCCGACCTTATGCAGCGCCAGCGTCTTCGCGGTCGTCATCGTCGCCGCCGCCCTCGTTGTCTGTCGCGGGCGGTGGTGGCGGCGCGGACGTCCCCTCCTCCTCGATCTCCGCAATGAGCGCGTCAACCTCGTCATCCGACATGCTCGGGTTGAGCGTCTTGATCGCCCGCTTGCGCGTGGTGAAGCCGGCGTCGACCTCAGCCTTCTGGTCCGTGACGACCTGGCCGCGACTCGTCATCGGCAGCTGCTTCGCGAAGACCGTCTCGACCTTGGCGCCCGCAGTGAACAGCGCCCGCTGCTCGACAAGGCCGCGCGCGGCCCAGATGGGATGCAGCTTGTGCATCAGGATGTCCCAAAACTCAGCCTCGATCGCCGTGAACACGTTGACCAGCTTCGCCCGGATCTCGAACGTGTCCATCTCGTCGATCAGCTTGCTGATGCCCGACGCGAACTGGTCCGCTTCGAGCTTGCCGATGGCGCCCGGGCGGATGCCTCGAGTGTTGAGCCACAGCGCGAGCTCGGACTGGACGAGCGACATGACCTCGGCGATGTCCACCTGCGGCTTGATCGTCCCCACCTCGGGCTTGCTCTCGGTGTTCTTGTCCTGCTTGAAGCGCCAGAAGACGTTGGGTCCCACCCTGACGTTCTCGTCGTCGACGTTGATCCCGTAGAAGATGCTGAAGGCTTGGAACATGACCGCGTAGTTCAGGTCCGAGAGCAGCAGCGGTATCAGCTTGACCATGCGCAGGACGTCGGAGTCCTGCTTGGGTGTCACGCTGAAGCGGGCATTGGCCCGGTAGACGAAGGGGAGGACCTCATAGGGGTTGCGCCCCTCGGGATTTTCGAGAGCCAGCATGGCCTCGCCGTCGGGCTCCTCCTTCTCGTTGAAGATCAGGAATTCCTCGTCGGTGTAGGCCGTGAAGCGCACGCTTCCTTCGCCTCGCGCATCGAAGGTGACGATGTGTGTGACGCGCTTCGGGTCGACGGGGTCACAGCCAAGGACGAAGAAGCGGTCGTTCGGGATGGCGCGCACCGAAGGCTTGCCCTGATGGACGAAAGGCTGCAGCAGCTCAGCCTTGCACAGGTTGTACAGCTCCAGCGCTGACGTCATCGCCTCGTTGAGCGGGAGGCGCTCGAGATACCACTGGAGCAGCGCCTCGTCCGACTCGGTGCCCGTCCCGTTGGCGATCCGGCGAACCGGCGTCGGCTCGAAGATCGTGCTCATCTTGTCGATCACCTTCGTCAGCAGGTTGATCGGCGGGATACGGTGGCGACACTGCTCATACGACTGCGGCGAGAGCTGCCGCGCGAGGTCCTCCTCGACATACTGGAGGAGGTTGCCCTCGAAGATGTCGATCAGCGTCGCGTCGTGGCACAGCGCGCCGCGGCGATTGTTGTAGCACTCGATGATCATCTTCATGTCGTCGCGCAAACTCATAGCTGCACCGTCCCCTGGCGTTTGCTGGTTTGTCGTTGGAGCGTCGTGACGATGCCATAGCCGATGGCGGTCGTGATGTGCTGGAACGCCTTGCTGTCGTCCTCGACATAGCCGGCGCCCTTCTTCAGCGACGTGAGCCGCATGCCCTCGTCGGCGACCTTGCAGCCCTTGTAGATGAACAGCCGGCGCTTGCCGTTGTCGTTCTTGCAGTAGGCGTTGACGCGGTTGTGGCGCGTCCGGATCGGTGGATTGGCGAGCGGGACGTTGTACTCGAACTTGATCCCGCGGCCGGCGAGCTCCTGCTGGATGATGTCGTAGTCGCTGCGGGAGCTGCGGGTGTCGCGGTGCTTACCAGCGGCGTCGCCGTTGATCTCGTAGCGGCGCTCCCCTTTGACGAGCAGTCCGCGCGCGTCCAGGTCCTCGATCAGGTCGGCGGTGCGCGCGCCCTCGATCACCGACTCGGCGAAGACATGGAAGTCGTCGCCGATATACTGGAACAGGGCGCAGCTCATCGGCTTGCCGAGGCCGATGTTGAAGTCGAAGGTGAGATGCACAGGCGAGTTCGGCACCACCTGGTAGTCGACCGCGGCGCGGTACTGCTCCTTGCTGTCGTACTCGAAGTAGATGAACTCGGATCGGATCTCGACCCAGCGCCCGCGGATGTAGCGGGCGGCCTCGCGCGGCGACAGGTCCACCTTGAGCTTCGCGATATAGGCC
>ERZ761592.395-NODE-395-length-14674-cov-11.722074_pt1 | contig 14674 bp, 13 predicted proteins | sample MGYA00433095_ERZ761592 | MGnify/ENA primary metagenome ERZ761592 (study PRJEB28899, sample SAMN03785554) | bioreactor sludge metagenome | biome: EBPR Sludge; feature: EBPR Bioreactor; material: 0.22µm filtered reactor supernatant | place: Saint Lucia: Queensland... | reverse complement strand
GTTGTAGCCTTCCTTACAAAGGAGATCATCATGTCCGTATTTGCCGAGCGCGATTTTGCCGATCACGAACAAGTCGTATTTTGCTCCGACGATAAAGCCGGGCTCAAGGCGATCATCGCCATCCACAACAGCAACCTCGGTCCGGCGCTGGGCGGCTGCCGCATGTGGCCTTACGCCAGCGAGGATGAAGCGGTGCGCGACGCGCTGCGCCTCTCGCGCGGCATGACCTACAAATCGGCCATGGCCAGCCTCAAGCTCGGCGGCGGTAAGTCGGTCATCATCGGCAACCCGCGCACCCAGAAAACGCCCGCGCTGCTCGAAGCCATGGCTCGCGCCATCGAGCGCCTCAACGGCCGTTACATCGGCGCGGAGGATTCCGGCACCAGCGTGCAGGACATGAAAAGCATGGCGCGCATCACCCGACACGTCGCCGGCATCGAAGACAAGCCATCCGAGACGGGGATACGCAGCGGCGACCCATCTCCCGCCACCGCCTACGGCGTTTTTGTGGGGATTAAGGCGGCGGTGAAATACGCCCTCGGCGGCGACGATCTCCGGGATTTACGAGTCGCCCTGCAAGGCGCGGGCAATGTCGGCTTCGACCTCGCGCGCCAGTTGGCCGCCGCCGGAGCCAAGTTGTGGGTGAGCGATCTGTACGCCGACAACGCGCAACGCGCCGCCGACGAACTCGGCGCGACGGTGGTGGCCCCGGCGGATATTTACGGTCTGGATGTGGAGGTGTTCGCGCCGTGCGCCATGGGCGCCGTCCTCAACGATGAGACCCTGCCGCAACTTAAAGCGCGAGTGGTGGCGGGCGCGGCCAACAATCAATTGGCCGAGCCGAATCACGGGCAAGTGCTGATGCAGCGGGGGGTGCTGTACGCGCCGGATTACGTAATCAACGCCGGCGGCATCATCGACGTCTACCACGAGCGCATCGGTTTTGATCGCGCCAAGCTGGTCGCGCACATCGAACGCATCGCGGACAACCTCGACGAAATCTTCGAGCGCGCGCGCCTCGACCGCCGGCCCACCAACGAAATCGCGGACGTGATCGCCGAGGAGCGGTTCCGGCGGGTCTGAGCGCTTCGGGCGTTACCGTCACGTTGATCCAGTGCGACCGGCTACGAAACCTTCATCCAGGCGAGCGTCGGAAGCGATTGAAAGCCCGGCGGTCAACCGCTTTGGGCTATGCTTCCCTGACGCTCACTCTGAAGGAAACAGGCTCATGCTGACCCAATCCCTGGCCGGGTTGCCGGCGTTCTTGGCCTATTTCGCGGCCGCCATCGGCTTTTTCGCGCTGTTTGTGCTGATGTATATCGGCATCACCCCCTATCGCGAACTGACGCTGATCCGTCAGGGCAACGCGGCGGCGGCGGCGAGCCTGAGCGGCGCGATGCTGGGCTTCGTCCTGCCGCTGGCGAGCGCCATCGCCCACAGCGTCGGATTGCTGGATATGGCGGTTTGGGGTCTGATCGCCTTGGGCGTCCAACTGCTGACCTATGTGGCGGCGCGGCTGCTGCTGCCGGAACTGGCGCGAGACATTCCCGCCGGCAAGGCCGCGCCAGGCGTGTTTCTCGGCGCGCTGTCGCTGGCGGTCGGCGTGCTCAACGCCGCCTGCATGAGCTACTGAGCGGGGGTTGGCGCGATGTTCACGGTCGCCGCCAGCGTTGCCACAGCGACGACCAAGCCGTTTTCAAACCGGATAAGGACAGCGTGGGCCAGGCAGGGAGCGCCAGTCGCGCGGGCGGTGATTTGGATTTGGCGGGTTTCGCCGCTCGGGTTTCGAGATCTTGGATGGCCCGCAACAATTCCTCGCTGCCGCTGAAGCGGTGATCGGGGTTCTTGGCCAGCAAGCGGTTGATGATCGGCTGAAAGCGGCTGAGCGGTTCTTCCAAAACCGGCGTCGGACCCTTGATATGCAACATGGCGGTCTCGAAGGCGTCCGCGCCTTGATAGGGCCGGTCGCCGGTCAGCATCTCGTAAAACACGACCCCCAGGCTGTAGAGGTCGCTGCGCCCGTCCACCGGCTTGGCCAGCGCTTGTTCGGGGCTCATGTAGTTCGGCGTGCCGATCCGCCAGCCCACGGCGGTCAATTGGGTCTTATCTTCCAGGTTCTTGGCGATCCCGAAATCGGATAGCACCGCCGTCTCCGCATTGCGGAACATGATGTTGGCCGGTTTGATGTCGCGGTGGATGCAATTGTGCTGGTGGGCGCAGCTCAGCGCTTGCGCCACCTGGCGCAGGATGTTGACCGCTTGCTCCGGCGTCAGCCCGGTTTTGATCCGCTCCCGCAGCGTCGCGCCTTCCAAGTACTCCATCGCGATGTAAAACCACTCCTCGTAATGGCCCGCGTCGAAAATGGTGACGATATGCGGGTGGCCGAGCTTGCCGATGGTCCGCGCTTCCTTGACGAAACGCTTGGTGAAGGTCGGGTCGGCGGACAGCCGGGGATTGAGCACCTTGAGCGCGACGGGCCGGTCCAGCGATTCCTGCAAGCCCAGATACACCACCGACATGGCGCCCTTGCCGATGATTTTTTCAAGCCGGTAACCGGGAAGCTGGATTTCCATAAAATTGAGGGTCTTGTACGGGGGTTTTAATCGTTCAATTTAAAGGATGGACCCGGCGGACGCAACCGGCAAGCCGCGATTCGCATTAACCCTTAACCCCATTTTCGCGCCGGCGGCGTTTATAGGATAGAACCCCAACGATTGAAGGAGTCCACCGTATGTTCAAAGCTTTCTGTTATGCGTTAATCCTCACAAGCGCGCTGGCGGCGTGTTCCCGAACCGGCTCCCTCGCCGATCAAAAGACCGATTCGACCGAGGCCGCGCCGGCGGCCAGTGAGGTCGGCCAGCGGCGCGAGGCGCGACCCGGCGCGGAGTCAAACCGCTTGGCGTTGCAAGAAGTTCCGGCTGTCGCCGCGCCCGCTTCGCCCGAATCGGCCGCAAAGCCGGTCGCCCGGTCGAAAGTAGAAGCCGTTGGAGAGCTGAAGAAAATGGCTCCGGCCGAAGCGTTGGCCGGAACGGCCGCTGTTTCCATCGGCGCGCAACTGGACGCGCTACGCGCGCCGAGCGAGCCGACGGATCGGGAAAACTACGCCACCATCGATGAAAATCCGGTCAAGCGCGCCGCCGAGCAGCCGGTTTCGACCTTCAGCATCGACGTGGATACCGGTTCTTACGCCAACGTCCGCCGGATTCTCAACGGCGGCCACTTGCCGCCGCGCGATGCGGTGCGGGTCGAGGAGCTGATCAATTACTTCGACTACGATTATCCGTTGCCCGACAGCCGCCAGCCGCCGTTTCGGGTCAACACCGAACTGGCGGCGACGCCGTGGAATCCAAAGACGCTGCTGCTGGCGGTCGGGATCAAGGGTTACGAGCTTGCGAAAACGCAATTGCCGCCCGCCAATCTGGTGTTCCTGATCGACGTGTCCGGTTCGATGGAATCGCCCGACAAGCTGGAATTGCTCAAGAAGGCGCTCAAACTGCTGGTCCGGCAATTGCGGCCGCAGGATAAAGTCGCCATCGCGGTCTACGCCGGCGCGGCGGGGGCGGTGCTGGAGCCGACCTCCGGCGAGCAGAAGGCCAAGATCGACGCGGCGCTGGATCGCTTGAGCGCCGGCGGCTCCACCAACGGCGGGGCCGGCATCCAACTGGCCTACAACCTCGCCCGCGACGGCTTCGTGGAAGGCGGCGTCAACCGGGTGATCCTGGCCACCGACGGCGATTTTAACGTCGGCACGGTCAATTTCGAGGCGCTGAAAAATCTGGTCGAAACCCAGCGCAAAAGCGGCGTCGCCCTGACCACGCTCGGCTTTGGCTCCGGCAACTACAACGACCGGTTGATGGAGCAGTTGGCCGACGCCGGCAACGGCAACCACGCTTATATCGACACCTTGCAGGAAGCCAACAAAGTGCTGGTCGAGCAGATGAGCGCCACGCTGCTGACCATCGCCAAGGACGTGAAAATCCAGATCGAGTTCAATCCCGCGCTGGTCGAGGAGTACCGGCTGATCGGCTACGAAAATCGCGTCTTGCGGCGCGAGGATTTCAACAACGACGCGGTGGACGCGGGCGACATCGGCGCGGGCCACACCGTCACCGCGCTGTATGAAATCGCCTTGAAAGGCGGCGGCGGCAGCCTGAGCGAACCGCTGCGCTACGGGCAGGCAACCCAGCCGGACGAGGCGGCCAAGGGCGATGAAATCGCGTTCTTGCGGCTGCGCTACAAACAGCCGGACCGCGACGCCAGCCAGTTGCAGGAATGGCCGATCCGCCGCGATCAGCTGCTCAAGCAAGGCGAGCGCCCCAGCGACCGGTTCCGCTTCGCGGCGGCGGTGGCCGGATTCGGCCAACTGTTGCGCGGCGCGCGCTACACCGCCGGCTTCGGTTACGATGAGGTGCTGGCCTTGGCCCGAGGCGCGCGCGGCGACGATCCGTTCGGCTATCGGGGCGAGTTTCTAAACTTGGTGGGACTGGCCCGGTCGCTCGATCCGGCCAAGGCCGGCGAACCGGCGCAGGCGATCCGCTGAACCGAAGCCGCTTTCGGCGGTCAGGTCGAAAACGCGGTTGCGGAAAATCGGCGGGGAAGCGGTCGCGACGCCTTCCCCGCCGGCGCGGCAGCGGGTAAAGTGCCGTCCCCATGCGGACCGACGACGATGCCGATGAAACCCTCATGCTGCGCTACCAACATGGCGACGCCGGCGCTTTCGCCCGGCTGTACGAGCGTCACAAGGGACCGCTATACCGGTATCTGCTGCGCCAGTGCGGTCAGCCGACGGTGGCGGAAGAACTGTTTCAAGACAGTTGGCTGAAACTGATCGCCGCCCGCGCCAGCTATACGGTACAAGCGCGGTTTGCGACCTGGCTTTACCGTATCGCCCATAACCGGCTGGTGGATCACTACCGCGCCAGCGCGCGGGGCCTGCCGGTGTCCTACGCCGACGACTGCCCGGAATGGACGGACATCCCCGCGCCGGACGCGGTCCAACCGGAAAACCAGGAAGAGCGCCGCCGTCAGTCCGAACGCTTGCTGGCCTTGCTGGCGGAGCTGCCGGAAGCCCAACGCGAGGCGCTATTGTTGAAGGAAGAGGCCGGACTGTCGTTGGAGGCTATCGCTCAGGCCACCGGAACCGGCCGGGAAACCGTCAAGAGCCGCCTGCGTTACGCGCTGGCCCGCCTGCGCCAAGGTCTGGGAGGCACGTCATGAACGATGACCGCCACGACGAACTCCACGATGAGACAATCGCCGAACTATACCGGCAAACCCGCGCCGTCGGACCGCCTTCCTGGCTCGATCAGCGCGTTTTGAAGGCGGCGGAATCGGCGGTCGAACCGCGTCCGGCGAGCCGCCTCAAAGCTCGAAAAAGCCGTTGGATGGTGCCGCTGGCGCTGGCCGCGACCGTGGTCTTGACCACCGGCGTGCTACGGATGGCGGACGAGGCTGGCGAATTTCGCGGTTTATCATCTCCGGAGCCGGCTCGGTCCAAAGTCGAAGCGGCTGGAGCGGCTAGCGCCGACATCGGCAACACTCGACTGCTCCAGGACCAACGAGTGCGGTCCTCTTTGCCGGAGGCGGCGTCGCCAGCGGCTGTGTTATCCGCCGAAGTTCCGGCGTCCGCGCCGGCCGCCGCATCGCCAGCCGCCCGTCTGGAAGGCGCGATATCCCGTTCGGCGCGTCAAGAGGCGTCTGATTCGGCGCGTCAAGAGGCGTCTGATGCCGCGCTCTCGAAAACAGCGCCCGCCAAACCGGCGGCCGCGCCGCCACAAGCGCCCGCCGCTGAAGCCAAGAAACCAGATCGGCTCGAAAAAGCCGCGCCGGCGGAGCCGCAAGCGCGGCGGGAACGGTTGGATCGCTCGCCGGAACAGTGGCTGAAGGACATCGCCGAGCTGCGCCGTCAGGGTCGGATGGCGGAAGCCGATGAACGCTTGGCGGAATTCCGGCGGCGCTATCCCGATTATCCGCTGGGTGCGCTCGAAGCGGCGCCGCGATGAACGCCACCGCCCCTAGCCCGCAAGCGCTGGCGGCATTGGAAGATCAATTGCTGGAGCTGTTGAGCGCCGAACCGGCCGGTTTTAGCGAGCACGACCTGCTCAAACGGCTGCGGGAAAGCAATGCGCTGTTCGCCGATTTCAACGCCCGCGAACCGCTCAGCCTATTTCGAGGCCATTTTGTGCTGTTTCACGCGCTTTATCGATTGCGGGACCGCGCGCGGCGGGAACGGCGCGGTGAGTTGGCGATCGAGCCGTTGGCCATCGTGCTGCGGCCGCCGGCGGCGGATGCGTCGGCGCAAGCGATCTTCGCCACGCCCGAAGCCGAGCGCTTGAGCGCCTGGTACGGGGATTGGGAGCGCTGGCGGACGGCGACCGCCGCCGAGGTGATCGAATGGCTGCGCCAGTTTCAAGCATTGCGGCGAAGCGGCGGACAGCGGGCGCTGGCCTTGGCGGCGCTGGGCTTGCAAGATCCGGTGGATCGCGCCGCCATCAAACAGCAGTACCGACGCTTGGCCATGCGGCATCATCCGGATCGGGGCGGCGATGGCCTGCGCCTGCGCGACATCAACGCCGCCTGGGCGGTATTGCAAGCCGGCTCCGACGAGTAGCGAAACCGGCACGCCCTACGAGCGCGGCACGGCCGGCGGCGGAAAGCGGACGGCGCGGGAAGCGGGGCAGTCGAAGCCGCCTTAAGTCTTGGGAAGAAAGGGGGCGATAGCCTCCATCAGCAAGGCTTCTTCAACCGGCTTGACCACGTAGCCTTTCGCGCCCTGGCGCTCGCCCCAGATCTTATCGGTTTCCTGATCCTTGGTGGTGACGATGATGACCGGAATGTGACTGGTGGAGCCGTGTTTGGTGATTTGGCGAGTGGCTTGAAACCCGTTGACGCGCGGCATGACGACATCCATCAGCACCAGATCGGGCAGTTCCGCCTTGGCGACTTGCACGCCTTCCGCGCCGTCTTTGGCGGTGATGATCTCGTGGCCATGCTTTTTGAGAATCTTGGAGAGACTCAGCGTCTGCGTGGGCGAGTCATCAACAATGAGAATGCGGGCCATGCTGCCACTCCTGGAAAAATCTTGCGTAACTCATTTGGTACGTCCGTGTCACCGGATGAAGGATTGGAGGGATTTTGCCCCGCCGTCAAAAACTGTAACCGGACGGTCCAGCCTCAACAACACATCATAATCGAAATTCGCGCGGTTCAGGGATGGTTTTGTGACAACCGACCGTTTGCCATCGCATGATAGGATACAGGATCAGTGAGTTCGTTTCGCGGGAGTTTGTTTTCATGAATGCCTTACAACCGAATTTTTCAACCCGCTTGAGCCTGGCGTTGCGCGCCTTCTGGCGGATTTTAAACGATGGAAGCTTTGCCGGCGGCGTGCTGCGGCTGGAAAGCGGCGAGGGGGCTTCGCCCGTTTTGCCCGGCGAACCGCCCAAGCCGGCCCCGCTGCGGGAAACCTTGCCCGATTCCGCTTTGCAGTTGTTGGCCTTATTGCAGCAAGAGGGCCGTTTCGTGGATTTTTTGGAAGAAAATGTCACCGCCTACTCCGACGCCGACATCGGCGGCGCGGCTCGGGTGGTGCATGAGGGGTGCCGCAAGGTGGTGCGCGATTATCTGCAAATCGAGCCGGTGCGGGCCGAGAACGAAGGCGCGCGGCTGACCCTGGCGGCCGGCTTCGATCCCGCCACGGTGCGCTTGACCGGCAACGTGGTCGGCCAGCCGCCGTTTACCGGAACGCTGATGCACCGAGGGTGGCGGGTGGCTCGGATCACCTTGCCGAAGCTGGCCGAAGGTCACGACACGCGGGTATTGGCTCCGGCGGAGGTGGAATTATGAGCGAGGCGCGCTACGCGGTCGGCATCGATCTGGGAACGACGCACTGCGTGATGGCGGCGGTGGATCTGACCGCCGAGGAAGCCGATGGCGCGATGCAATGGAGCGTGTCGGTGCCGCAGCTCACCGCGCCGGGTGCGGTGGAGGAGCGGCCGATGCTGCCGTCGTTTTTGTACCTGCCGCATCCCGACGAACTGAAATCCGACGACCGCACCCTGCCGTGGGGCGAACCGCAACCGTTCGTGGTCGGCGAACTCGCCCGAATCATGGGCAGCCGCACCCCGATTCGCTTGGTGGCCAGCGCCAAAAGTTGGCTTTGTCACCCCGGCGTGGACCGGCGCGCGGCGATTTTGCCGGTGGAAGCGCCCGATGAAGTGCAGCGGGTTTCGCCGCTGGACGCTTCGATCCGCTATCTGGAACACCTGCGATCCGCCTGGGATCAGCAGTATCCGGACGCGCCGCTCGCCGAACAAGACGTGGTGTTGACGGTGCCGGCGTCTTTCGACCCGGCGGCGCGCGAGCTGACCGCCGAGGCGGCGGCGGCGGTGGGCCTGTCGCGGCTGGTGCTGCTGGAAGAACCGCAAGCGGCGCTGTATCACTGGATTCTGGCGGCCCAAGGCGAATGGCGCAAGCAAGTCCAGGTCGGCGACATCATTCTGGTGATCGACTTGGGCGGCGGCACCGCCGACTTCTCGCTGATCGCCGTGACCGAACGCGAGGGCTCGCTGGAGCTGGAGCGGGTGGCGGTGGGCGATCACATCCTGCTGGGCGGCGACAACATGGATCTGGCGCTGGCCCACGCGGTTCGCGCCAAACTGGCGGAGCAGGGCACCTCGCTCGATCCGTGGCAATTGCAGGGGGTCACTCACGGCTGCCGGAGCGCCAAGGAAACCTTGCTCGGCGACGCGAAGGCCGAAGCCGTGCCGGTGGTGGTGCCGGGCCGGGGTTCCAAACTGATCGGCGGCACCTTGCGCACCGAATTGACCCGCGAGGAAGTGACCCAAAATTTGATCGACGGCTTTTTCCCGGCGGTGGCGGTTTCGGCGCGTCCGGCCAGCCGGGCGCGGGCGGCCTTGACCAAGCTGGGCTTGCCCTACGCGCAAGACCCGGCCATGACCCGCCATCTGGCGGCGTTCTTGGCGCGGCAAGTCGGCGCGACCCGCGATCTGGCCGGTTTCGAGGGCCGCTTGCCGGCGGACGCCAGCTTCCTGCATCCGACCGCCGTGCTGTTCAACGGCGGCGTGTTCAAGGCTCAACCGCTGCTGGAGCGGACCTTGAAGGTGCTGAACGATTGGCTGGCGGCGGAAGGCGCGCCGCCGGCGCGCCTGCTGGAAGGGGCCGACCTCGATCTGGCGGTGGCGCGCGGCGCGGCGTATTACGGCTTCGTGCGGCGCGGGCGCGGGGTGCGGATTCGCGGCGGCACCGCCAAGTCCTATTACGTCGGAGTGGAAAGCGCCATGCCGGCGGTGCCGGGAATGGAACCGCCCATCGAGGCGCTGTGCATCGCGCCGTTCGGGATGGAGGAGGGCACCCACGCTGAGCTGCCGCCGCAGGAAGTGGGGTTGGTGATCGGCGAGCCGGTGCGGTTTCGGTTTTTCGGCTCCTCGGTGCGGCGGGCCGATCCGGTCGGCGCGGTGTTGGAGCAGTGGGGGCCGGAGGAAATCGAGGAATTGGAGGAAATCGAGGCGACGCTGCCCACCGAGGGCCGGCAACCGGGCGAGGTGGTGCCGGTGCGGCTGCGGGCGGCGGTGACCGAAGTCGGCACGCTGCGGCTGGAAGCGGTGCCGCGCGCCGGCGAGGAAAGTTGGAAAGTCGAATTCAACGTGCGCGGGGAGGCTTGAATTTTAGGCCGCAACGAACAGGCTCCATGGCGGAACGGATCAGGGGAAACCATAATGCCCGGGTGCCGGTCCAATTTCCTCGATTTCCCCGGATAACGATAAAGCCCGCTGTATGCAGTCTGAATTTGTCACCGCTCTGTTCGACTGGATAGCAAGCAATCCCGGATGGGTGAGCGCTGTCATTTTTATTTCATCGGCGGCCGAGTCGCTGACCATCATTGGCGTCATCATCCCCGGCGCGCTGATCATGTTCAGCTTCGGCGCTTTGATCGGGCTCGGACATCTGGATTTCTGGTCGGCTTACTGGTGGTCGGCGTCGGGCGCGGTGCTCGGCGACGCGATCAGTTTTTGGATCGGCCGGGTGTTTAAACAGGGGGTCCGCCGGGTCTGGCCGTTTACCAAACACCCTGAAATGATCGCGCGTAGCGAGGATTTTTTCCGCAAGCACGGCGGCAAGGGCGTGTTGTTCGGCCGCTTTTTCGGGCCCGTGCGCGGCACCATCCCGACCGTGGCCGGAATGATGGACATGAGCTGGCGCGATTTCATGATCGCCAACGTGGTGTCCGCCATTTTATGGGCTCCCGCTTATCTCATTCCCGGCATGGCCTTCGGCGCTTCGCTCGATATCGCCTCGCGCGTGGCGGGGCGGTTGGTGGTTTTAATTCTGATCGTCGCGGTGTTGCTGTGGATCACCGTGTGGTTGGTGAGACATCTGACGCGGTGGTTTCAGGGACGCGCGACCGGGTGGGTGCAAGGTTTTTACGCCTGGAGTCAGGGCCGGCGTTGGATCGGGCCGATCAGCGCCTCGCTGCTGGACCCAAAACGCGGCGAGTTGCCGGCGTTGGCGACGCTGGCGATTCTGTTGTTGGGGGCGGTGACCCTGGTCGGTTTGAGCTTGAGCGCCGCCGGGCATCGACTGCCGAGCGGCTTCGATCAGAGCCTGCATTATTTTTTTCAGGAATTGCGCACCTCGTGGGCGGATGCCCTGATGGTTTTCACCGCCGAGTTAGGCGATTATCAGGTGGTTTTACCGGTCAGCTTGGTGGTGTTCGGCTGGTTGGTCTGGCGGCGCAAACGGGTGGCGGCCTGGCATTGGTTGGCGGCGCTGGGGTTCGGCATGGCGACCAATCTGCTCTTCAAATGGGCGCTGCCCGTCGCGAGCCCAATCGAGATATCGCGGGGCGTGAGCGGGTATTCTTTTCCATCCAGCCACGCGACCCTCAGCACGCTGGTATTCGGATTTCTGGCGGTGTTGATCGCTCGGGAGATGAAGCCGCACCGGCGCTGGATGGCTTATCTGGCGGCGGCGTTCATGATCGTGCCCATCGCCTTCGCCCGACTCTATCTGGGCGTGCAGTGGTTGACCGACACCCTGGCCGGTTTGTGCCTGGGTTTGATCTGGGTGTCGGTTCTCGGGTTGGCTTATACCCGCCATGCGGGGGCGATCCGCTTGCATTGGCGCTGGCTGCTGGCCTATAGCGCCGCAGCGTTGCTGGCGATCCAGGTACTGTATGCCAGTTTCAACTATCGCGCCGATCTGGAGCGCTATCGGCCGCAACCGGTTATCACCGAACAAACGCAAGAGCACTGGTTGCGGGACGGCTGGCGGCGGCTGCCGCCGCAACGCCTCGATTTTCGAGGGATCCAACGTCAGGACTTCGTCATGCAGTGGGCGGGCGATCGCGCGGAATTGAAAACGCGGTTGCGGGAGGCCGGTTGGGAGCCGCCGCCGCCGAGCAATCTGCGGAACCTGTTGTTGTGTTTGAGTCCGGAAGCGACCTTGCAAGAATTGCCGGTGCTGCCGCAAATGCATGAGGGTCGAGAAGATGCTTTGCAGATGGTGCGTTATACCGATGGCGGGGCGACGCGCTGGCTGGTGCGCTTTTGGGATATCGGGGTGCGGCTTCGAGAAGGCAAACAGCCGGTTTGGGTCGGCAGCATCAGCCTGCAACAACGCGAGCCGCGGATGCGGTTGTTCACCTTGGCCGTGGACAATCCGCAGACCCGCGCGCCGGTTGATTTGCTGGCTCCGGCTTGGCAGGGATTGCGCACTCGGATCGTCAGCGGGCGCAATCCCAACGAGCGGATTACCTTGGTGGCGCCGTGAGACGGCCCGCCCGCGCCAGACCCGCTTAACCGCACAGGAGCTCATCGATGTTAATGAAAGCCGAAACATCCTGTCTGTTGGTCGTGGATTTTCAGGAACGGTTGATGCCGGCGATCCATCAAGCCGATCAGGTCGTCGCCAACGGCGTCTGGCTGATCCAGATCGCCCGGCGGCTGGACGTGCCGGTTCTGGCGTCCGAGCAGTACCCGCGAGGGTTGGGCCATACGGTCAGCGCGATACGCCAGCTGTTGCCGGAGGATGCCTTTGTCGAGAAAACCCATTTTTCTTGCGCCGCCGAACTCGATTGCATGCGGCGGATCGATCGGCTCGATCGTCCCCAGGTGGTATTGGTCGGCGCCGAGGCGCATGTGTGCGTGTTGCAGACGGCGCTGGGGTTGCGCATGGCCGGCAAAGACGTTTATCTGGTTGCGGACGGCGTTTCCTCGCGTTCCCCGACCGACGTGCAATTGGCATTGGAGCGGATGCGCGCCGAGGGCGTGCGCATCGTCAGCCGGGAAATGGTCGCCTTTGAATGGTTGCATCAGGCCGGCACCGAGTCATTTCGCGCCATCAGCCGGGAGTTTTTGCGCTGAGAACGCTCGAGCGGGCGTCCGGACGGGATCAGCGGCCTGGCAAGGCACTGGGCCGCCAAGCCGCGCCGCCGACGGTCCGCTCAATCAGCGCGGCGTCGGCGCGGGCGGTCGTAAATCCGCTCTGATGGGGTTATTGAGTGTTCGCTGGTCGGGCGCCGTTATTGCTGAATAAGCCGGTGAGCTCTGATAGGTTCGCCGCTACATATTGACCGTTTTTCAGAACTGACAGCGTCACGGCATTAGCGCCTTGATTGGAGGTGGTGAAATCCACCTTGAGCCCGCCCAGATCGTAGGGTTGGCGGCGGGCGGCCTTCAGGAAATTCTCGCGGGTCAACGGCCCGTCGACGGCCTGCAGCACGGCGACCAGCAGTTTGGCGTCGAGGTAGCCTTCCAGCGAGACTTCGTTCAAGTGTTCACCCAGCGCCTTGCGGGCTTCGGCGACCACGGGCAGCGAGGAAGTCAAGGAGGGGACCACTTGGGTGGTGATGATATTGTCTGAGATGCCTTTGCCTTTGAGTAAGGCTTGCAGCCGACCGCCGGCGGCGGTGGAAACCGAACTGAAAACCCATGCTTCATTCTTATAGCGCGCGTACGCCATGAAAGTCGCCGCCGCGTCGTAAACGCCGGTCGTGGCGACTAGGCGGCAACGACTTCCGACGTCGGTTTCCCACTTTTTCAGCGACTGATAGCCGTCTCTCGCATTCGTGGTGTCCCGCTGGTACACCCCGACTGGACCCATGCCGTTACGCTCTGGCGCATCGCCGGCCATGTTTAAGATTTGATCGATTTTGGCAACGGATTTTTCGGCTCCGGCTTGTTTGGCAAGCGCCGAACGCACGCCCTTAAGCCCGTTCATTCCCAGCCCGTCATTCTGAACGTAGGCGCAAACCTCGGACGGCTTCACGCCCGCCGCCAGCGCGGCCTCAACCACGCTTTCCACCTCGCTTGCGGTGCTCGCTCGAAAATTTAATACATCGCCAGGACCCGTGAAGGCCGCGCCCGTATAAGGGGCGACCACCGGGATTTTATGCTCGGCCAACAACGGGAGCGTCGCTTTCACCGTCGGTGTGCCATAATTGCCCAGCGTGGCAAACACCTCTTTTTCGATTAATTGCTTGACGGTTTCAACGGATTTGGCTGGATCATAGAAATCATTCAGGGCGACATATTCAATTTGAAGCCCTCGCACCGCTTGATTGGCGAATGCTGCTTCAATGCCGCGTTTTAAGGCCAGACCGTTTATTTTGCGATCGCCTTCCAAGGGAAGGTTGGCTCCGATTCGGATGGTTTTCTCGGTTATTCCTTTTTCCAGCGCCCAACTTCCAGGTGAAGCAAGCCATAATCCGAACAGTAATCCGACCACGGCTTTATTGAAAAAACGGTTTTGATGATTTACTGACATGTTGCGACCCCGGTCTAAAAAGTTGCGTGTGCGTAAAAGATTTCCAGTTTTTTTAAGCGCTTTTGGGCTCAAATGATTTTCAAGCGAACAAGATCGTTCTTTTGTAAAGGGCGATCTTAAATGAGCATGAAAATCGACTGAAAACCTTGCCAATAAAAAATGACGCTATCTCTTGAAGCGTGGATTGGCGGAAAGGTAAAACTGTTGCTCTGATGTAAGCACTTTTTGAATGAAGTAATGCAATTCAGATGCCAGATTTTTTAATCCGCCCTTAGCTATTTTGGCGCTATTTTTATTTAAGATTTTAATTTAAATAAAAAATTTATTTTTTTAGCGGGATGGGTGAAGCCGTTTGAAACTGTGCGACAAGCATTTGAGAAGAAGTCAAAAATTTGACAAAGGCGGTGGTGATGTATTTAGAGAACGACACTTTTTTGATGGCCCGCCAATGGCGAGCGTGGCCGATGGGGGCGGCAATCGCATGAATCCGAATTGGTGACTTTTGTTCCAACTCAACAACAAGCCTCTGTTAAAATGACGATGTCGGCTTATCAAGCTATTTATATTCCTTAATTTAACATTTGGCTTCTCAAGCAACGCGGCGTTAATTGAGCGCCGCTCAAATTTGGTCAATTGCAAGGTAGGTAGGTCAAGCTAATGCCCGGTACTGATTCCAAGCTCTCGCGTCGCGTTTGTCTCGCCGTTCGGATTGGCGCGATCACGGTCGGCGGTAATGCTTCCGTTGTGGTGCAGTCGATGACCAATACCGATACCGCCGATATAGCGGCGACGGTCAAGCAAGTCGCTGAACTGGCCCGCGCGGGTTCGGAATTGGTGCGCGTCACCGTCAACACCGAGGAAGCCGCCGCCGCCGTGCCGCATATCCGCG
>ERZ761592.394-NODE-394-length-14679-cov-4.556141_pt1 | contig 14679 bp, 7 predicted proteins | sample MGYA00433095_ERZ761592 | MGnify/ENA primary metagenome ERZ761592 (study PRJEB28899, sample SAMN03785554) | bioreactor sludge metagenome | biome: EBPR Sludge; feature: EBPR Bioreactor; material: 0.22µm filtered reactor supernatant | place: Saint Lucia: Queensland... | reverse complement strand
TTCAGTTGCAGCCGAACAAGCTGGCCGTCTTCGTACACCGCGACCTCGTTGTCCGCCAACATCGGTTGCCCCATGTAGATCACGGACGGGTCGGCCATCTGGTGACGGACGCCGTACTGGCTGACGGGCCTGCCGGTCGCTTGGCTGTCGGCGGCGATGGCGGCCTTGGCGTCGGCGTAAGACTGGAACGCGCCCAGCGACGCGCCGCCGATCCAGACTTGGTGATACCAGCCCTGCTTGAGCACGGCGCGCTTTTCGGGCTGTCCCACCGTGCCGATAGCTGCGTTTCCGGCTTGCTCTAGCATCGCTTTCAAGGCGCGCCCGACCGCCTGCTTTTGGGCCAGATACACCGCGCGCTCCCGGTCGCGCCAGATATTCTCGATAATATTTTCGTCGCGCAAGGTGTGGCCGAGCGCGCGCTTTTGCTTGCCGTTGACGCTGAATCCCGGCCCGGTGCCCGTCTGCTGGCCCTTGCGGTCCGGCCCGCCCTTGAGCGGCACGTAACGCCGGTACGAGGCGTTCCAGGCATCGGCTATCGCTTTGGAGATAATGCTGGCGTTGAGCAATATTTTTTGCGTGCCGCGCGTGATCGCCTGAAACTCGCGGGCCAGGTTCTCGAACTCGGATGCCCGCGCCAATCCTTGGTAGCGCGCCAGAATCGCGTCGGCTTGCGCGTCGGTCAAGCCCGATCCGCCATCGGGAAAGGCGGGGTTGATCTTGGCGATGGCGGCGTTTCGCTCTTTGGCGTGCGCCGCGTGCAGGTATTCGGAAACGCTGGGCGCGAAGGTGGCCGGCAGGGGCTTGTTGTCGGCGATAGCGTCAATCAGGTTCCCCCCGCCGATGCCCCAGCGGTTGCGGGCGGCGCGCTCCACCAGTGGGCGCAACACGCGCTCGCGATCATCTTCCATGCGAGCCGCTGTCTTCTTCGGCAACAGCGCCGCCGCGCCGTACACATCCGCCTGCGGCGTCAAGTCGATCCCGCTGGCTTTAAGCCACTTTTGCACGACTTCAAAGCGGACGAGGCTGTCTTGTACCCGCCGCTGAAAAGCTTGCGCGCCAGTCTCGGCGGGCGGGGCTACGGGCTGGGGCGATCCGGGGCGCGAATACCGGAAATCCTCGCTGTCGGTCGGGGTGTCGTTGCTCGTCAGTTTGACTTGACGGCTCTCGAACGCGATCACGTAGGGCGCGCTGCCCGGAGCCGTCACCGCCGCGCCATCGTAGCCTAATCGCATCAGCCGCGCGCGCAACCGTGCGGCGTCCGCCGTGGTTTCGATCCCGATCAAGTCGGCGTCGGTCAGATAATAGGGCTTGTTGATCCTCGCGTGTAGCTCGAGCACGCGGGAGCCGTAGCGCGCCGCCGTGCCCTTGTCGGCGGTCATGAAAAAGCCGAGTCCGCCAGTCGGGTGCTTGCTGTTCGCGCCAGACTTTGCAGCGTCGTAGCGGTAAAATTCCCCGTGCGTACCGTGGTAGAGCGTGAGCGGCTTGCCGCCTTTGGCGGTGATGCCTTCGACGCCTTGGCCGAACCAGCGCCCAAACGCGGATTCCGTGGGCTGTCGGGTTTGAAACCGATCCCGCACGCGCTGGAACTCCTCCCACAGCCGCGCCTGCTCGGTCGCGTCGTCCTCTGTCGCGGGCTGGCTGTAGGCCGTCTGGCTGCGTGCTGCACTTTGGGTTTTCCCCGCCGCTTTCGCCTGGGCCTTCAGCGCCGACCGCGCCAGCGCCCGCACATCGGCGGGCGTCATCTTGACCGATACCCCCATCCGGTAGAGCGCGGCCCGGATCGCGGCGACGATGCGCCGCACCAGCGGCATGTTTTCGGGCGCGTACTGGACGAGATACGCCAAAAATTCTTCGGGGATGTTGTGCGGCGCTTCGAGTTTTGCCTTCTGCAACGCCGCTTGGGCGATGGGGTTCCCCTCGCTCGCCATCCGGTAGGCTTGTTGCACCAGGTTGGTAAAACTGGGGTTGCCGACAAAATTCTTGACGCCAACAAGCTGCAAGGCGGCGTGTGCGAGGCGCAGCTTGCTCCGGTCGCCTTCGATAAACCGCTCGTCCTTGGCGACGTGCATGGCTTCGTGAAGCGCGACACTTAACGCGCTCCCGTCCATGTTCTTCGGGATGAGGTGGATGACGCCTTTGTTGTCCACGTAACCCGCCGCGCCGGTGCGGGTGGGGTCTTGCGCGTGGATGGCCAGCTTGCCGGAGCGCTCCATCGCCGCGAGGGCTTTTTCGCCCAGCGCTCGCCGCAACTCCTCCCGCGCTTCGCGCGCGGTCGGCGACTGCCGCGCCGCCATCTGCGTCACCGTTTCGGCGCGGGAATACCGGTTGCCCGGTTCGGCGACTTCCAGCAGCGGTTTGGATGCCAGCAACCTCTCCAGCACGGCGGGCTTGTCGGTCGGGAGGAACATGCGGGCTTGCCAGTTAATCATCTCCTGGAACAGTCCCATCTCCTTGAGCATTTCGCGGTCCGCGAACGAAAGGTCGCGGTTGGTTAGCTCCATCCGCTGCTCGCCGTTCACCAGCCGGCGCGCGATCTTCCAGCCGTTCGCCAAAATGAGCGAGGCGTTTTTTTCCATCACCTCCGACAGAGCTTGTTGCCCTGTTAGTTCGGGGGCTTTGACGCCAACGCCGAGTTTTTTGAGCGTTTCTGCCAAGTCGGCCGACTTGATGATGCGGCCGATAATCCTCTCGCCGGTATCCGTTTGCGCCCGCATGACCCGGTTACCGGTCGATGGCAACCGGTCCCAGACCGGCAACAGCGCGCCCGCGACCATGTGGATGGTCGATTTACGGGTTTTGGGGGCTTGCTTGACCGCCTCCTTCCACGCGGCGCGGGCCTCTGCCGGCGTCCCGAATTCCACGATCTGGTAGCGCGCCGGATTCTCGTGGTCGCTTTGCCCGACATACTGCATGTCGGTGGGCGACACGCGCCGCCGCCGCTCGATGACGCGCCCGGTCTCTTGGTCGGTGACGGCACGGCCCGGCTCGAAGGCGTAAAGCTGTCCGGTTTTGACGCTCCGGGCAAAAACGGTGCCTCCTTTCTCGATCTGATCGTAGGTGAACGGCGTTATTTTGATTTCGGCTTCGAGCCTGACGTACCGGGTTTCGCCACCGCCGGCATGCGTGGACACCGTTTGATCGTCCAGCTTCACCAGCGACTCCGCCACCAGCGTTTCCATGCCGGCATCGTAGGAGCCAGACTGCTTGGCGTAAGCGATATTCGCTTGCCGCCTGCGGTCGAACTCGTCAAAAAGAAGGTTCATCGTCTCGATGTCAAGCGACAGGAGCCGGTTCAAAAACTGCTGGATCGTCGGGATTTTGGTTTCGAGAAACTGCCCGGTTTTCTCGTCGCGCAGCCGGAGACCCATCTGCCGTTCCGCGTCCGTCGCCGTGAAGCCGTCGAAGTTGCCGGCCGCGATATCCCTGACAAACGTGTCGAGCGCTTGCCGGGAGTATTTGTTTTCGAGGTTCGAATCTTCGTCGAACAGCCCGTTGGCGTTCGCGTCGCGCTGGCCCTTGGTGAGCGCGCCCATCTGGTCCATTCTCCGGGCGATGGAGGAGATAAACCGCCGCTGCGATTTAAGATCGGTCGTGACGGTCTTGACCAAGGGCGCGTTGGCCTGGTTGGTGCGGTGCGTGCGGCCCAACCCCTGAATGGCCTTGTCGGCCCGCCAGCCCGGTTGCAGCAAGTAATGGACGCGGCGCTGCTGGTTTTTGATTCTCAGATCGGAGTGGTAGCTACGGCCGGTGCCGCCGGCGTCCGAGAAGATCAGGATGCGACGTTTGCCCTCGTTGAAGTCGCGCACGTCGCTGAGCGATTTCGCGTTGCCCAGCTTTTCGATGACCGTCTTGCCGTTTCGCTGGCGGACCAACCGCTGCTTGCGGCCGGTGACTTCGGCCACCGCGTCGGGCCCGAAGTGGTTGATGATCTGCTCCAGCGCGCCCTCAGGCACTTTGAGGGTGGCCAGATTCATCAACATTTTGTCGCGCAACGCCACCGATTGGGGGTCGAGCACGATATTGCCAGCCGTGTCTTTGACCGCGCGGCGCTGCTTGTTTTGGTCGGCGTCGAGGTATTCCTCGTAAAGCGTGACTGGAAAAGCGTTGTTTAGGTACTGCATCAGCACGTCGCGCGGCGACATGTCGATTTCGTCAAGCTCCTGCCCGGACAGCGACACCTCGGCCAGCTTGCGCTCTTGCGTCGCCTCGTTGGTGTTGACCAGTTGGATGACGGCGCTATTGCCGCTGTCGAGCTGGCTTTGGATGTCGCCGATGACGGCGGGGACCGCCAGCGCGGTCAAGACGCCGTTGAAAAACCGCTGGTGCGCGCCCCAAAAGGCGGACATCACGGCCGACCGGGCGCGCGAATCCTCCCGCGAACCGGCCGATTCCATCGCCGCCTCGATGTTTCTGAGCACGATTTGCCACGCTTTGGCCATCGCGTCGTACATTTTTCGCTGGTCGGCGTTCAGCGTGTGGGTCAGTTGCTCGACCTCTACGCCTTCGTAGGACAGCGACCGCGCGGCGTACAGGCCCATCGCCTTGATGTCCTTGGCCACCACTTCCATCGCCGCCAAACCGCCGTTGCTGATGGCGCTGACGAAAGCGCGCTTGGACGAAAAAGCCGATCCTTCGCCCCACAGACCAAGACGCTCGGCGTAAGCGAGGTTGCTGACTTCGGTCGCGCCCGTCGCGGACGCGTACACGATGCGCGCCTTGGGAAGCATTCTTTGCAGTTCAATACCGGCGATGGCCGCTTGCGAGGGTTTCACCGTTCCCCGCTTGCCTTTCATTTCAAGCGCGTTGGCCATGTTGTGCGCTTCATCGAAGGCGATCACGCCATCGAAGTCGGGGCCGAGCCAATCCGTGATCTGCTCCAGGCGCGTGAGGCCCTTGACTTCGCCCTTGTCTTTTTCGGCGCTGGTCAACGTGCTGTAGGTCGTGAACAAAACCCCTTGGTCGGCCGTGATCTTGCCCTTGATCTTGCCTTGGTATATCAGGTTGTCTTGGCCGAGTGTCACCCACTCGGCGTCTCGCTTGGCGTCCTCGAACAGCCCGGAGCGCTCGCTGATCCAAACCTCCTTCTTCCGCCCCTGGTTCCAGTTGTCCAAGATGATGCCCGCGATCTGCGCGCCCTTGCCCACCCCTGTGCCGTCTCCGATATAGTACCCGCTGCGCTCCCCGTTCGGCAGGATTCTGGAGTGGGATTGGCCGGCGTAGGCGATGGTTTCGAGTTGCGCGCCCGACAGCTTGCCGGATGTGATGACCTCGCGCGGCAGCTTCGGGGTATATTCCAGCTTGGGGAACGGGACAGACGCCATCGCGGCGGATTCCGCCAGCGGGGTGGGGTGCGGCTGGGCGTCTTTGAATCTGACCGATGGCTGGTACTGGTCGAAGCGAGACGCGCCGAACCCTTTTTGATCGACCGGGCCAAGCCCGCCTTGCCGCTCGATTTCGAGCGCCCGAGCGTCGTCTATCCGAGCGCGCGGCTCGGCATCACTCCCGACGCCCGCAGGCTGTCCCGCAGCCGGAGCAAGATCGTTTCGCCCAGCGTCTCCGGGTCGTCGCTCGTTGCTATCGGCAGGTACGGCCCCCCGTCCTCCGGATGCTCGGTCAGCAGCCGCCAGACGTGCGGGGCCGGCTGCCCGTCCAGTATGTCCAGCGTCTCCAGCATGTCCGCCCTGTCGGCGTTCGGCAGCGCGTTCAGTTGCAACCTCGCCAGTTGCAGGCAGTACAGCAGTTGCGGGTCCAGCTTCTCGCCCAAGTCCAGCAACGCCTGTTTCGCCGCTTGCGACAGCGGCGTTTTGTTCTCCGGCAGCAGCTCTTTCATTGCGGACTCCTTCAAGCAGCGGCAATAAGTCCGCCACATTTTTCACGTTTCCGGTCACGGCCGCCGACAGCGCGGCGGTCTTGCCGTTTTTGTCGATCACCAAAAACCGGTTATCAAAAGTCGTTCCAAATTTCCGGTACTCTTTTCCGCTGATCCCGATGTTGGCCCGAACGTTGTACTGGCCGGCGATCTTGTTCCACCACGCCTTGAAGCGCGGCGCATCAAACGCCATCCCGCGCCCGACGATGGCCACCAGCCGGCCGCCGTCTTGCAGCCGGTCCAGCGCTTGCTCGATATGCAGCGCGCCCACTGCGACCTGCTTCTTGCCGGGCAGGTTCGCGTCCGCCGAGAACGGCGGATTCATCACCACCACGGTCGGGCGGACATCGGCGGGGAGGACCGCGTTGAGGTGGCTGGCGTTCTCGTTGAACACCCTCGCGCCCGGAATTTTCCGCAGCAGCGCGAGCCGGCGCGCCGACATCTCGTTGGCCGCGATCTCGGCAGGGCCGAACAGCTTGGCGTGCGCGACCAGATTGCCGGTGCCGGCGGTCGGTTCCAGCACCCGGTCTGTGCCGGAAATGTTGGCGGCCCAAGCCGCGACATGCGCGTGAACGTGCGGCGTCGAAAACTGTTGCAGGTGCTGCTGCTCTTCGTCGCGTTTGGTCTGCGTCGGCAGCAGTCCTTGCACCTGGTTGAGCCGGTCAAGAAACGCGCGCGTCTGGTCGATCGTCTGGTTTTGGAAGTTTGTGCCTTCCCCCATCCGCAACACGGCCAGATTGAGACCGAGTTCCATCGCATCGTAGGCATCTTTCGTGCTGTACGCGCCCTGCGCCTGGGTGCCGCCCATCGCCTTGGTCGCCATCGCCAGCAGCTTGGGGAGCGACAGCGCGGCGGGCTTGCCGCCGGATTCGATCTGGCCTGAAAGGTAATCCGCCACATCCCGCGCCAGCAGGACCGATTTCGCTTCGGCGGTGACCGGTTGGCCCGCCGCCACATCCAAAAGCGGAAGCGATTCGCTCGATTGAAGCCTTTGATAACGCTCGAAAAATTTTACTTCGGCGTTTCTGACCGGCCGCAAAGAATAGATGTCCTCCCAGTGGGATGGCAGCGGTTCAAAGGTCAGGAAAAGATGTGTTTTTCCGGTTGCATCCGCGCGATGCTGATAATTGCTCGGATATTCGACCTGCGGGTAAACGCCGCCGTCCGTGGTTTGGATAATGGCTATCCGATAATGCTGGTCGGCGATATTGATTTCCAAGCGGCGCTGATCGCTTCTCGATACAGGGGATTTGATCCGGTAATAAGTAAAATCTACCGCCTTGTCCCCTTTTCTTCCTGGCTTGATCTTGATCTTGTTGAGCGGATGGACAACCACCTGACCGTAAACGGGGTATTCTGCATCGAAAACGGCCAGTTCCGGCGCTACATCCTCGGTTTCGGCTTGAGGTCCGCGCGCGGTTGGCGCTGGGCTTTGGCTCTCGACAGCAGGGCGCTCAACACTTGCTGTCGGCGTTCCGGCGGGAGCTGCTGGAATTTCTGCGATGGGCTGGGCTTGTTCAAGGGGTGCCTGCGTTTCGTCGGCCAGCGCCGTCCGCAACCGCTTCTTGATCGGCCCTTCGGGGATGCTGCCCCACGTCGCCCACTCTTTGGCCTTGCGGGCCGCGAACGCGGGCGACGACTCGGCCCGTTGCAGGATGGCTTCGCGCGCTTGCGGGTTCGCTCCGTTCCAAATTGTGGCCGGGCCTGCTTTTCGCGCGGATGCTGCTTTCGGGGTTGCAGGGTTTGCTTGCCGCGCTGTCGTGTTCTTCGGTTGATCCGAAGCGACCGCCCCCTCGCTGGCGGGCGGTTGGCCGTTTACCACGGCTTCGGTTTGGGCTTGCCTTTCTTGACGGACAGCAACATCGGGCATCTCCGGTTGGGGTTGGGTGGCCGACTGCTGATCCGCCGGGGCTTTTATCTTTGCGGGGCGCGCGCCCATTTTCTCGGTCAGCCGCGCCCGCTCGTCGGCGGTGACGGTGGCCGCTGGCTTCGCGCCGTTCGGCGCTAGCTCGATGGACTGCCCGCGCTGGAGTTGGACGGGCTGGGGGCCATCGTTTTGCTGGGTATTTCCAATGTCCCTCTGTATGGGCGCTGGTTGAGCACCATGATCAACGCCTCCATCGTTTTTTGTGATACCTCGATGCTTGGCGCTTTCCCCGGCATTCGCGGAAGATGAAGAAAGTAGCGCATCGTTTGCAACCTCTTGTTTCGTTGCGGTTTGCGCGGCTATTCCGCCCTTTGCGGCGGTCGCGCTCGGAAATTCCTTGGTCGCGGCCACTAACTCCTTGATCGGCGCATCCAGCATGATGACCGATACGGGCTTGCCCTGCTCTTTGGCCGCCAGAAACTGGTGATGGCCGTCCAAAACGTAGCCGTCTGAGGAGACGAGAATGGAGCGCTCGCCACCTTGGAAGTCCATCGCCTTTTTAACTTTCGATGGCGAAAACTCGGCCTGTGTCGGTTTGAGCGCGGCGGCGTCCGCCGTTCCAGGCTCGTGGCGGATGCCGCGCGCGTTCAGGAAGTTAACCAGCGCACCCCTGTGCTCGGCCTTAACTTGCGGCATTTCCTCGCGGGGGACCCCAAGCGTCCCGCTGTCGGGCGGGAATAGCGCCCAACCCTTTTTAGGTTCCGCCGCTATCGCGCGTTGCGCTGCGCGATCCGCTGCCGGTTGTGCAGTCGGTTGCGCTGCTGTTGTCTCAATCGGCGCTGTTGCATCAGGTGGCCTAATAGGCGCTGCAAGCTGATCTGCACGTCCTCCGGCACTACCAGGTAATGGGTTAGCGTTCCCGCTGGCGTTAGCATTTCCGGGCCGAACATCGTTTTTGACCTCCCCTTGCGTGTTGACGCTAGCAGCCTTCGCGGCCACCTCGTTCGCCTTCGCCCGCACCAGTGCCGCGCGCTCGGCCAGTTTCGGTTCCAGTTGCGCCCGCGCATCCAGCCCGGACGCCATGCGCTCCAGCGCGTCGGGAGCGAGGCCGGACAGCAGGCTATCCAGTTTCTTCGGAGCGACTTGCGCTACCTTGGCCGCAACATCCGATTCCCGGATCGCGTTCAAGCGCGCCGCGCGGTCCTCTTCCGGGTTGGCCGCGCGCCGGTCGGCTTCGTCGTGCAGCGCGTTGGCGGCTTTTTCGATAGCCTGCCCGCGCTGGCCCATCGCCTTGGCGTGGTCGCGCAACAGCACTTCGGCGGCGAAGCGGTAGCGGGTGAGCGCATCGTCCGACAGGGACGCGAGGTTGTAGGCGCTCGACCCGTGCGCGCCCTCGGCAAGCGGCTTGCCGCTCACGATGTCGCCCAGCGCTTGCGCGACGCCTTTGATGGCGTCCGGGTTTTGCTCGAAGTGCGCCGCCGCGTAGTTCAACTCCTGCCGGCGCTTGGCTTCCGCCGCGTAACCGTCGCGCGCGGCCTTCCATTCCGGCGGCGCGTCTTGGGGCAACTCGCGCTGCGCGGCTGCAAAAACCTGATCGTCGCTCAACTCTTGCGCCCGGCGGGCGAAGCCCACGAACCCGGCGACGCCGCGCGCGTTCGTCAGCGGCTCGCTCAAAGCCTCCGGCGAGGCGCGCAACGCGAGTTCGTCGGCCAGTTGTTGCCGGGCTTGCGCCACTCTGGCCGCCGCCGCTTTCGGCAGGCTTTCTTGCGCCGTGGCGGCGTCCAGCGACTGCAAGGCTTTTTCGATATCGGCCTCGCGCGCGAAATCCAGATTCGCCCGTAGCGCGTCCGTGTTGGCGGTGGCGATATCGGCTTGCTGGGCACGTCCAGCGCCCGTTCTGAGGTGCCCGACGCCGCCCAACGCGCCGCCCATGAGAAAGCCCGCCATGCCCGCCATGCCCGCCGCCTCGGGCACGCCATCGAGCAAGCCGCGCTGCAAGCCCGCTTGGCGCGCGCCCACGTTCGCGCCAATCTGCTCGGACGACTCTTGGGGGATTTCCTCCAAGGTTTCGCGTCCCGCCGCTCCGGCCACCGTTCTGATGCCGGTCGGCGCGGTACCCCGAAGCAATGCCGTTTCGAGCGGCGCGGTTAGGGTAGCCGCGAGGGCGGATGCGGGTCCGGCGATGGCGGCGGCGGGATAGCCCGCTTTGAGCGCGAGATCTTGCCGCGCTTCGCGGTCGCTCTTGCCCGCCTGGATCATCGCCCGATACTCCGGCGACTCCGCCATCTGTTCGGGGGCGGCGTCCAGTACCGACTTGGCGGCTTGTTGCGAGGAAAAGCCGGCCCCAAGCGCGCCAGAAAATGCGATATTCGAGCGGATGGCGGCCTGTCTCGCGGCTTGTTCTACGAGATTCGGCGCGAGGTTGGCAGCCCGCGCGGCGTTGGACGCCTTCGCGGCGGTTCCCACCGTGCCAAGCCCCATCGTCGCGAGGATCGGGATTTGCTCGGCGGCCATTTGCCCCAACAGCGCGGGATTCGTGGCCGTGCCCTTGGCCGCTTCCCATGCTGTCGCGAGCGCGCCCGATACGCCGCCTTGCTGGCCTGCGCCAGCTATTTTCTCTTGCAGCGCGGCGCGATGGGCTTGCAGGGGCGAGGATTCGAGCGAGGACACGGCATCGTCAACCCGCGCCGCGCCCTCTTGCATCGTGTACCCCTCTCCGGGTCCACCCAGCGCGCTATCGAGCGCGCCGCCCGCCGCCTTCGTGAGCTGCGACACGCCGCCGAAGGTGGCCAGGTCGGCGAGGTTGGCTAACCCGGTTCCCATCCGAAGCCCCATGCCCCCTATGCCTGTCGCCACGTCCCCCGCCAGTTCGCCCCATGTTCTATCGCGGGGCTGCTGCGGCGGTGGTGGCAATGTGGGGATAGGCGGAACCGGCTGGACGGGCTGTGGCGGCGGCTGTGGCTGGGCGGCGGCGTAGAGTTCCGCGAGCGTCGGAACCGGAGGGCCTGATAACGCGGGCGTCCGGTAGCGACGGACAGGCGGTTTCATCCCGGCCAGCGATTGTAGGCCGGTGTAGCCCATCAGTTCGTCTTCCAGCGCCATTTCTGCTCTCCTATCGTCAGCAGCGCCCGCAATGCTTCCGCGTAATGCCGCAGCGCCCTATCTCGCTCGGCGACGCGAGAATAAACATCATCGGACAGCCCGGCCATTTCTGCGGCGCTCACCTTCGGGAGCGTCGGCGCTGTCGGCATGAGATAGGGGGGCACCGCTTTGTATTCGACCGGCTGGGCGCAAGTGCAGCCCGCGAGAACCAAGCAGCCCAATACAGCCATCGCCCGCAATTGGAAACGGATCAAGGCGCAATATCCTTGGTGAGTTCATCGCGCCGCGCTGGGTCGATAGCCTTCTCGGCCGCATGCTGGGCCTTGACCTGATCCATGGTCTTCACGATCTGCTCGACCATGCGCATTTGTGCGTGGGCCTGGTCCACCGCGTTTTTTGCAACCTCGATACTATTTCTGGATGCTCGGATCGACCGAACGCCCAAGCCGCCGACAACGAATCCGATAGCGGCCGCCGCCCACGCGATCCACTGTTGCCAATCCAGCAGCGACAGCACAGTTGCGATCACGGCGCTTCTCCCGTTTCGGCTTTGGGCGCGCCGCTTGGTGCGCCGCTTGGCGCGTCTTTCTTGACGATGACGATCACATTCCCTTTTTCTTGCATCAGCAGGCCGACAATACCGGAAAGGCCGGAAAGGAATAGCGTGATGTTATTGATGTAGGGGTCCAGATCGTTCACGAACCCCGCCAGCGCTCCCGCTACCAAAATGGCGGCGAGAGAGGCATACGTAGACGGTTCCCTCCACGCAGCGGGATCGCTGATCCGTCGCAAAAAGTCCGCCAGCAGCGGCAATAGCCTGAGCCATTTCACGCTTTAGCCCTCGTCAAGTTCTCGATCGCCTTGGCGGCGCTGGCCAACGCCAGCGCCTGCCGCTCAACGAGGGCTATTAAAAATCCCGCGTAAAACTGACGGTGGCGGGCGCGTCGGGGGCCGTGGTGTCGATCAGCACGGCGTCCGCCAATGGGCGCAAGTCGGAGAGGTTGCCCACCCGGTCCTTGGCCGCCACCGCGAACTTGAATTGCCCCTCGCCGCCCGGCAGCCCTTCGACGGGCAGCGACGCTTCTAGCGTGTCCGCCCCCACTTCGATAAACGGGCTGGTATAAGTGGGGTCGCTGCCGTCAGCGGCCTGGTAGATCACGTAGCCAACCACGTCCGGCGCGGTGCTGGCCGTCCAAGTGATTTTGCCTTGCGCTTTGATTAAAGCCATGTTTGCGTTACCTCTGGGTTGTGTCTGCTTTGATCGCGAAAGGGTAAAGCGGGCGCGATCAGTTCCCGCGATATTGGATCGATCCAGGACGCGCCGGCGCGGTTCTGTCCATCTTGACGGTGTTGCTCGGAGCCGAACAGCCCGCCGCGTCGCACGCGACAAGACTGCAACTTGCATCGCCCGGCACCGTGGCCTTGAGCGTCATCGTGGCCGCAATGGCCGAGCCGCCGTCGATCTGCAAGGTTTCGCAGCCAGTCGGCGAGCAACACGACAGGACGTAATGGGTGGCTCTCGCCGCGTCCTGATAAGGCCCCCACCCGACCGACACGCGGTTTTGCAGTTTCGCCGCGTTGGCGGTGGTACCGAGCGCGGCCAGAAGGCCGACAATAGCGCGCGCGAGTTTGTGCATTAGGGCCTGCCGCTATAGGCTGCATGTCGGTATATCGCTATTTCCGCCTCTCGGCGTTTCACCAGCCCGCGAGATACTTGAGGAACGCCTTTGATCGTCACCTTGTTCCATCGTCGCCAAGCGGCGAACGCCGCCTGTTCGTTTCCGCGTAACAGGTGCGCCGGAACAGAGCAACGCTCGCTAAAAGCGTGAGCGCCGATATTGAAAGCGAGGATGCACAAGGCGTCGAACTGGTGTTGCCGTAACCGCTTTGCGCGCATGCGGTCGTTGACCGCATCATCGAACCGCTTAAGGTCTTGGCGCTTCAACGCATAAGCCTGTTTTGTTGTAATTCCCGACTTCCAATTGATTGGTTCTACTCCAATCTGGATGATACCAGATGTCAATTCTTTTTGCGTGAGCAAATGGCCTATTCCGATGGTCGGCAATCCCTTTTGATCGGGATACATTTGCAGTATGAGCGATTCCCATCCGATCAAAAACAGGATGCCGTTATCCGATAGCGTCAACCGCTCCATCAGAGCAGCCCCGAATCGAGGCAGCCCAATGTTTTTAGGTTACCGGCCGTTGTCCAAGCGCGGTAGCTCATCGCCCGGTATGCCCGAATCCGTTTGCGCCGCGCGCCGTGTCGGCCATCTCGTCCACTTCGATGACGTGTTGCCGGTAGGCGGGAACCACGATGAGTTGGGCGATGCGGTCGCCTTTACTGACCCTGTAAGGTTCAGGGGTCGCATTGGCCAGCAATACCAGAATTTCGCCGCGATAGTCGGGGTCGATCAGTCCGGCTTTAACGTCTATGCCTGATCTGGCCAGACCGGGGCGCGGCCACAGCAGGCCCGCTTTATCTGGATCGAGGCCGATAGCGATCCCGGTTTTGACGGTGCGCCGGCTCATGGCCGGGATCGTCGCGTCTTCGTCGGCGTAGATGTCGAACCCGGCTGAGCCATCGGTGGCCAGCAGCGGGAGTTTCGCGTTTTGGTTCAGCCTTTTGACGTATAGGGGCATTTGTTTTTCTCCGAAAAGAGCGTCCTTGCTCGATGGGGGTTACTGGTTTTGAGCGCGGCGGATGGCGCGGGCGTTGACCACCAGCGCATCGAAGGCTTCGCGCGTGGCTTGCGCGCCTTCGCCGAAGGCGGGGCCGGCCTCGCCGATCACGGATACGCCGCCCACGGTACCTTTGGCGAGAACGTGGAAGCGCGCCCCATCGGCGGACGCGGTGCGCTCGTAGACGACTTTCCCGCCGCCCAAGTCGGATGGCAGGTAGTCGGTTTCAATGGAGGCGGGCGGCTGCTGTGCCGGCGGAAGGCCGTCCGGGAACCCGCCATCGCCGACCAAGGCCCAGCCGAACGCGGGTCCAGCAGCGGCCAGCAATGAGGCTAAAACGAAAGGCTTAAACGTCATTTTTGATGCTCCGGTTTTGCGCTCTCGCGCGGTAATGCGGACGATGCCGCGATAGCTTTGAAAATCTGATAAGCGACTTGAGGTACGATGGCGTTGCCAAGCGCTTTCAGGCGGCTTGCTCGCTGCGCTCCTCGGCTGCCGACAGGCGAGACTCCCCGCTGCCAGTCGCCGTCCCAGTATTCGGAGGGCGGTTGGTTTTTCCAGCTATTGTTTGAAATGATGTTGTGTATCTGTGATTTGCTTATTCCGTAAGCGTTGGAAATATCGCGCACGCTCATATCGCTATGATCGTAAATAAAACGAATTTCGCTTACTTGGTCATAAGTAAGCTTTGCTAATGGGTTTAGCTCTCCAGTTAAATGATCTCTGTTTTGTGCGTTTCCTTTTGCGTCAACAAGTCTGAGATTTGCAATCCTGTTGTCAACGCGATCCCTGTTAATATGATCGATCATTAACCCGTCAGGAATGGCTCCGTTCGCAGAAACCCATATTATCCTGTGCAGCCTAATCATTTTTCTATATCCGTTTAAAACTAGCTTGCAAACTCTATATCCATTCAAATTACATCCATCAACAACAACAGGATTATCAAGAGCAACACCTTTAGAGCCTCTTGTTCGATAAACAATGCCCGCATTATGGTCAACAATAAGATGGCCTGCTGTTACCGCCTCAATGATTAGCTGATCTGAATCCACTCTCTTTCCTCCTGTTTCTGCTCTAAATTCGTCCAATGTTCTTCGTACCCCATCATCAGCTCCACCCATTCCGGATTGAGCGCGCCGTCTTGGCTGGGCTGTATC
>ERZ761592.388-NODE-388-length-14835-cov-23.656901_pt1 | contig 14835 bp, 12 predicted proteins | sample MGYA00433095_ERZ761592 | MGnify/ENA primary metagenome ERZ761592 (study PRJEB28899, sample SAMN03785554) | bioreactor sludge metagenome | biome: EBPR Sludge; feature: EBPR Bioreactor; material: 0.22µm filtered reactor supernatant | place: Saint Lucia: Queensland... | reverse complement strand
CCAGATCAACACGCTGATCGGGGAGAGCAAGGGGACGGACACCGACACCAAGGGGGAGAGGTAGGATGGGCGAGCGCCCGTACGGCGTCAAGTTTGAGGACGGAGGGACGAACGCTGAGCCTCAACCCGAGGACAGCCTCACCATCGACACGATCCGCGACGCGATGCGGAAGATCGGCAACATGCCGCCTCCCCCCTTCAACGGCGCCGACTTCATCCATGCTGCCGAGGACGTGTTCGACGGCATCCGCGCCGCCGTCGCGGCGATGTCATGGGGGCCGTTGACCCGCGCCCCACTGGTCATCAAGGACCGCGACGTGCCGCACGGCTACGCGGTTGGGTTCCAAGGGCGGACGGTGGTCCTGATCATCAACCCCCCTCCCCCCACCGGGACAAACAGATGAGCGGGCCCGTCAGACTTCAGCTCAGCCGGCGCAAGGGCTTCGACCTCCAGGCTCTCAGCCTGAAGACGAACGGGTTGCCGGCGGTCAATGTGGCGCGGCCGAGCCGATGGGGGAACCCTTGGCGAAAGGGCCTCAACCGATGCACCGGCCGTGGCTTCGACTACCGGGAGGAGCCCGTCAAAGACAACGAGACGGCCGCTCGGTTCTTTGCCGAGATGCTACCATACGCCGACCGCGGGTACCCGTCGAATGACGAAATCCGCGAGAACCTCGCCGGCAAGAACCTTGCCTGCTGGTGCAAGCCCGGCGAGCCCTGCCATGCCGACGTCCTTCTCTGCATCGCCAATCCCACCGGGACAAACAGATGAGCGGGAGGCCGCTGGACCTGACGCAACGGCGCGGGCTAACCCGCGACGATGCCGCAGAATACCTCGGCCTGACAACCGAAGGATTCTCGGAATGGGTCCGGCGCGGCATCGTGCCGGGACCTATCCCCGGAACCCACAGGTGGGACAAAAAAGCTATCGACGCGGCCCTAGACAAGGCCAGCGGCCTCAACCTGACAATGCCGACCGCTTACGACAAGTGGAAGGCGGGGCAGGGTGTACGTGCGCCTTAAGGGGATCCACGTCGTCAAGGCGAAGCTTGCGGGCGGCCAGCCGGTAACGTACCATTACGCATGGCGCGGCGGCCCACGCCTTCACGCCGAGCCGGGGACGCCGGAGTTCATTGCCGAGTTCGCGGCTGCGGCTGCGACCAGGAAGGCGCCGCGAGACGATGGCACGGTCGGCGCGCTGGTCTCTCAGTACAAGGCCAGTTCGGACTTCACCGGCCGGCGCGATCGCACCCGGAAGGACTACCTTCGGTACCTCGGGATGATCGAGGCCAAGTTCGGCGACATGCCGATCGAGGCTCTGTCCGACCCGCGGGTTCGCGGCGACTTCAAGGAATGGCGAGACAGCATGGCGGCCACGCCGCGCAAGGCCGATCTGGCGTGGTCCGTGCTGGCGCGGGTCTTCTCGGTCGCGAAGGACCGGGGCAAGATCGCGGCTAATCCCTGCGAGCGCGGTGGGCGCCTCTACGCCGTCGACCGCACCGACGCCATATGGACCGACCACCAGATCGAAATCGCGCTGGCGGGCTTCCCCGAGCGATTGCGATGGGTTCTGGTGCTGGCGATCTGGACCGGCCAGAGACAGGGCGACATTCTGCGCCTGCCGTGGTCGGCCTACGACGGAGCCGCCATCAGTCTCCGGCAGTCCAAGACCGGCCGGCGCGTCCGCATCCCGGTCGGCCAGCCGTTGAGGGAGATGCTGGCCGCGATCAAGAAGCGCGGCCCGATCATCCTTACCTCCAGCGACGACAAGCCATGGACAAGCGACGGGTTCCGTTCGTCATGGGGACGGGCGATCGAAGCGGCCGGGATCACCGGGGTCCGGTTCAACGACTTGCGGGGGTCGGCAGTGACGCGGCTTGCCGAGGCCGGGTGCACGGTGCCCGAGATCGCGGCGATCACGGGGCACAGCCTCGCGACGGTCGAGGGCGTGCTGGACCGGCACTATCTCAGCCGGTCGAATGCGCTCGGGGAGAGCGCCATGCGGAAGCTTGAGGCGAAGGTAACGGGAACGAAAGTTGAAAAATGACCTGTAAAATGGTCACAAAACGGCCCGATTAATAGGCGGTAATAACCGGTAATAACCACAGTGTTTTCAATATGGTGGGTGTAACAGGGCTCGAACCTGTGACCCGCTGATTAAGAGTCAGATCGCCCGGACCCGTTTTACTGTTCAACACCAACACTATGGGGTACACTCATTTCTGTAAAAGGCTGGCTTTTACAGCGCGCATGATCAATCGGTTAGGAGTGGGTTGTAAAATGCGGAGCGCCCCAAGTCACCGGCCCCACGTGGTCAAGACGAGGCTCGCCGATGGTAGTGAGGCAACGTACGTATATGCGTTCCGTGGCGGCCCCCGAATGACTGTTCCGATCGACCACCCCGACTTCGAGCCGGCGCGGCAAGCGGTCATCGAACGATACAGAGTTGGGGAAGGACTGCGCATTGCCCGCGAGCGCATCCAGCGCGAGAGCGACAAGTTCAAGGACGCGGGCGGGCGCACACATTCCGTGACCGCCGTGGCGACGAAACTGGCTCAAAACGCTCGCCAGCGGGCCACTCGGCGCAAGTTACCGTGCGATCTGACCATCCCCGCCATCCTCGACTTGCTGTACGAGCAGAAGATGGTCTGCGCTGTTTCCGGCCTCCCCTTCGACCTCGCCCATAACCTTGAGCGGGCGCACTCACGAAACCTGCTGGCCCCCAGTATCGACAGGATCGACGCCAAGCGAGGCTACGTTCGAGGCAACGTTCGCATCGTCCTGGCGGCGGTTAACTACGGGATCAATGAATGGGGCTTCGACGCCTACGTTCGGATTTGCCGAGCAGTGGCGGAACGCCTTCCCCCCGCACCCTGAAAATGCCCTCATTGATCCGATTGAGGATTTCGGATCGCGCCCCGCACCCAACGGGTTAACGTAGGAGAGTGAGATGCGAGTGCTCGTCTGCGGTGGACGCGACTTCACCGACACGGCCTATGCCTACCGGGTGCTCGATAAATTGCATTCCCGGATGGGGTTCGATGTTGTGATCGAAGGAGACGCGCGCGGGGCCGATCGGATTGCCGGCTATTGGGCTCGTCGGAGCAGGATCACTAATCTCAAGTTTCGCGCAGATTGGGCGCGCGACGGCAAGGCTGCAGGCCCCATCCGCAATCAGCGGATGCTCGACGAAGGGAAGCCGGATTTGGTAATCGCCTTCGGCGGTGGTCGCGGGACGGCCGACATGTTGCGGCGGGCGACAGAGGCAGGGCTGGATGTTGTCCAATATTCGCGTACTACGCCAACCCCGCCGCCACGATGACGATCACCGCACAGGAGAGGATGAGGAACACCAGGGGCGCGGGTGCTCATGCGCCCTCGCCGCCAAGCAGCCGAAATTCGGACTTGACGCCAGCGGCATCCAAGGCGTCGATCACGGGGCCGAAGGGGAACTCCCCCGACTGGAACAGGCACCCGTCATCACCGTAGCCGAACAGCATTGCGATATTCGGGTAGGCATCGGCGATGAGTATCCCGGTGCGCTCGCCTTCCATCATGGGCGGGTCGTCCGTGTTGGTGAAGGCGGCCCAGAACGCCCTCGATTCCTCGACGGTGAGAAGAACCCCGCTGGTCTTGATGCCGTGCTGTTCGGAGTATTCGGCCACAAGCGCGGTCCCGGCCTCCCAAGTAGCGCAGTTCTGAGCGAATGCCGGGGCGATGAAGAGCAGGCATGCGGCGACGGCCGCGAGGATGCGGGTCATGGGGGGTTCCTTTTTGGGTGGGGGATCAGCGCGGCCAGAGCCACGCGAGAATGCTGACGATGAGGCCGCCGAGAAACGCCGCGGCCCCCGCCACCATCAGGAGGGCCTTCCACCCTCCCCCGGCGCGGACCACGATGTCACGAACCTCGCGCATGTCCGATTTCATCTCTGCGAGGTCTTTCTCGATCTGGTCCACTTTCTCGCCGAGCCGGCCAAGCTCGCGGTCGTGCTCGGTCATCGGAGGGCTGCCTACTTCGCGGCTTTCTTGACCGCCTTGACGGCGGCCTCGACGGAAGCGGCGGCGGCGGTCTTGCCGGCGGCGTCGAGGCCCTCGACGGTCACCTTCGTCTTGTTGTCGATGTAGAACCAGACGTAGTTGAGCAGCATCACGCCGACGCCAGCCGCGATCACGCCCCACTCGCCATAGAACGCGCCGTAGGTCGTGATGGCACCAGCGGCCATGTCGAAGAGCTTGCGGATGTTCTGGCGGTTGAACTGCCAAAAGGTCTGAAGCATGGTCGTTTCCTTTCAGGTTGGAACGCCCCGCGCTGGGGCAGAAATGGCCGCTGGCGCGTTTTGCGGATCAGCGGGTAGCCACCACGCCCCCGCCGTCGATCGTCGCCCCCGTGAACGCCGGGTAGGCCCGCACGGGGAACGTCAGAGGCCAGCGGAAGGCGATGAACTTCGACCGGGGGAAAGAGGCGTTGGTCACGGCATTAGTTTGGTTGCCGCCGACCAAGGATATCGTCGAGGCCGATACCCTTGAGACGAAGCCGACATGGCCGGCGCCGGCCGACCACCGGATGACACCCACGGCGCCGACCATGGGCTCTACCTTCTTGCCGAACGTCGCCCAGTTCTGCGCAAAGAAGGCGTTCGTCGGCAGGCGCTCATCGGGCAACGTCTTGGCGAAGGCGCTCTCAACCGCATCGCCACAGTTCCCGGTGACCACGGCCCCTCGCCCGCGCTCCCGCACTACGATCCGATGCTCCGGAACCGTGACGCAGTAGAGTTTTCCCGCGAAGAACTCTCGGGAGATGTTCTCCGGAGAGATGTGTTGATGCTCGTGCCGCGTCTTGACATGTATTTCGTAGCAAGGCCGATCGCCGAACCCGCCTGTCTTCGTGGTCACGCCGGCAAACCAGCCTGCCATCACCGCAATCTGCATCAGGTCATCGCGGCGCTGCTCACTCGATGTGTAGAGATGGAACCGGCTCTGCGACCCGTCGAACATGCGGTACGCATCAAGGAACGATCGAGCGTCGCCTTGGCTCATTGAGTTGATGAAGTCCCGGTCCAGTTCCTTGTTCGGCGTGATGACCGCGTGCATCCATCCGTCAAAACGGAAGGTGAAAATGTCCATCGGCTTCGTCGTGAGCGGCCCATATGCCTCTTTCTGGACGTAGTGATGCGACGGCGACAGACCGTGTAGAGCATCGATCTTGTGCTGGCGGGAAACGGCGATGCAGATTTCCCGTGGCGTCCCGTCTTCGCGCCTCTTGATCGTTCCGTCCGACAGGATCGCAGCGACCAAGCGCAGGCGCTTTTCATCGAGGCCGCAACCAACGCCGCCAGCATGGACGCTCGGGATTGACAGGCCCTCAGTCTTCATCTCGGAGAGCCGGCAGAACTGATTGTCGCGGCGCACAAGAGCGCTTCCCTCGCGCCCCAGAGACCCCCACCATCTATGGTCCGGGTCGGCTCGCAGCGTGAAGCTCTGGTGCGTCACAACATCGAGGTCGCCGACGTAGTCCTTCACGACCGGGATGTATTCGGTGAGCGACAATTCACCGTCTGCGCTGGCCTGATAGACGCGACCGGCGGTCAGTTCGTCGAACCGCTGCCAACCTTCCTCGGTCAAGATTTCAACATCACCCCGGAAGCACCATGGCAGCTTGGCCGGGTCGCCCAAGAATTTGCCGATCTTGAGGAACGAGACCAGCTCGGCCTTGTCGCGGACCTCGTGCAGGCCCATGCGGCGGACCAGCTCGTACATCCACGGCGGGAGGGTGGCGGCGGGGGCGGCAGGCTCGCCGGCCACTTTGCCGGTCGCCCCCGGCTGGCGCCGCAGTGCTTCGACGGTGGATGAATTGGCGACGCCAGCCGGAATGATCCCGTTGGCACTTTGAAATTTCTTGATCGCCGCAATCGTCGCCCGGCCTATGTCGCCGTCGACCGCCAACTTCGCGCCGTGCGCGTTGAGGCGCGTCTGGAGCCATCGCTCAAACGTCATGGTGTTCGTCCTCTACTGTCGGGTGATGGTGACGTTGCCGACGCCGGCCCGGATCATGCCGAGGGCCTTCGCGGCGCCGTAGCTCAGGTCGATGCAGCGGCCCGTCCATGAGGCAGGCCCGCGATCCGTAATCGTGACCACGACGCTCCGGCCCCGATACGTGACTTTCACCCGCGTCCCGAAGGGATAGGTCCGATGGGCGGCGGTCATCGCGTGCATGTTGAACGGCTTCCCGTTCGCCATGGTGCGTCCGTGATGGGCATGGGCGTAGTAGGAGGCGGGACAGGCATGGGCGATGGAGGCGGCGCACAGGAGCGCAGCCGCGGCAAGCGCGGGACGGAGCATGGGGATGATCCTTGACGGATTTGGTGGTGCGGCTGGTCGTCAGCCGTAGGAGTGACTGTAGGTGCCGTCAGGGTTCTGGATGGCCGTAATTGTAGTCCCCCCGGACCCTCGCCACGACAAAACATGCGAGCCCGCCGGAGCCCCGCCGACGGTCTGGGTGGTGACGCCAGTTGAGTACGACTGCCCTCCTGGCGTCGTGCCGCCTCCTCTCGACTGGATCGCGCCCGCGAGCCCGGCTTTACTTCCCCCGCCGCCGAACAGGCCCGCAAGCCCCCCGCGCCGCGGGGCGGCCTGCCCGCCGGCTGCGACGCCGCCTGCGGCGGGCTGGGCGATGACCTGATCGACGGTCGCCGCCTGGGGCTGCGCGTACTCGACCGGGGCGGGGGTTGCGACGAGCGGAGGAAATCCGTCCGTCATCGATGGCGCGTCGGGATCAGCAACGGGGGTTTCATCCCAAACGGTGTTCCCCGGCAGTGCGCCCCACTCGTCCATGTCAATCACAGAATCTGCCTCGATGCCCGCCGCATTCGCCATCGACGGGGACCAATCCGCATCCCCTTGCGGGATGCTGGCATAGTCCGGCATCGGCGATTCCCGCTGTAGCCAGCCCTCGGCTCGGGAGATGATGTCGTCGGCCGGAGCCGTCGCCCACAGGCCGCTGTTGTACGAGCCGATGTCAGACGCCAGTTCGCGCGGGCCGCCGCCGACCAGCGATACGGTCGAGGGCGGTTCCGGCGGCACGAGGTTCCCGTTGGCATAGGCATCCGCCGTCAGGCTGCGGATCAGGTCGGCGGAGCCGCCGGCCCTCTGCATGGCGTAGGGGCCGATGACGGCATCGGCCGAGGGCGGGGCCGCGCTCGAGACAGGCCCGATCTCGGACTGGATGATCTGGTCGAAGACGTCGGGCTCGCTGGTTGTCGTAGCGGGCAGGGAGAACTCCCGCATCGCGTCGAGTGACAGGGTGGCAGGAGAGCGCCCCGGCGTCGGGCGGGTGTCGAAAAGCCCGATGTCGGTCAGGAGCGTCGGGTCCTGCTCGTAGGTCTCGCCCCATGCCGCGCCGCCGGAGACGTTAAGGTCCGGCAGCCCGCCGATCTGGCCGGCCGAGGAGAGCAGCGCTTCGCTGATGATTCGGTCGGTCGGGCTCGGGCCGACCACATCCTCCATCCTGGCGCCGGCCGCCAGCGGGTCCATGACGGCCATGTTGCTGTAGGGGCCGAGGCCGGGGTCCGGCTCCATGACCGCCCCCTGCGTCGGCGCGGCGCGTGTCGTCGCCATCTCCGGGCCGGAGTAGTTGATGTTGCCGATCACCATGTCCGGCTCCGGCGTCGGGGCCGGAGTGCCCTCGAAGACGCCCATGCCTTCGTTCGCCATGGTGACGTTGCCGGGGGTGTCGTACTGGCGGCTCGGATCGTCGTAGGGGTTGTCAGCCGCCGGGAGTGCGCCGGGGAACTCGGGCCGCGCCGGGAAGGGGCCGATGCCCTGCCGCTCGCGCACACGGGCCAGCATCTCCGGCGTCAGGCTGTGGTTGGTGACGGTGCGGCTGTCGGTTTCCCCCGCGGGCGGCGGAGGCGCGGCCGGGAGCCCGGTCGGCTTCGGCACTTCCGGGCGCCCGGCAACCATCGTCAGGAGAGCGTCGACTTCGGACTGCGCGGGGGGCGCGTTGCCGATTTCAGCCGACATGCCGCCGGAAAGGGTGGGCGGCTGTTCGCCGAATACGTCGGGGAAGGCCGGCGCATAGGGCGTTCCGCGCGGAGGCGGGTTCGGCACGCTGCCCGCGTCGGGAGCGCCGCCAGCACCCGACATCCACCGCCCTTCCGGCCGCAGCGTCGGCATGGGAGGCGTCGGGCGGCGGTCGGCAGGGCCACCAACGGCCGGGTTCATCGGGCTGATGGCGGGCTCGGGGACCGCGGACGCATCCGGCGCGCCGCCTGCCCCCGGCATCCACCGCCCTTCGGGCCGGCCACGGGCGTACTCGCCGCGGTGTGGTCCTGCGCCGAACAGCATCTCGTCGAGTTGGTCCGCGAGTTGCTGGTCGAGCACGGCCTGGTCACGAAGCCGTGGCGTGGGTGGCGCATTCCCGCCGGCCAGCACCTCGTCCACCGACGATCCCGCAACCGCCGCGCCATCCCCCGGCGCAAAGCCCATGGCCACATCGACGGCGGACGGGGATGCGGCGACCGCGCCACCAGGGTCGACCAGATCGGCGATCGCGCTCTGGGCGGTCTGTGGCGGCTGGGCCTGGAGACGATCACGCCTGGCCTGCGTCACGCCGAACGGGTCGTCCGGCATCGCTGCGAGCACCGTCGCTACCGGCAGGGGCTGGTTGGCGGCGAGCGTTCCCTCTTCTTCAGCCTTCCTGATGTCGCTCGAATAGATCGTGTACGGCTTGTTGGCGGGGTCCAGCGCCGCTGCAACCGAAGGCTTGGAGACCTCGGCAAGCATCGCCTTGGTGGTTTGCGGGCCAACCACGCCGTCCGCCGTCAGCCCGTTCCTGGCCTGGAAATCCTCGACCGAGGCATAGCCCATGGACTGCACGACATAGGCGGATTCCTCGTCGGTCAGGGGGGTCGCCTCGTTGACCTCAAGATGCGGGTCGTCGCCGCGGATGGTGCGGAGCCCGAAGCTCGGCGCATGACGGCGCATCCACGATCGGACGGCGCCGGAGTCTCCGTGAGAGGACAGGTCGATCGCGCCGCCTTCGCGGTGGTTAGACCGTCCTGGGCGAGCTGTGGGATAGTACGTCCTTCGCGTAATTGTCTTCCCGTCTTCCGTGTCATAGGTGTCTTGCGGATACACCACGCCATTGTAAGAGACCGGCCGGCCTTCTCTGTTGGCCCGGTAAACGGCCTGAGTCGCGTCCGAACGCCATGCCTCGGTGATGATGGCGGCTCCGCCGGTCGCGGCTTCCGCCGCCGCAACGGCATTCGCAAACCGCACCGCGGCAATGGCATTGAGGTTGCCCGCCGTCGCCGCAGACTGGGGCGATGTGTCACCGCTCCGATAATGGATGGTCCGCGAGTGGAGGAACTGGCGAGCCGCGTCCACGTCCTGCATCGTGAACGCGGGCGGGGGCGGCGTGAAGGTGTTCTTTGCCATCGGTCAGTCCCCTTTCGCGCGCCGGTAAACGGCCAAGGCGTTGTCCATGACCGCCCTCTCGCGCTCGTCGATCTGCTCGAGACGCGCCTTGCGGGCGTCGGCGTCCTCGATCCGTTCAGCGGCGTCCCGCGCCTCGCGGAACTTCTTCCGGGCCTTCATGGCCGAGTTGAACGCACCGTAGGCGGTGATCTCCGGCCGGTACGTCTCGCGCGCCTCGGTCATTGCCGCCGTGTCGCCGGCTTCCTTGAGGCGAAGCTGCTCGTAATGCGCCTGGTCGATTTCCGCCCACGCGTCGAAGAACTGGCGCTCGATCGCCGCGCCCGTGTCGGTCTTGCCGTAGAAGCGGCGGACGAAAGGCATCTTCTCCGGAAGCAACTCCTCCCCGGTGACGACCTTCTCCCCGGTGGCGAAGGCGTTGGCGAGGAACCGGCCGACGCCACCGCCCGCGAACTCGACGTAGTGCTGGATCGTCTCCGGGCTGATGTCGACGGCGCCGGGCCGGCCGACATTGCCCCCGGTCGCCTCGTTCAACTGCCGCGAGACCCACTTCGCCCATGACGGGACTGTCTTCCAGTAGGACTCGCTGAGCGGCTTCTTCTCGTCGTACTGCGTCGGCATGATCGGGCTGCCGGCGAAATTCGTGTTCTCCCCCGACTGGACGAAGGGGTCGACGAACCACGGCGCGACGAGCTGGTTGATCGAGCCCACGGCACCGAGCGGGTTGAACGAGTCGATGGCGGCCGTCCCGACCATCGCCGCCGCGGCGCCGGTCTCCGTCTTGCCCCGGAAGAGTCTCGCGAGTTGCTGGCCGGCGATGTAGGGGACGTTGTAGCCATAGGCCAGCGGGAGCTTCACGTAGTCCCCGCCCGGAAGCATGATGATCATGTTCCGCTCGAACTCGTACTCGGGGATCTTGTCGTAGGGGTTGTCGTCGTCATCCCCGCCCGAGAGCAGCGCGTTCAGGAACTCCATGCCGAAGCCGGCGGCGAAGATCGACGCCACGGCGACCTGCGCCGTCCGCGACCGGGCCACGGCACGCGCCATGCGGAAGGTGCCCTGGATGCTCGCGTTGAAGAAGATGTAGAGGGCGTTGATCGTCGGCCCCCACTCGCCCCGGAGGTTGAAGTCGGTGGTCAGGTCGCGGGCGATGAACGCGGCGCGGTCCTTCTCGACGCCGGCCTTTCGGAGATTGGCATAGACCGAGAGGCGGACACCGTTCTCGACCGCGGTGTTGAGGTTGCCGACCAGATCGGCGGCGTTGCCGAGCGCGCGGCGCATGTCGCCGGCCTTCACCGACCGGGCGATCCGCTTCTTGATGGCGTCGATCTCGTTCAACTCAATGTAGGAGACCTTGCCGCCGGCTCGCCTGAACTCGTCGTAGTAGGGCGCCATGTCGTTCGACGTGGCCTTGCCGTACATCGCCGCCATGGCGCCGCGGACGGACTTCAGCGTGAAGGCGTCCTTGAGAATCTTCCGGCGGGTGCCCTTGGCGAGACTGTCGAACTCTGAGACGTTGACGAGGGCGGTCTGGAGGTCGCGCACGGCATTGGTCGGGACGAACTCCGGGTTCCATTGCGTGAGCAGCTTGGCGTAGGTGTGGGAGACGCTGAGCAGCCCCCGCGCCAGCGCATTGTCGACGCCGGAGCCGACCCCGCGAAGGGCGCGGGCAAAGCCGGGATGCTCGACCGTCATCCAGTGCGTCTTGCCGCCGATCTTTACCCCGAAGACGTTCTGCTTGTCCCGCGCCTGTTCGGGCCTGACGGCATAAGTTTCGACAAGACCTGTTGCTGGGTCGACGCGCCGCTTCATCTCGGCCTTGTTGACCTTGATGATGCCGGAGGGTTCCACGGCCGGGTCCTGGGCGAAGCGCAGCACCGTCTTCAGCGTCCGGTTCTTCTCGGCCCTGACGATGGCGCGCTCGGCCTGCTGGACGACATAGGCGAGCGGGCTGTCCGCCTTCGACCGGCGACCGAGCGCGGCCATGGATTCTGGCCCCCTAACATCAAAGCCATGGCCTGACTTCGGCTGCCCAATGCCGTCCACATCGACATGGCCTGCGGGATCGTCGAAGCCGCGGAGCGGGACGTAGTTCGGGTACTTCGTCTTCCATGCCAGCGCGGTCTTGGGGTCGATGAGGCCGGCAGTGACCAACTCGCGGCGGGTGAAGGTGTTGATGGCGTCGACGCGGGCCGCCAGCGCCTCGAGGTCGGCCGTGCGGCCCTCGGCGGCGAAGCGGTCCATGATCGCCTGCGCCTCGGCGTCGGACATGCCGGAGCCGGCATCGCCCACGTCGGGGTTGATCTTCGCCATCTCCCGGTTCCGCTCCGGGGCGTGGCGGGCATAGAGGTAGTCGTCGAGGTCGGTGCCCGAGACCTTCCGGGCGCGCATGTCCTCGATCAGCGGCTCGACGTGCTCGGTCTGGAGGTCGACCAGCTTCTCCCCGCCCCGGCCGGTGTAGAGCCGGATGGCCTGGTAGACGTTGATCGGCGTGTCGAGGGGTCGGCCGATCTGCTTCTCGATGCTCTCCTGAAAGCGCTTGATGGCGAGGTAGCGGTCCTGCACGCGGAGGCGGATGGGGTCGGTGACGTCGCGGACGCGGGCCTTGAAGCGCTCGGTGCGGTCGGCGAGGATCGATCCGGGGGCGGTGCCGGGCATGGGGATGGACGAGGCGAGGATGCGCGGGTCGTTCGGGTCGAAGGTGCCGCGGTTGGCGACGGATTTGATCTGCTCGGGGCGGAAGGCGATGAACTCGTCGCCGTAGATGATGCCGTCGTACCCCGCGGCCTTCGCTTTCTCTGTCAGAGCCGAGGGGCCCCCACCATCGCCCATGCGCACATAGTCCGAAAGCGTCTCCTGTGCATTCTCAATGCCGGGGAACTGCCCCTTGTGGAACGAGGCCATCTCGGATGCGAACTCGTGCTTGAGCTGGTCAAGCGCGGCCTCTTTGGTCTGAGGCATGAAACGGCTGTTGCGTAGGCCGATCTCTTCTTGTTCGTAGCCCTTGACGGGGTTGCGGACAGCCGCGCGGATGCCCTCGGTGCCGCGGTAACTGTCCACCCACGAAGTGAATCTCGCGTTGTCCTCGACGTACTTGTCAGCCGCAAGCCGCGACTTAAGAGCGACGGCGAGATCGTCGGAGAGTGCGCCGATCGCATGGAGTTTAGGCGCCCACGACTTGAAGTGGCCCGAGTAGGTCAAATCGCCGGTATCGTTGTCCAATACCAAGGGGTTTTGAATGGAGAGGTAGAAGGCGCCGACGTTCCGCCCATAGTAGGACGCCTCTCCCGAAGTGCTTGCAAAGTAGAATCCCCGTCCATAGTGGCCCGAGTCCGTCTTTGCCCCGATGAGGTCGTCGCGGAATGCGAAGTCATCCCCGAACGTGGACGATGTCCCGTGATAGACCACCATCGGCGAGCCATCCGCATTCACCACCTTCGACTTGCCGAACCAGCGCTTGAACGCCTCGGTCTCGGTCTGGCGCGGGGCGGGCATGGCAGAGGCCAGCACCTTCGGGTTGACCGGCTTCCCGTCCTTGGCCGTGATGGTCAGGAGGCTGTCGTCAAAGACGACGTAGTTGTGGGTTCCGCCCTCGGCGTTGCCCCGTGATCCCGCGTCCCTGTAGCGGATGCCTTTGATGCCGGCGGAGCGAAGGGCTTCGGCAGTCTCGGGTTGATTGCCAGCCAAGGTCGATCCCATTGGATCATCATCGGCCAGCCGCATTAGACGCCAAGTCTCGGGATCGTAGTCGGTTTTCTTACGTCCGCTTTGCAGGTGATCCGTCAAGGCCCGCCTGATTTCCGGCGTCACGCCAAGGGCGGCCTGTACCTTTGCTGGCTGCTCACTCAGCGGCTTGTCCCAGTCAAGGAACTCGTCGGGGGAGGCGTTGATGTCGACTTCGTACATGCGGCCTTTGTTGATGTCCCGAATTTGTTCGATGGCCCGTGCAATATTCCGCCGATTATCCCCCCCAGGCCCCATAAACGAAGCGGACTCTCCGGTATCCCGCAAATGTGGAGTGCTCATTTGGACGGCCCGCGCCGCAGCCAATGGGTCCGCGTCGCCGTGAACGGCGGCGGAATAAATCTTCCCCAAATCCCCTTGGGTGAAAGTCGCCCCAGGAATATGTTTCTCAACAATCTCCCGAAGAGCCAAGCCCTTACCACCCAAAGTTCTTTGGTAGTCCTTTGCAACACTCTGGTTCTCCGCAAAATACAGCCCATGCCCGTAAGCCTGCGCCCCCTCCCCCTTGCCGATATGCTCCATGCTAAAGCGGTCAAAGTCGTGCGGCGAGCCGTGATACACCTTGATCGCAGCAAAGGTCTGGCCGCCGACCCGCGTGCTGCCGATCATGGCCTCCGTGCCGCCGCCGAACAGAGCCGCCTCGACCGCCGCCAGCCCCTCCTGCCGCGCCGCGAAGTCGCCCCGGTATGCCCGGCCGAACAGGTCCTCGTACCGCGTGACGCCCTGCCCCCGGAGCGTCCTGCGCACCTGCCGAAGCACCTCCATGATCTTGTCGAACATGCGCCGGACGGCAATGCCGATACCGCCGATGTCCTCCCGCGCCTTCTTCATCCGGGCATAGCGCTGGAAGGCGATGGCGGTGATCTCGTAGTCGGGCCATGCGCGGACCACCGGGTCGTTCGGGCTGCGGTCCATCTCGCGCGCTGCAAAGGCCCTGAGCCGGGGCATCTCGGCCCGGAGCACCCGAAGCTCCTGCTCGTTGAGCACCATCATCTCGACCTGGTGCCATGCCTCATGGAAGGCCGTGGTCGTGGGGTCGAACGACGGATCGTTGAGGGCAACCGCGATCAGCGCATCGCCCGAACCCATGCCCTGCCAGTAGCCGCCGATCGTCGGCAGGACCGACGTGCCGCCGGCCGCAGCCGCCTCATCGACCGCCGCGCTGGCCTGCTCGCTCAGCGTTCCCTCGCGCTGGATGACGTCCCGGAACTCCACCTGCACCCGGCGGCCGGCGACGCGGCCGATGATGCTGCGGAGGTTGTTTTCGAGTGCGCGACGGTCGGACGGGGTGAAGAGGGAGATGCCCTTGCCGGCGTTGCGGCGGAACAGCTTCAGTTGCCGATCGCCCTCCCCGAACAGGCCCTCGTCCGCCGCCTTCTGCGGCTTCTTCGGGGCAATCCTGCGCTCGGCCTGCTTCCGGGCGACGGCCTCCGCCTGACGACGGCGGGCCATCTCCTCGTCGCTGATGCGCTCGGCGCCGGGGAGAACGGTCTGCTCGCGCGGGCCGTCTACGGTCTGGACGGTCTCTGTGGTGGGCGCCCATGGCTTAGAGGACGCAAGCTTGTCCGGCTTGCGCGCGCCGGGCTGCGGGCCTATATCTTCCCCAGACCCCGCTAACCTACTCGGAGCGATGGCCTTCGGGCTAGTCACCGAGCTTTC
>ERZ761592.379-NODE-379-length-15104-cov-9.214034_pt1 | contig 15104 bp, 13 predicted proteins | sample MGYA00433095_ERZ761592 | MGnify/ENA primary metagenome ERZ761592 (study PRJEB28899, sample SAMN03785554) | bioreactor sludge metagenome | biome: EBPR Sludge; feature: EBPR Bioreactor; material: 0.22µm filtered reactor supernatant | place: Saint Lucia: Queensland... | reverse complement strand
TTCGCCAAGGCCAATCTGGAAAGCGGCATGGAGTTGATCGAGTCGATCATGAACGCGGTGCGCGACCGGATGCGGCCCATCGTGATGACCTCGCTGGCTTTCGGCTTGGGGGTGTTGCCGCTGGCCATCGCCACCGGCGCGGGCTCCGGCACCCAGCGCGCCATCGGCACCGGCGTGCTGGGCGGCATGGTGGTCGGCACCTTCCTCGGCATGTTTTTCACACCGTTGTTTTTCCTGGTAATCCAGCGGCTGTTCGGCCGGCGCAAAAAAGCGGCCGATCAAGCCGTCGAAGCGCCGGGCGCGTTTCCAGTCGAGGAGGTGAAGTCCCATGCCTAACTTGGGCCTGAGAGTGGCGTCGCTGGCGATGCTGCTGGCGGCGGGTTGCGCCACGCTGGAGCCGCCGCTCCCAACCGCTGACCCTTCGCTGCCGGCGCGGTGGTCGCCGACGCGATCGGCCGAGGACGTCGCGGACGCCGGATTGCCGGCGCGGGCCGCCGCCGACATCGGCTGGCGCGACTTTTTTCAAGATCCCAAGCTCCAGACGTTGATCGCCCGCGCGCTCGCTGACAATCGCGATTTGCGAGTAGCGATCTTGAATATCGAAAAGGTCCGCGCCCAGTATCGCATCCAGCGTTCCGAGCAGCTGCCTTGGGTCGGCGGCAACGTCACGCTGGAGCGCATCGGAGGAGATACTCCGGCCCGCAGCAGCTACAGCGCCGGGGTCGGCGTCAACGACTTCGAACTCGATCTGTTCGGTAGAATCCGCAATTTGACCGATGCCGCCTTGCAGCAGTATCTGGGGCAAGAAGCCGCGCGCCGCGCCGTTCAGCTCGCCTTGATCGGCGAAATCGCCACTGCGTACCTGACCCTCGCCACCGACCGGGAACTGTTGCGTTTCAGTCAAGCGACCTTGAAAACCTATCAGGATTCCTATGCCTTGACCGAAAAGCGGTTCAGTCTGGGGGCGGTGTCGGGACTGGAACTCGAACAAATCCGCACCCAGGTCGAATCGGCGCGGGCCGACGCGGCTCGCTATCAAGGCCGGATCGCCCTGGACGCCAACGCGCTCGATCTGTTGGTCGGCGCGCCGGTGGAACCCACCTTGTTGCCGGCGGGTTTGAAAGATCAAGGCATCAGCCTGGTCGCCCCGCCGGGCGGATTGCCTTCGGAAACCTTGCTCCGCCGTCCGGACATTCAAGCGGCCGAGCATCGCTTGCGAGCCGCCAACGCCAATATCGGGGCCGCTCGCGCCGCTTATTTTCCGTCGGTCTCGCTTACCGGCAGCCTGGGTTCGGCCAGCGCCGAGCTGACGGATTTGTTCGGGGGCGGCACGCTGCTGTGGCGGTTCGCCCCGCAAGTCAACTTGCCCATTTTTCAGGGCGAGCGCTTGCGGGCGGCCGTCGAGGGCGCGACGGCGGATCGCGACATCGCGCTCGCCCAATACGAAAAAGCCATTCAGACGGGATTTCGCGAAGCGGCGGATGCCTTGGCGCTGGCGGACGCGCTGGTCCGCCAATACCAGGCCCAGTCGGCGCTGGCCGACGCGGCGACGCGCGCCGAACGGCTCTCCCGCGCCCGCTATCAAGCCGGCCGCGACAGCTATCTGCTATTGCTCGACGCGCAACGGACTTTGTACGCCGCCCAGCAAAATCTGCTCGCCACTTATTATGCCGAGCAAGCCAACCGGATCGCGCTTTACAAAGTGCTCGGCGGCGGTTGGAAGGAGCGGAGCCGATGAGCGCGGAAGATCGACGGTCGAAGGCGGAGGCCCGGTGCGAGGCGCAACGCCAGCGCATTCTCCGCGCCGCGCGCCGGTGTTTCGTCGACAGCGGGTTCCACGCCGCCAGCATGGCCAGCATCGCCGAAACGGCGGACATGAGCGCCGGCCTGATCTATCGCTACTTTGAGAGCAAGAACGCGATCATGCTGGCCATCATCCAGCAGCATTTGGACGAGGTTCAAGCCGATATTCAGCGGTTGCGGGCGGGCAAGGAAGCGGTCGCGAGTCACATCATGGAACGCTTCGTGGGTTGGCAACGCAATCAAAGCGCGAGCTTGGAGCCGGGATTGTTTCTGGAAATCGTCGCGCTGGCGACCCGCGACCCGCAGGTGGCTGACGCGCTGATGGCCGCCGACCGGCGCATCCACGCCGAGCTTGGCGATTGGTTGCGGCGGGCGTGGCAAGCGGCGGATCGCCCGTTGGCTCAGGCCGAAGTGGCGGAACGGGTGTTCGTGCTCAGGTGCTTTATCGAAGGCTTGATCGTGCGCGCCATCAAACAGCCGGATGCCGGGTCGGAGCTGCTGCGAGCCAGTTTGGAGCGGCTGCTGGCGCATGTGTTGCCCGTCGCCCGAGCAAATCCCTGAAGATCAGGATTGATTTGATTTTGTGGCGGCCTTTTCAACGATGAAGCCCGTCAAATTTTGCCCGCCTGTTGGGCGATGAAAGCGGTCTTGGCGGACAGTTCCAGCGAACAGCTCCACTTGTAAGCCAGATTGAGGCTATCGGCGCAAGCGTAGACGCCGTGGCCCCGCACCACGGCGATGGGATAATCCATCAGCACTTCGGCGACCATGGCGGGCGAGCGAGCTTCGTATTGATCGTAGGGAATCGTTAAAACCGGCACCCGGCTGAAGTACAGCTGACCTTCGAAATCGGCCGGCAGGAATTCTTCGTTGTCCATGGTCATCGCCACGGAATAGGGGCCGTGACTGTGCAAGACGGCCGAGGTCTGGGGGTTGGATTGGTACACCGCCAGATGCAGGCGGGCGTCCAGCGACGCGCCCTTGCCGAGAACGCCATCGGTCTGGCATTCGACCAGATCGCCGCTGCTCAACAGGTCGGCGCAGCAGCCGGTGGGCGTGATCCAGAAAGAAACGCCGTCGCGCACCGAGGCGTTGCCGCTGTGAGAGTCGTTGAGGCCGTATTGGCGCAGCCAGAGGTAATGTCTAACTAGGTTGTCTTTGATATTCATAACGCCGTCGAACGTTATCAGGAATTAGCTGGAGAGTACACCGCCTTGATGTCGCTTGTTCCTAATTGCTGAAATCGGATTGGACGCAAGACGGGCTCGAGGGTTGCGGATGCAAGCGAGCCATGGCGTGCGCATCGACCAGAACGCCCTTGCGCAACGCGAAGGCGCGATGGGTGCCTTCAATCGTAAAACCGTGCTTCTGATAAAGATGAATTGCCGGTTTGTTATCCACAAACACCACCAGTTCCAGTCGCGACAAATTCAACCAATCATCCGCTAGCAGGACCGCTTGTTGGAGTAAAGCAGAGCCGATACCCCGCCCGGTCCAGGCGTCGTGTACCGCCATGCCGAGTGAGGCCGCGTGAGAGCGGCGCGGCCGGTAGGCCGGATGGAGGCCGAGGTGGCCGACTGCGGTGCCATCCGCCACCGCCACCAGTGTTCGCGCGTCCGGCTCCGGTTCGCTCAAGCGTTTACGCCACGTTTCAAGTGACGGAAAAGGGACTTGCAATGTTCCAGCGATGGCCTCCGGGCCGGCGTAAATGACGCGCACGGCTTCGAAATCGCTCGGTTCGGCGTGGCGGATGATGAGTTCCATGACGGGCGCTCAATTCGAGGGTTTCTGGAAAGCGGCTGAAATCGAAACCGCGATAAAAATGCTTGGTGGTTGATATCCCGACAATCAGCCAACCCGCTGCACTCCCGTTTTCAGCGTTCCATCCGCATACAGCTCGAACCAGCGATAACCGGGCGGCACATCATCGACTTGCGGGTCGGGGGTGTTAGGTTTGAACTGAACGCTGGTGGCGGGAGTGGCGAACAGTTGGATCGCGCCCCGCTGGCCGACGAATTCACCGTGAATGTGGCCGAAAATCACGGCCCGCGCTTGAGGGTAACGCTCCAGCAGCGCAAAGAGAGCCTCGCCGTTGACCACCGTCATGGTATCCAGCCAACCGGTCCCCACCGGTAGCGGATTGTGATGGAGATAAACCAGCGTATGGAGATCGGGGCCGGTGGCCAGCACCGTGTCCAGCAAAGCCAATTCGCCGCTGGCCAGATGGCCGGCCGGCGAATTGGGAAAGCTGGAATCCAACAGCGCGATCTGCCAGTTGCCGGCGCTTAGGTAGCGCTGCCGCCGCACCCGTCCGCCCCGCAAAACCTGGCCCATGGGTCCGGGAAAATCGTGGTTGCCCGGCAGGCAATAAACCGGCGCGTCGAGGGTCTCCAGAAATTCGCGCAATCGCGGATAGGCTTGCGGTTCGTCGCCGACCAGATCGCCGGTGGCCAGGACGAAATCGGGCGCGGGCTTGCGGTTGCGGATGTGGGCCAGCACCGCGTTCAAGCCGGCGTCGATATCCGCGCCCCAGAGCCGGCTGCCGGGTTCGGTCTTAAGATGGAGGTCAGTGATTTGGACGGCGCGCAAAGGTTCGGCGGCGGGCATGGAGGCGGTCCTCGAACGGTGGATACGCTGGCGGCTTAAAGCGGTTTGACGAACACTTTCGAACGGCGTTGCCAATTGTAGAACACCAGTTTGCGCACCGGCAGCTCGGTCACCTCGGCCGGCTCGAAACCGCGTTCCTGGAACCAGTGCGCGGCGCGGGTCGTCAGCACGAACAACCGCTGCAAGCCTTGTTCGCGCGCCCGGCGCTCGATGAAACGCAACAAGGATTCCGCCCGTCCGCTGTTGCGATAATTCGGATGCATGGCGACGCAAGCCAGTTCGCCGATGTGCTCCTCGGGAAAGGGATAGAGCGCCATGCAGCCGATGATGGCGCCATCGCGCTCCAGCAGGCTGAACCGCTCGATTTCCATCTCCAGCCGTTCCCGCGAGCGCCGCACCAGGGTGCCGTCGTCTTCCAGCGGCTGAATCAAGGCCAGAATGCCGCCGATATCGTCGATGGTGGCCGGCCGCAATCCCTCGTAGATGTCGGAGGTGATCAGCGTCCCGATGCCGTCGCGAGTGAACAACTCCAGCAGCAGCGCGCCTTCCACGCTCCGTTCGAGTAAATGAATCCGGCGCACCCCGGCCCGGCAGGCTTGCAGCGCCTGACCCAGATGGCGGGTGGATTCCTCGCCCAAATCGTCGCGCGAAGCCAGCAGCCGTTCGACATCGCTGGGGCTGAGCTCGCGGATCGGCCGGCCGTCGCCGCCGCGCAAGGCCGGGCTTTCGCTCAGCACCAGGAGCTTGTCGGCCCGCAAAGCCATGGCGGTGGCGGTCGCCACATCCTCGGCGCTGAGGTTGAAGATTTCCCCGGTCGGCGAATAGCCCAGCGGCGACAGCAGCACGATGGCGTTTTGATCCAACCACAACCGGATGGCCCGATCATCGATCCGCCGCACCTCGCCGGTGAAGCGATAATCCACGCCCTCGCGCACGCCGAGCGGGCGGGCGGTGATCAAATTGCCGGATACGACCCGCAGCCGCGCGCCGTGCATCGGCGAATTGGCCACGCCCATCGACAGCAGCGCCTCGATGCGGATGCGCACCCGGCCGACCGCCTGTTTGACATAACGCAGATCGTCGAGATCGGTGAGGCGCAATCCGTTGACGTAGCGTAATTCGCGGCCGGCCTCGCGCAAGCGCTGTTCGACTTGCGGCCTGGCGCCGTGCGCCAACACCAAGCGGACGCCGAGGGCGTTGAGCAACGCCAGATCGTGAATCAGACTGGAAAAACCGTCGGAATCGACCGCCGCGCCGCCGAATTGCACCACGAAGGTCTTGCCGCGATGGGCGTTGATGTAAGGCCCGGCCTGCCGGAACCATTGAACGAAGTGCTCCATGTTGCAACTCTTAAATCTGAATGGCTCGCGATTATGACAGAGGATGAAATCAAGCGGGGATGATGCCTGGCCGGATGCCGGGTTGTCTCGTGTTTAGGACCCTAATTAGTTTGTAGCTTTGGTTTTACCGTCATATTAATTTGACGGATTTATCAATACAGGCTAGCTTTTTTTACCGAGCGGTGTCTGAGAGCGGATTTGATTGGGAGCTGTTGCGGAGATGACCGACGCTTTGATCGCGCGCATGGATTACATCTTTTTTTGCTACGGACTGAGTTTTTTCTTGTTGGCCACCATGCTCTACGGCTTGAGTCGCCGCGTTGGCGATGCGATGCCTTGGAACTGGTTGGTGGGGTTTGGATTTTTGCACGGCGGCAACGAATGGCTGGATTTGCTGGCGCTGGCGCTGGGCGACGGTCCGGATTTCAAGACCCTGCGGCTGGCGTTGATGGCGGGGTCGTTTTTCTGTTTGTTGGAATTCGGCCGGCGCGGGATGGCGGTTCTAAGCGGTTGGACGCCGGGCCGATGGATCACCCTGGCGTTGTTGGTCTTGGGAGCGCTGGGCGGGTTGGCGGGACCCTCGGGATCGAACGCCGGCTTTCGCTATTCACTCGGTTTGATCGGCGGACTTTGGACGGCCTGGGTGCTGTGGCGTTATCGGGACCGTCTGGGCTACGCTCGCGTCCCGCTCGGTGTTGCCGCGCTCGCCATGGCCTTGTATGCGCTCGCCGCCGGCGCGGTTGTTCCAACAGCGCCGTTTTTCCCGGCGACTCTCCTAAACCACGAGAACTTTTTATCGGCGACCGCCACGCCCGTCCAGTTTTGGCGGGGATTGCTGGCCACTATCACCGCCTTGGCGTTTTGGCGGTTCGTCATCGCCAGCTATGGGTCCGCGGCGGAGAGCTGGTCGAGATGGCCCATCGAAAATTTGTTGTTGCCGCTGCTTGGAGGGTTGTTGCTGGGCGGTTGGCTGGTGACCGATTGGGTGGGATTATCCACCGAGCGGGACCAAAAACAGCAGGTGCTGAATCTGGCCAAAATGGGGGTTGCCGGCATCGACGAGCGGTGGGTGGGAAATTTGGCGGGAGCGGAATCGGATCTGAATCGCCCGGATTATGCGCAGCTCAAGCAACGGCTCAAACGGCTGCGAGCGGCGACCGAGGGAGTGCGCTTTTACTATCTCATGCGCCGGATCGACGACAAGCTCATCATCTTGGCGGATTCGGAACCGCCCGATTCTCCAGACGAGTCGCCGCCCGGACAGCTCTACGAGGAGGCTCCGCCGGCGATGGCCGACGTGTTCAAAACGGGCGAGGGGATCGTCGTCGGCCCAGAAACCGACCGTTGGGGGACATGGTTCAGCGGTCTGGCCCCTTTGGCCGATGAAACCGGGCAAGTCATTGCGGTTCTGGGCGTGGACATTGCGGCGGTTCGCTGGTTGGGATTGGTCGCCCGGAACCGGTTGGGTTCGATTGCCTTGACCTTGTTGCTGTCTGTCCTGCTGCTATTTCTGCTTGCCGGACAGCGGCGCAATCGGGAAGCCATGACGATCCTAAGGGAACGGGAGCAGCGCCTGAGCAAGATTGCTTCCCAGGTTCCCGGCGTGGTCTATCAATTTAAGTGGTTTCGCGACGGCAGGCTGTGCGTGCCTTACGCCAGCGAAGCCGCCCGCCGGTTGTTTCAGTTGGACCCCGAGAGCCTTCGCGACGATGCGGGTCCGGTTTTGGCCGTGATCCATCCCAAGGATTTGGGGCGGGTCCGGGACACCATGATCGAGTCGGCGCGCGCCCTCCAGCAGTGGAAATGCGAGTTTCGGGTCGTGCTGCCCGACGGGACCGTCATGTGGCGCAACGGAAACGCGATCCCTCAGCGCGAGTTGGGCGATAGCATCCTTTGGCACGGCTTTATCACCGACATCACCGAGCAAAAACAGACCGAGGCGACCTTAAATCGGGCAAGAGAGGATGCCGAAGCCGCCAACCGCGCGAAAAGCGAATTTTTGGCCAACATGAGCCACGAAATTCGCACGCCGATGAACGGCGTCATCGGCATGACCGACTTATTGTTGAATTCGAATTTAAAGCCCGAACAACGCCGCTATGCCGAGATCGTTCGCTCCAGCGCGGAATCCTTGCTGACGATTATCAATGAGATTCTGGATTTTTCTAAAATTGAGGCGGGCAAGCTGGAGTTGGAGAAACTGGATTTCGACCTGCGCGCGACGGTGGAGGACGCGGCTGAAGTGCTGGCGCTTAAGGCGCAGGAGAAAGGTTTGGAGTTGACTTGCCTTATCGAGCCGGAAGTGCCCGAACGGCTGCGCGGAGACCCCGGCCGGTTGCGGCAAATTCTGGTGAATTTGATCGGTAACGCGGTGAAGTTTACCGAGCGGGGCGAGGTCGCGGTTAAGGCGGGCGTGGCGTCCGTCGAAAGCGGCTGCGTTACCTTGCGGTTCGAGGTGGCGGATACCGGCACGGGCATTCCAGGGGACCGGTTATCGGCCTTGTTTTCGCCGTTTGTCCAGGTGGATGGCTCCACCACCCGCAAATTCGGCGGCACCGGTCTAGGGCTGACCATCGCCAAGCGGTTGTCCGCGCTGATGGGAGGGCAAATCGGGGTCAACAGCGTTGAGCATCAAGGTTCCACCTTCTGGTTTACGGCGGCGTTCGGACCGGAGACTGAAGCGGTCTCAAGCGCCGCCGACCAAAGCACCCCTCTACTCGGGTTGAAAGTCTTGGTGGTCGACGATCATTCGACCAACCGCTTGCTGGTGACGACTCTGCTGAATTCCTGGCGGTGTCGCGGCTGCGAGGCGAGGCACGCGGAGGAAGCCTTGGCGAAGCTGCAAGAAGCCGCTAGCGCCAACGACCCCTTTAGGGTGGTGCTGATTAACCTGAAGGCTCCTGAAGTCGACGGCGTGGCACTGTGCCAGCGCATCAAGGCCCGCGCGGCCCTCGCTCGCGCGCGGTTGGTGATGGTGACCGCGATGAACCGTTGCGGCCACGATACGACCAAAATGGAGCAACTCGGGATTGCCGCCTGCCTCACCAAGCCTTTGCGTCAGTCGCACTTAAGGGCCTGTCTGGAACTGCTGGCGAGCGCCGCGCAACATCCGGAGGAACCGGTTTCGATGCAAGTCATCACCCAACGCCTGACGGCGGAATCCGACAAGCAGTCGGTTCGGATCCTGCTGGCCGAGGACAACGCGATCAATCAAGAGGTGGCGTTGGCGATATTGGGCAATGCGGGCTATCGGATCGATGTCGCGAACAACGGGGCGGAGGCGGTGATGGCTTTACGGGATACCGATTACGATCTGGTGTTGATGGATTGCCAGATGCCCGAACTGGACGGTTATGAAGCCACCCGTCAGATTCGCGATTCGACCTCGGGGGTGATCTGGCCGAAGATTCCCATCATCGCCATGACCGCCAACGCCATGATCGGCGACCGGGAGAAATGTCTCGATGCCGGCATGGACGACTACGTGGTCAAGCCGGTGCAAACGCGAGAGTTGGTGGAAGTGATCGAGCGCTGGCTGGGACTGGGTAAAAGCCGCCTGGCATAAGGCATGCCCGTGGGCCGCGCGGTTTCATAAGCGGGCGAGACTCGCCAAAACTGAACACTTCAGCGCGAGCTTGCCTCGGACGCGGAAAGCGAAGGCGGACTGACCGCCGGCGATGCCGTCGGGCCAGCGGCGGGTTCTGGCCCGCTGTAGCCTCCCGCGCCGAACTGCAATCCGAGATCGGCGGCCAATTGGGGCAGCAACGGCTCCAAGTTCTTGCCGGGGCATACAGTTTGGCCTGGCAGAAAGTCGCGATGACCGGCCAAATGGGTGATGGGATATCGTTGCATCAACTCGCGGATCAGCCATTTCAACCGCGCCAACGGTTCGGCCGCTGGTACGATTTCTTCATAATTACCCATCAACACAATCCCTAGCGTGCCGGCGTTATGCTCTTTGACGTGAGCGCCGTGCACCGCAAGGCTTCGGCCTTCGTAAATTCGTCCCCAGCCGTCGATCACGAAGTGATAGCCGATATCCAAAAAACCTCTTTGATGCATGTGGGTGTATTGAATGTCGCGCGGACCTTCATAAAGCTGCATTGCGGAATGGTGGATGACGATGGTATTGAACACTTCGGGTCCAGCTTCGCTTTGCAAGCGGGGGTCGGGCGCTTGCGCCCCCCATTCCAAGCGAGAGATCACGGTGGGGGGACCAAGGGGAACGAGCGGCGGCCGGAAAAAATAATAAAGGCCCATTAGAAGGCCGACGGTCGTCAAGGCCGCGAGCCATTTCAGCGAGCTGCGGGAAAAGCGGCGTTGTTGGGCCGGCATGTGGCGATTCTTATCAGTCTCTTTTTGGTAGGGCCAGCCGCAGCGGCTGGCGGCGAGGCGAAAGGATAAAATCCGCTTGGCGCATGGGCGAGAGGGTTTCCGCTGGATCGAAAGCGAGGCGATCCTGCTCTAAAATTGGATAATGCGATGCTTTGGCATCGATCACAAGCCGGCGCGCCGCAATCGCCATGCGCCTCAAGATCGCTCGGATTTCCACCGTGAGACTCATCGTCCATGATCCTCCCGCAGCTAACCGATGCGCTGTTGCGCTGTGAAAACCGCGTCGCCACGCTCACGCTAAACCGCGATGAGGTGCGCAACGCGCTGACTGGCACCGCGTTGATCGACGATATCGTCGCGGTCGCCGACTGGGCGAACCGTTGCGAGGAAGTTTCGGCGCTCATCATCACCGGCGCGGGTTCGGCTTTTTCCGCCGGCGGCAACATCAAGGACATGGCCGAGCGCGCCGGCGACTTTGCCGGCGATGCGGCCGAGGTGGCCGCGCGCTACCGGCGCGGCATCCAGCGCATCCCCCTGGCGTTGCAGCAAGTCGAAATCCCCATCATCGCCGCCGTCAACGGCCCGGCCATCGGCGCGGGTTTCGATCTGGCGAATATGGCCGACCTGCGCATCGCGTCCACCCAAGCCAAATTCGGTGAAACCTTTCTCAACCTCGGCATCATTCCCGGCGATGGGGGCGCGTGGTTCCTGCAACGGTTGATCGGTTACCAGCGGGCGTTCGAATTGACCCTGAGCGGCCGTCTCGTCGACGCCAGCGAGGCCAAAACGCTCGGCATCGTGCTTGAGGTGGTCGAGCCCGCGCAACTGGCGGCTCGCGCCGGCGAGCTGGCCGCGCGCTTCGCCGCGCAGCCGCCCAAGGCGCTGCGGTTGACCAAGCGGTTGATGAAGCTGGCCCAGCGCATGGAATTGGGGGATTTCCTCGATCTGTGCGCCGCGTTTCAGGGCATGTGCCACAACGAACCCGAACATCAGGAGGCCGTGAAACGCCTGTGGGCGAAATAGTCGATTTGGCATGATGGCTGCATTCCGCCCGTCGAGGAAATGCCGAGCAGCTTATCCATCATCCAGCCATCGACGAGGAGGAATCCGACATGCTTCAGACTGTGGCCACCGTGCCGACCCCCAGAATGATTGAACTGCTTGAGCTGATCGAGCTTGCCGATCAAAGCGACGTCGAGCCCCGCTTGACCGATTATCTCTACCACTGCCGTCGCACGGGCTACGAACCGCCCACGGAATTGCTGAATATGGCGCGCGATGTCATCCAGCGCAAACGAGTTTGCTGATGGCGCGATCAGGTAACGGCCGCAGCCGCGCAACTTTTTCCAGTCATTCTGGCGGCTTGTTGGGTTCCATGACCGACGGTAATGGCTTTAGACCAAGCCCGTCGGCTCAAAATAGTTAACAGATATGTGACTTAAGTCAAAAATAAGACGAAATTACGGCATTAGCGTCAATTTTTTGTATCCTTAAATCAGCTTTTCTCAAAAATCTCTGGGATCGCTTTCCGAAAATACGGATTGACTGAGGACGACCGGTCTCCTTTGTCGGAATCTCAGTTTAAGGGCCTGTCGCCGGGCGTGGGGCGGGGGTACCGGCCGTTCGCTGCCGACGGTTTTTCAGCCTTCGGTTTCTAGCCCTTCTCTTGGTTGATCGGCTGTGGACTCTACCCCAGCACCGCTTCCAGCCACGCCGCCACCCGCCATCGGCGGCACCCCACCGAAGCCGAAAACGGCGGGCGCGACCAGCTAGCACAAATCCGACCCCTTGGCAGGAATTCGGCGAGGATCGCCTGGTAGGGCAGCTCATACCCTCGCGCGGCACTTGAGCATTTCGCGGCTCGGGTTCCAGAGGATGGTAAACTCTAAAGCCAGCGAACGTCTCGCCTGGCGTGTTGGTCCTCAAGCCGATCCGAAACTCAAATTATTTTGTAAAGGGTTTGAAGCGATGCTTCCCAACTTACAACAACTATTTGGGTCAGATGGCAGAAGCCCAGTATTTAAAATGACCCCATCCAGTTCCCTCAGTTAACTCATGTCCGAACCCTATTCCCGCCGGCTTCGCCCGATCGCTCTGACCGCGCTCCTAGGTTTAGCAATTGCAGTCGCTGTCTGGTTTTTTAAAGAGCCATCCGCTCCGACCGTCAGCCTGTCGCAAGCCGCCGAAAACCCGAAAGGCGTTGCCAACGCTCCACGCCCCGCCCTCTCCATTACCGCCGAAATGCCGCAACGCCGTTCGTTGGCCGAGCAGCTTACGGCCAACGGCAACATCGCCGCTTGGCAAGAGGCGAGCGTAGGCGCGGACGCAACGGGTTTGCGGTTGGCCGAGGTGCGCGTGGAGGTAGGTGATCGCGTCCAAAAGGGCCAAGTGCTAGCGACATTCGACACTGAATTGGTGCAAGCCGATCAGGCTCAAGCGCGCGCCAGCCTCGCTGAAGCGGAAGCCGCGCTGACCGAAGCCGCCGGTAACGCTGATCGCGCCCGGACCGTGGCCTCCAGCGGTGCTTTGACCCAGCAGCAAATCAATCAGTATCTGACCGCTGAAAAGACCGCGCGAGCCCGCGTCGCCGCCGCCCGCGCGCTGTTGGACACTCAAGATCTTCGGCTCAAACACACGCGAGTGCTAGCGCCGGATGCAGGCGTGATCTCGGCGCGCGAGGCCACGGTAGGCGCGGTGGTCGGTGCCGGCATGGAGCTTTTTCGATTGGTGCGACGCGGGCGCTTGGAGTGGCGCGCCGAGGTGACAGCCGAAGATTTGGGGCGCTTGAAAAGCGGTTTGCGCGCCCGCGTCACTCTGCCCGATGGCAGTGAGGCGCAAGGGACGTTGCGCCAGCTGGCGCCCACGCTAGATCCCAAGACGCGCTATGCCATCGCTTATGTCGATCTGTCGGAAGGTTCGTCCGCGCGGTCTGGCATGTTCGCGCGCGGTAGCTTCGATTTAGGTCGAAACGAGGCGTTGACCGTACCGCAAGAGGCCATCGTCATGCGGGATGGATTTGCCTATGTTTTGATCGTCGGCCCGGATCGGCGGGTCAGCCTCAAGCGCGTCCAGACCGGGCGGGTGGTGGACAATCATATCGAGATCAAGGAGGGTCTGCTGCCGGATCAAACCGTGGCAGTGCGGGGCGCGGCGTTTCTCAACGACGGGGATTTGGTGCGGATTAGCGCGGAAAATTCTACAACGAAATCTACTGGCGCTCCTTCGATTGCGCAGTAGCGACAGGAATGGCTGGCAGCAGAGAAATTTTGGTGGCTTTTACGAGGGCAGAGCAGCGTCTGTCAAATAACTCCTAAAAGTTATATTTTTCAGGGGTCTTTTACATATGGAGCGAAATCGTGCAAAGACGACTGACCGCAATTATTGAACGAGAAAGCGACGGTTATGTTTCGCTTTGCCCTGAATTCGATATCGCCAGTCAAGGCAATACGGTTCAAGAAGCGCGAGAGAATCTTCAAGAAGCGCTGGAATTATTCTTTGAAACCGCTTCACCTGGAGAAATCCAGCAGCGTTTTCGCAAAGAGGTCTACATCACCCAGCTAGAGATCGCGATTGGGTAAGTTGCGCATTTTATCCGGCCAAGAAGTTTGCGCTATCTTGGCTCAGCACGGTTTTGTTGGAGCGCGTCAACGCGGCAGTCACATCGCCATGCAAAAACGGCTCGCGGATTCAACAATTACCGTACCTGTACCCAATCATTCGGAAATCCGCATCGGTACGCTTCAATCCATTATCCGTCAGTCTGGCATTCCCAGGAGCGAATTCGAAGCATGAATGTCTCCGCCTGGTCCATCCGTAATCCGGTTGCCGCTGCCATGCTATTCGTGCTGCTGTCGCTGGCCGGTCTGGCCGCGTTTCAGGCCATGAAGGTGCAAAACCTGCCGGATATGGATCTGCCGACGATCAACGTCACCGCCGTTCTGCCCGGCGCAACACCCGGCCAGTTGGAAAACGAAGTGGCCCGCAAGCTGGAAAACAGCGTCGCCACGGTACAGGGTCTGAAACACATCTACACCACCATCGGCGATGGCTCCGTGTTGATGATGGTCGAATTCCGCTTGGAAAAGCCGCCGCAGGAGGCGCTGGATGATGTGCGCTCGGCGGTGGCGCGGGTGCGCGGCGATCTGCCGGGCGATCTGCGCGATCCCATCATCAACAAGCTCGATTTCGCCAGCCAGCCGGTGCTGGCGTTTACTATCGCCTCGCCCCGGCTGAACGACGAGGCCCTGTCCTGGTTCGTCGATAACGACATCACCAAAAAGCTGCTGGCGGTGCGTGGCGTCGGCGCAGTGGCGCGAGTCGGCGGCGTCAACCGTGAGGTTCGGGTGGCTCTGGATCCGGCGCGAATGCAGGCGCTGGACATCACCGCCGCCGAGGTGTCGCGTCAGTTACGCCAAGTGCAGACCGAAAGCGCCGGAGGCCGGATGAATCTGGGCGCGGGCGAGCAACCCGTTCGCACCCTGGCGACCGTCAGTTCCGCCGACGAACTGCGCACGCTACGGCTGGCCCTAACCGACGGACGCAGCATCCAACTGGATCAAATCGCCACCATCGAAGACACCACGGCTGAACCGCGCTCGGCGGCATTTTTGAACGGTAAGCCGGTGGTCGGCTTTGAAGTCACCCGCAGCCGGGGCGCGAGCGAAATCGAGGTCGGTGCAGGCGTGCGCCAGGCGCTTCAGACGATGCGCGAGGCGCGGCCCGATCTGGCGATCACCGAAGCCTTCGATTTCGTGACGCCGGTGCAGGATGAATACGAAAATTCGCTGCGCATGTTGCTGGAAGGCGCATTGCTGGCGGTGCTGGTGGTGTGGCTGTTTTTGCGCGACATCCGCGCCACGCTGGTCTCCGCCGTGGCCTTGCCGACCTCGATGCTGCCCGCGCTGATTGGAATGCACTGGATTTTTGGCTTTTCGATCAACGGCGTCACCCTGCTGGCGATGTCGCTGGTGATCGGCATTCTGGTCGATGATGCGATTGTGGAGGTGGAAAACATCGTCC
>ERZ761592.376-NODE-376-length-15163-cov-7.201946_pt1 | contig 15163 bp, 18 predicted proteins | sample MGYA00433095_ERZ761592 | MGnify/ENA primary metagenome ERZ761592 (study PRJEB28899, sample SAMN03785554) | bioreactor sludge metagenome | biome: EBPR Sludge; feature: EBPR Bioreactor; material: 0.22µm filtered reactor supernatant | place: Saint Lucia: Queensland... | reverse complement strand
GTAAACGATTATTTTTGAGGGTCTACGACGATGGCATTCATGCGATTGCCCTGCCGCTCGAGCATCGACCAATACTCCGGCCACGCATCATGTTATCCTTCGCCGTCAGCTTCCGGCCACCCACTCACAAGCGCGTACACTCGGGAGGGAAACGCGGTGTTAAGCAACCCTGCTTGGCGTTGGAAAGGCGGTCGAATCGTGCCAGCGATCGCCGATCGATTGAATGGCAAGCACACGATCACAGCCTTCGATCCCGATCGTGCGCGAACACGATGCCTGCGGGTGGTGCCGCTCGTGCCGCTCCTGACGCTGCTCCTCGCTGGCTTGGCGGCGACCCCGGCGCGATCGGCGACGGTCGGCGACGTCTTCGTCTCGTACTCCGCCGACGGCGTTCCGAGCTATGCCAGCCACCGCCGGGATGCTAGCTATCGGCTGTTCATCCGTGGCGAGAAGGTTCCCGAGGTCCGCAGCCGTGTCGTGCCGCGAGCGAACAGCGACGACCACCAACAGGGCAAGAGGCAACTGGCGCCGTTGATCGACCATTACGCACGCCTCCACGACGTCCAGCCAGCACTCGTCGCGGCGGTGGTGAAGATCGAATCAGGGTTCAACATGCGGGCCGTTTCACCCAAGGGAGCAGCCGGCGCCATGCAGTTGATGCCGGCAACCGCCGCACGTTACGGCGTCACCGATCCCGTCGACGCGGCACAGAACATCGATGCCGGCGTGCGCCACCTCAAGGAGCTGCTCGTCCAGCATCAGGGCAATATCGCGTTGGCGCTGGCCGCCTACAACGCCGGCGAGGGCGCGGTGGCCAGGCATGGCGGGCGAATTCCGCCCTATCGGGAAACGATGCTCTATGTGCCGGCGGTGCTTGCCGCGGCGGCACGGGGGACGCGGCAATGATCCGAGGTACAGCGATCGTTGGGCACAAACGGCCCGAACACCGGCAATCCGTGACAGCAGAGCAGCGCAAGCAGGCACGCCAGGGCGGCGCCAGCGGTGGTTTCACCCTGCTCGAACTGCTGGTGGTGGTGACGATCATCGGTCTGCTGGCGGCCTACGTCGGCCCGAAGTACTTCTCACAGTTGGGCAAGTCCGAACAGGGCGTCGCCAAGGCGCAGGTCGAAGCCTTCGTGCGTGCCCTCGACACCTATCGGCTCGACGTCGGCCAGTATCCGACGACCGAAGAAGGACTGAACGCGCTGCTGACCAGGCCAGGTAACGTCGCCAAATGGAACGGACCCTATCTCCAGAAAGCCGTGCCGCCGGATCCCTGGGGGCGCCCCTACCTCTACCGTGCGCCAGGAACCGCCGGTGACTTCGACATCATCTCCTACGGCAAGGATGGCCAGCCGGGGGGAACAGGCGACGCAGCCGACGTCACCAATCAATGAGGATGCCGCGGAGCAAGGATGCGCTTTCAGGTCCGAGCCTTATCTGCCGACAATCTGATCGAGACGCACATCGTTGACGCCGCAGACGCGAGCGAGGCAGGCAGGCTGTTGCTGCAACAGCGCCTGCAACCGCTGTCGATCAAGGCAGCCGGCGGAGTCGCCGCGCGGTCCGGCGGCTTGCCGGGTCGCAGCACCTTCTCTCTGCTGCTGTTCAGCGCCGAACTGCTCGCCCTGCTCGAGGCCGGACTCAGCCTCGTCGAGGCCTTCGAAGCGCTGCTCGAGAAGGAAACTTCGCAGCTTTCGCGCGGCGTGCTCGAACGTCTGACCGCTGACCTGCGCGAGGGGCTGCGCTTTTCCGCCGCGCTGGCCCGTCAGCCCGCCGTGTTTCCTCCCCTTTACATCGGCATCGTCCGTGCCGCCGAAGGAACCAGCGACCTGCCGCGGGCGCTGTCGCGCTACATCGACTACCAGACGCGACTGGACACGGTACGCAACCGGATGCTCAGCGCCGCCATATACCCGGCCATCCTGCTCGTCGTCGGTGGCGGCGTCACCTTCTTCCTGATGGGCTACGTCGTCCCCCGCTTTGCCGGCGTGTATCAGGGAAGCGGCCGCGCCTTGCCATGGCTGTCACAGTTGCTCCTCGACTGGGGACAGTTCGTCGGCCAGCACTCCGGCCCGGTCTTTGGCGGCCTGCTGGTCGTGCTGCTCGCCGCTGGCTACTGGCTGCGCCGTTTTGTCGGCAGCGGTCGCTGGATCGTCTTCCTCACCCGTTTGCCCGGGATCGGCGAGCGCGTCCGCATCATCGAACTGTCCCGCCTCTACCTGACGACCGGCATGCTGCTCGAGGGTGGCATCCCGATCCTCGCGGCGCTCGATATCGTCGGCGATGCCGTCTCGCCGACGACACGCACCGCACTGCTCGGCGCGCGTCGCATCATCTCCGATGGCGGCACCTTGTCGCAGGCCTTCGAGAACAGCCGGCTGGCGACTCCGATCGCCCTGCGCATGCTGCGGGTCGGCGAACGCTCGGGGCAGATGGGTGCCATGCTGACGCGATCGGCGCTGTTCTACGAAGGCGAGAGCGCCCGCTGGATCGAGCGCTTCAGCAAGGTTTTCGAGCCGGTCCTGATGACCGCCATCGGCCTCCTCGTCGGGTTGATCGTCATCCTCCTCTACATGCCCATCTTCGACCTCGCCGGGACGCTGCAGTGAACGCTCCGAACCGCAACCTCGATACCGAACTCGGCGACCAGGTCCTGCAGGAGGCGCGCAGCCGTGCGCGCAGCTCCGGGCAGTCACTGGTGACCGAACTCGAGGCGCTCACCGGAAGTGAAGCGCGGCAACTGGTCGACCAGCTTGCCCGGCGCTTCCACCTGGCGGTGATGGAAACGACCGAGATGTTGGGCTACGCACCCGCCTTCGACATCCTGCCGCTGGCCAAGGCGCAGAAGCGCGGATGCGTCCTGCTGCGACCGCCACAGACGCTCGCCGACGGCCGGCTCATCGGCGTCACGGCAGATCCCTTCGATACCGACTGCATGGTCTGGCTGAGCACCCTGGCCGCTGCGCCGGTTCACTTCTGCCTGGCACTGGCGGCGGACATCCAGGCCTACCTCTCGAAACACGAGGAGTCCGTGCATGCCGTCCATTCGCTGCTCGACGCGGGCGGCGGCACATCAGAGCGTTACCGAACGGCCGAGGTTCTGAGTTTCGCATCGGTCAGCGAAGCTGCCAGCCCGGCCGTCAAGCTCGTCAACTCGACCGTTTACGACGCGGTGAAGGCGGCGGCGAGCGACATCCATCTCGAAAGCACGCCAACCGGCATCACGATCAAGTACCGCATCGACGGCGTCCTCGATACCGTAGCCCAGATCGGCGGCGTGGCGCTGGCCGAGCAGGTGATCTCGCGCCTGAAAGTGCTGGCCGAGCTGGACATTGCCGAGCGGCGGACGCCGCAGGACGGCAGCTTCCGGGTCGAGGTCAGCGGACGGGACATCGACCTGCGCGTCTCGATCATGCCCAGCATTCACGGCGAAGATGCCGTCGTGCGCATCCTTGACAAGCGGGGCGTCATCGAGGCGCATGGTTCGCTGACGCTGGCTTCGCTCGGCTTCGACGAGCACGCGCTGAAAGCCCTGCGGCGCCTCGCCGGGGAGCCCTACGGCATGCTTCTGGTCACCGGGCCGACCGGTTCCGGGAAGACGACCACGCTCTACGGAGCGATTTCCGAGATCAACAACGGTCGCGACAAGATCATCACCATCGAAGACCCGGTCGAATACCAATTGCCCGGCGTCCTACAGATTCCCGTCAACGACCGCAAGGGCCTAACCTTCGCCCGTGGCCTGCGGTCGATCCTGCGGCACGACCCGGACAAGATCATGGTCGGCGAAATCCGTGATCGCGAGACCGCCGAGATAGCCGTCCAGTCGGCGCTCACGGGCCACCTCGTGCTGACCACCGTGCACGCCAACAACGTCTTCGATGTCTTCGGCCGTTTCACCCACATGGGGATCGACCCCTACGCCTTCGCCTCGGCGCTGAACGGCATCTGGGCGCAGCGCCTGCTGCGCGTCAATTGCCCACGCTGCAGCGAGTCGCATGCGCCGAGCGAAGCCGAGCTTGAACGCTTCGTGATCGCCGCCGACGATCTGGCGCACTTCGACTTCCGTCGCGGCAGCGGCTGCGGCGACTGTCGCGGCACCGGCTACCGCGGGCGCAAGGCGGTTGCCGAGATCCTCAACCTGAACGACGAGCTGCGCGAACTGATCATCGAGAAGCGACCGATCCGGCAACTCAAGGAAGCGGCGTTCCGCAGCGGCACCCGCAGCCTGACAGAAGCCGCCCTGCGCCTGGTCGCCAAGGGTGAAACCACGCTCGACGAGCTGCGCCGTGTCACGCTTTCAGGCTGAGCGCCTGCTGCTCGGCTGCACCGCCGAGAGCGCCGTCGTCCTTGCCGGCGACGAAGCGGCAGCCTGCCAGGTGCTGGCGCAGATGAGCTTCGACCCGCAGCCACAAGCAGCGCTGACCACATTGTGCGCCGCCCTGAGCGAGCTGAAGCCGACACCAACCGCCTCCGTCGCCCGGCGCACGGAGCTGCACGTCACCGTCGATGACGGCCTGACGCGCAGCTTCGTCGTCACGCCACCGAGCGGTGCACGCGGTCTGCACGAGCTGCGGGCGGCCGCCGCGGCTCGCTTTGCCATGCTCTACGGCGAGCCAGCCGAGCACTGGCTGCTCGCCGCCGACTGGCAGGCAAGCACGCCATTCATCGCCTGCGCGCTGCCGCAGCAGCTCTGCAAGGAATTCGACCGCCTCGCCCGGACGAATCGCTGGCAACTCGGCTCGGTGTGTCCGGCGTTGGTCCGCAGCTGGAATGAAGACCCGCTCGCGGTCCCCGGCGACGGCTGGCTGATCGTCGGTTTCGGGCTGACGCTGACCCTCGCCCACACCGGCAACGCACAGCCCATCGCCCTGCGCAGCCTCCGCCTGCCGGCTGCCCCGGGACTCGCCGATCTCGCCACACTCCTCGAGCAGGAACGCCTGCGAACACCGTTGCCGGCTGCAGCGCACGGCGGTCAGCGCCTGTTGTGGACCGGCGCAGCCGACTGGTTGCCGGAGACGGCCAGCGTGGCCGGCCTGGCCTCGCGCACGGTCGCCTGCGGCCGCCACGCGAGCCCGTTGCGCAACCTCCCCGAAGCCTGCCGGGTCGCCGCCCAGCTGGCGCTCGCCGGAGCCCGGCAATGAAAGCGCTGCAGATCGATTTCGTCGAACGCCGCTCATGGCGCCTGCCGGCTGCCGGACGCCAGCGCCGCATTCTCGCTGCCGCTGGTGTCGTGACGGTGCTCGTTGCGACCGCCGTCCTCTGGTGGTGGCAGCTGCTCGCGCAGCGGCTCGATGAAACGACGCAGGCGATCGCCCGGGCACGGCGGGAGATCGTCGCCCGCACGCCGCCACCGCCGCCGCCATTGCTGCTCTCCGAGCAACAGGTCGTCGCGGTCAATCGCATCATCGACCAGCTGAATACGCCGTGGCCCGACCTGCTGGACGGCTTCGAACGTGTCGCCAGCAGCAACGTCGCCCTGCTGCAGATCGAACCCGATCATCGTCGGCGCGTCGTCAAGGGAGTCGCCGAAGCCAGGGACCATCAGTGGATGCTCGACTACCTCGAGCAGCTCGGCTCGGTCGCTCCGTTCGCTGGCGCCATGGTCACCCGACACGAACTCAACGAGCGTGATCCCAACCGACCGCTGCGCTTCATGTTCGAAGCGCTGCTCGCCGAAGCGGCAGCCAGCGCTGCCGCCGCCAGCGAGGAAGGAGGGAACGGCGAGTGAACGAGCTGCAGCGGATTGCCGATCGCCTGCGCCTGTTCGCCGATCTCTGGCTTCATCGACACGGGCCGTGGTGGCTGCTGCTCGCTGGCGCCCTGGCCGCGTTGCTGGCCGTCAGCGTGATCGTCCTGCCGCGGCTGAGTGCCGAACTGGCAACGCAACTCGTGGCGCTCGCCGAACTGCAGGAACGACTGGCAAGCCATCAGGCACCCGCCACCGCAACCACGACCGGCGCAACTGCTTCGGCAGCGAACTACCGCGCCTTCAGGGAAGCGTTGGCCGATGATGATCAGGTCCTGCCGACCGTCAGGAAGATTCTCGACGCGGCGACCAGACATCGGCTGCGCGCGACTCGTGCCGAGTACCTGCGGGCTGCCGATCCGCAAGCGCAGGTAGAAAGGCTGCAGATGACGGTGCCGGTCAAGGGTCGTTACGCCGACATCAGGAGCTGGGTTGAGGAGGTCTTGCGCACGCTGGCGCCGGTGGCGCTCAACGAACTCGCCTTCAAACGCGAGGACGTCGGTCTCGACCAGGTCGAGGCCAAGGTTCGGCTGACCATCTGGCACCTGCCGCCGGCCGCTGGCGAACACCGTCCCCGACCCGACATGGACGTAGACCCATGACCCGCCGGCAATTGCTCTTGTCGTCGCTGCTGCTGCTCGCCGCCTACCTGGCGTTGTTCGGCGACAAGACGCCGCAGGGGGAATCTGCCGGCGGGATCGTCCAGCCGATGCCGGCAAGAGACCGCAGCCATTCCGGCACGCGGGCCACGGCGCCGAAGGAGAACCGTCGATTGGCTTCGCGATCCGGCTCCGGCACCGCCCCCGCGACGGTCGAGGTCGCGGCATTGATTCCGCGCCAGCAGCTGATTCCGGCGGCCAGCGATGAGCAGACCAGCCGCGATCTCTTCGCCGCGCTGAGCTGGACGCCGCCCCCGCCACCGGAAGTGCCACCACCGAAACTGAAACCGGTGGCGCCGCCGCTTCCCTTCGCCTACCTGGGCAAGAAACTGGAAGGCGAACAATGGGAGGTGTATCTCGCGCGCGGCGACGAAGTCCTGATCGTTCGCGAGGGCATGGATCTGGCCGGCGTCTATCGCGTCAAGAGCATCCAGCCGCCGACTCTGACGCTGCTCTACCTGCCCCTGAAGCAAGCGCAGACCATCACCATTGGAGGATCGCAACAGTGAGCCAGGGCAATTCGCGTCAATCCGGGGCCGCAGTCTGGCGCCGCCGCTGCCTCAGCGCCGCAGCAGCCCTGTTGCTCGCCGGATGCGCGGCGCAAGAGGCCTACCGCGAAGCTCAGGCGCTGGTTGCCGAAGACAAGGTCGACGCCGGCCTGGCGAAGATGCAGGAAGCAATGCTCCTCGACCCCGGCGCCGTCGAGTATCGCATGGGCTATCTGCGCACCCAGGAGCGTTATCTCAACGCCAGCCTCGCGCGCGCGGAACGGGCTTTCACCGAGGGCCGTTACGAGGAGGCGGAGGCGGCCTATCGCCGCGCCCTGGTGCTGCAGCCGGGCAATGAGCGCGCGAGCGCCGGGCTGCGTCAGATCGACAGCGCCCGCCGGCACGAACTCCTGTTCCAGGAGGCCGAAGCGGCTTGGGCGAAGAAGGATGCCGAGTTGGCGCTGGCTCGCCTGCGGGCGGTCCTCACCGCCTACCCGAAGCACGAACGCGCGCTCGCCCTGCAACGCCTGATCGAGGACAAGGCCGCCAAGGGCGCCAGGGAGTCCGCGTTGGCGGCCGCGTTCCGGAAGCCGATCACCATCGAGTTCAGGGACACGCCACTGAAGACGGTCTTCGAAGTCATCTCGCGGACCTCGGGGCTCAACTTCGTCTTCGACAAGGATCTGCGCGCCGATCAGAAGACGACCATCTTCCTGCGCAACAGCACGATCGAAGCCGCGATCAACGTCATCCTGCTCACCAACCAGCTCGAGCAGCGCGTCCTCGACGGCAGCTCGATCCTCATCTACCCCGGCACACCGGCGAAACAGAAGGACTACCAGGCTCTGGTCGTCAAAACCTACTACCTGGCGAACTCCGACGCCAAGACCGTCGGCACGACGCTGAAGACGATGCTCAAGACGAAGGACATCGTCGTCGACGAAAAGCTGAACATGGTGATGATCCGCGACAGTGCCGAAGCGATCCGGGTCGCCGACAAGCTGGTCGCCGTGCAGGACGTTCCCGAGCCCGAGGTCATGCTGGAAGTCGAGATCCTCGAGGTGAGCCGCAATCGCCTGCAGAATCTCGGAGTGAACTGGCCCGACAGCATGTTCCTGCGCGCACTGCCCGTCGACGGACTGACCCTGCGGCAGCTCGGCAACATCAACTCATCGACCACCGGTGTCACCCTCGGACCGATGGTGATCCGGGCGAACCAGCTCGACGCGGACGTGAACCTGCTGGCCAACCCACGAATCCGGGCGCGCAACCGGGAGAAGGCGAAGATCCTGATCGGCGAGCGCGTGCCGAACATCACCTCGACGATCACCGCGACCGGCTTCTCTTCCGAGTCGGTGACGTACATCGACGTCGGTCTCAAGCTCGACATCGAGCCGACGATCTATCTCGACAACGAGGTGGCCCTCAAGGTCACCCTCGAGGTCAGCAACATCCTCGACAAGGAAAGCACCAAGACCGGCACGGTGGCGTACCGCATCGGCACGCGTACGGCAACCAGCGTGCTGCGCCTGAAGGACGGCGAGAACCAGTTGATGGCCGGACTGATCAGCGACGAGGACCGGCGGACCGCCAGCAAGCTGCCGTTCCTCGGCGACATTCCCGTCCTCGGCCGGCTCTTCGGCAGCCACGCCGACGAAGGAAAGAAGACCGAGATCGTGCTGTCGATCACGCCGCGAATCCTGCGCAACATCCAGCGGGTCGATGCCTACCTGGCCGAGTTCGACGGCGGTACCGAGACCAGCTTCCGCGCACGGCTGGACAACGCGGGCGGCGCTGCCCAGGCGCCCGTTCCAGGCATCCCGGGAACGCGCCCGAGCAGCCCGCCGTCGCCCTCGCCCGCTTCAGGAAGCGGTCAGCAAACCAGCCCTGGATCGTCACCCGCGGCTGGCCCGCTGCCGCCGGGAAGCACGGCGACGCCGCAGGGAAGCCCGCTGACGCAATCGGGCGAGGGCTACGTCGCGCAGCCGGCAACGCTGGCTGCCGGCGGCGGCTTGGCGAATGCGGTCTCCGGCGGCACCGCGCAGTTGCTCTGGCAGGGTCCGACCGCACTGCGCGCCGGCGACACGGCCACCGTGCAGCTGGTGATGCAGGCCGATCAACCGGTGGTCAGCGTGCCCATGGCGGTCGCCTTCGATCCGCGGCTGCTGCAGGTCGCCAGCGTCAGCGAAGGAGGCTTCCTGCGCCAGGGTGGCGCCGCGACGACCTTCAACTATCGCGTCGATCCCGGCGGCCAGGTGTTGCTGACGGCCACGCGATCCGGAGCCGGCGGCGCCAGCTCCCCCGACATCCTCGCCACCTTGAGCTTCCGCGCCCTGGCGGCCGGCAGCTCGCGCATCGAACTGATCACGATCGCGCCGATCGGCGCCGGCGGTGCGTCGATCAATGCCACCCCGCCGGCGCCGCACACGCTGACGATCAGCCCCTGAGTCATGCGAGCGCCCCCCATGTCCCGGCCGGATACCCCGACGGCGCAGCCGACCCAGCCGCGGGAACGCCGGCAGCGCGGCTTCTCGCTGATCGAGCTGATGATCACGCTCGCCGTCGTCGCCGTTCTCGCCACGGTCGTCATCCCGGTTGCACAGACGTCGATCCAGCGCAGCAAGGAGCAGGACCTCCGGCTCGCGTTGCGCGAGCTGCGGCACGCGATCGACCTGTACAAGAAGGCCCACGACGAAGGGCGAATCCGGCGAGTCGCGGGCGAGACCGGCTACCCGAAGACCCTCGCCATCCTCGTCGAGGGAGAGGAGGACGTGCGCGATCCCAAACACCGCAAAATCCACTTCCTGCGCCGCATCCCGCGCGACCCGATGCATCCGGAGGCCAGTGTCCCGGCGGCCGACACCTGGGGCAAACGGGCCTACGCCAGCGAAGCGGCCAATCCCCAGGAAGGCGACGACGTCTACGACGTCCATTCGAGATCCGCCGCCACTGGGCTCAACGGCGTTCCCTATCGCGAATGGTGAAGCCCGGAGCAATGCGGCGCCCCCGTCATCCGGGCGGGCGGCCCGGCAACGGTGGCGCGGCGATCGGCAAGGGATTCACCCTGATCGAGCTGCTCGTCGTGCTGTCGATCATCGCCCTGCTGCTGACGATTGCCGTTCCGCGCTACTTCCACAGCATCGACAGCTCGAAGGAAGCGGTTCTCAACGAGAATCTGCGCATCGTTCGCGAAACCATCGACAAGTTCTACGGCGACAAGGGCCGTTACCCGGAGAGCCTCGAAGAATTGGTCAGCGAACGCTACCTGCGGGCATTGCCGCATGACCCGGTGACCGGCAGCACGGGCACCTGGACGATCATTCCGCCGGACGCGCCGGACGCCAAAGGAAATGTTTACGACATCCGCAGCGGCGCTCCCGGAACGACCAGGGACGGCAAGCCCTTCGCCGACCTCTGACGATGCCGCGCGATCAGGTCTGCCGACGACATCATCCTTGCCGCCAGGGTGGCTTCACCTACCTGGCACTGCTGATCCTCGTCGCCACCCTTGCCCTGGCGACGAGCGCGACGTTGACGCTGGGCAGCATCGCCCAGCGTCGTGAGGCCGAGCAGCAACTGCTCGAGGTGGGCGCCGCCTATCGCCAAGCGATCGCCAGCTACCTGAACAGCAGCCCGAGCGGCCGGCGCAGCTATCCCCCTGCCCTCACCGATCTGCTCAAGGACCCGCGCTACCCGGGCATCCGTCGCCACCTGCGGCAGCTCTATCCCGACCCGATCACCGGCAAGCCCGAGTGGGGCCTGGTTGCCGCGCCGGGTGGCGGCATCATGGGCGTGCACAGCCTCTCCAACGCGCGCGCCATCAAGATCGCCGGATTCGATCCCGATAACCAGTTGTTCGAAGGCAAGGAGCGGTACACCGAGTGGGTCTTCGCCGTCCTGCCTGCTGCGCCGACGCGAAGCGCCGGAGCAGCAGGCATGCTGCAGAGCGCCAACACCTTGCCGACACCTCCCGGACTGGCGACACCACCGGGACCGGCAACGCCGTTTCCCCCACAGACGCCAGAGCCAGCTGCCGCCCAGGGCCCGGCGCAGCAGTCCTTGCCAATCGTCCCGCGCTAGCACCGGCGGGCGACAGGATGCAGCCTGCCGGCAAGCGAAGCGGAATCCGACACCGATCGCGCCGCGCCCGCTCGACACGGCGAGCCCAGGCCGAAAAGCTGTGCTATCTTCCGTCACGGCACGTTCGATCGCGTTTTCGACCTGCCGGTCGGGCGGCTGGCAGTCCGCTCCCAACATCACCGCGCTTGGCCCGTGATCCCCCATCCCCGATCCACCGCGATCTGCTGTCTGGCCGGCATCGGCCTGGCGCTGCCCGCGCTTGCCGGACCAACCTGCGCCGACCCGGCGATCATCGCGCCGGCCGCGCGATCGACGCAGTCTTCGCTGCGGCCGACGATTGTCTGGCAAGCGGTCGCCGGGGTGTCGAGCTATCGCCTCAAGCTCGTCAGTCGAGAACCGGAAGGCCAGACCTTCCTCACCATCGACACCCTCGTCAGCGACACCCGCTTCACGCCGCCACAGGCGCTCGGCAACGGTTACTCGCTGGTCACGCTGCGGGTAGCGAGCGAGTGCCCCGAGCGCGCCGCGGCGGTACCGGCGTCGAGCCGCGAACATCGCTTTCTGATCGATGCCAGCTCGGCCTGTGCGGTGACTGGACTGGTCCTTGAACCGGACGGGCGGCGCATCCGCCGGGCAGCGACGGGCACCGCCGAGCGCTACGAGGTCTTTGCCTACGATCCGACCGACGGCAGGCTGCTGCTCAGGCAGGAGACCAGCGCGCCGACCCTCCTCACGCCCATGGCTGGCGCAAGCCCGGTGATCGCCGCCGTTCGCGCCCATTGCGGCGATGTCGTCGGCCGCCCGGCGTACCTGGCCTATTGAGCGGCGTCCTGGGCGGCTGGCCGCAACCGCCCGCCGCCTGAGTCAGCGCCCGCACCGCCGAGGCTGCGCTCGACCACCCGCCGTCCGACTGCTCGCCCCAGTCGCAGCCCCTCGCTGTTGTCGCTGCGAAAGTGAATCCCGCCGTAGAGACGTGACATCGCCGCCTCCGCCGCCCACTCCTGCAATTCGCCGGCGCGCTCCGGAAAGAAGGCCGCCAGCACTTCACGGGAATCGGGATCTGTCATGGCAGGCGATCAGTCAATGGCCCCGCCTGACCGGCCCTCCGTGTCGAGCGCAGATTCTTCGAAGGCTTCCAACCCTGCCGCCACTGGGTCGGTGCCTGCGGCGAGTCGCTCGCGGTCGTCCCGTGCCGCCCGATCGAGAAGAGAAGAGAAGAGAGGAAAGGCAAAACGCGAAGATCCGCGCTCGCGAGCCGAAGATCTGGCCGCGGTCTGACGACCCCGGAACTACACCAGCGGATCGATGGCCCGCAAGAAGTCGAACTTCCGGAAGTCGCGGTCGTGCGTGTAAAGCGTGACCACGCCGTGTTGACGCAGGACAGCGGCCAGGTGTGCGTCCGGGACGAGATTGCCACGGACGGGAAAGGCGCGCGTCACCTAACGATAGACCTCCCAAAACCCCTCGTCCTCCCACAGCGCGCGACAGTGTGGAAGCGCCAACAGAGCTTCCACATTGCCGGCGGCTTCATCGGCTGACAAGGGCTGGGCGAAGATCGATCCGTGCGTGGCCATGCGCAGATAGCTCTGGGCGGTCACCCAGGCGATGCAGAACACCTCGCTTCCCGCCGCGCACCGTTGCAGGAAGGCCGACGCCTTCTCGTGCCACGGACTGCTTCGGTCGGACGCGTAGAGCAGGATGTTGACGTCGATTCCGAAGCTCACGGCCGCCGCTCATCCATGGCGTCGAGCAGGGCGTTCTTGTCGGACAACTCGACCTTCGCCTGCATGTCCCTGCTGCACCAGGCGAAGACCGGTGCCGTCGCGTCACGCTTCGAGGCGGCAGTCGCCAGCGACTGCGCCAGCAGGTCCGACACCAAGCGCCCGAGCGACTTGCCCTCGCGCTGCTGCAGGCGCTTCAGGTCCTTGAGTACCGGGTCGTCGATGTCGATCGTGGTGCGCATGATGCGCGATGCTATTCATTGTCGCATCAGACGTCAACGCCCCGGATCATGGCAACCAAAGTGGCAGCATCGAGGCGATCTGGGGCAAGAGGCAAGACTTGCCCCCGTCACTCACTCCTCTTGTGAGGCAAGAGTCGAGACCCCGCCGCCTTGTGACCCCACCGCCTTGACCCCGCCGCCTTTCTGGCCGGCATCGGCCTGGTCCTGCGCGCGCTCGCCGGAGCAACCTGCGCCGACCCGGGATTCGCCCCCCCACTGGACAAGCGCCGCCGTAGCACGGCGCACGCCGGACTCGGGTTAAGACAGCCGTAAGCTTTGACCATGATACTGCCGCGGGCGGTTTGGGATGTCCAGGACCACTGGTCCAAGCGACCTGTTTGATGTTCGAACTTGCTCGCCATGCTCGATCGAACCAGCGAGGTACGCGCTTTTTCTTCTGGGAGGAGTACACCATGTCATCGAAGACGATTTCACCACGATTTCTGATACCTGTCGGTCTGGCGCTGGCGGTTTCGCAAGGCGCGCAAGCAGCGCCACCCGCCGGTCAGGTTCTGGCTTCCCAATGCGCTCAATGTCACGGCACCAACGGGAACGGCCCTGGTTTTGACGAAGTTGCGGGGAAAAGCGCCAGCGAACTGCAAAAAGACCTCCTGGAAATGAAGCGCCGACCAGTCGAGGGCATCATGGACCGCCAGGCCCGTGGCTACACCGATGCGCAGATCAAACTCATCGCCGACTACCTCGCTGCACACAGCGGTAGCAACCTCGACAAGTAATCAACGGGAGACGCCCACATGATGCACACCTTCAGTAGAAGACGATTCCTGCAGCTGGCCGGCATGGCTTCAGCGGCTTCCGTTTTGCCGCAAGCATTTGGCGCTGCACCGGCTGCGCGGGTGGTCGTCGTTGGCGGTGGCTTCGGTGGCGCCACGGTCGCCAAGTACCTTCGCATGTGGGGTAGCGGCAAGGTCGCGGTCACCCTGGTGGACCCGAATCCCAGCCACATCGCCTGCATTCTTTCCAACCTCGTGGTCACTGGTGGCCTGACCATGAGCCGTATCACGCTGGGTTACGATGCCCTGAAGCAAAAGCGTGGTGTTGAGGTGCGGCAGGGGCGCGTCACAGCGATCAACTATGCCAACCGTACCGTCAGCCTTAGTGACGGAACGGCTTTGGCATATGACCATCTGGTCCTGTCTCCCGGCATTGACTTCGTTCCTCCACCGGAGGGCCATTGGGATCCGAACGTCACCCCGCATGCGTGGCAGGCCGGCCCACAGACCCTCTTGCTGAAGCAGCAGCTGGCCAGCATGCGAGATCGCGACACCTTTGTCATGACCGTACCCAAGTCGCCGTACCGCTGCCCACCTGGCCCCTATGAGCGCGCCTGCGTGGTCGCGGATTATCTGAAAAGGAAGCGACTCATTTTCGCCAAGGTCGTCGTTCTTGACGCAAACCCCAGCATTCAGGCGGAGCCTCTGGCCTTTACCGAAGCCTTCAACTTCATTTACAAGGGGATGATCGAGTACGTTCCCAATGCCACGGTGTCAGCGGTCGATTCGCAAGCGCGCAGCATTCACACCAGCGCCGGCGACTGGTCCAACGTCCGAGTCCTGAACTATATCCCCAACCAGAGGGCTGCCGCCATTGACCCGGCCAGCGGCCTCAATGGCGGATGGCCGGTCTTGAACGCGCAGGGCTTCGTGCCGGTCGACCCCCTGACCTATGGTATCAGCGGCTACCCGAATGTCCACGTGATCGGCGATGCTTGCGCGGTACCCGCCAGCGAGGGAAAGGCAGTACCCAAGTCCGGCCACATGGCCAACGCGGAGGCCAAGATCTGCGCCGACGCCATCCTGCGTTCCTTGAACGGGGAGGCGCCCGATAAGAACATCACCACCAACTCCGCCTGCTTCAGCCCGATTACCGCCACAACCGCCTCTTGGCTGTCGGCCAACTTCAACTACGGCGACATTTACGATGCAGCTGGCAAGGTCAAGGGCAAGGGGATGCACCGGGTCGATCTCGGTGAAGCGTCCAGGACCAACGGCGACAACTATCAGGACATGTTTACCTGGGCAGAAGGGCTTTTCGCGGATAGCTTCGCCTGAGCAAGCGGGCCAGACAGAGGTGGCGCCGGAAATTCGGACAGCAGGATAAGTGGTGGCCTTGCCCCATTGAACGGCTGCGGAAGCAGCCCCAACAGGAGCGAGAGCATGAC
>ERZ761592.370-NODE-370-length-15480-cov-18.841426_pt1 | contig 15480 bp, 37 predicted proteins | sample MGYA00433095_ERZ761592 | MGnify/ENA primary metagenome ERZ761592 (study PRJEB28899, sample SAMN03785554) | bioreactor sludge metagenome | biome: EBPR Sludge; feature: EBPR Bioreactor; material: 0.22µm filtered reactor supernatant | place: Saint Lucia: Queensland... | reverse complement strand
ACTAGCATCAAACTCATCCAATATCCAACCGATCGGCAGATCGAAACCAACCAGCTGCGCATAGGTTTTGCCGCGCCCGAACACCTCAACACTCCACGGCCCGACCGGGAACCGAACCACCCGCTCCTGGCAGCGGTCACGCCACCATGCCCACCGCGACCCATGCTCAGGCTGGTAGTCACGCACCCACACATGCCACTGCAAGATCGGGATGGAGAACGACTTGAACATGTACGACCTCAAACGTTCACCGTGACCGCGGCGGTCGAACCTTCCAACTCCGTGAGCAACGCGACCACGGCCGCCTTCTCGGAGTCAGTCAGATCGATGTCGTGGGTCGACCAGTCGATCGGCAGCGCGGCGAGCCCTTCGGCGAGTTCACGCACCGCCCCCGGCAGGCGCAAGTAACGACCCGACGGAACGTGAACTACGACCGTGCGGCCAGTGAACGCGGGAGAGGGGTCTCCGTCGATGGTTCCGATTTCGGGGACGATCGCGAGGTGTTCGCCGAACATGTCGCCGACAACTTCTACGAACCCGTGGTCAGCTGTTGCGACTGCAACGGTTTTGAGTGGCATCGTGTCTCCGATCCAGAGAAGACGGTGGGTGAGAAGGAAACACGATCTACATTACATTGTAGACATACATTACACAAGGATCAGATGTCGAGGAAGGTGACGTTGTTCTCCAGGTCGCCACCGTCACCGTCCAGGATGTTCACGACCGTCTCGAAACCGTCACCATGCAACACATCCGTGAGACGGCAGTGATAGTGACCCGCGAACAGGTACATCGGTTTCACCCCGTCCACAATCTGTCGCAGCAACCGGCGATGCTGGTCCGCTTCCGCTAGCACGTCAGCGGGGAACCCGAACGGGTTGCCTTCAATACAGGGGATGCGGACACCGTCGGGGACGTCGTGGCAGATCATCACCCCGACGGGGCCTTCGTCGATAGCCTGACGAGCTTCATCCTGGTCGATCGTTTCCCGTGGCCACCACTCGCGACCGGGTTGCCGCCACTTCTTGTCCACTGATACCGCGCCACCCATCGCCAGGAACGGGACACTGTTCCATTCCCACCGGTAGTTGCGGGGCAGGTAGAAAATGTTCGGGCGTAGCGGTATCGCTGTCGCGCCGTACTCGGCTTGTTTGCAGTCGAGGTAGGTGTAGTCGTCGTGGTTCCCTGGGACAAAACCGAGGGTTAGCCCAGTGTCTTCGAGTGTGCGTTGCACGTGCGCCATGAACTTCGGGGCGAACCGATACGCGAAGTCGCCGACGTGAAGGATGACGTCGGCGTGGTGTTCTTTCGCGTAACGGATCGCGCGGGCAGCGAAGAACTGGTTGCCATGCCAATCGCCACAGATCGCTGCCCGCATCACCGCGCCAGGTTCGACGAGGTTATCCCAGGAGGTCACTCGTAGCTCTGTTCGTCGTCCCCACCGCGGAGCAGGTTGATGATCCTGGCGACATCCTCGGGTTCCCACACGAGATACCGGGTGTTCGGGTCGTACAAGCCTTCACGTTGAGGATAGAGCCCGACTGGATATGCGGTACCGTTGTCGGCCATGTCGCTCTCGCGGTCCATCATCTCGTATGAATCGTCCGCTTCGGGACTGGAGATGAGGGTGAAGAAGAAGTCGGTGGGTTCTTTGCCTGGTTCAGGCGTTGAGACAGAATCGAATACCGCTTCAGGGCCAGCGGGCCAAGGCACTCTGGGGTTGTTATGGTAGTCGGCGAACAGTGTGCCTTTCGGCATTCGCATCAGTTCGGCTTTGCTGACGATCCTCATTGGCTCTCCAAATGGTCGCGTTCCCATTTACTCATTACTGTTGTCCCATTCGAGTCGCGCGAACCAGTCTTCGAACTCGATCCACGAACTACTCCAGTAAGCGTCGACCTCGCGCACCCCGCCTGCTTCGAACGCCTCGCGCAGAAGTTCTTTCAACTCCGTGAACGAGAACGCCACTGTGTCATCCGGTTGCGGCTCGCTCATTCGGTACTCGACTCGTCCAACAGGCTGCGGTAGTGGTCGCGGTTGTCGTAGTAGGGGCCGAGCGTGTACCAGGCCACCTTGTGGCGGACCGTCGGATAGTCGCCGGTTTGCGCCCATTCCCGCAGGTCTTCGAGCGTGCAACCGAGACGTCGTTCGGCGTTGTGAATAGACCAGGCAATACCGAGGTCAGACACAAAGATCATTTCGCTATCGGTCATGCTGTCACCGTCACGGTCTCGGGCGCGTACCTGCGTGCCATACCCGCGAGCCATTCGCGGCCTACCGGATTCATCGAATGCACCCGCACTTCTTTAGGCCAGACCTCGTTTTCACACATCCACAACATGATCGGGCGCGTTGTGTCGTCACCACCGAGGTCATGGTCTAGCGAGATAGCCTCTATGTGATGCTGCCCCAGGATCAGCATTTCGATGGCGTGCGCGGACGTGTAGGCGTGGTACCAGCCTTCGGGCGCTGGGCGTTCATCGTCGACCCATAGCCTCATTCGAGCACTCCGGTCGGCATACCTGCCCCAATCTGGGCGGCGAGGTTGCGGAAATGCTCAGGCGCCCAAACCGTTTCACACGCAACACACATAGCCGACGACGCGCTCGCTTGCAGCACATACTTGCGGACGAGTTCACCATGCCCGTCATCAACACTGGTCACTGTCTCCCCACACGCTGGGCAGGGGGCGCGGAGTTCCCATTGGTGGCGGGTTTCGTGCGCGAGGAGCCAGTTCCCGCGGGTCACCCACGATTCGATCTGATGGGTACGGCGCCGCAGCAAACCAACCATGTGCGGCTCCCACCGGTGATCAGTGAGCGCATACAAGCGCCGCACTGTAGCAGGCTGGCTTTCGGGTTCGGTGGGTGCGGTGGGCCACCATCGGCGGGTCGTGCGGTCGATCCTGTCGAGCAGCGAGATGATGTCGGTGTTGCCTGGCGCGTTCGACCCATGCACCGACCGGCGAACCGATTCCTGCTCCCGTTTCTCCCCGAACCGGGCTTCGAGGAGTTCACTGTAGATGCTGTCGAGAATGACGGGCTCGGTGTGGTTGTCGCGGATGATGTGGTCGGGTCGGAGCCCGATGAGGGCGTGTACGGCATCGGCGAAGGCCGTGTGTGCGCCGGCGACGAGTTCAGCGGTGTCCTCACTCACGCAGGGTCCTTCACGGGGTCAGGTTTGCGAAATCCTGTATCGGCGCGCTGCCGCAACACCCATGCCTCGATCGCTGCTTTCGCGTCAACTGTCCAGTCGTCGCGCTTCTCCCGCAGGCTGACACCGAATCCATACACTCGGTCGCCTTTCCAACCGCCAGAGTGGTCGACTCGATAAGGGATGCCTTTCGGTGCATCAACGTCCACCACCCACGACTCGGTCCGCTTCTTGACCTTCGGGCGCCCGAACTTCTGCCGCTGCAAGGTCGCCTTGACTGGGTAGATGCCTTCGGGCATGGCGACTGCGATCAATGCTGTCGATTCGTCCTCATACCAGTAGCGGCGGCGGCCCAGGACACGGTCGAGCGGGTTGATATCGGTGTGGGAGTCCCGCCACTTCGCGAACTCTCCGCTTTCCCAGTGGTTGTTGTGCGTCCAGACTTTCCACCACAGCGAGCCATCGTGGATGGCGATACTGATGTCGCGACCCTCGTACTTATGCCTGGTCTCACGACTGAGCTTTTCGGCGAGTTTCGAACCAGCGCCGATGCCCAAATAGACGCCGCTCCCGAGGATGGTGAGGTGCGTGTCGAATGGGGTTTCGGACCATCCTCCGCCGACGTGCAGACGCGCCGAAAACTCGGGACGGGGTTTCTGGAGGATGGTTTGGATTCGGAGCCGATGTCGCGTCCCGTCGCCGCCCCGCTCGAGGCCGAAGAACCAACCCTTGTTGTGGACTACGCCTGATTGATGACGGTGCTTGTCTTTGGCGTAGTCGATGATGTGGCGGTGTATCCGCATCACTGGCTCTCTTCCTTGCCGGTGCCGTGGTTTTGAGCAACGTCTGTCACGCTGGTGGGTTTGAAGTGGTGTTCGAAGTGGTCGGCGAGTTCGTCTGCCTGGTCGAGGATTTCAGTCAGTGTGCGGGGTGCTGGTTTGCTTTTGGGTTCGCGGTTGCGTCGCCACCGGTTCAGCATTCGCAGTCCATCCAGTAGTGGTCGCAGATCGTGCAGTGTTCGTCGGCGTCGAGCCAGTCCGCCATATCGTCGTAGTCATCCACGCCACTGCCCGCCTCGTTGCTGCCGCATTGACCACTCGGCGCGCTGCAGCCACTCTTGGTCATCCACATGCACCGACCGGTTCCGCTCGCGTTCGGTCTCGTACATGCGCTGCCACTTCAAAGCGACCGCTTTCCACAGCACCACAACCACCTGCCAGCCCGCGAAAATGAGACTGACGAACCCCCACGCGAGATCTCCCCGCATAAACGACGAGACCGCGATACCGGCGAAAATCAGCAGGAACACCAGGTCGAAGCAGGTCGCTGCCGCCCATATGTCGCGGGCTAGTTCTTTCAACGTGTCTTTCATTCGTCGGGCTCTCGTTCGAACAAATCGTGTGGCGTGACGGGCCGGTTGAAGTGGGCGAGGGTGTGCCCGGCTTGGAGGGCTTTAATCTCGTCTGGGTCGAGGTGGTGGCCTTCCCATAACACGCAGCCATGGGAGATGCAGGTGATTCTTTGCACCCTGAGTCGGTTATTCATTGTCGTCGATGTAGACGAGACTGTTTTGGGATGCGCGAGCCATGCTACCGAGAACAGTAGGCATGCAAATAAGCCACGCAGCAACGACCCCAAATAGTGCGACACCACTAACCGCAATCCGGTTCATCCGGCTCCACCTCTTCACCCAACCCCAGCATGTCTTCATCTACCCATGTTTCGACGGGGTCTGGGTTACTCATCAGAACCGTCGTCGTTGTTTACTGGGTTGTAGCTGATGCTGTTAGCGGCAATTCTCGGCGGGCGTCCTTGTTCGACGAGTTCCGCTATCAGGTCGTGAATCGCCACCAACACTTCAAGCTGCGCCTCCGCAACCCGATACCCTGGCTTAACCGGTGCGGTGAGAAACTTCCGCACCCATCCAATATCCGCCACCACTGTCCTCCACTTTCCACAATCCCCTATTTATGGAAAGCGTATCGGACACCACCAAACACAAAACTTGCGGCGAAACTACCGTCGGCGATATCGTGCGAGCACGCAGCACAAGAGTTCCCAGGTTCGTCGCCAAATCTGGTCGGCTCATGCCCGGCGATCAAGATGCGAATCGCCGCACACAGCCGCAGCTCGCGCGCGGGGTAATAATCCACACCGACCGCGTTATCGATGCCTGTCACAACCCAGAGCTCGCCGCCTTGAGACTTGGCCGCTCGTTGAGCCTTCCGAGCGTCCTGCTCCTGCTCAGTGAGCCGCGCCGTGATGAACTCCGCCATGCCCTCGCCGCTGCTCATGCGGCGTCGTTGTCGGGTTTGGTCCAGAAGGCGCGTTTGCTTTGCTGCCGCTGCTCCTCCAACAACTCCGCCATCCGATCCCGCAACAAATCCGCGACCTGCGGGTTCCGGCCCCGCATGATCCGCATCCACGTCGTCCACCATTCCGGTTCAACACCGTCAGGCCATTCAAGCTCCCGCACCATCACCGCTCCTCACGTTTGCCCCCACTCGTACCCGCAGCGCTGGCACTGCCTAACCACTTCGAAACCGGTTTCATCGTTACCGCCATGCACGTATGACCGTACGATCCCGCCGCCGAATGAATGCACGTCGATCATGTCCGTTGCGGATTCGTGCAGCTCGGGCTGCGGATTTGGCGGTCTCATGTAGTGCACGGCCACGGCTCGACAGCGTGGGCACATCGCCCACGCTGTAAACCGTTCACCCACCACCATCAGAACGGCGGCTCCGGATCATCCCGGACAGTGCCTGACCGCGGAGACGCCCACGGATCATCCGCCGTCGACCTACTACTTGCCGCACCGCTCGTACTCGAACGGTCAGCCTTATTCACCTGCGCAACCGCATACCGCAACGACGGCCCCACCTCATCAACCTCAAGCTCAACAATGGTGCGTTTCTCCCCTTCACGGTTCTCATACGAACGCTGCTTCAAACGCCCCTGCACAACCACCCGCGCCCCACGCGTCAGACTTTCCGCAACATTCTCCGCCATCTCACGCCACACATTGCAACGCATAAACAGCGGATCAGCGTCCTTCCACTCATTCGCATTCTTATCGAACACCCGAGGTGTCGACGCGACAGTGAAGTTCGCGACCGCAGCCCCACCCGGCGTGAACCTCAACTCCGGGTCAGCAGTCAGATTACCGACAATTGTGATAACGGCTTCGCCCGCCATATCTCTACTCCTAAAACGGTTTCACAAACAAGTCTATTCACGCCACCAAACACGCCTCAGGCAGCAAGTTGATCCCGCAACACGATCAACGTTTCCACCCAATCCGCGGGACATTCAACAGTCGGATCGAGCGCAAACCGAACCAAATCAGTGCGCACCGTATCCCCGGAAGCTTCCAAAATCGCTTCCGCAACCCGCACCCGAACCAACACCTGCGCCGCCTGCTTCCGCTCGGTCTCGGCTTCCAACTGCCAGCGCCGGCGGGACTGCCACAACACTCGCACCATCCGTTCGGTACGCCGCCTGCCGCGGTCGTAGCCGTGGATCACAGCCCCATAGAGGCGCGCCTGATACGGCGTCACCGGGGCAGCTTCTTCAATGGTCATCACACCAACGCCCTGTCTGTCCACCAATCCCGGTAGGTGTTTGTGAGCCACCGGTCAATCTCCCGCTGGTTCGGATACTCGGGCAGGTCCGCGGTCGCTGCGAGCCGATTCAGTTGGTTCAGCAGGTCATCGGCACGGTCGAGTGCTTCCTCTTTCGTGTGCCGACCATGCCGCAGATCGGTCAACCAGCTGCGGTCCGGTTCAGGAACAGGCAGCGTGATCTTCCCTGTAGTCAGGAGTTCCACGCCTTGCAAACCCAAACGGACCATGTGGTAAGCGAACTTTGAATCGAACCCGTACAGGTCAACCAACTCTGGCCGGTTCGTATGCTTCTTCGACTTGAGGCCCAACAGCTGGTCGCGCTGCGACACAAGGTAGCCGCCGAACCGGTGCGCGACTTGTCGCGAAAGGAACCGCTCAGGATGCGCCTGCAGGTCACGACCAAACTCGGTGTTCACTACGAGTTCCGAACGCGGAATGAACATCAGCAGCAGGATCGTCGGATTCCCCTGCGCGGCGAGCCTCGCCCACTTACGGAGGCTGTAGACGACCAGATCAAGGTCACCGGGTCCGGAGCGGACACCTTCCGGTTGGGTGCGGTAGATGTACTGCTCGAACCGGGAGTTTCCGATGACGTATTCGGGTGGCTCGATGCAGACACCCATCTCGTCGCGGTCATCCGCGCCGGTTGTGACGCCGTGGAGGCCGGACCCGACTTGGCCGCGAATGATTGTGTTGGGGACTGCGATTGTTTCCGCGATCATCTGTTCACTACTCTGCTTGTTTCGGACTGTGGTCATCCTGCCCACCTGATTTCTGTGCGTTGGATACGGCCGCACACCTCGCAATACCGTTCCTGAAACAACGCCCGCTCCACCCCAAACAGGGATGGCTTCCCGAACACTTTCTGCCAACGCGTCCACCGATGCCAATGCCAACCCGTCATGACGGCAACCTGACCGGCATCAGCAGATACGTGAAACCGTCACTGTCGGTGGGTTGCAGGATCGCGGGCCGGTTCGCGGTGGTGAAACCGAACCGCACCAACTCCGATTTCACCGCGTTCAACCCGTCCAGCAAGTAGCCAGGGTTGAACGCGATAGTGAGCGGTTCACCTTCGAACTCGATCGACAGGCGTTCCTCGGCGCGCCCCAACTCATCCCCACCCGCGGTCAACGTCACCGTGCCCTCTGTGAACTCGAGTCGCACTTGGGCGCCACGCTCCGCCAACAGCGACACACGCTTCACAGCCTGAGTCAGTTCGTCGACGTCGATGACGGCTTGTGCGGTGTGTTCTTTGGGGAGGAGTTGCCGGAACTTCGGGAACTCCGCATCGAGTAGGCGGGTAGTGGTTCGGGTGCCGTTGTTGACGATCCCGAGGAGAGTGTCACTGATCGACAGTTCGATAGGAGCGTGTGTGGCGAACGATTTGGTGACTTCGGTGAGTGTTTTACCGGGCACCAGGAACGCGGTCTCGAACCCGGTGGTGTCGGGTTCCCATTCGAGGGTGCGGATAGCGAGCCGGAATCGGTCGGTGGCAGCCATAACGATCTGTGGGCCGTCGATCTCCACCCGCACGCCTGTCAGCATGGGGAGGGTGTCGTCTTTCCCGACGGCTGACAGCACTTGCCCGGCCGCGCTGGTGAACAGGTCGGTGTCGATTTTCCCTGCGGTGGTGGGGAGTTCGGGGAGTTGTGGATAGTCTTCGACGGGCATGGTGGGGAGCGTGAATTTCGCGGCCCCACATGCGAGGGTGACTCGTCCGGGGGTTTCGGTGATGGTGACGGGTTTGTTGGGGAGCGCTTTGGTGATGCCTGCGAGGAGCTTCCCCGATACGAGTGCCGCGCCAGCGGTGGTGTTTTCGGCGGTGACTCGGGTTTGGGTGGACACTTCGTAGTCGAACCCGGACAGGATCACTCCGTCTGGGGTGGCGTTGATGAGTACGCCGGCGAGGACGGGGATGTTGGGTCGGGCGGGGAGTGTGCGGGCGATGGTGTTGATGGCGTCTGCGAGTGTGTCGCGGTGGATGGTGAATCCGAGAGTCATAGGAGGTCCTGTCTATTCGGGTGGGCTGGCATTGGTGGGGTCCCACAGCACGGTGGCGGGTAGCGGCAGTGCAGCCCACCACTCAGTTGCACCACCAGCCATCGATCCGTACCCGTCTGCATTGCGTTCGACGACGTAGCCCTCAGCGTCACGAACTACCGTGCCCTCCGGCAGTGCATCTAATTCCTCGGCGGTCTCGACAACTTGAGCTGGTGGCCGCCAACCCAATGCGTACAAAGCATCAGCGGCCATGCGGGCGTCGTCCCTGTCGAACACCAGCGCCGAAATGATCGTGTGGAGTTGGTCGCGGGCGGTCTGGTCATCCACGGTGCCATTCCTTCCAGGCGTCTTCGATCTCGTGGACGGTGACGGTTTGGGGTTCGTCCAGTTCGTATGGGACAGCCCAAACTGATGGGGCGTAGGCGTGAGGCGGGGTCGGTCCGGCCTCCGTGGCGAGGAGGGTCGTGTTCGCGTCGTGGGCACGCTGGTGGGCGTCAGCGCGTCCCTCGGCGGGCAGGAGGTCGTCGGTGCCGCGGACATGCACTGCCCAAGTCGTGCGGATTGGGTTGTCAGCCACGGTCGTCCACTTCTTCGAAGAACTCCCAGGTGATGAGTCCGTCCAGCGGGTTCCAGTAGCCGTCGGCGTCCACCGATTCGCACAACGCGCGGAGGTCCTCGCGTGCGACGGTCGCGCACCAAGCATTCGCGGGGTAAGCGCCAGGGCGAAACCCCCCACGCACGGAGATGACCTTGTCGTCCCATCCGTGCCAGCGGTGGAAGGAGGATGTTCCGTGCTCGTCTGCCCGCTCGAAACGGACGGGTGCGGCGAACTCGTAGGTCGCTTCGAGTTCCGCGCGTGTGCCGAACTGGATAGGGGCATCCACCACGGATGAGTAGACGACGTAGAAGTCGTCGTCGCGTAACGGTTTGATGATCGTGTGCCCCATTAGGACTTGTCCTCTAGCTCGGCGACTCGGGCACGGAGAGATTGCACTGTGTCTGCCGCGGCCCTACGCTGCGTCAGCAACTCAGCGATGCGGACGCTGAGCGCGTCGCGTTCTTTCAGCAGCTCGCCCGCCCGGTCAACAACCCTGTCGTACATACTTCGCGTCGTTTCGAACCGTTCGAGTTCGGCGACTCGGGCGCGGAGGTGTTCGATCTCGCCTGCCTGGTCGTGGTCGCGGGATGCGGGCATAGCGTCCAGCGCGGCCTGCTGCTCCAACTCTGTGATCCGTTCCCGGTCACGTTCCTGCCGGGCTGCGATCCGCGCCCACCCATCCTGGGTGTCGCGGTGGAGTTGCGTGTATGCGTTGCGGGCTTCTTCGAGTTCGTCGAGGAGGGCAGGTAGGTTGTTCCGCATCCACACGATCAACGCGACATTCGGCTCGGCGGGCTCATGGTGATGGCGTGTCTGGCTAACAGTGACGACCCGATGACGGCGGTCGCCCTTGGTTGCCTTGACGACAGTCGGTCGCCCAGCACGCACGCCGTCGATCTCGTCGGCGACGTCCCAAGGCGCGGGCGTCGCAGCGGCCAGCAGGGCGCGCCCTTCGGTGATGAGGTCTCGATCGGTCACAGCCTACTCCAATCACATTGCATGTTTACATTGTAGTGTATCGACCGGCGTGAAGGAAGCATCCGAGTTAGAACGCCGTCCACCACTTCAAAACATCCTCCACCGCTTCCACCAAACCCACGTACGCTCGCAAATCCACATCAAACCCATCACGGCGCATCCCCAAATATGTTGCTGCCTTCGGACACATCACAACCGCCTCCAATCCGACACGCGAACCTCACGCTCCTGCACCGCCACATCAAACCCCGCGTCCGTGAGCTGTCGACGCTGCGCCATCCACGCTGTTGAGTCCGCCAACAGCACGTATTCGGCGCCGGTGTCGTTGTCCCGGTAGGTGATCCGATACTCCCGCCGCAACGTCCCCAACTCCCCCACGGTCGGAATCAACGGCTCCTGATGATCGTTCACGCCGCCACCACCCGATCGGGGATTGTGATCCCATCGAGCACCGTCCGGTTCAACGCAGGCACATGCGTGAGCGGCTGCCCCAGCAAATGCATACCGATGTCGAGGAGAGCTACAGCATCCGCGGTGTCGTTGCCGTCCACGTCGATATCCGGGTATCTGCGTACAACTTCCGCCAACACCTTGTCCTTGTCGGCGTTACCTTTACCGGTCGCGAACTTCTTCACCTTCGTCGGCTCAACCGGAACAACCGTCGACCCCGACGTCGCGAGTCGCAGGAACACTTCCCACCACAACCCAGACCGGTCATGCTGCGAACCCGTACTCGACCCGTACGACGGGGCTTCCAGGATCACGAGGGCATCCCGCCCCACCTGGAACTCCACCCGGCGTGCGATGTCTTGGATGCGGGTGAGGCGTTGCGCCCAGCTATCGGTTTTCTTGCCAGTGGATTTGATTTTCTGGACGTCGATCCGACCATCCAGAGGGTTGACGGCAATACCGGTGGAGGTGAGGGACAAGTCAAGCCCCACAACCCTTTCAAACTGGCTCACAGCCGCTCCCAGGTAATGTATTCGTTCGGATTCGGATAATGTCCACCGCACTCCGCACACTTGAAAACCGCATGCTTCTGCAACATTTCACGCAACGCCGACAAACACCCCTCACACGTATGCCGAGCAACACAACCATGCCAATCCGCCCGATAGTCAGCCGGCGGCGGCGGGGCGAACGGACCGAACTCGTGGATCAAACTCTCACACGCCGGAAACATCACGCACCGTCCTTCCATGTCGGGACCTGCACACCGACCCGTTTCTTCGACAAATGCCAATGCTTCCCCGACGGGCACTTATAGGCGCGGACCGGCCTAAACCCGCCCGTTGGGGATCGCCAAAACCGGTGCATCGCGTTCACGGCCTCTGTTTCGGTGCCGTACGCCTTTTTCGCGGGTGTGGGGCAGGCGGGCCGGTTCGCGTCGATCGAATGTTTGAACACCAACGCGACCGCGGTCGCGCGGTCCTTGTGTGTGTGCTCGCTGCCGCATGCGCACTGCGCCACATACTTGTTGCCGTGCTGGTGTACTGAGTGCAGGAGATGTTTCACACTGCCTCCTCGAGCGGCAGGCACAAGGGTTTCGGTTTCCGCGTATTCGGGTCGTCAGCACGGTCGGGGAAGAACTGTCCACCCCACACGCCCGGTTGCCGTCCCAAAGCTCCGTGGTGGTCGCGTTGCTCGATCGCCACGTAATAGTCGTGCAGGTCAAGGCATTCCGCCCGCACCGGGCATGTCATGCACAGGCGGCGCGCTTCCCATATGCGGGCCTTTTTCTTCCGATCATCTTCACCCGGCAACCGGTCCCCATCCCACTTACTGGGCGAATGCTGCGGCTGCCAGCAGGGGATGTCGTCTTTGACGGGTCGTGCTGCGGTGATGAATTCTTCGACTGGTGTCGGTAGCCGTCTGGGGGTCATTCGTTGACCGCCGCGATGATGGGCGCGACGATCACGGCGGTGAGGATGAGGGGTATGGCGAGGATGAGGGCGGCTGTCAGGTAGATGGGTTTCACGGTTCGACCTCCCAAGCGGGTTCTGTGTGTAGTGTATGTCTCTATTGTATTGTATCCTAAGGCCTGTTTAAAGGACCTGCGGGGTTAGGCAGCGGTGCGTTTCGTACGTCGATCCGCGTGATCCTGCGCCCGCCGCACCGCGAGTCCAAGCATGGTCGCTGGGGTGATCTGGCCACGCGCCCGCCGCTTCGCCTCCCCCTCCGCGATCTTCGCTTCCGCATCCATGGCCGTGGTGAACCCGACCGCCCGCATAATCATGTCCGCTTCCGCACGCGACATCGCCGTACCGTCCTTATAGCGAGCCTCGTAACGGCGGCTCATGCGGTCACCTCACCAAACGGGTACTCGTCATCACCGAACACGTCAGCGACCATGCTGGTTTCGAGACTGGCGAGGACACTGGATTCGTAGCCGACCACAATGTCTTCCAGCCATGCGCGAGCTTGTTTGTTGTCGGCGTTGTGGAACACGTATGATGCTTCGTCAGCGGTGAGGCCCAACAGTTCCGCCGCGACCGTATCAACGTCGGCTATCTGACCGGTGAAGAAGTTCACGACATCGACGGCCATCGACCCCGGTCCGGTGGTGTTTAGGAATCCCCAGTCGCCGTGGAGGCGCACAGTCCAGCCGGCGACACAGTTGCGGTAGCTGGATTGGTCGTGCAGGTGGGGGCTTCGGGAGATGAAGTCGTAGACGGCGCGGATAGCAGCCATATTGTGGGGCATTACTTGGGTTCCTTTGGCGGGTTAGTAGGTTTCGCGGATTCGGAGTGGTTTCGCGAGCCATGCGGGGACTGCGATAACGTCACCGCACTCGTGGCATCGTCGAGGGAATCGGTGGTCGAGATTCGGGACGAGGTGATGGGTCCAGCGAACCCCGCGCGGCATGTCGTACCGCAAGAACCTGTGCGCGTCGGATTGGTGCTCGTACAACCATTTACGGACCGGCTTGTACCGCCACGGCATGACACAATGACATTGCGGGCAACGATGCCGCTTGTTGGTGTTCTCATGAAGCCACCGAGTCATTCCCTTGCCGCCTTTAATAGTCGAGTCGTTTGGGCAGGTTGACGCGCGGCCCGTCGCCGTCGAACAGCGAGAGGCGGGCGCCTTCGCGGACATGTTTCGCCTGTTCGCGGGTCAGGTCATGCACCCAGGAGGCGAGGCTGTACAGCTGTTCGGCTTGGCGGCGGCTGTCGACCTGGTCGGCGAGGTCGCAGATCGCGGCATATAGGACGTGGTACCGGTTCGCGTCGTATTCGAGCGAGTCGATCAGCGAGTCGGTGATGGCATGGTTGAGGCTGGTCATGCCCTGGATGACCGCGAGCGTGACATCCAGGCCGACTTCTTCGCCGGTGTCCGGTTCGGGGCTCACTGGTATCTCCTTGATTCGTTCGTTGGTTTGGTAGGGCGGCGGCGCGGGAGGCTCGTCATCCCGCGCCGCCGTGGACCCTCATACAGAAGGCTGAGGCGACTCCACCGCCACGAAACCCCTGGCCCCGAAGTCGCGTTCAATCGCCCACTGCGGGTGCAACACGCCTCGTATATCGGGCCAGTACATGCGCGTCTCAGACCCTTCGTTCTCGAAAGTCACCTCAGCCCGCGACGACACCGACTTGAACCGCACCCCCTCCGGAATCTCACGGACGAACCGCCAGGCGGTCGTAACACCGACGACGTCGGCTTCAACGATTGGGCCGACTGATTCGTCGATCTCTGGTTCGGGTTGCGGTCCGGTAGCGTCATCGATATATGTGTCCACGCGGGTGCTGGCATGAATGGCCACGACCTGGTCATGCCCCTGCCGGAACTCTTCACCGACAGTCACCACCGCGTCCGCAGCAAGGTCTTGTGTTGCTTCCACGAACGCGCGAACCGCTTTGAGCGTCAAAGCTTCTTCGAAACCGAGTCGCATCGTGAACGTGTCCTCGGTGAGCTGGCGCCCACTGTAGTCCCACATTTGATCGGTCATGGTGTGCCTCTTTCAGTGTTAAAGGGGTTGGTTGGCCCGGCGAGCCAGTTGTCTCGCCGGGCCGGTTGACTATCGACGGACTTCGAGCTGCCGGTAAGCAGCAGCAGGCACCCCATACAGGTCCGCAGCAGCCTCAATCGGATCAACATGATGCCCTGGAACGACCAGCCCGAATTTATGTCGCGAACCATCACGCTCCGGAGACCCATTCGTGCACAAAAGAATCCGGGCACTCTCCTCAAACATGTCCGACAAATCATCAGGCAAGTCATAAAGCGCAAGCTCATATGGACCATTACCTGGGTCCGGCACCGACACACCAACCTGCTGCATCCCCGACACCGTGATGAACTGATCCCACCCCATACGCTCGATCGCGCACCGCCGCACCTCAGCGTTCGATTCACGCAGGATACGTTCGGTATCCCAACCAGTTTCGATCAAATCGGCGGGCACCCTCGTGCCGTGCCAAGCGTAAACCGTGAAATCGTCTCGGTATTTGACTGCTGGTCCGGTGGGGTTGTGGAGGCGACCGTCTTTGTCGCGCACGATCACGGCGGGGCGGTCGGTGATCACGACGGCACCTTCAAGGGGCCACCACCAGCCCGCCGATTGCTCGACTTCAGTGAGTCCGTCGAGTCGTGAGGTGTCGATCCCGAATTGGCTGAATGTGGTGTAGAACGACAGCCAACCGATCTCGTACACGCCGAGAGCACCTGCGTACCAGTCCCGCACCTGGCCCCGCACCTGGCCCCGCACCTGGTCCCGCACCTGGCCCGACACCTGGCCCCACACCTGGCCCCGCACCTGGTCCCGCACCTGGTCCCGCACCTGGTCCCACACCTGGTCCCACACCTGGTCCCGCACCTGGCCCGACACCTGGCCCGACACCTGGCCCGACACCTGGCCCGACACCTGGCCCCACACCTGGTCCCACACCTGGCCCGACACCTGGCCCGACACCTGGCCCCGCACCTGGCCCCGCACCTGGTCCCACACCTGGTCCCGCACCTGGCCCGACACCTGGCCCCGCACCTGGCCCCACACCTGGTCCCACACCTGGTCCCGCACCTGGCCCGACACCTGGCCCCACACCTGGCCCCACACCTGGTCCCGCACCTGGCCCGACACCTGGTCCCACACCTGGCCCCACACCTGGCCCCACACCTGGC
>ERZ761592.369-NODE-369-length-15516-cov-5.405342_pt1 | contig 15516 bp, 17 predicted proteins | sample MGYA00433095_ERZ761592 | MGnify/ENA primary metagenome ERZ761592 (study PRJEB28899, sample SAMN03785554) | bioreactor sludge metagenome | biome: EBPR Sludge; feature: EBPR Bioreactor; material: 0.22µm filtered reactor supernatant | place: Saint Lucia: Queensland... | reverse complement strand
GGTCTATACTATAGCGATGACGATGGCAGTTCTTGGACGCAGCATACTGCAAGTGAAGATTTTTACAGCGTAGCATATCGCTCAACCGATAACGCCTTGTTTTTTGGTGGCGATGGTGTAATCAAATATATCAAAGATGGCGGCAGCCTGACCACCTCCTCTACCGATCCAGTCGGCAAGGTCAAGGCCATCGCACTAAGCAGCGGCGGCGCTATCACCGCAGGCGACGAATACAACACCTGGCGCATTCCGAACAATAGTCTAACAGCCGTGATCAGCACGGCTGAGGATGTGGGGCCATTCCTAAAGATGCTGGCAGTAGATGACTATGTGCTCTTGAGCAGCGCAAGTTTCCTGAGTGTCAGCCGTGACGACGGAAAAACTTGGTCTATCTACTGGCGCGAGTGGGGAGTAGACGCAATTGTCCTATTGCAGGATGGTACAATCCTCGCCAGTCAAAACGCAACCGATGATATTTTTGTCAGCCGTGATGGGGGCTTTTTCTGGGAAGCAAGCGCCACTCTAACCGGGGATGATCCGATTCGAGCATTCGCAGAGTTGGAAGACATTTACATTTTTGCGGGCGCCGATGCAACAATTTACCGGCGCATTAGCCTAAATGCGTTCATCCCATATGGACCATATGATCTAGACTGTACAACACCGGTCTACGTAGCTAATCATCGGTTGGAATCTAACTGGACGCACATCCTGATTGAGGATGAAAGCGCGGCAACATTTGAGACGCTAACGCCGGCTGATGTGGCAACCCTGCTGAGTAGCGGAAATGACCATCTCATGTTCCCTTCTCCGATTGCGGTTGACGATGCTTTCTATGTGGGGATCAGCACAAGCGCAGAAAACGATGGCGCTTTCAATAATCTGTTTGTCCGATTGACAGAACGCAACTTTACGTTGGTGCTGGTGATTGAGTATTGGGATGGCGCTGCCTGGACAGCATTCTCTACTACCGAACTGCGCGACAATACAAGCAGCTTGCACCGTAGTGGCGTAATGGCTTGGCATAACGTTGTGTTGGCAACGACAGCCGTCAACAGTATCACCGCATATTGGGTGCGCTTTCGCGTTACTGATGCGGGAACGATGGCAACGGCGATTCCAACTTTCGACAATCTTTATATCGTCCAACAGCCTTATATCGAATTTGATAATGTAGCCGGTGATATTCCGGCTATCGCTCAGATACAGTTTTACAACATGATTGACGATGGTAACGGCAATGCGCCAAGTTTGCCCAACGATGCTGTGATCATGGGACTACGCAGCGTAGAACGCGGTGAGAAGTTTACAGCATTTCTCAATATCGCGCCGGCGCAAAACCCATTCGGCATAACCGCTAGCGTGGACGGCGTAGAGACGACCTTTGTAACCGACAGAGCCTTAGCCGCAGCCGGTCAATATGCGCTATACGTTCCAGATACGCTCAACGCCTGGGGAAACAAAGTCGCCATCACGCTAAACTCTGAAATCGCGAAAGACTATAATGGTACCTATCAAGTGTATCTACGGTTAGCCTATGGCGGCTTTGATGACACGGTTTCGGTGCGTCTTGTGCTGGAAAATTTCAGTAACCAGGGACAGATCGTGGGTGACGAGGTTGTCCTAGAAGGACACGAAACGTCAGACTTCGCAAACAATATCTACCTGGGACAATTCTCAATTATGCCAGACCGCTACCTGAGTCCGACCGACGAAGGGATCAGCACGACGGCTTTTCGGATACAATTGAAATCGAGCGCTAGCGGGTTCCTAACCTATGATGTGGCAATGTTTGAGCTTATCCTGATCCCCGCAGATGAGTGGATAGGTACATTTGAAGATTCAACATTGCTGGCCGCCGCTGGCCTGGAGCGCTACGTGGATATAGATAGCGCAACATTCCCCAAACGAATTTTGCGGTCAACAATTCGCGAAAGGGGCAGCGAAAAGATTAGCGGCATTTGGAACACCAGCGCGACCGGCGTCTTTGCGCTAAGTCCTGGCCTGAAACAGCGACTTTGGATCTTGATGTCACAGCTTAACACAACCGAAGAGGATAGCAATGGCTCAGCTTGGACTATCATCAATCAGGTTAAGCTGTTCCACAATCCACGCTGGTTGGGTTTACGAGGAACCAACTGATGGCTATCGTCATTGAGCAGGCCATCGTAACAGCGGTTGACGTGCCTAGTGGGAGCGCGTCCAGTGCAAGCATTACACCACTGCCTAATGAGCTTTTGCTTTGCCTGATTTCCATGCGCGGCAACAATACGCCGGCTAACTATGTCGGTAGTGTGACTGGCAATGGCCTAACTTGGGTGAAAGTACGCGACGAGGACGACACGCAGAACACAATCTGCGGTGCGGTCTATCGTGCAATGGGCGCAAGCCCTACCCCAGGCGCTGTCACAGTCAATTTCAACGTAGATCCTACAGCATGTAGTTTTCAAGTACTGCGTATTAGCGGCGTAGTCACCAGCGGCACGAATGGCAGCGGTGCGATTGGGGACGTTGACGGGGCAGACACGGGCGCGTCTGATACATCATCACCATCCGTTACGCTTACGACAACAGCAGCTAACAGCATGGTCATAGGACATGGCACTGGGCGCGGGCGAACGTGGGCCAATGGCGGAACCTTAACGCCGATCCTGATGAACCAAACGGCGAACTCAGGCGGTAACATCGTTCGTAGTAATTCGGAATATCAAGATGTGGCAGCAGCCGGCAATGTGACCGTAGACTTTTCTATCTCAGAAGCTAACGATTGGGTACTCATTGCGCTTGAGATTCTATCCGATTCGGGCAGCCCTCCCGAACCGCCTGAACCAGAACCGCCCGTGACCTTTGCCGCAGTTGTGGGCTTGCCGCAGCCGCGCGGAACAATCTACAGCCAAGATAATCTTTCCTACCGCATCAATAGCCCACCTTGGCGCAGTGTCAACTTTCGGGATGACCTCTTGCATGAGGTCATTTCCTACAATCATAGCAGCACTGCGTTAGGCGGATTCTGGTCAGCGAGCTTGGATCTGCGACTGCCCATAAACAAAATGGAGGACTGGATAACGAATGGGGTGGGGCGACAAGTGACCGTCTACGGGCGAGCTAGTACGGTTGTCTGGGAGGGGATTGTAGATCGGATCACACTCAGCACAGGCGGCTACGATATGACCATCGGGCCATTCATGGAAATAGCGAATAAGGTGAAGGTTTCCTACTCGATATTTCTACAGTTGGGAGACGGCAATGCAACCGGAATTAGGGTGGAAACCGATTACATTCAGGATACTGTATCGCAGGCATCCTATGGCATCTTGGCGAAAAACTTTAGTAGCGGTGGTGTCAGCAGTGACAGCGTAGCAGATGTACAAGCGATGCTACTGGAACGCTACAGAAATCCGGCGCGCAGTGAAAATCTTACGTTACCTGGCGAAACTGGTATCAACTATTTTGACATCAAATTAGAGTGCGTCGGTTTCGTGCAGATGTTCCAGCGCTATCTGTACAATAGCGCTACTACAGGCTTGCAGAATGTTTCTGCCAAAATTGCGGCCATTGTAGCGGCGGAACCGAACAGCCTATTTACCAGCATCATCAACACAAACACGCTACAGGTACATGCCTATGAGAATGACGACGCGGAGGCCTGGGGGCTATTAAAAAGTTTAGTAGCGATGGGAGGCATAACGCAGGAGCGCTACATTTTCGGCTGTTACGAAAATCGCACCGTCGTTTACAAGCCGGTGGAAAATAGAATCATCTACATTCGCCCATTGCGCGAGGGTCCAAGTATTATTCAGGATGCGCAAGGTGGATTGTTGCAACCTTGGGAAGTGCGGCCTGGATCTTACGTCTTGGTTGCTGATATATTGCCGGGCAAGCCGGTAGCGAGCATCTTGGAACAAGACTCTCGAATCTTGTTTGCTGAAACGGTGCAATATCGCTCGCCGGACAGCCTGATTATCAATGGCGCCCATTCGTTTAGGATCGAACAGAAGTTGGCACAGTTAGGGGTTAGCGGGATCAGCTGATGGCAATACAAGAGCGTAACAGCGAAATGGTAAATCTACTGTCGGTAGATTTTGTTCGCAAAAAAGATACCACGTACCTGGCCGGCATTGTGACCGGAGCTATCCTGGCATTGCCGGGCCTGACGGCGTTCTGGCCGATGCAAGTAGCGCTGAATGATGACGATCTTCAACTGCTGCCGGAGGGAGGGTCGCTAATTACAGGTGGCAGTTTTCACGCGCTCGGGACTGGATTTATTCTAGGCGTATCGTCAGGCGCGGGCGGGTATACCGCGCTGACCTTTGATTTGAGCGCTGCTAGTGGTGGGAATGCGGCAATACAGGCTGTCGAAGCTGCTGGCTCAGCCTACGGCGATCTGCGGCTGAATCCAGGCGGCGGAGATGTGCAAATAGCCGCTGGCGGCGGCCTGACCAGCTTTGGCGGTACTATCGGAGAGGCGTGGAACGACCTGAGTTTTGTTTCTGGATGGGGGAATTTGGGAGGTGGGTGGGCGACGGGTCAATATAAAAAAATCGGGGATATGGTTTTCCTTCGTGGTTTTGTCGTGCGGACAAGTGGCGTATCCGCTGTCATCGCAACATTACCTGCTGGCTATCGGCCTCCTACACCGGATAGATTCGCGGTTACTTCTGATGCGGGCGGATTTGCTAACATACAAGTTAGCACAGATGGAACGTTTGAAGTTATTGTCGGTAGCCCCACAAATTATATGACTTTGAGCGGCATCATTTTCAGTACCGTATAGGAGGTATAGATTGGCACAAATTACATTTACCATTCCAGATCAGTACATTGCCCGAATCGTAGACGCATTCTGCGATGAATTCAGCTATGACCCAGAGGCAGAACCAATCCTGACCAAAGGCGCTTTCACGAAAAACAAAATTCGAGACTACATCAAAGAGGTCACGATTCGCAACGAGCGACGCACAGCACATCAAGTTGCAACCGATACCATACAGGCAGAGATTGACGGAATCGAGATCACATGACCAGTAGAATCGCTGATGTAGTAGGAATGCAGCCGCTCGTCCATGTGGGCGCCGTAGACCAGGGGAGCTATGGCGTTGCTCCGTATACGGCGTACAATGGGAGTACCAACTATAGCTATCGACCGGCTGGCGCGTTGCGCGGGTCAGATGGCTTCACCGCTGGCGGTTGGTTTCAGGCAACGAGCGGTGATACGCTGATGGGTGTTTGGCAAGCAAGCGCCAACCAATGTTGGCGGCTGTTTATGAACAGCCTCGCGCCGACACTGTATGTCAGCAGTACCGGCGCGAATAGTTTTACGGTAGCAGGCGCGGCGGTGACCAGTGGCGCTTGGACACATGTCATCGGTCGCTATACGCCTAGCACCGAAATATCTATTTTTGTCAATGGGGTTAAGGCGGTCAATACAACCAGCATACCGGCAAGCCTGTTTGAACCGGACATAAACTTCACCATCGGCGCCAATCATTCAGTGGGTGAATTGTTGACCGGCAAAGCAAGCATGTGTTTCTTTTGCTGTGAACCGCTTGACGATAGCTATATGACTATCCTCTACCAGATGAGTAGGCATCTGTATGGAGCATGAGCAGTGTTTGAGGATAGAAGGTTTCAATGGGTCATCATCGCTATCGTGTTACTCGCCTGGTCATTGCCGCTGCTCTTGCTCTGGTGGTTTGGCTAAGCGCTTGCATACAGCCAGCAGTCGAGTCGTCACGAGCCTTTCTATCGCCGCTGGGACGGAACAGCGTCTACTTCCCTATTGCGGCAAATAGCCCCTGTTTGCGCACGCCAGCGGCTGCGCAGTTCTTTGCCTTGCTTGCCGCCGATGGCCGTCAACAGCGCAGCGAGTGGCACTGCAATCGCTTCTTAGTGCAAGCGGCGCAGGTGCGAGCGGAATCGTTAGCGGGGGGCGGATATTGGGCGCACTGTGATCCGGCCGGCGTCTGCCCCAACACGGTGGCGCGTCAGGCCGGATGCCAATTGCCATCAAACTATGGCAACGGCAACCAGATTGAAAGCCTGGTTGCCGGGCCATCGGTGGTTGAGATTGCCTATGCAGCGGTGACGAGCAGCGCTGACCATGCGCGCCACCTGTTTGGTCAGAATGAGTTCTTTCGTGGCCAGGCTGATTATGGCATAGCGGTGCTAAATGCGCCGGGGTCGGTCTGGGGGGTGTATTACGTGATTATGATTGGCACGTGTGAATGAGCGGGGAGTGTTGCGCAGCTCCCCATATATGTGGGGAGAAAACAAATAGGCGTTCGATCTATAGATCGAACGCCTCTCTTCTAATACATCGCCATTCGATACAGTCCAGTGCAACACTGCTCACACAGCGCCACCTCATTCGGCACCGTGGACAGAAACACACTTCCACAGCGGCTGCACACATGATCCCACGGCCGGCCAAACTCGTAACATTTTTGCGTAGATAGGTCAGTCGCTAGGCAGAGCGCCGGCGCGAACTTAATCTCTGGCGCATTGTGAGCGGCGAAGATGCCGGCGAGTATCTCAGCCTCGTAGCGGCTTGCAGCCGGGTCGCTGCCGATGGGCACATAGGGTATCCAATCCTTTGGCGCGCAGGCAGTGCGATAACGGTAGTCAAGCCGCTGCTGTTGCGTCATGGTGCGCGCCAAGCCCTTGGGTAACGGAACAATCATCTGGATGAACCAGGCCAACTCATGCAGTGCTTTGCGTTGCGCAGCGCCGGCGATGATGGCCCGTTGCCATGATTCGGTTTGCTCAGTCGTGAAAAGAAGCATGGGCCAGTCTCCATTTGTTGGCATAGCCCCATCTAACCTTGACCACGCAGGCTACGACATAGGTAGGCGGTTTCACAATGTCAGCGATACGCCCATTGCCGTATCCGCTCAGCCGTTGCGCTTCCAGCCTGGTCAGCGTTCCATGTTGGCGAAACATGTCAGCGATTGCGGTACGGATTGGGTCCGGTGCGAATTTTCCGCGACAGCGGTAATATTGCACCGGCTCCAGGTACTCCGTTCCGTAAAGGCTCACCAGGTGCTGCTCGAACTGTTCGGCGGTCATTACGTCGAGTGGGTCAAGCGCCCACGTCTCTGTGGCAAATTCGCTGTTGGCACGGTTGATGCTGCCTAGGCGTGCTGACTCCCGATGGGCCTCGGTTGTTCGGCTGAGGATCATATGGATACCCTCACACTTTTGCTTTTTACATCCGGCAACGAGCGCAGCCGATTCATTTCATGCTGCGCATTACTTTCGGCAACTTGTTTGCTGTGCTTGGTTCCCCGTATCGATTCCCATACGATTTTTACCTTACGCTTTGTCATGTCCACCTCTTTTCTGTCGCTTGATGAAATCGGCTATCGCCAAGTTGTACAGCGCTGCCCGCTGGTCACTGAGATTGGCGAACTTTGACCGGACAACCTCAGGCGACAACGATGTAATATCACCTGTAGCGCCTACCAGTGAGCGCAATTGATTGCCGGTACGTGTACAGCGGCGAATAGAGCAGTGAGCGGCAATGCGTGCATAGGTCAAAGCACAGGGCTGTTTGATCGGATGGATCATAGGTATTTCTCCATCATCCTTAGCATGTTGATATAGTCCACCATGTCGGCCAACATGACCTGGATCTGCCGATGATACTCGCGCAAATTCTGGTTAGCCGGTTCCTGCATGGTCCACTCGGTGACATAGGCCAGTGCGTCAAGCATCTCGTTGACGACCTCGGTCGGCGTGTCGCGTCCATCGTCGGTTAATAGTGTCTGACCGTACTTTGCAATGCCATAGGCTTCACGGGCGTCAATCAGTGGCAGCAGGAGGTCTCTGGAGTAGGGGAGGAGCCGCTTGCGCAATTCGGGAAATACTGGCTTGCCGGCGGTACGGATCTGGGCAGGGGGTATGGTTATGGCCAAACTTGGAGGAGCGTGCCCATTGTTCAGGTTAGTGCGGCACGCCTCCAACTCGGCTTGCAGCCGGTCGATTCGTGCTTGCTGTTCAGCGATATACTCGCCAACGTCGAGGTGTTTCATTCACATATCCTTTTTCTTGCGCTCCCCTGCCCGCCTCCGGGGTAGCGCTGTATGGTCGAAAAGCCTGCGATTTCTGCGCATCAACGGGGCAGGCGGCGGCGACCGTGGTTGAACTATCTGATAATCGGCAAAAACGCACGGTGGGGCCGCAGCGGAATCAGGATGATCTCCGTTGGCGTGGGGGTCACGGTTGGCGTTGCTGTGGGCAGCGGTGTCAACGTAGCGGTGGGGACAAACGGTGTTGCCTGCGCGCTGCTCGTGCAAAGTGGCGTGCCATCCGACTGCAACTCGCAGCACATCACGCTGCCATCCGGCTGCACTTCGCAGGTGGTTGCAGTGGCTTCCTGCGCTTCGAGCGCTAGACATAGCAACAAAAACATAAAAATGACGATGTTGACGAAAAGTAGATTTTTGTTTAGCATTGGTATCGGATCCTTTCTTACCAAAGGGTTCATTTGGTACGCCAACGATTCAGGGTCGTTGGCGTACTATCTCACTAAAACAACCCTGCCTGAACCGGCACCGGCTCCACCTCGACCACCGGCGCATCACCGAAGCGCGGTTCGTACCAATCGGTGCTGACCTCCGTCCTATGCTGTCTCCAGTTCATCTAACGAAAACAGCGTCGGGGCCGAGCGCTTCACTTCCATCTCCTGGCAGTATTTGACGCCGTTCTGATAGTAGAGCGGGTTTAACTCGTGCCCACGGCCATAGCGACCTAGTTCAATCGCGACAAACGGAACGGTAAACAAACCCGCAAAGGGATCGAAAATCACCTCCCCTGGATTGCTGTAGCGCACAATGAGCCGTTCTACGATGTCGAGCGGTAACGGGCAGTTCTTGACAATGCACCCCTCCGCTGTGTAGCTTTCGTCTTCCGCTACTCGCAAATTCCACGTTTCAACTTCGCCGGCATCTTCGACAGACTTAACCTTTTTCCATGCGCCATCTTCGAGGATAAAAGGTGTCACCCTACGGCCCTTGGTCAAGTCAAAGCTCATGTTCCATTCTTGCTTCGTGTTCACCTGACGACCTTCAATAATCGTTGTGCCTTCAGGTCTACCAGGATAAACACATGCAATAGTTCCATACACGCGCTGGACAAGCATCGCTAATCCAAGCAAGAGTTTTCTTGATACGCTTGTCGCCATCCATCGTTGACGTGATTCAAGATAGTGGCCGTCGCCTGACAGATAACCTTCCAAAAGAGTTTGCGCATCATCACTGGGCAATGCTACGGCAAATGGCGGAAGCTCTTTGTTTTCAGCACCTTTGCCACATGTTTCTAGAGCTTGCCGAAGAGGGCGGGAAAGTTTCTTTAAACGAACTTGCACGGCAGTTCTTTCTGCTTTTGTTCCTATATGACCATCGGCCATCTGTTTAAATTCTGCGAGTTTTTCATGACCGACGCTTATCACATATTCGCCACGTACCCCAACATGCCCATCAGCCAACCAACGACCTAGTAACCATAATTCCTGTTTAGTTAGTTCAGTTGGTTCTACTGGCGGCAATTTCAAATTGACATAACCGCCGAGTGCGTCTTGAGCCTTAACCCAATCAGGCTCCGCTCTCTCCGCACCATCTCGCTCGCGCGCCCATTCGCTTTTGCGCATCCAAACTTTATGATCGGGAGTTAGTACCAAATTAGCTACCCCCTGCGCACGCAGATTCACTACTGGGCGTATACCTGTGTTTTGAACAGCAATCACAGGTCGCCAACGCCCTTTATGTGTAAGCACTAGATTACCAACGAATACATCCTGAATAGGCTTATAGCCATCGTGAGTAAGGACAAGTGAACCACGGGCTAGACAGACATGCTTCTCAACACGACGGCGGGCCTGGTTCATGTTCAAAGTACGCATGAACAGGATGTCAGTCCAAACAGTCTCTTCGTACTCTTCCGGTGCCTGTGGTGGCATCAACATGAATTTTGCCGGTAGTCGGTCGCCCATCGCCTCGTTGAAGGCAACGTGCTGATGGTAGTCATAGCCGTTCGCCTTGCTCCAGTCTCGATACCAGTTGAACACCTGTGAGCCGTCCATGCCAGTTAATAGGCTGGGATCATCCGCTGGGCTAACATGCTCCACATCATCAATGTCATGGCCATTGCTACGCCATAGGCTGTGGGCGTCAATCTGCCAACGGCCGCGACTGTAATCCTTTTTATCCTTGCGCACCGGCTCATCGGCATAGGAACGGGTTTTGTCGGTTTGTGGCTTGCGGAATAACAAGACTTTCTCCGATAGACCTACGCCCATCTTGGAGCCGTCTTTGGCGTTCTCTGACCACCCTAGCCGGTTGGTGGAATTGTTCTCGCGCACAACGTCGGTGGGGATGAAAATTTCACCATAACTGACAAACCCATGCTTCTTGAAAGCACGCGCACAATCATGAGTGAAGTAATCTACCTCCATCATGCCGTGTGGCGTTTGATGGCCGTACAGCAGGCGGTCTTTTACGTGGATACACGCCATGCGCCCCGGCTTCAACACTCGCAGCAGTTCAGGGATCAGGAAATCCATCTGTGTCCAAAAGTCGCTGTCGGCTTGGTTGTGCCCAAAGTCATTCAACGATGCCACGTATTCGTAATGGTTGCCGAAGGGGATGCTGGTCACGATTTCATCAACGGAGTTATCCGCCATCGTCATCGTTTCCAACACCGTATCATTATTGACAGCAGTGAACCATTCGCCCTTTGTCGCTTGGCGTTCAATGCCCAAGCTGCGCTGCATACCAGTCGAAAGCGCTTCGTTGGTCAGGCCATACTCTTTGATGATTGACCGCATCTTGGCAACCATCTCATCATGTTGTGTCCATTTGCGCATGAGTGTGTCAACAACGTGATCTTCAGCGTCGGTGTGGATTAGATGCACCTCTACGGTGTGTTTTTGGCCGTAGCGCTGTAGGCGGTGCAAGCTCTGGATAAATTCGCGAAACTTGAAACCCACGCCAAGGTAAATTGCTTTGTGGCAATACTTTTGCCAGTTTACCCCCGAACCGAACATAGATGGCTTTGCAGCGATGATGGGGATCTCACCATAAGCAAACTGCAATACAAGACGTTCGGCCTCATCACTGTCTTGAGAGCCGTAGACAGCTTTAGCCTTGGGTATCGCCTTGCAGATGGCTTTGCGCTCATCCTCTAAATCATGCCAGATGACATAGTGATCAGTGGGTGAAGCGTTGACAATTTCAACAGCCTTTGCAACTCTCATTTCTAAGCTACTACGCTTTTCCTTCATGGCTTGCTGTACACCAGCCGCCGTGTCAGCAAATAAGTAGTGCTGCCCGAATTGGTCGGTCAACTCCTGTGCCTTTAGGTGATCAGCTGTCATTCGGTGAAAGATGAGGTTTAGCGCTGGCATCACGAAACCATCATCGCATTTGCATTTTTCACACATGGTCAATCCCTTCTGATAAAGTCTTTTCTAATGTCCACCCGCGCCGCAGACGACTATGCAAAGTGTAGTAAGGGATAGTTGTCTCTTCAGCCCATTCTGCCAACGTCTGGGTTTTACCGTTGTGCGTCAGCAATCGGTTACTTCTCTTGTTGCGAGCCTGCTGAGTATCGTTGGCCCATACACAATTCTCTTTGTGGTAGGAAGCATCATTGTCGATTCTATCGATAGAGCAACCCTCTGGGCGTTCACCCATGTCTAGCAGGAATGTCTCAAATGACTGTTTCCACTCATCGCAAACTGTGATGCCACGACCGCCATAATCCACCCAAGATGGGTTTTTGGGATTGAGGCAGCGCTGCAATATCCCGTGCCATACGCGGTAGGTTGCACTCCACTTTTTACCGCAAGTTTGCCCATGAGTTATAGATGCGACCGGCTCTATTTCCTTGCGAAGGCAGCCGCATGATTGAGTGTTTCCGGTTTTTAGATTGCAACGGAGAACAACCGTTTCAGTACCGCAATCGCACATGCACTTTCTTGTTTGTCCATCAATTACAGCGGTCACAACCAAACGTCCAAATCTCTCCCCTGGCAACGCTGATTTATACACCTTGTTCATTGTTTCACCCTATGGCATGAGCAACTGCACAAATCACTGGGTACGTCGACAAAAATGCAGAATGAGGCTATAAATAACCAGAACTCTTTTTCCATGTGGGGCAGTAGCTGCAGATCCCCAGCCTTATCCGGGTTGCGCCCAAACCAGCGTGTGAGCGATTGACCGGCGTCCATTGCGTCTAGGAAGTCAGCGAAGTAGATGAGCTGGCGGTAATCGTTAGGGGCCGGCGTTGCCGTCGCTACCCAGCGGTATGGAATGGCGCTCAGGATCCGGCTAAACTCCTGTTGGGTTTTTGTGCCAAGGTTGCCCAGGATAGCGCCCTCATCCAAACTCACAGCGGCTATCTCAGACTGCAAAAAACCTTCGGTGATTTGGCCGTCGCGTACCCGTTCGTAGTTGGTGATGAGGTACGGTGTGTCAGCGTTCAGCCCATCCTCATCATTCCCGATGTAGGCGAATCGCACATCCATCGCCGGCCCATCCTCATGTACAAACTGATGTTTCACCCCTAGCGGACAAATGACTAGCACCCGACGCCCGGTCTGTGCGTGGATTTGGCGCAACAGTTCAATCTGCATACGCGTGTTATGGGTAACGGTGAAATCGCCTAGCAGGTATAGATGATTGCCGTCAATCTCGAAACCGTAGTAATCGCCTTCACCAAGCGCTTCTACTGAAAAGCCATACACAAGCGGAGTTTTTATCTGGCAACGCTCACCGGCTTTTTTGCGAGTAATGCACGGGATCATATGAGTATTGCCACTAATCCAAATGCGGTAATAAGTCACGCCATTAACAAACTTTAGAGCATGGCGTACAGAAAAACCCAGAGAGCGGCATAGAAAAAGAATGTCGTTACGCAACCCTTCCCACTTGGTTGCAATTTCATAACACTTATCAATGAGATAGCCATCTGTGTCGAGTAGACCAGCCAACAGTTGCAACCGCACTTCTCGACTATTCCTGAGATAGCGATTTTCAATATGCTTCTCTTTTTTAGTGACGCTATCCTTAATGAGATAAAAAGCATCGCAGTGCGGGGCATTCCCACGGACTTTTCTAGACAGAGAATGAGTAACGCATCCTCGTCCTGTCACTTGTCGAACGTGCAAATTTTCTTGACCAGCGTATGCAAGGATACGTTCAGTGATCTCAGTGTCTTTGTCATTGATTGTCCATGACAGTTCACGGCATGTTCCATCGCCTAGCCATGCGCCGTAGAGATAGGGGTCAAACGGTACAGGCTGTTCGGCAAAATCGACGGACACCTTGTAATGTTTGAAACAATTGCGCCTAGCATAGCTAGGAAGCTCCAGGTAGTCTTTCAGCGGCATGTTGACGACATCGCCCATTTGATGCTCTTTGTAATGATTGGAGATTTTCAGACTCAGCATGTGCGATTCATTACAGGTATAGCTATCTCCGTTTTTTAGCGTGATGCGGTACATCTGCTCACGACCACGGGCGAGGGATAGCACATTACGCGGTGTCCCATCATTCCCCATCAACTGATCACCAATCCGCACATCTTCAACATTTTTGATTGTGCCATCAGCCATCAGTATCTTGGTTCCCAACCCGTGACACTTGCCTAGTCCAAACTTGGCGGCAATGAGCGCCTTGCCCCGTTGCAAAGCCCAGCGCACAATATCCACTTGATGCGGGAACAGCGACGGGTGCATGGCGATAGGCGTCATGCCGGCTTCGGTTGTCAGTTGAGCCTTGTTCTTTAGAAATTCGACGTAGCGGTCAATCGTGTTCATTCTGTGCATCCTTCTGCGTAAAGTTCGCCGGCTGCGCTGTCGTCGATCGGCGCATCCTCACCAAACCATTCCTGGAAATCGGCCATGCGAATCACGACCAGGTTATCGGTGTGGCGCGCACCAGACTCGTGAAGGATGACAACCGGCAGCTTGTCAGCAGCAGCGTTTGTGCGCGCCTGCCACATGGCCAGTTTGAGCCAGGAGGGGATGCTAGCGCGATGTTTACATTCTACCGATAGCCAACCGTGCGACACATCCTCTGTGTTCGTGCCACGGTTGCCAACGCGCTGACCGCCGAAAGTTTTCGCTACATGGCGTTCTAGTGCCTTCCAAGTCTTTGTTCTAGCCATCTGATTTCTCCAGTTGTGCTTCCAGTTCAACGATGCGTTTCTCCAACTCTGCAATGCGTTCTTCCGCCTCATCCAGCGCGTCATTGGCCTCATCATCGAACAGCGCTGCAATTTGCCTACACAGCGTTACCAGACGGACGTAGGAGCGTATCTCAGCGTCGCTACGGAGATCATCATCGATATGGTCGTAGCAATCCTGTAAATCCGTCACCGTATTCTGAAACCGGCAATGGGGCATATTTGCCATAGTTAAATCCTTTCCAGCAGGAACGGGGGATTCCTGCGCTGCGCAGTCAGCAGACAAGCTGCCGACAGCTAATCACTCAAAATGGAATTTGCGAAGCGTCGCTGTGAATCTCGCCCGTCTCCGGGTCGATAGTCTGCGACTGCGTAGAGCCGTCTACCGTCACGTAGTCGCTGGCATCGATGGGCAATTCACGGACGTACTCAGCGAACTGGCGACGCAGCTCCATGACAGCCTGTGTTTCAGCCAAGGTCAGCGCGCCGGCCATCGAAACGGACAAGATGCTGTAGGGGTCGCCACCGGCTGATTTCGCCTTTTCCAGGGTCAGTTTGGTGCGCACAGCGAAGTAACTACTGCGCTTGTTCTTCAAGGCGCTGCAATAGATGTCCCAGACCTTGACCGACGTGGGCGGCAAAGTGAGCAAGGCCGGCGCAACCCAACCGTCTACAAAGATGACCAGGCGCCGCATTGACTTGCACGCTTGCCCACGGCCCTTGTCTGCGCTGTCCCATTGCCCCAGGGGGCAGGAGGCACAATCGAAGTAATCAGGGAACGGCTTCTGCTCATCATAGAGGCGAATCGCAGGATGCACCGCCCGATGGTTGACGGCATCGGTCAACTGCGTTTTTGTGGGCGCAATGGCAAAGTTGCCATGCAACCCATCAGCCGACGTGCAGAGTGGCGCTTGGTCGCTACCCGTCCCAGGCCAGTAAGCTCGGGCCTTTTGCGACACTGCGACAATGGCCATGACTTCTTTCATCGTTTCGCCGTCTGTCGTGGAAAACTGGTTGATGCCACCGGGCGCAATGGTGAGCCGGGTCGGGATCATGTCGAAGGCGTTCTCTTCCTGCTCAGCCTCTTCCATAATCATCAGTTCTAGTTCGGTCAACTGAACATTGTTTTGCAACTTTGTAATTGCTGTGGTCATAGGATTTCACTTTCTGAAATGCTTATATGGAAATCACCTGTTTTGCGATTTTCTCAAATTCCATCAGGGGAACGAGCAGCCCCTTGGTACGATACCCCTGGTTAGGGATTGCCCTGGTTTGATACTGCTTTGCCCAGCGCTGCAAGTGCGAACGCAGTCTGCTAAACTCAATTAC
>ERZ761592.367-NODE-367-length-15566-cov-7.219328_pt1 | contig 15566 bp, 13 predicted proteins | sample MGYA00433095_ERZ761592 | MGnify/ENA primary metagenome ERZ761592 (study PRJEB28899, sample SAMN03785554) | bioreactor sludge metagenome | biome: EBPR Sludge; feature: EBPR Bioreactor; material: 0.22µm filtered reactor supernatant | place: Saint Lucia: Queensland... | reverse complement strand
CGAGCTTGCGGACTTCGGCGGCGACGACGGCGAATCCCTTGCCGTGTTCGCCGGCACGCGCCGCCTCGATGGCGGCGTTGAGTGCCAGCAGGTTGGTCTGGTAGGCGATGTCGTCGACGATGCCGATCTTCTCGGCGATGCTCTTCATCGCCTCGACGGTGCGGCCGACGGCCTCGCCGCCGTCGACGGCCTGGCGGGCGGCGGTCGACGCCATGCCGTCGGTGAGTTTCGCGTTCTCGGTGTTCTGGACGATCGAGGCGCTCATCTCTTCCATGCTGGCGGTGCTTTCCTCGACCGATGCCGCCTGCTCGCTGGCCGACTGCGACAGCGACTGCGCGGTCGCCGAGACCTGGCCCGAGGCGTTCGAGAGGTTGTCGGCAGCGCTGCGGACCTCGCCGATGATCTCGCCGAGCTTGCCGACCATCGCCTGCATCGCCGCCATCAACTGACCGACCTCGTCCTTGCTGTCGGCGTTGATCCTGACCGACAGGTCGCCTTCGGCGAGGGCGTTGGCGGCGTCGACTGCTTCGCCGATCGGGCGCGTGATCGAACGGCTCATCCAGAAGGCGAAACCGATGCCGATGGCGAGCGAGCCGAGAGCCAGGGCGATGACGATCGCTTTCCCCTGCTGGGCATTTTCGTGGGTCTCGGCGCCCTGCTTCTTCATCAGGTCGACCTGGGAGTCGATGACGGCGTTGATCCTGGCCATGTAGTCGTCGTGTGCCTTGCGGAACGGACCCATCAACTGCGCGATGGCCTCTTCACGCTTGCCGGCCTTGGCGATCTCGATGAACTTGTCGAGTTCGGCGCCGTAGGCCTTGCGCTGCTCCACCATGGCGCCGAGAGCCTTCTTGCCGGCTTCGCTGGTGATCGTCTTTTCGAGCTTGGCGATCGCTTCGCTGGCGGCCTTCCGCGCTTCGGGAACGCGATCGAGCTGCTTCAGCGTCTCCTCCATCTTGCTGGCCAGCATGGCGCCACGCGTCGCCCGCGCGACGACGTTGACCTGGTCGATGACGTCGTTTGCCCAGACCGTCTTCGGGAAGCGGTCATTGACCATCAGATCGATCTCCTGATCGAGCAAACTGATTCGTTGGTACGCCAAGCCGGCGAGCGTGGCCATCAGGACGAGGACGATGCCGAAGCCGAGGCCGAGGCGGGCGCCGATGCGAAGATTCTTGAACATGTTCCTTCCTTCGAGTGAGCGGTGGTCAGGGATGGGGCGGCGAAACTGGCGGCGGGCAGCGGTGGCTCAGGGCGAGACGGCAGCGTCGCGGCGGGGCGGCGCCAGTCGCCGCTCTTCGCTGCTGCCGACGAGGCTGACGAGCGCCGGCACGTCGAGGATCAGTGCGACTTCGCCGCTGCCGAGGATGGTCGAGCCGCCGATGCCGCGCAGGTGCCTGAAAAGCACGCCGAGCGGCTTGATGACGGTCTGGAATTCGCCGAGCAACTCATCGACGACCAGCCCGGCCTTCTTGCCGGCGTAATGGACGATGACCACGTTCTGCCGCGCCGGTGCCTCGCCGCCGATCTCGAAGAGTTCGCGCAGGCGGACGAAGGGCAGGACCTCGCCGCGCAGGTTGAGGTAGTTGCGGCCGCCGGCTGCATCGCCGAGTTCGATGCATTCGACGACCGACTCCAGCGGGACGACATACGACGCCTTGCCGACGCCGGTCAGGAAGCCGTCGATGATCGCCAGCGTCAGCGGCAGGCGGACGGTGAAGGTCGATCCCTGGCCTTCGCTGCTGCTCACCTCGATGCTGCCGCGCAGGCTCTCGATGTTGCGGCGGACGACATCCATGCCGACACCACGGCCGGAGATGTTGGTCACCTGCTCGGCGGTCGAAAAGCCGGCTTCGAAGATCAGGTTGGTGATCTCGTGCTCGGAGAGCGTCGCCGTCGCGTCGATCAGCCCCTTGTCGATGGCCTTGGCGCGGATCTTCTCCTTCGGCAGGCCACCGCCATCGTCGATCACTTCGATGACGATGCTGCCCGAGTCGTGGCAGGCATTGAGCTGGACGGTGCCATTCTCCGGCTTGCCCCGTTCGGCGCGCAGCGCCGGCGACTCGATGCCGTGGTCGATGGCGTTGCGCACCAGATGCATCAGCGGGTCGCCGAGTTTTTCGACGACCGATTTGTCGAGTTCGGTCTCGCCGCCGGTGATGACGAGGTCGATGCGCTTGCCGAGCTCGCGCGAGGCGTCGCGGACGACGCGGTTGAAGCGGTTGAAGGTCTCGCCGATCTGCACCATGCGCAGTTGCAGCGCCGAGTCGCGGATGTCCTCGACCAGGCGGCGCAGGACCGAAGTCGATTCGATCAGCCCGGAGTCGCCGCTGCGTTGGGCCAGCAGGCTGGCGCCGGCGCCGGCGATGACCAGTTCGCCGACGAGGTCGATCAACTGGTCGAGCTTGTCGGCGTGCACGCGGATCATGCGGGCTTCGCCGGCCTTCTTCTCGCTGACCGCTGCCTGGCGGCTTGCGGCGGCCTCGACGATCTCCTTGTGCACGACCTTCTGGCCGACGAGAATGTCGCCGAGCGGCGTCGGCGGCGCCGCTGCTCCCGCGGCGGCAGCGGGTGCGGACTGGGCGGCGAGGCCGGCGTCGAGCTCGGCTTGCGTCAGCGCGCCGGAGCGGACGAGGATTTCGCCGAGACGCATGCTGTCTTCGGGAAGCTGGTCGATCAGCTTGAGGTATTCGCCGATCTTCGAGTTCGGCGGCAGGATGTGCAGCGTGCAGTCGTCGCGGACGAAGTCGAAGACGCTTTCGATCTGCGCTTTCGAGGCGCGCGTCTGGAACCGGATCTCGAAGCCGAGGTAGCAGCACTCGGGATCCATCTCGTCGGCTGCGGGCATCGCGTCGGCGAGCGTGGTGATGGCGATGATCTCGCCGAGCGAGGCCAGGTAATGCAGGAACGACAGCGGGTCGGTGCCGCTGCGCAGCACGCCGGGGCCGAAGCGCAGCGAGATGTGCCAGGCGTCGGTGACGACGATGCCGCCACCCGATGCGGCGAGTTCGGCTGCGTGCTCGACGGGCAGGTCGCCGGCGGTACCGCTGCCACTGTCACCGAGGAACTGCGCGCCGAGCGTTGCCAGCAGCGCGTCGCCACGCGCCTGGACGGTGGCGTCGGGCTGTGGCAGGCCGGCGGCCAGGACGTCGAGCAGCGCGCCGAGGTGGTCACAACATTCGAGCAGGAGTGTCGCCAGGGCGCCGCTGACCGGGATCTCGCCGTTGCGCAGCTTGTCGAGGACGTTCTCGACCTTGTGCGTGAAGGCTTCGATGAAGTGGCACTCGACGACGCCGGAGCCGCCCTTGATGGTGTGCGCGGCACGGAAGATGGCGCCGAGGTTGTCGGCGTCGCCGGGGTTCTGCTCGAGCCTGAGCAGGCCGTCCTCCATCGCCAGCAACTGGTCGCGGCTCTCGGTGACAAATGTGCTGGTCAGTTCGTCCATCGGCGGTGCTCCGCGTTCGTTGATTCGTTGATTGGTTGATTCGTGGTGGACGGTCGCGTCAGGCGCTTGCAGGGATGACCAGCGGATCGCCGAAGACGCCGACCAGATTGCAGAAGTCGAGGACGTGCTGCACGGCCGGGCTGTGACCGCTGATCGTCAGCCGCTTGTCCTGTCGCAGCCCTTCGCGCTTGAGCAGGATCAGCAGCTGCAGGCCGGCGGTGTCGATCTCGCCGACACCGGCGAGGTCGAGTTCGAGTTGATCGGCTGCCGCCAGCGCCGCGAGCAACTGTTCCTTCTGCTCCTGCGCCCGGTAGATCGTCATGTCCTCGTCGATGACGAGGCGCTTGGTCGGTGAAGCCCGCATGCTGCTGCCCTCCTGCGTCGGTGCGTGGTGCGGCTCAGAACAGTTCGACGTTGCTCGCGGTCGCCGCGGCAGCGGGTGCCGCGGCGGCCGTGGCGCCGGCTGCGCTGCCGCCGGGTTGCTGCAGCGCCTGCCGATGCGCGTCGCGCTGCTGGTTCATGACGTAGCTCGAGAAGACCTGCTCCATCTGTCTGGCGAGTGGTTCGACGGCATCCTCACGGCGGACATCGATGCCGGCTTCGAGCACGCCGGCGAGCGCGCCGGCGTGGCGATCGAGACGCTCGATGCCGCCGATCACCTGTTCGATCTGCTGTCGCGTCACGTCCTGGAACTGGACGCTGGCCAGCGTATCCATGAACATCGAACCGAGCTTGGAGCTGCTCTGGTTGATCGTCGCCAGGATCTCCCGTTCGCGTGCGCTCAGGTTCTCGTAGCTGCTGCCGAGCAGTTCCAGTTGCGCGGCGAAGCGTTCGAGGCTTTCGCGTTCCTCGCTGATGTGCGAGTGGGCGAGCCGCTCAGACGACTGGCTCTCGATGATGCGGGCGACGGCGGCGATGCCGTCGTTGATCTTCTTCACTGCCGACTCGGTTTCGTGCGACAGCTTGCGCACCTCGTCGGCGACGACGGCGAAGCCGCGACCCGCCTCGCCGGCGCGTGCGGCTTCGATCGCGGCGTTGAGTGCCAGCAGGTTGGTCTGACCGGCGATGTGCCGGATGAGGTCGACCAGTGCCTGCAGGGCCTTGGCTTCGCGCACGGCCTCGGCGCTGCGCGCCTGATCGTCGGCGGTGTCGAGGATGCGTTGGGCGATGAAGGCTTTCAGCTTGTCGATCAGGCCACGATTGGCCGTGAGGGTCTGCTCGGAATCATGCGCCATCGATTCGGCTTCGGTGGCTGCACCGGCGACGAAACGGTTCAGTTCGGTGACGACCTCGTCGATCGTCTGCAGCCGCGAGGTGACGTCGTAAGCGGCCTGCTCGGTCTGTTCGACGACACTGCGCAGTTGCCCGACGAGGATCCGGTTGAAGCGCGGGACGTCCCGCAGTTCCGGCATGGCGACCCGCTGGCAGACCTTGTTCGACGGGCATGGCGGACGTTCGTCCTTGAGCTGCTGGTCGATCCCCATGTGCGGGTCGTGATAGAGGAGGCGCGAGAGCAGGTGCTGCAGGCCGACGAAAAGCAGCAGGCCGCAGAAGGTCATCAGCGTGTCGATGCTGCGGTCGCCGAGGCCGAAGCTGCGGCGGAGAACGTCGTTGTACAGCGCATGCGTCAGGAAGACGACGACGACGGCGGCAAAGGTGGCGGCGATGCCGGTCAGCAGCGTCCGCTGCCGGTACTGGCGATAGAGTTCGCTGGGCTGGGTCGCCATCGCGCGGCTACTTGAGGACCAGCTTGATGGTGTTCAGCAGATCGTCGGCGGTTGCCGGCTTGACGATCCAGCCCGAGGCGCCGGCCGCCTTCGCCTCGACCTTGCGGCTCTGCTGCGATTCGGTGGTGAGGAAGAGGATCGGCAGGAAGCGGTAGGCGGCGAGGGAGCGAACCTTCTTGATCAGTTCGATGCCGTTCATTCCCGGCATGTTGAGGTCGGTGATCAGCAGGTCGACCTTGACGCCGGCGTTGAACTTCTGCAGCGCTTCCTCGGCGTTGGCAGCCTTCTCGACCGCGTAGCCGGCCTTGCCGAGGATGCTCGAGACGCTGAGCAGGATCGTCGCCGAGTCGTCGACGAGGAAGATCGTTTTTGCCATGTCGTGCCCTTTGCGTGTCGGCGGTGGCGGAGGCCATCGCCAGCGGTTTTCGATGAGGGCGAAGACTATCGGCGCCGCGCACGCGCGACCATCCGGAGATTCACGGGCGAGTCAGTGGAAATACGGAGGGGGAGAGAGAGGAGAGAGGAGAGAGGAGAGAGAGGAGGGAGAGGGTTTGTGCGTCTCTCGGGGGGATTTTCACATTAAACTGGTGGCCTTGCCTTTCCGTTCGAGGTGCATCGATGCCAGCGATCAGCTTGCGGCCGGCGTTGCTGCGGGGCCGCGCAGCGTGTGCGCGGGCAACGACTCAGTCGGGCTGCCGCTGGCCGCTCGCCATCGCCGCCAGCTGGGCGGCGTTGCTGGCTCCCGCCTTGGCCATGATGCTCGCGCGGTGGCTCTCGACGGTGCGTTCGCTGATGCCGAGTTCGCTGGCGATGAGCTTGCTGCGCTTGCCGTCGACGATGCCGGCGAGCACCTCGCGTTCGCGCCGCGTCAGCGAGCCTTGCCAGCCGTCGTTGCCGGCACTGGCGGCGGCGGTCTCGGCGGACTGGCGGACGGCGAGGTTCACGCGCTCGATCAGTTGCTGCATGTTGAACGGTTTCTCGATGAAATCGAAGGCGCCGAGGCGCATCGCGCGCACCGCAGTGGCGACGTCGGCGTGGCCGGTGAGGAAGATCACCGGCAGGCGCGGATCGCGCTCGCGCAGCCAGTCGTGGATCTCGGGGCCGGTGATGCGCGGCATGCGGATGTCGAGCAGCACGCAGGCGGCTTTCCCCGCTTGCCAGCGACGCATGAAATCCTCACCGGAGGCATATTGTTCGGCGATCAGGCCGATGCTCGCCAGGGCTTCAGCCAGGAAGCGGCGAACCTGTGCGTCGTCATCGACGATGCAGACGGTCTGCATCTTGGCGACAGTCATGGCACAGGGAGGAAAGGCATGGCTGGTCTCAGTGATCGCTGCAGGGCCGATGATTCTAGCCGCTTTCTGCCGTGGCATCCAGCCGCAGCCGCCGGCAGGCGGTTGCCGGCGGTCAGCAGCGGCGGCCGCATGGTCAGCAGCGCAACGGCGCTCAGTCGATGCCTGAGCAGCTGCCAGCAGATCCTGCCAACGCCGTGGCGCTGCCGGGCGACGCGCGCGAGATCGCGCGCCTGCTCGCCCTCGGCGCCGTGGCGGGTGGCGTGGCGCACGACTTCAACAATCTGCTGCTCGCCATGCAGGGCTTCGCCGGTCTGGCGAAGATGGTTCTGCAGTCTGCCGGGGGCAACGAACGCGTGCGCTCGTACCTCGACGAGATCGGCCTTGCCGGGCAGCGTGCGCAGCTCCTCGTGCAGCAGTTGTCGCTGCTGGCACGCGCGCGCCGGCCGCGGCTCGAGACAGGTGCCTGCCCGGTTGTCGCCGGCGAGGTCGTCGCAGCATGCGCGGCGACCTTCGCCGAAGGGCTGACCCTCTCGGTCGATGTCGAAGACGGGCTGCCGGCGATCGCCATCGACCGCTCGCACCTGCACCGCCTGTGGTTCAACCTGGTGCGCAATGGCTGCGAGGCGATGGATGGCGCTGGCACGGTGCTGCTCTCGGCACGCCGGTCGCGTCTCGCCGCGGGCGGCATCTGCTGCGCGTGTCGCGCCACCTTTGCCGGCGACTTCGTCCGCGTCGCGGTCAGCGACGAGGGGCACGGCATCGCAGCGGCGATTCGCGACCGCGTCTTCGAACCGTTCTTCAGCAGCGGCAGGCATCGCTCGGGAATCGGTCTCGGCCTGACGGCGGTGCATGCCCTGGTGCATCTGGCCGGCGGTCATCTGCAGATCGTCGACCGGCCCGGCGGCGGCACCGAGATGGCCGTCTTTCTGCCGCTGGCCGGTGATGAGGCAGACGCCGGTGCCTGAGCGCCGGCAGTCCACCGCTTGCGGTCGGCAAGCGTGACGATGAGCCGCGCGGCGCGTGTCGGGTCGTGGCCGGTCGTCAGGCAGCGGACGAGCGCAGCCAGCGCGTGACGGTCTCGAGCAGCGCGTCCATCGAGAACGGCTTGCCGACGAAATCGTTCACGCCCGCCTGCTGACACGCTTCGACGACGTCCGCGAGAACGTTGCCGCTGAGCGCAATGATCGGAACCGACCCGCAGCCCGGCAGCCGGCGAATGCGGCGACTCGCCTCGATGCCGTCGATTCGCGGCAGTTGCAGATCCATCAGGATCAGTGCGTAGTGGTTCTTCGCTGCCTGCGCGACGGCTTCTTCGCCGCTCGCCGCGCAGTCGGCCTGCAGGCCGACGCTGTCGAGCATCGCGAGGACCAGTTCGCGGTTGCTGCGTTCGTCGTCGACGATCAGCAGGCGGCTGTCGCTGCGCCTTCGGTCCGGCGTCTCGCTGGCGACGGTCGTCACGGCTGCCGGCAAACGGCCGGATCGCTTGCGCGCCAGCTTTTGCAAGCGCAGCGTGAACCAGAATGTGCTGCCGCCGCCGGCTGCGGTGTCGACCCCGACTTCGCCCCCCATTCGCTCGGCGATCTGCCTGACGATCGCCAGTCCGAGGCCGGTGCCGCCGCTGCTGCCAGGCGCCGGGTTGCCGGCCTGCACGAACTGCTGGAAGAGCTGCGCGCGCAGCGCCGCCGGCACGCCGATACCGGTGTCACACGCCTCGAAGCGCAGCAGAACGCTGTCGTGCCTCTCGTGCAATGGTCGCAGGCGCAGGCTGATGCTGCCGCGCTCGGTGAACCTGATCGCGTTGCTGGCGTAGTTGAGCATCGCCTGCCGGATGCGGGTCGGATCGCCGATCAGCGGCCCGGGCAGCGGCTTGATCTCGCTGCGCAGCTGCAGGCCCTTATCCCGGGCCTGATCGCCAACCATCTCGACGACACTGCTCAGGAGGCGGGCCAGGTCGACGGTCGTTTCATTGAGGATCAGTTTGCCGGCTTCGATCTTCGCCAGGTCGAGGACGCCGGTGATCAGGCTGAGCAGGTGCTGTGCGGCCTCGTTCATCCGTTCCAGCCGGGCGATCTGCTGCGGTGGCAGTTGCTCGCGCCGCATCAGTTCGACGAGACCGACGATGGTCGTCAGCGGCGTGCGGATTTCGTGACTGAGGTTGGCGAGGAAGCCACTTTTCGCCGCACTGGCGGCTTCGGCCTCGTCGCGCGCGGCGGCCAGCTGCCGTGTCCGCTGCGCAACGGCGGCCTCGATCGTCGTCGCGGCGTCGCGCGGCGCGGCCTCGCCGGGTGTTGCCGCGCCGAGTTCGCGGACGCTGGCGATGAGCTGCGGCTGCAGCTCGCCTGCTGCACGATTGATCTCGAGGCAGGTGACGACCAGGCGTTCCTGCCCGTCGCTCGGGCGGACGATGCGGTGGGTCAGCGAGCCGGCGCGGCCGCTGGCGATGGCGTCGTGCAGCAGCGAATGGTACGCCGGCCGGTCCGCCGGCGCGATCGTTGCCTCGATTTCGGCCAGCGAAGCGGGGGGCACGCGGCAGTCGTGGAGGTGGCGCCAGCCGGCCGTGCATTCGAGCACGTCGGTGGCGATCTGCCATCGCCAGGAGCCGCTGCGCAGCAGCCTTTCGCCAGCTTCAAGGAGACTGCCGGCGTCGTCCGCCGGGTCGCAGCCTTCATCGCTCGCTCGCCGCATCGTCATTCCTCCGCTTCGCCGCTGCAGCGGCTGCCGCCTGCCGCGGCCGACAGTGCCGCGGCACCGTCCCGGGCATCGCCGGCGCGGCAGCAAAAAAAGACTGCCGCGCCGGGTGAGATGGCATACCATGGGCGACCCCATCAACACCTTCCGAGGAGACAGAGATGCACATTGGCGTACCCAGGGAGATCAAGAACCACGAGTATCGCGTCGGCCTGACGCCTTCTTCGGTGCGGGAAATGGTTGCGCATGGCCATCGGGTGACGGTCGAGAGCGGTGCCGGACGTGGCATCGGCGCTACCGACGAGGTCTACCAGAAAGCCGGCGCAGTGATTGCCGCGACCGCCGAAGAGATCTTCGCCACTGCCGAGATGATCGTCAAGGTCAAGGAGCCGCAGGCGGGCGAGCGCGCGCTGCTGCGCGAGGGACAGATTCTCTACACCTACCTGCACCTGGCGCCCGATCCCGAGCAGTGTGCCGATCTGGTGCAGAGTGGCGCCGTCTGCATCGCCTACGAGACGGTGACGCAGCCGGGTGGCGGGCTGCCACTGCTGGCGCCGATGTCGGAAGTCGCCGGCCGCCTGTCGGTGCAGGCCGGCGCCTATTGTCTGGAGAAGGCGCATGGCGGCATGGGTGTCCTGCTCGGCGGCGTCGCCGGCGTGCCATCGGCGCGCATCGTCATTCTCGGCGGCGGCGTCGTCGGCTCGAACGCGGCGCAGATCGCCGTCGGCAGCGGCGCACAGGTGGTGGTCATCGACCGCAACATCGACGTTCTGCGGCGCATGGACCGGCTTCTCGGCGCGCGCGTCATGACCGTCTTCTCCAATCGTGACAACGTCGAGCAGCATGTGCTGCGCGCCGACCTGGTCATTGGCGGTGTCCTGATTCCGGGCGCTGCCGCGCCGAAGCTGATCAGCCGGCAGATGGTCGACGCGATGAAACCGGGTTCAGTGATCGTCGACGTGGCGATCGACCAGGGCGGCTGTTGCGAGACGGCGAAGGCGACGACGCATGCCGCGCCGACCTACATGGTCGGCAACGTCGTCCATTACTGCGTCGCCAACATGCCGGGCGGCGTGCCGCGCACCTCGACCTACGCCCTGAACAACGCGACGCTGCCGTTCGCGCTGCAGATCGCCGACAAGGGCTGGCGGCAGGCCCTGCAGGATGACGAGCACCTGCGCAACGGCCTCAACGTCGCTTTCGGCAAGGTCACCTGTCGTGAGGTCGCGGAAGATCTGGGTTACGCGTACCACGACGCGCGTTCGGTGCTGTCTGCCGGCTGAGAACGAGGGCTGACTGAGGCGTGCACGCGGCTGCTGCCGTGTTGCCCAGCCGCCGAGCATGCTGCCGGCCCCTTGCGGGGGCCGGCTGGCGGATTTCCTGAGATCGGGCAGCCGGCCCCTTTGGGGGGCCGGCTTGGGATTTCGTGCTGGCGAATGCTCAGAGCGACCGGCGCTTGCGCAGGCCGCCGAGAGCGGCCAGGCCGAGGCCGAGGAGCGCGATCGACGCTGGCTCTGGCGCGGGCTGTTCGCCAGCGAGACCGACGACGCCGACGGTGAAACCGTGCCAGTTTTCCGAGGTGTCGGTGAAGCTGATCGAGCTATGCACACCAGGCAGGCGGATCACGCCAGCGGAATTCTCCAGTCAGGTTGTTCGGAATGCGAGAGAAGACACGTCCCCGTCTTGTCGGCATGTGGCTCATGCCATTCATCAAGCAGTTATCGTGCCAGGCCTGCATATCTCTGTTATAAAGGGGATTGATTTCTGCGGCGGTTCCCGACTGTAAAGAATGCCGACGCTGCAGCATCCGCTGGCCGTTCTTCCACAGCGGGCGGTGCCGGCACGGCGCGGTGCCCGTTGCCAATGCCACTCCTCGACCACCGACGTCGAGGTTGTTCGTGCAGGTTTGCCAGGCGGCTTGATGTGAAAGTCAGTTGAGTAGAGCGGCCAGGATGTGAAATTTTGATTGCAAAATTGCGGAAATACAGCAAGAATCAGATCGTGACTTCACGTTTGCTGAGTCGGCCCACATGTTGATTGAGTTTGGCGTCGCCAATTTCCGCTCGATTCGGGCGCGGCAAGAACTGAGCATGGTAGCGAGCTCAGACGCTGCTCATCTGCAACGCAACGTCGCGGGCCAGACCAAGGAGTTGCGCCTGTTGCGGTCAGCGGTCATCTATGGTCCGAACGCGGCGGGCAAGAGCAACGTCTTGCGCGCCGTGGAAACCTTGCGGCAACTGGTGCAGAACTCCGCCACGAGCTTCCAGGAGGGCCATGCCATCCCCGTGACGCCGTTTCTCTTTGCACAGGCGTCATGTGAAGAGCCGTCGGAATTCGAGATCATCTTCACTGCCGATGATGGTGTCCGCTATCACTACTGTTGCGCGGCAAGTCCGGAGCGTGTGTTCAAGGAATGGCTCGTGGCCTACCCGCATGGTCGTGCGCAAAGGTGGTTTGAACGGGAGTACAGCGCGGAAAGCAAGACGCAACGCTGGTGGTTCGGACCAAACTTCAGCGCCGAGCGGGCGGAGCGCAAGGTCTGGCAGGAGTTCACCCGGAACAACGCCTTGTTTCTGTCGACGGCCATTCAACTGAACAACGCCCAACTCCGGCCGGCTTTCAACTGGATTACCCAGAAGCTCATCGTGTTGGTGCCCGGTGTCGACATGAACCCATTCCTGAGCCTTGACCTCCTGCGCGACGCGGATGAGCACGAACAGATCATGGACTTCATGCGCGCGGCGGATATCGGCATTGATCGTCTGGAACTGCTGGAAGAAGACCATCTCTCGCCCCCTGCGGGCAAGCTCACTCCGGGCGCCGTACGGGTCCACCTGGAGCTTGGTCTGCCGTTGGGCTCTCCACCGCCAGCAGCGAAGCACTTGCGCGTCCTGGCATGGCACAAGCGGGCGGATTCCAACGAAGAAGTGGCGCTCGACCTGGGCGACGAGTCCGACGGTACGCAGAAGCTGTTTGAGTTCTCGGGCGGCTGGTTGCGTGCGCTGGAATGGGGGGCAACGCTGCTCGTCGATGAGTTGGACCGCAGCCTGCATCCCCACATGACGCGCTTCCTCGTGGGTCTGTTCCATAGCCGGAAGAACGAAAAGAACGCGCAACTGGTGTTCACGACGCACGACACGAGCTTGCTGGACACCGAACTTCTACGGCGTGACCAGATCTGGTTCGTGGAGAAAGACAAGCAGGGTTGTTCGCACCTCTACTCACTGCTGGAATACTCGCCAAGGAAGGACGAAGCCCTGGAGCGTGGCTATCTCAAGGGCCGCTACGGAGCGATTCCCTTCATCGGCAGCATCGGCGGTTGACGCATGGCGCGCCGCATGCCGATTTCGAAGCTGCGGGTTCGTTCGTGGATCATTCCGTCGTACGGCAGGACAGAAGCCGCCCCGATCAATCACCCTCATCGTGTGCGAGGGCGAGACCGAACAGGAGTATTTCGAGGCCGCGCGTATCGAGTACGCGCTGACGACGGCGGAAATCGTTCTTGCCGAGAACACGAAAGGCGCGGCGCCCATCAGCGTCGTCGCCTGCGCCGAGGAGAAGTGTGCGGAGCGCGGCGGCTATGATCAGATCTACTGTGTCTTCGACCGTGACGGCCACGAAAGCTTTGACCGCGCGCGAGCAAGGATCGCAACCCTGGCCGGGCGCAAGAACAAGCCGCTCCCCATTCGGGACGCGATTTCAATCCCGTGTTTCGAATTCTGGGTGCTCCTGCGTTTCGCGCAAGTGGCCGGTCAGGAAGACATCACGTGATCCACAAGGAAAAGCTCATGGCTTGACCGTGTATCCCGCGACCTGACACTTGCCGCGCCGGCGCGGGATCCCCTATCCTTCGAGCCAATGCCGTTCCACCCGGCCCTCTGCGGCGTGAAGCGGCTCGCTGGCGATGGCGACCGGGTATCCCGCGCGTCGCCGCAGCGGCCGCAACGAGTTGTCCATGCTCCCTCCGCCACCACCCGTCGTTCTGATCCTCGGCACCGATGCCGCCGGCAAGGATTACGTTGCCGAGTTCCTGATCCGCCGCTGGCGAGCGGCCGGCCAGCGCGTCGACAAGCGCGCCGGCGGCTTCGCTGCGCCGGCCGCCGACGCCCGCTCCAGCAGCGAACGCAAGGGGAGCTGGGGTCGCCTTCAGGAGCGCGCTTTCCTTGGCCTGTTTCCCCTGCTGCGCCCGCTGCTGCCGGCAGTGGCCGGCTGGCTGCTGGTCCGCGACCGGCGCCGCTTTCGGCCGTCGGCGGTTCCCCTGGTGGTGGTCAGCCATACCGCGCTGCGGCTGCTGGCGCTGCTTCTGGGGCAGCACCGCGAAGGCTGCAGCGCCCTCGCCCGTCGCCCGGCTCTGGCAGCTGCCCTGCGTGCGGTGGCGCCGCCCGGAACGGTGGTCGCGGTGCTCGATGTCGCTCCGGAAACTCGCCGGCGGCGGATTGCCGCGCGGATCCAGTCGGGCACCGTCGATCCTTTCGATCACTTCATGCTCGCGGACCCGGAACGTGCCGAGCGCATCGAAGGATGCCTGGTCGAGCTGGCGACGCACTACCTCAACGCGACCGTCATCGGCAACGACGACCTGGATGACGCCGCACTCGAACGCGAACTCGCTCGCGCGCTCGGCGCGCCCGTTCCGTTCCTCCCCCCTTGAAACGCGAGTGGCCGTCATCGCCGGCGAAGCCCTGGTCTGCAACTGCCGGTCCGGCGGCAGATCGGGCCGGCAGGGCGTCGGAGCGGGCGAATGGCCGGCGATCTGGCACGCGTGGAGCCGCTGCCGCGAGCGCCGTGTACCCTCGGCAAGCCGCCGTCAGCGCCCCTCGCCGCGCGCCGCGAGGTAGATGCCGGCGAGCAGGAGGACGAAGCCGACCCCCTGCACGAAGGCAAAGGATTCGCCGAAGAACAGCCAGGCGAGGAGCGCGCTGCCGACCGGCTCGCCGAGCGTGACGACGGCGATGAAGGTCGGCGAGACGTGTTTCAGCGACCAGTTGTACGAGGTATGGCCGAGCAACTGCGGGCCGACCGCCATGCCGAGGGCGACGAGATACGCGGTCGCACCGTAACCCGCCAGCGCGGTGCCGCTGCCCAGGCAGGCGACGACGAGGAAGCAGGCGGCGCTGCCGTAGGCGAGCCAGACGTAGGCCGGCAGCGGCAGGCTGGCGCGCAGCCGGCGGCCGAGCAGCAGGTAGGCGGAGAAGCACCAGCTGCCGGCGACGGCGAGGAAGTTGCCGAGCAGCGGCTGGCTGCCGGCGGCGCTGTGGCGGCTGTCGCTCCAGAAGATCAGCAGGCTGCCGCTGAGCGAGACGACGATGCCGACGCTCATCAGCCGGCTTGGCCGCTCGCCGAAGAGCAGGAACGAGGCGATGCCGATCCACAAGAGGTTGGTCGTCACCAGCGCCGTGCTGCTCGCCACCGAGGTGTATTCGAGCGAGCTGATCCAGGTGGCGAAGTGCAGCGCGAGGAAGAAGCCGGCGCCGGCGGTGAGCAGGGCCTGTCGCGCGCTCAGCGTGCGCAGCGTGCGGGCCGACTGCCAGAGCGCGAGCGGCGTGATGATGAGTGCGGCGAGACCCAGGCGCAGCGTCGCGATCGCCAGCGACGGCAGCCCCTCGGCCTGCGCGAAGCGCGCCAGGATGGCACCGAAGGAGATCGCCAGCAGGCCGACGGCGAGAACCAGGAACGGCAGCCAGCGGGGCGGCGCGCCCGCCTGCTCAGGTGGCTCGGGCGGCATGGCCTCCTTCGAGATAGGCGGCATGCACTTCCGGGTTCTCGAGCAGCTCGCGACCGCTGCCGGTGAGGATGATCTGTCCGTGCTGCAGGACGTAGCCGCGGTGCGCAACGCGCAGCGCGTGATGGGCGTTCTGTTCGACGAGGAGGATCGTCATGCCGTGCTCGCGATTGAGTTCGCGGACGATCTGGAAGATCTTCTTGATGTACAGCGGCGCCAGCCCGAGCGAGGGCTCGTCGAGCAGCAGCAGTTGCGGCCGGCTCATCAGCGCGCGGGCGATCGCCAGCATCTGCTGCTCGCCGCCGGAAAGGGTGCCGGCGCGCTGCTGGCAGCGTTCCTCGAGGATCGGGAAGAGGACGTACATGCGCTTCAGGTCGACGGCGAAGTTCGCTTCCTCGCCGAGCACGGCGCCCATCTGCAGGTTCTCGAGCACCGTCATGCGGGCGAAGATGCGTCGCCCTTCGGGCACCAGCGCGATGCCGCGGCGGGCGATGTCGTGTGTCGCGAGGCGGGTGATGTCCTCGCCGTCGAAGACGATGCGCCCGCCGGAGGCGCGCGGCTGGCCGAAGATGCTCATCATCAGCGTCGACTTGCCGGCGCCGTTGGCGCCGATCAGCGTCACCACCTCGCCGACCTGCACCGACAGATCGACGCCGTGCAGCGCATGGATGGCGCCATAGCTGTCTCTT
>ERZ761592.366-NODE-366-length-15613-cov-16.551356_pt1 | contig 15613 bp, 28 predicted proteins | sample MGYA00433095_ERZ761592 | MGnify/ENA primary metagenome ERZ761592 (study PRJEB28899, sample SAMN03785554) | bioreactor sludge metagenome | biome: EBPR Sludge; feature: EBPR Bioreactor; material: 0.22µm filtered reactor supernatant | place: Saint Lucia: Queensland... | reverse complement strand
CATCGGTGTCTGTTATCGGTGCTTTACCGTTGATATGGCGGACCCGTAGCGCCGGGTTCAGATTGCTGGTCCCGAACGTCACCGCGCCAGACAGCGTCCCGCCCGACAGTTTTAAATACCGCGCGTCACCTCTGGCATCGGTGTGATATTGGGGGTGATCGTCGTCTCCCAAGCCCACCAGCGCGTTATGACCTATCGGGGGCAATAGCGTGCCGTCGAGCTTCCCGGTCGCGCCGAGCGCGGGAATCTTGCCCGCGTCGGCCGAGCCCGCCGAGGAAACAACCGCCGCCAGCGACTTGAGCCGGCCGGCGATTAACGAGAGATAGGACGCCACAGCCTAGCCCAGCACCACCCCGTCACCCGGCTCGAACGAGAGGATGTCCGCGCCGTGCGCCGTGCCGACGAACTGGACGACGTTGCCCGTTGCGACGGGCGGGGTCATGGTGATCTGACCCGGCGTCGTGCCGAGGTAGCAGCGGGCGCCGGGCGTCAGCCCCGTCAGGCCGGTGATGGACCCCTCCGAGTAGGCGAGGCCCGTCTGCCCGGCGCTGACCGCGTCCTTCACGAACGCCGAGCACTCTTTGCCGGCCGCCGCCGCGTCGGCCTTTCGCATCTTGGGGGTTCCGGCGTCGTTCCAAATGTTGACTAAATCGCCCGCCGCCAGCGTCTCGCTCGCCACCCGCGAGACCGTGTCCGCCCCGATACCGCCCGGCAGCACGGACGGCGACAGCCGCCCGTCCGACTCCAGCGCCACGATTTTGCCCGCGTCGGCCGAGCCCGCCGAGGCCGCCGTGCCCGCGCGCGTGATCAGCCGCCCATCGGCGAGCGCAACATATTTGTCAGCCATCGTAAATTTCCTGCTGGATTCTGATAAAAAGCGTCGCCGGCCCGCGCGCGATGCCGATTTCGAGGGTCGCGCCCCCGGAAGGGGGCGTCTGCGTGAGCATCCCGTCTCGGCCGAGGTAGACCGGCCCCGGCGACCAGGACCAGGACGGTTCCACCATCTCGCCAGACCCGCGCACCGCCACCGGCGCGCCGGCGGTCGCCGCGTGGATCGAGATTCCCAGCACCGCATCGAAAGCCGTGTAAGCGTCGGCGTACCCCGCCGCGCCCGCGCCCGTAACCCGCAGCGCGCGATGGCCGCCCAGGTCGTGGGCCGCCGTGATGAGCGTGTCGGGATCGCCTTTTGGCCCCGGCGGTCCAGGAGGACCAGAACAGACCGCGCGAATCGAAGACACCGCAGGCCGCTGAACGCTCAGTCGCACGCCCCCCGAAGCCACATGCAGCACGGTTTCTCGTTCGGTGACGCTCAAATGGTTTTGTTTGGGCGACACGCCAAGGCGCGGCGCGGGAACACTGACCCGCATTTCGCCTGCATTGAGGCTGATCCGCACCTGCGAAACTCGCGATGTGACCTTCAGCGAGTCCGACATCACACCCCCCGCGTGACATCCGGCAAAACGGTCTTCTTGAATACCTCAAGCGTGGTGACATTCAAGTTTCCTCGGCTATCGGTGTAGGTTTCCTGAAAATCGCAGACCACCTCATCACCGATCGTCAGGTCCTCCGTCTCGGTGTGCGGGACGAAAAACCAACCTTTTCCGCCCGCGCTGTCAGCGTTGGCCGGAAACGTGACGCTGACCTGCACCAAGGCCGCGCTGTCCGGGTCGTCGTAGTCGCGCTTGACCGTGAACGTCAGCGTCCGGCCGCCGATGTCGATGGGTTGCGGGGGATCGCCGCCGTCGTCGAACGTCACCAACAGGCTGATGGAATCGCCGCGAACCAACTTGAAACCTTCCACGATTTTCCCCTTTGCGACGGCGACGGCGGGTTAAAGCAGGCCGTGGTCGGCCAACCAGTATTTGCTCAGGAAGACGACCAGGCCGGCGGCCAGCGGCAGCAGCCACCACAGCAGCTTTTTGACGAGATGGACGACGTTGGCCAGCTCGTTTAAGCGGGTTTGCGCCTCGTCCAGCTTGCCCCGCAAGTCCCCCACCCGCCGCTCGACGCTTTCCATTTCGTCCCACACCCGCTTGCCTTCCTCCAGATGGATCGCCAAGCGCTCGTTGATGACCGCTTGCTGCTCCATCGCGATCACCGCGCGGCGCAGCAGTTCGGCGTGCTGGCTGACGGTGACTTCCAGGCGCGTCAGGCGGCTGATCTCTTCGGCCATCAAGGTTTCTCCCCCAGCCGCGCGATCAGTTGGTTTTTCTCGGCGCTGCCCGCCGAGCTGCCGTAGTAGTAGGCCACGATCTGAGTCCAGGCCGTCCCGAGCGCGCCCAACATGATCAAAACCGCCTCTTTGCCTTCGGCCGGCAGCCCCTTCGAGACGATCCACGCCAACGTGCCGAAGAACCCGACAGTCACCAGCGTCGCCAAAACCCTCGGGGTCCAGTCCTGGAGTTTCGTTTCCCGATCGCGGGCGCTGGCCCGGTCCGCCGCGTTGATCCGCTCCAGATCGATGCCCAGCTCCTGCATCCGGGTTTTGAACCCGGCGTCGATCTCTTTCAGCCGCGCCAGGATGCCGGGATCGCCGGACGCGACCACCTCGGCGATCTCCCCTTCCGTGGCCTCCGGTTTGTTGAGCAAGGAAGCCCCCAGAATCTGCGCGGCGGTCCCGGCCAGGGGTCCGCCCAGGGCTGTCGCCAGCGCGGGCGCCACGGCTCCCAGAATCGCTTTCCAGTCGGTTTTCATCAGACCGTCACCCGGTTGGCCAGCCAGCCGTAGGTAAAATCCTCGTTGGCCTTTCGAGACCGGGAAATGTCGAGCAGAAACGCGCCTTGCAGGACGTTCATCGCCCGCACCAGCACCGCTTCGCCGCCCTTGCCGCGCGCTTTCAAGTACGCGCGCAGCGCCGCGAGGGTCGCCGGACCGGCCCGGCCGTCTTCCACCAGATCGGGGTACAAGCGGCCTTGCGCGTTCAAGGCGTTGAGCGCCTGCTGCAACCACAGCGCCGAGCGCATGGGGCCGGACATCACCCCGGAATCCACCACCTCCACGGCGACGGCCTCCGAAACCGGCACGATCTGATCGAACCCCGGCTTGGAAACGTAGCGCTCGAAGTAGATTTTCCGCGCTTCATCCTCGGCCAGCGCCTTCACGTCGCCGGCCGTCGTCGGCCGGTTTCGGTAATTTTCCAGCGTCTCCAGGGTGATGCCGTACTTGGTAGGTCCGCCTCGGTCGCTGGGGTGATCGGTGTAGATCCGCCCCTCTTTCTCGATGATCTCCGAGATGATGTCGGCGACGGCGCGCCGGCTCTGGCCCGGTCGGCTGGAATTGTTGGCTGTCATGGATTTTCTCCGTGGGAGACCCCGCCGTTTTCGGCGGGGACAAGGTCGGTTTCTGCCGGCGGCGGCCGAACGTCGGGTTCGGGCGGATCGACGGCCCGGCGGTTGGCGTCGAGGATCGCCACCAGGCCGCGCAGCCGCTCCGCCACCGCCCGTTCATCCGGCGATTGGCCCGGCCCTTCGAGCAGCCCGGCGACCTGATGGATGCTGACCGCCGTCGGCCCCGGCAGCATGGCGCGGGCGGAATCGGCGGTGATCCTGCCCACCCGCACCGCTTCGTCGACCCGCAGCTGCCGCAAGTTCTGATCCGTTCCCAAGGACACCGTCCACCGCGCGGGCAACCGCCGTTCGCGCGCCGCCGCGACGGCTCGCTCGTAGGCGTCGATGAAGGCGCGGCGGGCGCCCACGTCGTCGCCGGAGTTCAGCACCGCGCCGCAGACCGCCCACGCCGCGCGCATTTCCTCCGTGAGCGTGCCGGTTTCGGCTTCGTCGCCCGCGAACCGCCGCAGCAGCCCCCACGCTTCGTCGGCGGTGGGCCGGCCATCGTCGGCGCGCGGGCCGTCCAGGTAGCGGTAGAGGTCGTGGGGTTTTGGCAGGTAGGGCGATTCGCGCCGGTGGCGGCGGAACGCCTCGGCGACGGCGGCCAGGGGGTAGGGCTCGAATTCGTCGAACCAGTCGGCCGCCGCTTCGGCGGTCGGCTTTTGTCCGGCGAAGCGGAACGCCGTGGCCAAGAGCCGCCAAAAGTCGGGTTTGTCAGCAGGGGTCATGGCACGCCTCCCCTTCCAGCGCCTGGGGAACGCCGGCCATGATGTCCTGCCACTCGGAGACGCGCGGGTCCGGGGAGCGCGCCCGCTCTCGCTCGCGGCCACCTCCGGGGGCCGCCCTTTCGCGGGCCGGTTCCGGTGGCCTGAAGTGGCGGTCCTGGAACACGCAGCCGGTCCAGCCCTCGTGGATCGCTTCCCGCAGCAGCGCGCTCGGGTCGTGGCCGTAGCTCTTGGCCTTTTCGAGGTCGGCAATCACCATCGCCGCCGTGGCTCTGCCCATCGGCGAGCCTTTCTCGCACCGGTGGCGCCGGTAAGCCCGCCAGTCGTCCGGGGCCAGCCAGTCGGGGCAATCGGGCCAATCGGGGGAAACGGGGGAAACGGGGGGTGTCTCGTGTGCGTGTGCGTGCGTGTGCGCGTGTTGCGCGTCCGCGCGCGCGCTACCCACACCCACGGAACCCCCAGTTCCTCCCGATGATGTTTCGGGAGCAGGTTCAGGAGCAGGAGCAGGAGCAGGAGCAGGATTAGGAGCAGGAGCAGGAGCAGGATTAGGAGAAGGGGCATTGCTCGGAGCATCAAAAATCATGCTCGGAGCATCAAAAATCATGCTCGGAGCATTGCTCGGAGCATTGCTCGGAGCATTTTTAGCATAGGAGTTACAGTTTACTTTTCCCCAGCGAGCCGTCGCCGCCAGTTTCGCTTTCTGCGCTCTGGCCTCCGCGTGGACGGCATAACCTTGATGGTTTTCCCAATCGTGAATCGCATAAGTTCCATCATGATCGCGATCCAACAACCCGCACCGTATCAACCCCTCGACAAAAAAGGCTGGGTCTTTGTCCCAACCGGCCGCTAGCGCAATGTCCGTTTCATCCATCCCGATCAATCGCCCGTCGGGGTGGTTCATCGCCGTCGATAGCCAAAGGTCGATCAGATAATCGGTAGAATTGTCGCCGATCACCAGTTTGAGTTTGCGGCGCTTGCGGTGATTGCAGAATGAAACGGCGATGCGGATATCCGTGTTCATGATTCCCTCCCCAGCCACATCGAAACGCTTTTTTGGTAAAAATCCGATACATATTTGCGGGTGCTCATGTATAATCTCCTGCGAAGTTGAGTAGTCCGTGAAGTGGTTTGCTCGCGTGAAGCGAGCGATCAGCCTTCGAGATCGGCCGGCGCCTGCCGGCCGATTTCGTTGGCCCCTCAGCCGCTCCCGCCCTCCGGGAGCCGGCATTTCACGGCGCCGAGATCGCGGGCCAGCAACGCGATGTTGACGCCCAGGTCCGCGACGGTCATGCCCGTTTCCCGCGTCAGCCTTTCGAGCAAGGCAATCCTCCGCGCGTGTTCCTCCAGGATGGCCAATACGGTCGCGCCATCCGGCCCGTCACCGGAACCGCCGGTTGCGGCAAATTCCACCGCGTCCGGCCCGGCGATTTGTAGCGCCCTTTCCAGGGCCAGTTGCTTTAGCGCATCGCCTTCCGAACAGGATCGTCGTTGGGCTTCGGCGGCGATGGCGCGGTGATCCTCATTTCCGAGCGGGATGGAAACCTCGATGCTGGACATGGCGTGGCGCCTTCGGTTGACATCGGTGGGAGGGACTCTTCGCCCCCTTCTTCTCCGGCTTTCCCGGCCGTATTTATTTGTTGGGCGCGCTCCAGGGCGAACTCGCGGACGCCGGCGCTGACGCTGGATTTTCCGCTGAGCTTGAGCGCCGCCAGCACGAGCAGGTATTCCCGCGCGCTGAAACGGATGTGCATGTCGTGATCGCGACGGTCGTCAGGGTCGAGCAAGGCCATCGTCGGCTCCGACGGGCTGCGGTGGCGAAAGGGCGGCCGCGATGCGCTTTCGCGCCTCGATGGCCGTCATGTATCCGGAAACGCCGAACGCGGAACGCAGCGCGAAATACCGCCGTGCGGCGTCGGCGCGATGCCCGCCCATTTGGAGCGCCATGGTGTATCCCGCGACATCGAGTCCGGTGAGGTAGTCGGCTAACAGATCGATGGGGGCGCTCATGCCGCCTCCAAAGCCGTTTGAATGGTGCAGCGCCGAGCCAGCGCCAAGAGCCAATGCGCGAATGCTAAGGGCGTCGCTTCGCGCTCTCGCTTCGGTATTTCCGGGCGATTTTTGTGACGCTCACCCGACAAGCGCCGTCCGCTCGTACCGCAGAGCATCGGTGCGTCGCCCAGTACCAGCGGCATAAGCGGGATGTGGCGAGCCGCGCATCCGACGATGTATAGATTCGTCCGTTTGCGGGCGCGATGGCCCCACCAGAACTGATCGACCACCAACGTGAAGCCGCCGAACTTGTCGAATTTTCCTGGCAGCGGAAGCCCTGCCGCAGGCCACAACGTGGATTGAACGGGATGCTCCAACACGCCGCCCCAGCGCCGAACCTGATCAACAGCCCAAATCGCCAAGCTCTTTTCGTCTGGCCGGGGCTTGGCAAAAAATCGCAACTGGCCCCATGCGCGACAAGGCGGGTGAGCAATCACGGTACAGCCGCCCGGCCACCGACGAGCGTCCCGCTCGATGTCGTACACATCGCAACCGGGGATGGTCTTGTAAACGCTGTCAGTTCTGGCAAACAGAACCGCCACGGTCATTACATTTGCGGTGCCGCTGCAAAGGTCGAGGTGCTTCATGCGCGCCGCTCCTCCCGCGCGCGCTGGATCGGGCGTAATAAGCGCCCCTCCGTCACCGGGATCGCCGGGTATAGGAAGGGCTTCGGTGGGGGGTGTTCTGTTTGCGCCTTCGGTGGCCGGCAATGCTGCAAGCGATAAAGCGGCGCTCATGCGGCGGCCTCCAATGGCGTTAAAGCGGGCGGTTCAGGCGTTAAAGAGGCTATTTCATGGGCATCAAATCGATTGATTTGCCAGAGCGGGAAATGCGGGTCGGCGATACCAAACCGTCGCATCCGAAACCAACAGACCGTCACCTCGGCATAATCGGCGGCGCTGTCGATGTCGCTCTTGGATGGCGCGGTGCTCATGCGGCGGCCTCGCACGGTTTGGGGGCGAACGGCCGCAGGTTCCCGGCGGGGATGCTGTACACCTGGCCGCCGATTTCGACGCCGTGGTTGCGGGGCTTGCCCTTGCTGACGGCAACGACGACGCCAATCCGGCCGTGGAGCGGCCTCGCGGCCCGCACCTTGGCGGCATAATGCACGACGACCAGTTGACCGGGGCGGGGATTAGAGATCACGCGGCGGTCTCCTGGCTAGGAGCCGTACGACATTCTGGCTGATGAATGTGGATGGGCTTGCTGTCTAGGACGCGCAATTTACCTTGTGTGATTTTTTCAATCTCCAAAGCGCGGCGTGGAGGAACCTTCTTCCACTGTGAAACAGCTTGCGATCGGATGCCGAGCGCGGCCGCCACTTTTGCCACACCACCGAAATATTCAATAACAGAGTTCAAATCACAGGCGTTCATACAATATAGGTAAGCACACTTACTTATAAGTTGTCAATATGCTTACGGTTACTTACCAATCGCTTGATAGTAAGATTTCTTACATGGATGAAGAGAAATCGAATATCGGCAAGCGGATCAAGCAAGCAAGGCTGGCGTTCAAGCCGCGAAAGATGACGCAACAGCAGCTAGCAAATGCGGTTAATGTTTCGCGCCCTGCTGTTACTCAGTGGGAGACAGGCGAAACAAAAACCCTTGAAGGAGAAAATTTACACAAGGTCGCTGAAACCTTGAAGGTTACCGTTGAGTGGCTTTTGTACGGCAAAGAAGAAGTATCCAGGACAAATCATCGTGTCATCCAGGAACCCTCCAACGTCTCGCCTGCTCCCCCGATCCGGGGAATGGTGCCGGTGATTTCGTGGGTCAGCGCAGGCCGCTGGCGGGAACCCGATATCGCGCTGGATGCGCCGCTGGACTGGATACCCCACATCGGCGCCACGCCCAACACGTTCGCGTTGAGGGTGGAAGGCGATTCGATGGAGCCGAGCTACCCGCCGGGAACATACCTGATCGTCGATCCCGACCGCGTGCCCGAACCGATGAACTTGGTGATCGCGCTCAACGGCGACGACGAGGCGACCTTCAAGCGGCTGACCCGCGAGGGCAAAACGTGGTATCTGACGCCGCTGAACCGCCAATACCCGTCGCAGCCGCTGGACTCGCTGTGCAAGATCATCGGCGTGGTGATATGGAGCGGGCGGCGGGAGGTTTGAGCGTCTTTTAAGCGGGTGCCATCAGATCGACACGCAATCGGATTGCATCTACAATCAAATTATGATCACCTGGGACGAATCGAAGCGCCAAGCCAATATCCGCAAGCACGGCATCGATTTCGCGGGTTGCGAGGCGATTTTCGACGCGCCGCTGGTGACGGACGAAGACGACCGCGAAGCGTATGGCGAGCAGCGGCTGAAAAGCCTCGGTTGGTTTGGAGGCCGCGTGGTCGTGTTGGTTTGGACGGAACGGGAAACCGGCCCGCACCTGATTTCCTGCCGCTATGGTGACAAGCATGAAACCGGACGCTATTTCCAATACGTTCTTTAGCCCTGAGCAGATGGCGGCGGCCATCGCGACGGCTCCCGACCGCCCAGTGGAAGACGAGGACAACCCGCCGACTCGGCCAGAAGACTGGGATAACGCCATCGTCAGCCATTCTTACGAAGAGCTACGGGAAAAGCTGGCCGAGCGCCGCCGTGCGCGCGGGGCGCAGAAAGCGCCGACCAAGGAGCAGGTGGCGATCCGCTTTTCGCCGGAGGTGCTGGCCTATTTCCGGGGGACCGGCAAGGGCTGGCACACCCGGATGGACGCGGCGCTGAAGGAGTGGATCGCGGCGCGCCCGCGTTGATCGGCTTCGGGGTGCCGTTGCCGCAGCGCGCCTGCCGCGCGAGCAGCATTGGGTATCTGGCGTCGTGACCATGGCTTCGCACTGGACGGTGTGACCGTCTAACGAGATCACTTTTTTGGAGAAAGGCGATGATGAACACACAGCAAGCCATGATCGATGCCGTGAAGAAAAAGCTGGAACAGACGGATCACGGGAAATCAGTTATGGATAGAGTATCTGAAATCAAGCGTTTGCAGTGCGATCTTGCGGCGCTTGGCCCTGTATCTGAACAGGATGCGCCACTCAGACTCCCTTATTCCAGTATGCCCCACCTTAACGAAAGGTGCTGGAAGTAACTCCGGCACCCCTTGATCTTTCGCTGATTTAGCCCCTCAGCGGTCGCCTTTGGCGCGCTCGTATTTCGCCCGCTGCTTGCAGCGGTTCGAGCAGTACAGCCCGCGCGGGCCACTCGTAGCGCTTCTTCATCGGTCATCGCGTCATCATCTTTCCATGTTCCGCGCCGATTCTACGCCGCGCGGGGTTTTTTGCCTTAATAAAGTAAGCTTGCTTTCTAATGTAAGTTAGCTTACTATAACTCTCAACCCGTAGCCGATCACTCCCAGGTGGCGGCGGGCCAGCCGGACGGGTACCTGTGGGTCCGGCGATTTCCCCGCAATCATTCCCGCCGGGGCGACCGGCGGGTTTTTTAGAGGCAACACCATGAACCTGAGCAAGATGGCGAGAGCCGGGGTCAGCCCGGCGAGGATGCAAGAGGCGCTCGCCCGCCGCTTCGAATCGACGGCGGTCGAGCGCGGCAGAGGGATCTGGATGTGCAGCATCGTTTGCCGAGACGCGGAAGGCCAGGCCCGGCTGGTGGTGAATTACTTCAGCAACGCCGCGGGACGCTGGATTTACAGCATCGTTTCAATCCGCGCCCGCCCATCGCGACGGGCGATGCCGCTTTTGATGGCGGCCTAAAAACAAAGCCGCTTGGCGGTGAGACGCCAGGCGGCCCGATCTAAGGAGCGTCAAACAGTGTCAGTTCATCTTACGGCCGCGACGGCGGTCATGCAATACCTGCCGCCGACGGATCAACAGCGGGTTTATCGGATGGTGGAGCGGCTGGCGCGGCGCGACCCGCGCTTTCGGGGCCGGCTCGACGCGGCTAAAGCCAGGGTCGAGCGCGAGGCCGAGGATTACGAGGATTGGCTTGTCCGGCAAGCCGAGGAGCGATCCCGCTATTTGATGGAGGATGTGCCGTGATAGCGCTCGCGAGTTGCCCCGTTTGTGGCTCGGCTCCAGCGTTGAAATGGATCGCGGGCGAGTATCAGTACGAGTGCGCCAGCGAACGCTGCCCGCACGGCGTTTACGAGTTCGTGGAACAGTTCGCGCCAGAGGAGGAGTACCCGCTGGATATCTGCTGGAACCGCGAAGCGGCGGCCCGGCAGTGGAACCAATGCGCCGGCTTCTTCGAGTCGATCAAATCGAGTGCGGCGCCCCGCGCGGAATCCTTCGCAGCCTGACCGGAGCTCCCGGCGGCAACGCCGGGATGATAGACGTTGAAACCTCTTATCACCGTCCGTCGCCGGCCAGGCGACATTATTCTGACGCTCGACAGTCGAGGCGAGATCGCGGGCCGGGAAGCGGTTCAAGGCCGTTTCATCCGCCGCGAAACGGCCTGTTGCGCGCTGGCCTTGGTTTTCGCCATCGCCATCGTCGCGATCGCCTTTCTATTTTTTTGAGACAGGGAGCCATCATTATGTCCGAACAGAACACCCAAACGTTGGCGTCGATACAAGCGCTGCTGGCCCAAGCGCAGCAACAACAGCCCGCGATAGCGGGCGCCGCGGCGCCCGGCGGCTGGCAGCAACCGACGCTCTCGGCGATGCCGGCGGTCCATGGCGTCGCGATCCCGCTCAAACTGCAAACCCCTATCGGCGACGTGCGGGTCTATCTGCAACTCGGCCCAGAAGCGGCCGCGAACCCGCACGCGCTTCTGTCCGCCATCCAGGCGCTAGCGAACGCCGGCTTGCCGGTGGATGCGTGGCAACCGCGCAACCAGGACGGCGGGAGCGGTTGGGGTAACGGTGGCTCTGGTGGTGGCGGATGGGGCGGCCGCTCCGGCGGCTACAGCCGTGGTGGTTATGGTGGTGGTGGTGGTGGATTCGGTGGGAGACGATGGTGATGTTCGCCGTTGACTCGGTTGCGCCGCTCGCGCCCGCACAAATTCTAGCGCCAGCACGGTACGCGGTTTTGGACTGCGAAACCGGCTTCCCGGATCAGTCCGCCATCGATGCGGCGCTGGAAAGTTGGAAGCCGCCCAAAAACTGGAAGCCGGAAACGGTGGCGGCAAAGCGGGCCGAGATGGCGGAGAAGGTGGCGGAGAAATCGGCGCTACTCGACGCCGCGCCGATTCTTTGCGTCGCGCTGAAAACCGACCGGGGGGCGATCCTGTTCAACGGCATGAGCGCGGACGCTTTCGATATTCCGGGCTGGGCGGTGATGCCTTGCGGCGATGAACGCGGCTTGTTGTTGGGGCTTCGCTCCATTCTCGACTATCTGGCCGGGCCTGAAACCGTCCTTGTCGGCCACAACTTTTGCTCGTTCGATGCCGGGAAAATGAGGAATGCACTCCTCCGGCACCGGCTGCGGTCGCCGGTGGCGCTGGCCGAACGCGATCAGGCGGTGTTCGACACGATGCGCCAGATCCGCCACTTCTCCGCCGAACTTTCGGACGAGCGGTTCGTGTCGCTCGACACTGTCGCCCGCGTCCTCGGTATCCCGATGCCAAAACAGGTGATCGACGGTGCGGATTGCCCTCGCCTGCACCGCGAAGGCCAATACGAGGCTGTATGCACCTATTGTTGTATAGATGTAGAGACAACAACAAATGCATATTTATTGATGTCTGGCATGAGTAAGGAATTGCAGTAATGATTAGATATGCGGACATATCAGGAGCGAGATTCGGTCACCTATCTGCAATAAAAGTAATACTTGGAAAGCCAAGGATTATGTGGCTATGCAAGTGCGACTGCGGCAATTACTCCAAGGTATTTGCCGACAACCTAAAGCGCGGGCATACAAAATCTTGCGGATGCAAAAAAAGTCGCCCAATACATGGAAAACATAATACAAATACTTATTTTGTATGGGTAAACATGAAAGCAAGATGCGACAGGAAAAACCATAAGGAATATAGCAACTATGGAGGCAGAGGCATCACCTATTGCGATGCATGGAAATGCTTTTCTGCCTTCATTGAAGATATGGGAGAAGCGCCAAAGGGTGAATCTCTTGATCGAATAAATAACGATCTAGGTTATTTTAAGGAAAACTGTAGATGGATTACCCAGCACCAGCAGGCTAGAAACAAAAGAACTAACGTAAATATAACGATAGACGGACAAACAAAATGCTTAAAGGATTGGGCGCTAACATTTGGCATAAGTTATCAAACATTAAGGACGAGAAGAAGATTGGGGTGGGATATAGAGAAGGCGATTACTCGCCCAGTAAGCGCTGTTGCAGCGACGTTGAAACGACCTACCGCTATCGGACTGGGGCGCGGATGACTGAAATCTTTTGCATTGATGGACGGATTGCCGATCTGGGACAAAGTAGCGCACTAGAGACCGGATATATCGGTTTCCGCAATCGTGATGGCGAACCGCTGGTAGTGTTAGCGTTGTCGGCGGCGCTGGCGGCTAATGGGATGTCGGCGTTCGAGCGCTATCTCGACCGGACCGCACGCATCACGGTGGAGGTACTGGACGATGGCGTTGATTGAAATCTATCGGATCACCGGCGAAATTACCGAAATCGGCATCACGCAGCACGGCGAGCGGGGGATGGTGGCCGTTTCCGCCGCCGGCGCGGACAGCGTGATCTTTTTGACGCCGAGCGGCGACGCGCAACGGCTCGCCGGATATCTGTACGAACAGGTCAGGATCACGGTGGAGTTGGAAGACCTCCGCCAACCCTCATTGGACCTGTCGGCTTGAGCGAGGATCACTTGAGCGACGTACTCACCCTCGCCCAAGCCGCCGAGCTGATGCAGTGCAGCACGGAGGCGTTGCGCAAGCTCGCCATGAACGGCACTATTCCGGCCAGGCGCTTGGGAGGCTGGCGGTTCTCTCGGGCCGCGCTGTTACAATGGCTCGCGGAGGGCGAGCGGCGGGAACCGACATGTCAATCTATCGGCGGGGCGGCATCTGGTGGGCGCGGATCACGATCCGGGGACGCGGAACGCTGCGCTGCTCTACTGGCACAACCGATAAAGAGCAGGCGCAAGAGTGGCACGACCGCAAAAAGGCAGAACTCTGGCGTCGGGCCGAGTTCGACGAAAGCCCCGTCGCTGTCTATCGTTGGGAATCCGCCGTAATTCGTTGGCTCGAAGAAAAATCTGACAAACGCGATGTCGACGGCGACCGGCAACGGCTGGCCGTGCTGCATCCCTACCTGGTTGAATTGCCGCTCGGCGCCATCAATAATGACTTGGTGGACGGCATTCTCAAGAAACAGCCGCAACTCAAAACCCCTGGTGCTCGCAACCGCTACCGCGCGACGGTGCGAGCGATCCTGTTGAGGGCCATGCGCCGCTGGCAGTGGATCGCGACGGCGCCGGTCATCCTATTGGAGCGGGAACCGCCCAGCAACGGGCGCTGGCTCACGCGGGAAGAAGCGGCGAGGCTGGTGGCGGTATCACCTCTTCACCTTCAGCCGGTCATCCGGTTCGCGCTGGCCACGGGCTTGCGCAAATCCAACATTCTGTGGTTGCGCTGGGATCATATCAGCATCGAAAACCGGCAGATGTGGGTGGATCACGAGGACGCAAAAGGCAAGCGGCCGATTGGCCTACCGCTCAATAAATCGGCGCTTGAAGTGCTCGTGGAATGCCGTGGCCACCATCCCGGCTATGTGTTCACGTATCGGGGCGAGCACTACCACGAGATCGATCACCGGACGTGGCTGGCCGCCTGCGAGCGGGCTGGGCTGACCGGCCTGCGATTCCATGACTTGCGCCATACCGCGATCTCGTGGCTCGCGCAAGCGGGTGTCGATCCGCAGCGGCTGCGCGCGATCGGCGGTTGGTCGACCATGGCCATGGTGGAGCGGTATTCGCACCTGAATATCGAAAACCTGCGTGGCGCGATGGATTTGTTGCCGGATTTGCGACCGATTGATGCGGCGATCATGCCGATCCGGCGAGGGTTGGAGTCGCGCCGTGATTGATTTCACCACTCGGCGGGCAAATGCGTTAAGTATCAGGTTTTTATATGAAATTCTCCAAAAAATACAGAGTCTCGGCCGCTGTCGGCCCATTTCTCTTGATTTGGCCGACCGTCGCGTCAAGCGATATGAAAAGCTATTACTTTCCCGATGAGTCCGGCCGATACGCGAGCGCGTCGCCGCCCTTTTCCGCGTCCGATTATTGGCCTGCCGCCCTTTGGGTGGGCGGGCTGTTTTTGGCCGCTCATATCAAAAAGAAGAACCCCGAAAACTATTGGGTGATGCCGCTAGCTTGGTTTTGGCCTATTTTGATGGCCATCATCATGTGGGTCGCTCATCACTAGAGGGGATGCGATCTTGGCCCCCGACCGCAACAGTTCCTTGACCCCGCTATCCATCCGGCGCATACTTTTTTCAGGTGCTTGAGACACACCTACTAGCGGTTCCCCGCCCCGAGAGTTTGCGGTTTTTTTATGCCCGTCCGGTTCGTATGCCGGGGGTGCGGCTAATACAACACGGGTCCGCCCGAAATATGCCCGCCGTCTAGTAGCGGTCTCAAGCCCCTGGCGCCCATCATCCGATGGCGTCAACTTTGAGAATCTACTAGGAGCTTTACCATGTCCGCCCAGCTTATCCGCATTACCAACGAAGTCGAAATTCCCTACCTGACCTATCAGGGTCAACCTGTAGTTACCCTCGCGCAAATTGATCGTGTTCATAGCCGTCCAGAAGGGACGGCGGGCAGAAATTTCCGCGTCAACAAAGAACACTTCATCGAAAATGAAGATTATTTTGCGCTTTCTCAAAGTGACATGGAGGCGATAGACGAATTTCGTCCATCCATGAATCCAAAGGGAATTTTGCTCATCACTGAATCCGGCTATCTGATGCTGGTTAAGTCGTTCACTGATAAATTGGCTTGGCAAATCCAACGCCAGTTGGTGAAGCTGTATTTCCGCGTCAAGGAAATGGCGCACTCCACCCCGCGACCGGCTCTCAGCGTCGGCCAGTGGCAAACCCTCGACTCGCTGATCCACTTCATCAGCCTCTGTTGCCACTTTAAGAGTAGGGCCAGCCACGCCGCCCACGAGCGCATCCGCTTCGGCTACGGGCTGCGCCAATCGCGCGATCTGTTGCCGGAGCACTTCGAAGCGGTCAAGGCCGACCTGGAGGGCCTGCGGGAACTGGCCGAGCAGCACCAAAGCCGCATGGTGGCCCTGGACGAGGAATTCATCACGGCGGTCATCCGTCCGCCGGTCAGCGTCCGAAAAGTGCGGGCGATGGCCAAAAAGCAATCGCCCCAACCGCCGCTGGATTTTTAGGCGAATCCGCGCCACGGACGGCGCTATACTGCAAGAAACCGCAGAATCCGACGAAGCGCGTTGACTTCAACGCCACACATGGCGTTCGAGCCAAAAAAAGCACAAAATCGGCACAATGATCGCGGTGATGAAAAAATGAACTCGGAAAAATATTTCAAGTCATTGATTGGCGGAGAGGGTGGGATTCGAACCCACGTGGGGCGGTTAGACCCCCATCCGA
>ERZ761592.360-NODE-360-length-16218-cov-6.624822_pt1 | contig 16218 bp, 7 predicted proteins | sample MGYA00433095_ERZ761592 | MGnify/ENA primary metagenome ERZ761592 (study PRJEB28899, sample SAMN03785554) | bioreactor sludge metagenome | biome: EBPR Sludge; feature: EBPR Bioreactor; material: 0.22µm filtered reactor supernatant | place: Saint Lucia: Queensland... | reverse complement strand
CCCCCGAAACCCCTGCCGCCGCTGCCGCTGCCCACCGCGGCCCAACTCGAACGGGGACGCGACCTGCTCGAAAAGATCGGCTACGTCGTCGCCAACGTGCCGCTGACCGATGCCGCCGCAGTGCTCGCGGTCTTCGGTTTCACGGATCTGTTCACCAAGGAGTATCCGACTTACATCGGTGTGGGTCCGAAGGGGAAGAGCGGCAGTTTCTCGCAGCCGCGGGACTTGGTTGGGACGGGTTGGGCTGACATCGAGGTTCGGCCAAAGATCGAAAAGCCGACCGGCAAGAGGTACGCTTTGTTCTTTGGGCGTCTTTCCTTGGACGAAACCTGCATCTCGATCGACATGGTGCGCGAGTTTCTTGCACCGCTCGCCTCACAGATAGAGAGCGCACGCATCCTCGACATTCACCCCGTTCTTCGGCCGAAGGCTTTACATACGACGGGACGCCTTTCCGCGAGCTTGACACGGCATCCGTTCTCCGCGGTGGCCCGACTCAATTTTCGCTTCGAGTACCAGACCTGCGCGACGGACTTTTCCTTTTCCCATGCCATTCCTCTTGAGGAGACGATTCAATGAGCGCCCCCAATCTGACGAGTGCCGACTTTGGCAGTGGCACCAGGTTCGCGGCGATCCAGTCCCAGATTGCGCCGACCGCGCTCGACCAAATCAATCGCTCGGAGAGGCTGAAGGAGCTGATTCGCGTCTATCAGGCGGATGACGCGCGGCGTGCCGACCGCCGGGGGAACCCGCAGGTTGGACCAGCAGCCAGGATGACTCCTGGGGAAACATCGGCCGCCGAATTGACAGTCCGTCGACGAGCCTCCTAGACTCCGCAGATGCCTTCCATCTGCCATCCTTGCCGGAGCCGCGAGCGACTCCGCACCGGACCGGGGCGGGCCAGCCGGGACCGCTGTCGGCGCGGCGTGCGCGCGTTCCCCATCGCTCGGACCGGCGCCGGCAGGATGCTCGTCGCCAGCGATCGTTTCGCGCCACCCGCTGCCCGCAGCGGCGGTTGCTGCACGCTGCGGCGGCACGTGCGCGCCAGGCCGTAAGCGATGTCGAGGCTGTTCGCCCGGCGGGGTGACAGGCACGATGCCGCGGGCCCGGAGCGGCATGCGCCCAGCAACCAGACGGCGCCGCTCGCCCCCGCCCACCAGCCGGTGCCGAAGTTGCCGCGCTACCTGCGCCGCGCGAGTGCGTCGGCGGGACCGGTTCCTGGCGATGCGCGGCTCAGCCAGCCGGCTGATCCGGAGGAGCTGGAGGCGGACCGGATGGCCGAGCGCGCCCTGTCCGCGGTGCCGGCGGCCGCTGCCGCCTCGCCGCCCGCGGGTGCCGCCCCGCCGCCCCCGGGTGCCGGATCGCCCCCCGCCGGCGCCGGATCGCCGCCCGCCTGTGCCGGCGCCGGCGATGCACCCGGCAAGACCTGGCGCAAGACCCTGACGCGTCCGGCTCCGCCGCCTGCGGCTGCGGAGCGCAGCGTCCCCGGCGGTGGCCGGCCATTGTCCGCCGCCGAGCGGAGCGACTTCGAACCGCGTTTCGGCGCCGATCTCGGACAGGTACGCCTGCATGACGGCCCGCAGGCGGCGGCCGCCGCCCGCTCGATCCGGGCGCGGGCCTACACCAGCGGCAGCGACGTGGTGTTCGGTGCCGGCGAGTTCGCGCCGGGGAGCCGTGAAGGGCGGCAGCTCCTGGCGCACGAACTGGCCCACGTGCTGCAGCACGGCGCCGGCGAGCGGCGGCTGGCGCGCCGGGTGGACGGCGACGTGCGCAGCATCTCGGTCAGTCCGGCCTGGGCGGCGGCCCTGAGCGACGCGGAACTCGACGAACAACTCGACATCCTGCGCCGGGAGATGCCCGGCCTGGTCGTCGGATCGACCGAGCGTCAGGTCGCCGAGGCGAACCTGCGGGTGTTGCGCGCCGACGCGCTGCGCCGCCATGGCGGCGCAGGCGGCGCGCCACTCTGCGGCGGCGGAGGGCCCTACGCGTTCATTGGTCCCGAGGCGGCGCCGGACGCTGCGGCGCCGGCGCCGACCCGGGTCAGCGTCTCGCTGCCGGGGGCCGGCGGGGCGCCGGCGGTGAGCGAGACGGTGGAGGTCTTCGAGCCCTTCGACGCGGCGGTGCCGATCGTCCTCTACGCGATCCCGATCGAGCTCACCAATCTCGGCGGGGCGGAGGGGGCAAGCTGCACGGCCGCACCGGCAGGCGGGGCCGAGGGCGAGCGCTCGCCAGGGATCGGCCCGAGCAGCTTTCCCTTTCCCGGCGTGCCGCCGGTCACGCCGTCGACGGTCACCGCCGACGGCCGCACCCTGGCCGTGGAACGGGTCACCGACGCCTATGTCATCGTCAGCGAGTATCACCACCTCGCGGTCGGCGCCGGCGCGCTGACCGTTCTCGAGACCGCGCACGGCGTGCGCCTGATCGACGCCGGGGTGGGCACCGACGGGCGCGCCGAACTGGCCTCGGCGATGGTTGATCGGGTTGGCCGCAGCCTGCGCGGGCGGCCGATCCTCGAGGTGATGATCACCCACCTGCACGCCGACCACACCAATCTGCTGCCCGCACTGGCCGAGCGCTTCGCGATCGGCCGCCTGCGGGTGAACGCGCTGCAGTTCGCCGACCCGCGCTTCCAGGACCTGCTGCGCGACATCGCCGAGGCGCAGACGCGGGGGGTGCGGAATCGCGCCGAGGCCGAGTTCGACGCGCGGCGCAGCACCTGGGAGGCAAGCGAAGGCAGCCGTGTCGGCGACGCGGCCATGCGCGAGGAGGCCTTTCGCCGCGCGCGTGCGCAGCATGTCAGCGAGGCCCTGCGGCGACTCGCCGACACACCGACCCAGGTCGAACTGCTGGTGCCCGAGGGTGGCCGCCTGGTGGCCGCCGCGGCGCCCCTGGGCACCCTCCGCGACCTCAGCGCCGCGACATCCGATCCGGTGGTCGAGGGGATACGCCGCGCCGGCGTGCCCGGCGACATCGCCGACACCGCGCTGGTCGATCCCGCCACCGGCGAGCACCTGGCGGCGCGGCGGGCGCGCGCGGCCGCCGACCCGCGGGCGCCGCTGCCGGACACGCTCGTCGATACCACCTCGACCAGCTACATCATCGACCTGCCGGCGGGCAATCGGTTGATCGTCGTCCCGGACGTGCGCACCACCGACCTGACGCGGCCGGCGACCGACCGCAGCGGCGCCAGCCGCGCCAACCTGGAAGCGGAGCTGGGACGCCTCGGCAGTCCGGCGCGCTTCCAGGTGTGGAACATGACGCACCACATGCAGTCGGGATGGGTCGAGGGCGGCCAGCCGAACCTGGTGCGCGCCAGCCAGCTCGATGGCTTCGTCTCGCTGCTGCACGACGTGCGGCAGGCGCAGGCGGCGGCGCGGCCGCCGGGGACGGCGGCGGCGGCGGACATGGTGGTGGTCTCGGCGCAGCACGAAGCGCTCGGGCGCAGCCTGGTGAACCCGGCCATGGTGTGGTTCCTGCGCGCCTGCGGCTTCGAGGTCTTCCTCGCCGCCTCCGGGCGCGATGTGCGCCTGATCGAGGCGACCACCGCGGCGGGCACGCGCGTCGAAGGCGTCGCCGGGCTGCCGGCCGAAGGGCTGCGCCCGGCCGACCCGCTGCTGAGCCAGTCCGAGGCGGCGTTGCGCTATCTCGAATCGCAGATCGAGACGCAGCAGGGACGCCGTTCGCGGTCAGCGCGGCGCGGCCGGACGCGCGCCGAGTACGACGCCCTGGCGGCGGATTCACGGACGCGCGAAGAGGCTTTCACCCGTGCCCGGGACGCCGTCCGGGCCGCGCGCGAGGCCTATGTGCGCACGGTCAGCGACGAGATCTGGCGCGGCACGCACGAATCGGGCCGGCCGGCCGTGGCTCCCGATGCCTCGCGGCCGCTGCCGGCGACGATGGCGAGCGCCGAGCAGGCCTTGCGCAACGCCCTGCGCGCGCCGGAGCTGGGCGATTTCACGGCGCCCGAGCCGGGCAGGGTACCGGTGATCACCGATACCGCACTGGTCTTGCTGCGCCGCAGCGGCGAGGCGCCGCTCGACCCGGCGGCGCGCCGGGTGATGGAGGCGAACCAGCAGGCCGACCTGCTGCGCCAGCGCCTGCTCGCGGGTGAGCGGCCGGCGCAGACGCGCGTCGAGCTTACGGCGGCACTCAACGAACTGCGCGCCGCCATCAGCGAGCAGCTGGCGACGGTACCCGAGGCGAGCCGCACGGTGCTCGCCGAGGAACTGGTCCATACCCAGCGCGAGCTGGAGTCGCTGGTGCGCTCCGAGGAAGGGCAGGTCCTCTTCAGTCGCGAGCCGGGCACCGGGCGGCTGATCGAGAACCGCGTGGTCTACGAGCCGGCGGTCGAGCGGACGGCCGCCGATCGGGTCCGCACCGGCGCCGAGCGGGCGGGGCGCGTCCTCGGTGCGGTGATGGTCATCCAGACCATCCGCGAGCAGCAGGAACTGGAGGAAAGGGCGCGCAGCGGCCGTACCACCGTCGTCGAGGGGCTGGCGGGCACGACGCACAATGTCCAGGGGCTGACGATCGGTCTGCGGATGATGTCCGGCATCCACGTGCACCCCGGCGAGTTCGTCCTCATGTCGGCGCTCAGCTTCACCCAGGCGGTCTCGGCCGACTATGCCAGCCGCGAGGAGGCCGCCGTCGCGATCAGCCGCGTCGCCATCACCGAGGGAATCAACCTCTTCCTGATGGTCCTGAGCCAGGCGATGATGCGCTCGGGCAACCCCTATGTCGTCGCCGCCGGCTTCGGCATCATGCTCCTCGGCGGCCCGATCGTTTCCTTCCTCGACTACCTGGGGCTGTTCGACGCCATCGAGCGTGCCTCCGCCTTCCTGCCTTCCGAGGTCACTGCGGCCAACCAGGAGCTCCGGGACCTGATGACCGAGTACCGCGCCATCGTCGGCGCCATCCAGCTTGGCCAGCGCAGCGACGCGCAGTTGCACGCGGTCGGCGTCAGCGACCCGGAAGCGCTGCGCCGCAGCGCGGCGATGGATATCGACAGCAACCGCGCGTCCGCGCGCGCGAAGGAGCGCGAGCTGCTGGCGGCGTTCGAGCGCGGCTACGGGCGAGCCCGCACGGAATACGCCGGGCTGTTCGAGCTGGATACGCTGCGCGCCCAGTTCCTCCAGTTGCGCGAGCAGGTCCATCGCGGCGAGGAGGGTGGCGCGGAAGCGGCCACCACGGTCACTCGCCGCTTCGACGAGATCGACCGCCAGCTCCGCGAGGCGACCGCAACGATGAGCGAGCAGCAGGTGCGGGAGATGCCGCAGTGGTCGCACCTTGACGAGGGCTTCGATGAGCTGGAGAGCCTGCTGCGCGCCGAGGAGATCGATTGGCAGGAGGTGCGCGAGAAGCACGTCGAGGTGCAGCAGATGCTGCGCAACGCGCGCTATCGGGTCGATCCCGCCGCCTTCGGCCTGCGCGCCGCGCCACTGATGGCGGCCGCCGCCCCGGGACGGGCCACTTACGACCGTCTGCTCGCCACCGCCGAGGCGCGGCTCAACCGCGACGAGTTTGCCCTGATCGCCGAGTCGCCGCGTGCGGCGCTGTCGGCTTCGGTGGGCCGGCCAGCGGCGACGATGACCATGCCGTCGCGGCCGCCGGGTGCGGCGCCGGCGCCGAGTGCCGATGTCACCCTCATGGCGGTGGAGGACGCCCTGCGCGCTTACCGGACGCTGCTGGCGCGCGCGCCGGGGCATCCGGACGCGGCCCTGTTGCACCGCGATTCCGAGGCGGTGGCGGTGAGCTATCGCCGCTTCGTTGCCGAGCACGGCGACTACGCCGCCTACCTGCAGCGGCTGCAGACCGTCGAGGCGTCCTTGCTGCGGCTCGCCGAGCGGGCGCTGAGCGGCAGCGGCGGTGCGGCCGCCGGAACGGCGCGGGATCTCGCGCTGCGTGTGCGCGCCGCGGTGAGCGAACGGCGGGATCGCGACGGGCTGCTCTTCCTCGATGAGATCGATCCCGTGGCGGCACGGGTCCGTGCCACCGAGACCCGCCGCCTCGCGCCACGCTTGGGCGAGGCAGCGGGAACCCGGCCGCTGACCGCCGAGGAACTCGCGGCGTTGTCCGGCGGCCGCCTGGAGGAGCACGCGGCCGGCATCAGCACCGTCAGCAACCGGCTCGACCAGGTGCAGGGCCTGCGCATCCCGGCGTCGGAAGACGAAAACATCGGCGGCGTCTTCCGCGTCGTCGGGACGATCGAATCGCTGCCGTTGCTGATCACGGAAATCCCGCTGACGACGATCCGGGAAGACGAGAACGTGCTCGTCGGCAGGGCAGGCGCATCGACCGGAGCGGTCTCCCCCAGGGGGCATTTCGAGATGGTGCGGGTCGTGCCTTTGAACGCGGCGGCGGTCAGTCGACTGGGTGGCGCGGGTGTCCGCAGTCTTCCGGACTACAGCCTGCGCGCGGTGCGCCTGCGCGACCTTGCCGCGCCCGCGGTCACGCTGGCGCCCGCGCCGTCGGCGCCAGCCGGGTCGGCCGCCGAGGTGCGTCTGTGATGGACATCGTGCCGCGACCCCGGCTGCGCGTCGAGCTGGCGGGCCGTCACCGCGAGCTGGTGCTGCGCGAGGCCGAGACCGCCGAGATCCTGCCCCTGCTCGTCGATCCGGAGAAGCGCTTTCCGGCGGTCGTCGAGGGGCGCCTGGCGCTGGAGATGGCGGCGCTGATCGACACCATCGACGGCGAGGTGCCTGCCGAGGAGCAGGCGCAGGCCATCGTCGCCTCGCCGGCGGCGCTGGCGGCGGTCTGCCAGGCGCGCAACGCCTTCTACGATGCCCTGGTCGCCAGCGGCCGGGTTCTCGCCGCTTGTCCGCATTGCCCGGCGGGCGAGGTGGAACTCGATCTGCTGTTCTACTGGCTGACGCTGCGCCTGCCGCCGTATCGGCTGTTCGACCAGGGTGTGCTCATGGGGCACCCGACGCTCGCCGATCCCTTGCCCGGCGGCAGCCGCCCGGCGGACCTGACCCTGGCACGGGCGATCGGCTTCTCGTATCCGGCGGAGCAGCCATTGCGCGGCTGGCTCCGGCCACTCGTCGGGCGCGACAGCCTGGCGAGGGAGGAGTCCGCCTGGCGGGCATTGGCCGCGATCGAGCGTGACGACGACCACTGGCACTGGACGCGGCGCAACACGGGCTTTCGCGCGATTCTGCGCCTGAGCCAGGGTCTCGCCTGGGCCGATGGCCGGCAGGCGACGCCGGAGGAGATCGACCGACTGCCGTTGGGTGCCTACCTGTTTCTCGACCTGCTGCACTTCGCGACGACGAACGTCGATGTCAGCGACGCGTCGCGACTCGGCGTGTCCTGCCCTGACTGCGGTGGTGTGTTTCTGCCGGTGATGCCGACGGACACGTAGCGCGGCGTTTGCACCAGGTCTTCGGGCGCTTCCACGGGCGATGCCGGGAAAGCACCCATGACGCATTGGAAATCATATGGATACGGGCGATACTTCGTGTACTGCATGTTGGCTTCGTCGCCCGATGGCCGCGATCGGTCCGCTTCTCAGCCGCTGGGCTCCTCAGCGCCCCAAGGGTACAGGCGCGGGATGCAGTAGGTGAGCAGGCTGGCGACGACGATGGCGATGGCTGAGCCGGCGAGGAAGAGGCTCCATGAGTCGGGCTTCAGCGCGCCGAGGGCGATGATCAGGGTGAGCATGGGCAGGTCGAGGAAATGCGTGAAGGACGGCACGAGCTTTCCCCGTTCCGCTTCGAGCTCGCGGGTGAAACGGCCTTCGGCCAGAGCCTGATGGGTGAGGCGGCGGAGTTTCATGAAATAGAGGCGGGTGACCGTGTTGCCTTCGATGAACTCGGCAACAAACAGGACGACCATGCCGGTGAGCCAGGGGATGTCGAGGAAAGCCCAGCCGCCGTAGAACCCACCGATCATCCAGCTTCCCGACGCGAGCAAGAGGAGCGCCCCGGGGACGACGAGTCCGTCATAGAAGACGGCGATGTTGCGCACGGCCTCGGCAAACCGGGAGAGATCGCGCAACTGGCGCGAGCGCAGATCGGCCATCCAGACGCCCACCAGCCCGGCACCCATGAGGATGGCACCGAGAATGTGGGCAAACTTGAGCAGGTTGTAGGTCATGGCGCGCTCCTCGCATTCACGGCCGGGGCCTACCGCATGCGGCCGGCGAGCGCGAAGCCGCTGCCACCGCTGACCACCAGCGCCGGCACCGGCACACCCATGCCGTGCAGGACGGCCTGCTTGACTGCGACCACGGTCTGCGGGGAAAGGAGCAACTCGGCAGGCGCCGTCGACTCCAGAAGCCCAGGATACGGAGCAGGGCAATGGCACCAGCGGCGGCGTGGATGGTGGTCTTCATGATCGGCTGCTTCCCTTCGGCACGACACGCTGCACGGACGGGATATTGACGGATTGACATCATGAGGTCAACACGGCACGATCACGACATGAAAGCGACCGGCCCGGGCCTTCCCGAAACACAGCGGACAGCTGGCGGAGCGGCGTTGTCCGCGCTGGTTCTCGACCTCTTCAAGCTCAGCAGCCGGATGCTCGCCGCGGGCGACCGGCTGGTTGCCGAGCTCGGCCTGACCAGCGCCCGCTGGCAGATTCTCGGCACCATCGTTGCGGCCCCGCGACCACAGCCGGTTGCCTGGTTGGCACGCGACATGGGGGCAAAGCGGCAGAACGTGCAGCGGATCGTCAATGACTTGGTGAACGAAGGCCTGGTCGGCCTCGCGCCGAATCCGCATCATCGGCGGGCATCGCTGGTCGTGCTGACGGACAGGGGCCAGCAGGCCTTCGATGCGGCCATGTGCCTGCAGGCGCCGTGGATCAACCGGCTCGCCGAAGGACTTGCGGCCGGCGACATCGAGACAACGCATTGCGTGATCCGGGCTGTGCGCCGCAAGCTGGAAGACGAGGGCGAAGCGGACGAAGCGTGAGAGGCAGCCGGCAGCAGCGGCGCGCCCGACATCCGGGCGCTTCGGGGCAAGCCAACATCGCCGTGACGCCTGCTGCCCGCCGACGGGCGGCTGCTGCGGGAGACGCCCGAGCCACCGGCAGCAGGCGGGATGATCGCTCGCATCGTGGCGCTGCTGCTGGTGGTCCTCCGGGCGCACTGGGTCGGCGCCTTCGCGCATTTTTTTCGGCTGGCAGCGCTGCACGCCGATCGCCGATCCGCATGCAGGCTCCCCGGGGGACTTTCTGTCTTTGCTGGTGGAAGCGGCAATTGAGTATACTGTCACCGATTCGCGCACCGATTCGCGCACCGATTCGCGGTCGAGATCGAGGTAGCAGAGCGCATGCCGCGCGTCGTACTGGCGTGCGCTGTTCACCACCCGCTCGAGCCGCCGTTCGAACTTCTGCCGGTTGATCAGGCCGGTGAGGGCGTCGTGTGTGGCGTCGTACTCCATCCGGCGCGCCAGCTGACGGTTCTCGGTCACGTCGTGGAAGACCAGCACCGAGCCGAGCACCTGGCCGTCGCGGCCGCGGATCGGCGCCGCCGAGTCGTCGATGTGATGCTCGCGCCCATGCCGGCCGAGCAGGATCGAATGGTTGGCCAGGCCGACGACCTTGCCTTCACGCAGGCAGCGCTCGACCGGGTCGGGCGCCGGCTGGCGCGTCCGCTCGTCGACGATGCGAAAGACTTCCTGCAGCGGGCGACCGTTCGCATCGGCCGCACTCCAGCCGGTCAGCGTCTCGGCCACCGGATTGAGGTACTCGACGATTGCCCGCCCGTCGGTCGTGATCACCGCGTCGCCGATCGAATCGAGTGTCACCTGGGCCCGTTCCTTGGCTTCGAACAAGGCCTCCTCGGCCAGCTTGCGGTCGGTGATGTCGCGCCCGACGCCGATGATCGCCACCACCTGTCCGTCATCGTCGAGCACCGCGGTGTCCGCCCAGCCGAACCAGCGCCAGCCCGAGGCCGTGCAGGCTCGTTGTTCGTGATAATCCCGGTAGGGTGGCGGGAACAATTCCTCCATCGCTTTCGCCGTCGACGCCTGGTCATCCTCATGCACCAGCGGCATGAAGGTGTGCCCGAGAAGCTCCGATTCCGTCTTGCCGAAAACCTGGCAGTACGACGGGCTGACGAACAGGAAGCGATTCTCGGTGTCCACCTTGACCACCAGGTCGCTCTGGTTCTCGACGAGAAGCCGGTAGTTCTCCTCGCTCTGCTGCAGGGCGGCCTCGGCCCGCTCCTGCGCCGTGACGTCGAGACCGAGTATCAGCAGGTTGCCGGTGGCGCTGCCGTCCGCCGGCAGCTTGCCGGTGTACCAGAGCATTACCCTGCTATCGCCACTGCGGCAACGTATCGTCGTTTTCACGCCCGCTGCCGTTTCGCCCGCTTGCGCAGCGTCGAGCCGGGCGCGGGCCGCGTCGAGCCGCGCGCGATCGGGGTACAGCCAGCCGTCGACGTCGCCGTGGCCGACCACCTGCTCACTGGCATGACCGCTAATCTCCGCTGCCGCCCGGTTCCAGATCAGGACCCGACCGTCTTCATCGCGTACCTCGATCCACACGCGGGCATTGCCGAGGATGCTTTCGAGCGGCTGGCTGAGCAGCTTCACCCGCTCCTCGGCGCGCTGCCGTTCGGCGCTCTCCCGGCGCAGTTGCTGCAGGGCGACCGCCATGTCGGCGCGCGTTGCGCGATCGCTCTGCAGGAGGCGCTCGATTTCCTCCTCGAGCGTGCGCGGCGACGGCGCGACGCGGAACTCGTCGCAATCGTCGCCGCGGGCGAGGAAGCGGGTCTGCTCCGCCCAGCAGTTGGTGCCAAACAGCCGCGAGCAATAGCCGGCAAGCTTGCCCGCCAGCATGCCGCTGCCCCAGCAGACCCGCAGGGCGCTCTGATAACGGCCTTCTCAGCCGTTCCACACGCGAAAACGGGCAACCTGTCCGGGCAGGTCGATTTCGACCAGACGCCAGTCGCCCCATCCCGCCACCGCCGCAATCTTCGCGATGGCCGCAAAGCCGGTGGCGAAATCGGCAGCGGAGTCGATCACCTGCCAGTCGGCGTCGACGCTCTTGCGCCCCTCGCTCTGCAGCGCCAGGCCGAAGCGCTCGGCGCCGACCATCGCCTGCAGGCCAGCCATCAAGCCGGCCAGCGTCGTGTCGATCCACAACATGGCGACGGGCAAGCGCTCGAAGGTGCAGGTGCCGGCGAGCGCATCCCACGCAATCTCGATACCCGCGACGCGGATCAGGGGAGTCATCGCGGACGCGCCGCGGGCTTGCGGCGAGTCGACCGCTGCGGAAGAGTCCCCGTCGCCTGCTTCGACTCAGCCTCTGTGTCGCCCAAGGGGACTGTCGGGTTCCCCGGCTCGCTGCCCTCCGCGCACACGCTTCGACCTGCTCGCCACTGGTTTCTCCTCGGGTTCACTCGAGCCGCGCTGGAGGCTTGCCGGCCGACTGAACATCCATCGTGGGATCATAGCAATCGTCGCGCTGCACTCGTGTGGTCGTCGAGGTGGGCATGGCGAAGGCCGTGGCGAGCGCCACCTCAAGGCGGCACGGCGCCCCAGTTCGCTGCCGCCGGAGATGTGTCGGGGGCCTGCAGTGGCAACTGGAGGATGAAGGTGCTTCCTTCGCCGGGCGCGCTGCGCGCCTCGATGCGGCCACCGAGCACGCGGGTGGCGATACTGTAGACGATGTGCAGGCCGAGACCGCTGCCGCCCTGGCCGAGGCGGGTGGTGAAGAACGGATCGAAGATGCGCGGCAGGTGCGCGGCTGCAATGCCGCAACCGTTGTCGCTGATCCGCAGCGTCACGCGTCCGTTGTCGGGCTGACTCGCGACGATCTCGATGACGCCCGCTGCGGCATTCGCGAAGCCATGCACGAGCGCGTTGGTGGCCAGGTTGCCGATGATCTGGCCCAGCGGCCCGGGGAAGCTGTCCATGACGATGCCGTCCGGAATGTCGACCTGGATGCGGTGTGGCGTCTTCCTGTACTGTGGTCGCAGGGTGGCGACGATCTCGTCGATCGTCGCCGCCAGGTCGAACCGTCGGCGCTGCGCGCTGGTCTGGTCGACGGCGACCTGCTTGAAGTGTCCGATCAGGTCGTTCGCCTGCAGCAGGCTGCGCTCGATGAGGCCGGTGGCCTGCATCGCAGCGGCGACGAAGTCCCGCAGCGCCGTGCGCGACAGGCTGGCGCCCTCCGCCAGTTGCGAGAACTGGCGCGTCTTTCCGGACAGGGTGGTGGCCACCAGCAGGCTGTTGCCCAGCGGCGTTCCCATCTCGTGCGCCACGCCGGCCACCAGCGAGCCCAGCGAGGCCAGCTTCTCGCTGCGGATCAGTTCTTCCTGGGCGCGCCGCAAGGTGTCGAGCGTTTCCCGCAGCTGCGCGTTGGACGCGGCGAGTTCCTCGGTACGCAGCCGGACGCGCTCGTCGAGTTCCTCGTTCGCCCGCCGGAGGGCCTCCTCGGCCTGCTTGCGGGCGGTGATCTCGAGGGCGGCGCCGACCGTGCGCAGTGGCTGACGCGAGTCGCCGTCGCCGGCGAAAGACGTCTGCCCCATCGCCAGCACCCAGCGGACGACGCCCGAGCGGCCGACGATGCGGTACTCGGCCTCGTACTGACCGTCGCCGTTCGCGTCGTGGGCGCGGCGGATGGCCGCCAGGACGTGCTCGCGGTCATCGGCATGAACGACCTCGATGAACGAATCGACACTGCGCGGCTCGTCGGCTCCCCAGCCGAACATCGCACGCAACTCGGGCGACCAGTAGATCGTGTCGGCCCGGTGATCGCGGTCGAAGATGCCGATCCCGGAGACGCGGATCGCCTGCAGCAGGCGTTGCTCGCTCTGGCGCACCGCTTCTTCGGCGCGCCTGCGCTCGGAGACGTCGCGCACGAAGGCGAAGCCGTAGACCCGTCCGCCGAAAGCGATGACTCGCGACGATACTTCGACCGGAAAGCTGCTGCCGTCCTTGCGCCGGTGCCGCGTGCCCTCGCGCAGCGAGCCCGCCAGTCCGGAGCCGGGCGCCGATTCGCGCCAGCCCGCTTCGCTGCTGTCCGTGTCGACATCCCAGAGGTGCAGCCGCAGCAGCTCTTCGCGCGTGTAGCCGAGCGAACGGCAGGCTTGCTCGTTGGCATGGACGAAACGGCCGTCCCGGTCGAGCCAGAAGATGGCGTCGGACGCGTGCTCGACCGAGAGGCTGGTCAGCTCGAGCATCTCTTCCGACTGCTTGCGGCTGCTGATGTCGGCGTGCGTGCCGAGCAGCCTGAGCGGCCGCCCCTGCGCGTCGCAGGCGACCACCCTGCCGACCGATTGGATCCACCGCCATTCGCCCGACTTGGTCTGCAGCCGGTACTCCAGCTGATACTCGGTGCGCGTGCCGGCGATGCACTCGTGCAGGGTGCGTCCGGCGAGGTCGCGGTCTTCCGGGTGCACGCGCTCGAGCCAGTTCGCCGCATTCAACTCCAGTTCGCCGTCTGCGTAGCCCAGCATGCCGGCATACTCGGTGCTGACCAGCGCTTTGCCGCTGCCGAGGTCGAGGTCATAGAAGCCGAGCTTCCCCGCGACCAGGGCGAGGCGCAGTCGTTCCTCGTTGCTCCTCAATGCCGCTTCGGCATCGCGACGCCTCCTGTTTTCGCGCACGGCCTCGGTGAGACTCGCGCAGTTGTTCAGGAAGGGTGCGAGCTGGGTCGCCATGGCCTCGCTGTAGCCGCCTTGACGGTTGGCGACGCCGATCATTCCGACCAGTTCGTCGCCACGGAAGAAGGGCAGTCCCATGAACGCGTTCAGCGGCGGATGGCCGGGCGGACGGCCATGTCGCCGTGGATCGCTGTCGGGATCGTTGGCGATCACCGGCCTGGCGCTGGTCATGACGGCGCCGAAGAGCGAGTTCAGGTTGCGGAACTCCAATCCCTTTGGCGCGTGCTGCGCGTAGAACGCCCGTGTCTCGTCGTTCCAGGCGATGTTGCTGATCGCCTGGGTGCGCAGGAAGGGCGAGCCGTCGTCGTTGCGGTGAACCTCGCCGATGAAGCCGTACTCGCTCTCGGTCAGTGCCAGCAGTGAGGACAACATGCGCTCGAAGACGTCACGGGTATCGGCGCCAGCGATGTACAGGGCCTGCGTCTGGCTGACGGCATGGCTCAGGGCATTGGAGCGGCGCAACGACTGTTCCGCGCCCTTGCGCCGCCGGATGTTGTTGACCAGCACGAGCACGGCGAGCGCCAGGGCGAGGACCACCGCCGTCGTCAGCCAGACGGCACCGCGATACTGGTCGTACAACGTCGGCGGCTTGCCGACGACGACGCTGCCTGCGGGCAGTTCGTGTTCGCCGATGCCGTGGCGCTGCATCCGGCCATGGTTGAAGAGGTAGGCGAGCGGCGCCGCTTGCACCGGAATGCTCCGCGCGTCCTCGCCCGCCAGGATGCGCACCGCCATCGCCGCCGCCAGCCGACCGACCTCGGTGCCGTCCGCGACCTTGCCGCCGAGGGTCAGGCCGCCACGGACGCGCTGGCTGGTGATGTCGAAGAGTGGCGCCGGCGACACGGCGCTGACCCGTTCGACGACTTCCGCCGGACCATGGTGGTGGCCCCCGGCGTCCCTGGCGGAGGCGAGGACGAAGACGATGTCCTCGGCCGACAGCGCGGCGGCGCTGGCGACGATCTCCTCGAGATCGAGATCGTGCTTGATCCGGATCGGAATGTCCGTCTGCAGGCTGGCGAGTGCGTCGCGCGCATGGTCGAGACCGGAACCGGAATCGGCCCGATTGGCGTACACGACGACCTGCGTGGCCCTGGGTCGCAGGCGCTGCGCCGCCTGCAGGGTCGACGGGACGTCGATCCGCTCGCTCACGCCCGTGATGGCGATTTCCGGCGGAAACGCCTGCACGTCGAAGGCCGCTGCATCGCTGAAGACGACCGGCGTGCCGGCGAAGAGCGATGGCTGATGCCTGGCGAGGAAGGAAAGCGCTGCGTCGTCGGTGGCGATGATCAGGTCGAAGTGCTGCGAGCGGTAATGGCGCCCGAGGTATTCGGCGAAGCCACGCTGGTCGTCGGGGGCCGGCAGCCGCAGGACATCCATGTACTCCAGGAAAATCTCGGGACGCGGGTGGCTCGCCTTGAGCACCGCCGTGATTCCCTCGACCTGCGCGTCGGTCCAGCCGAAGCCCTGGTGGTATGAGTTCAGCACCAGAACAGCCTGGCGATCGGGGGCAGCCTGGACGCTGTCGGTGGCGATCAGGCAGGTCGCCCCGATCGCTGCCAGGCCGAGCATCCGGATGCCGTTCAGGATGCGCATGGCAGCCGCGAGCATTCGTGCCAGATGCTGCGCGGCAGGATGGAAGCGGTCGGCGGTGGCGCCGCGCTGCGGCCTCATGCCGTCCATCCGGATCGTCCCGGAGCCGCTCGGCGATTGACGCTCGTTGCCTGCAGCGCCGACACTGGCGCCCGTGTTTTCCGGGAGGGAGCCGACGACCCGCTGGCGGCCGCGGTCGACGCATTGCTCGCAGCCGGGCAGGAAGTGGCGAACGGGATCGACTGCTTCCCAGCATCTCGCTCACCGTTCCTCCGGGCCGCTCGATCGCGACCGCGCTGATGCCCGCGTCGGGCGGGCCGGGCGTCAGCCACTTCGCTCATTCATCGCTCCACGGGCATGACGACGACTCACTGCTTGCTGCCGAAGTGGACGGTCGGCGCCACCGGGAACGCCGAGAGCGTGACGACGCGTGGCGCCGACGGGGTGTCGCCGGCAGCTTCGGGTGGTGTCGGCGGCATGTTCTGGCGGCCCCACCAGGCGTCGAGGAAAGCGCCGAGCGCCTGCGAGTCGCGCAGCAGGTGGTCGAGCTTGCGGTCGAAGAAGAGCAGGGTCGACGTGCCCCTGCCACCGATTTCGTGGATCGAGCCCGGCGCCACCGGCTGCAGCGGTGGCCGGTTGCGGGCGCGCCAGAGATAGGCGCCGGATTCGCCTGCCGGTGACGGGGGTTCGATGTCGACGATCAGGTTCCAGCGCTCGCTGCTGGCGAGCTTCAGTTCGATTCGTGCCGGTAGCGCGTGCAGCGGGATGGTCGCCGGCTTCGTCTCGAGTGCTGCGACATCGACGCTGGCAAGCGGCTCCGCGAGCCCACGGATGGCACCGCTGGCGCGCAGCACCGGCATCAGGGCGCCGACGAGGAAGACCCCGAGGATGGCGGCGCAGATCGTCAGCCGCTGGCTGTCGGCTGCCGCTTCGCGGGCGCAGGGAACACGGGCGTCGATCCAGGCGTAGGCGCCGGCGAGACCGAAGCAGATTGGTAGCCACCAGATCCA
>ERZ761592.359-NODE-359-length-16233-cov-21.528001_pt1 | contig 16233 bp, 16 predicted proteins | sample MGYA00433095_ERZ761592 | MGnify/ENA primary metagenome ERZ761592 (study PRJEB28899, sample SAMN03785554) | bioreactor sludge metagenome | biome: EBPR Sludge; feature: EBPR Bioreactor; material: 0.22µm filtered reactor supernatant | place: Saint Lucia: Queensland... | reverse complement strand
GCACATCAATCCATTTGACTTTTGATTAGTAAGTCATGTGTCGTTCTACAATCACCCACGGCAACAGCGTGGAGGTGTAAATGGTGAAATTGCCGACCATGCCCACCCGGCCGTTGCGCAAAATCGAAGTGCCGTCGCCGGTCAGGCTGGCGTCTTTCAGCTCCGATTTCCGCAGCAGGTTGGTGAGGATCGGCGGCAGCACCATCCACCGGCCGATCTGCGGCGCCTTCTGCTCGTCCAACACGGTTTCCGCGTCGACGATGATGTCGGTCACGTTGAGCTTGGTCATCGCCAGCGGGGCGCCGGTCTCGCCCAGGTTGATCGACCCGCTGACCGCGCCCGCCGCCGAGCCGGAATTTTCCGACGACACGTCGGCGTAGAACGCGCCCAGCACCGCTTTATCGACGTTGATCTTGCCGGTCTCGGCCGCCGACATGGTGAATTTGTCCAGCCAGTCGATATCGGACTGCATCTTGTCGATGTCGTCGATTTTCGCCCCCCAGTACTCCGCCTTGTCGACCACCAGCTCGACTTGGCCGGGGGTCATGTCGTCGTAGATCAGCGATTGCCCCTTCGCGTAGGGCTTCCACACCACGTCGGGCATGACGCGGATGATCACCCGGTCGCCCTTGCCCGAGATCAGCCCCTCGTACTTGGTGTTCGAGATGGCGGGGAGGACGGACGTTTCGTAGAAGTGGACCAGGATGTCGGACGCCCAGACGGCCGGCGTCCACACGCCCGCGAACTGCGGGAATCCCGGCGCGACCGGGACCGCTTTAGTGACTGCTGCTGCCATCATGCATCTCCTCGAGAGACCCCGGCCTCAAGGCTGGGGAGGGATAGCGGACGGTGCGGCAGTCCCCGCCAAGGGGACTGTTTAAGCACCGCGCTTTTCGGTAACATTTGCGGCCTTAGCGTGGCTGTCGCCGCCGCGTTCGCCGCTAACACAGGGTAAGTAAGAGGCACGGCATAGGTCTCCGATCAGGGCATTGATCGCCGAATTTGGGAATCCCCCGTCTTTAGGCAGGGGAGGATGTCAAACTGCCTCCAAAATCGATCTACCCAGGGTAGATCCGTAGGGTTTAGCCGTAATCGGCCGGCTCCGTTTTGGCCTGCACGCGCCCTTCGCGCTTGGCCGCATCGAGTTCTTTTTGGAGGTCAGCGGCTTTTTGGAAATGGCCGTCTTGACGCAAGCTGATAATCTGTTGGGATTTCGCCGCGTACTGTTCGGCCGTCATCGCGGCCGGCGGCGTCGGCGGTTCTCCTCCGCCGGCCGCGCGGCGCGGCGTCGGCGCGGGCGGTTTGCGGCCGTTTTCGGGTGTTGCCGTCGGCGCGTACGCTTTCAGCAGCCCGATGAACGCTTCGGCGTCCAACCGTTTCGCGGCTTCCGACGCTTCCTCCAGCCGCGAGCGGCGCTGGCCGGGCCACGGCTGATTGAGCCAGGCGTTTAACGCCGGATCGTTTTGCATTTGCGGGTAGTCGGGCAACTCCTGCAAGACCCGCGACCAAAATAAATTGGTCGCCGATTGCTGGCTCAATTGCGCCGTGCTTTGCAGTTGCGGGGCAAACCGGTCCTCGATCTCCTTTCGCTGCTTGGCCAGCAATTCGACCACGACCCGCGCCGCCTCGTCGCCCAGGACGTCGGCCACGTCGGCGGGGATTTCGCTTTGCGGCTTTTCCCGCCCGCCGCCCGCGAGCTGGGCTTTGAGTTGGTCGATCTCGGCCTGTTGCTGCTCGACGCGCGAGGACCAATAGCGGGCCTCGTCCAGCAGTCGCGGCACTTCGGCGTTGTACTTGCCCTGGAGCACGTTGTATTTGTGCTCCCAGTCGTCCGTCTTGGGCGAAGGAGGGGCCGCCGCGTCAAGCGCTGCGGTCTCGCCGCTTTCGGGCTCGGCGCTCTCTTGCCGCTGCTCCGGCTCCGCCGGCGGCTGGAGTTCCTGCCGCGCCTTATCGCGCTGGGCGATCACCTGTTCGGGGATTTCAGTTTGGTATTCGGGTGCCGTTTCCATCACGAGCCTCCATTGAAGTTAAGGTGTTCGCGGTATCGTGTCGCGCCCGTCGGCCGGGCGATTGACCGGTCTTGACCCCGCCGCACGGCGGGCGTAAGCTGACAGTACTTGAATACCTTGGCGGCCATCCGCCCCGTCAGCGCGCTTTTTTTATGCCCGAAATCCGCCCTGGGTTTCTGGTAAACTGCCCTGCAAGGCAGGAAAGGATGAGGAACAGGAAATAACCAATACCTGTCCGAGCCACCAAGGTTGCTCAAGTTGAGTCCTTCCTGCCCCGCTACTCTGAACGCGGGGCGATTACTTGAAACCTTGGAGCACTCCGCATGTCTGGCAACGCCCTGTCCCTGACCGTCATCGAAGGCGGCCCCCGCATCCTCGATGTGCAATTGGCCGAGCATCTCGGCTTTGAGCGTCCCGTCAAAATCCGCGACCTCATCAAGCGCAACGAAGCTAAGCTGTTGAGTTTTGGAGTTCTCCCCACGGTGGGGAAAACCTCCGGCGAACTCGGTGGACGCCCCACCGCCGAGTATTACCTGAACCAAAAGCAGGCTATTTTCATCTGCATGAAGTCGGAAACCGAGAGGGCATTCGACGTGCAGGTCGAAATCGTTCGCGTCTTCGACGCCTACCTGAACGGCGGTTTTTATCTCGCCATCCCCATGCCCGCCCTGATCTCCGACGGCCAACTGAGCCGGCTGAGCGACACCATCTGGTGCATGGCGCGGGCCTTCTACATGGAAGGCAGCGTCCGGCATTGGCTGGGCAAATACGCCTGCGCGCTCGCCCGCGTCAGCCGGCGGGACCGCATCCCCGCCGCGCTCTATCCCGAAGTCGAGGATTTTTTGAACGGCATGGACAAGGCGGTGATGGCCTACCGCCTCGAGCGGATCGAGCACGAAAAGAAGTGGTTGTCGCTCACCCTCAAGCGCGAACTGGACCGCCGCATGGGGCGGTCGGGGCCGGAATTCGAGATGCTGGCCGAAGACCGCGAAGCCCAGCAAGCCTGACCCCGCACGCGCCACGGACGGCGCTATACTCGCCGAATCGAAAGGAGACCGCCGATGACCGACGCCGATTTCGCCCTGATGTTCAACATCCTCAAGCAGATTCAGGCCGACCTGGGCGATGTGAAACACCGCCTGACCAGCGTTGAAACCCGCCTGACCCACATGGAAACCACCATTGCCGGAATGCGCCGCGATCTGGCCCACATGTACGGCGACGTGGTGGAAACGCACACTCGGATCGACCACCTCACCGCCAGGGTGGATCGCATCGAGCGCCGGCTGGAAATCGGCGACGCGCCGCACTGAGGCGCCGCCTGCTCGCCCCGGACGGCGCTCAATCGCCACGGTCCCTCCGCGCTTCGAATTCGGCGGGGATGCCTTCGAGCCACGCGAGCGCGTCGCGCAGCGCGCACGCCGCGCCGCACAGCTTCGGGTCGGCGCTCGCCAGCGCCCGTTTCGTCGCGGAGGCGGCTTCGGCGCTCAAAACGTCGAGCAGGGCGGGAAATTCCGCCGCCCTGGAAAGCCGGTACAGCCTTTCGACGGTCTCCCGAGGCAAGCCGTGGCTGTTCATCGCCCCCCCGCAAACAGATTGAAGTCTCGCCCCGACACCGGCGCGCCCTCCGGCCCGAGCGCGCGGGGGGCGGTGGCGGCGGGTTGCCCTTGCGCCATCAGTTGCTGTTGCAGTTGCTGTTGCAGTTGCTGTTGCGCCAATTCCCGCGCTTGCTGTCGCTTTTCGATCTCCTCGCGCGTCGGGGCGATCTGGTCGGGGTCGAGCGAGAGGGTTTCGGCGGTGCTGCGCAAAAGCTCGGCCCGGCGGGCTTCGCCCATGATGGCCAGATCGGTCGGGTTGTTGGTCGTCTGCAAAAACTCGTTGCGCCGCACCTGCGCTTGCTCGCGCACGATCAGCGCGGTCGAGCCTTTCGCCACCACCTTCACGTCGCCCTTGATGCTCCGGTCGGGGTGGTAGAGCATGGCGTAGCGGAACATCGCCGAGATGAGCGGCTCGATGATGCCCGTGTCGATGTTCGACACGATGGCCTTGACCGTTTTGCTCGCCGCGCCCATCAGCATCGAGAGCCCGGAGGCGGTCCGGCCCGCGCCACCGACGTTTGAATCGCCCTGGATGTAGCGGGGGATACCCGATATTTCGTCGGCCAACGCCGCGAATTTCTCGTAGATCGCCATCAGCTCGGCGGCGTGCATGTCCGGCTGAAAAAAATGGAGCGGCGGGACGCTGGATTGGCCGTATTTCGCGGTGTTGAACCGCCACACTTTCCAGGGCCACATCTTTTTGCCGTCCTCGCCCGGCGGCATCTGTTCGAGATCCACGCCGGCTTGCGGGCCGGAGGCGATCGCCATGTTGTTGCCGAGCGCGCGGGCCGCCGCGTTGCACATTTTTTGAAGGTAATCGATGGTAAGGGGGATGCCGATGCCCCAAAACGAGCCGGGGCGAGCGCGGTAGACCGCTTTGTGATAGGGCCGGAACGCCTCGTGCGGCTCCTTGATATCCACCCGGAACACATGGGAGTCGATCATCCACGCTTCGATGGAATATTCCGCCAGCGGCTCGACCGACTTGACGCCCCAATCGATCAGCAGTTGCCCTTGCACCTCACCGAAAAAGATCAGCGCATCGAGCGTGTTGGAGCCGGGCAGATAAGCGGATCCGCTTTTGCTCGAAGCGGCGGCGACCGCCTGGTCGACGTGTTCGGCTTCGCGGTGGCCGGTCGTCCCGTGTTCCTTGAGAATGTCGTCGATTTCGCGGTCGTTGTAGCCGTCGATCCCTCTGAACGAGCGTAAGTCGCTACGCCGCAACTTGTAAATTTCGATCAGATAGTCGGCGTCTTCGACGGACGTGGCGTCGCCGGACGGATACAAATCGAGCGGGCTGACGCGCTCGACTTCCGGATAGACCTCTTCCTTCTCAACCGGCGTCCATTGCCCGTCTTTTTGCTCCCACGCGAGCCGGCGCCGGGTGCGCGGCACCGGCCCTTTCAGGATCGCCGTGCCAAAAGTCGTCAAGTCCAGGTCGATGGCGTTGGCCATGACGGCTTTAAACGCCGACTCGTCGAGATAATCTTCGATGGTTTTAGCCATCTTATCGGCGCGGGCGCGCGCCGCTTTCTCGCGCGCCCGCATCGCGTCGGCCTTGGCTTTTTCGGTGGCCTGAGCGATTTGCGCCTTGACCGCCTCGGGATCGGGAACGGTCCCGCTTTCGGCGATCTGGCGTTGCGCGGCGTCGAGCGCGGCCCGATTGATGATGTCCGCTATCGCGGCCGATTCCCCAGGCGACAGGTCGGGAACGGCGGTCGGGTCCAAGCCCCAAGGCCGATCCAGGCTCAATACGTCTCTGATCCACGAGCCGGCGCCGACGCATTTCTGCTCGGTGAGGCGCACGAACAGTTCGGAGCCGCCGAATTTGCGGATTTCCGCCAGCACGTCCGGCTCGTAGCGCCCCGCGCGCTGGTTGAGCGCGGCGATCATCTCCGCTTCGATGTGCGACTTGGCGGCTTTGGCGTCTTCGAAGCAGCGGCGGATGTGCGACGACAGGTTGGAGATGACCTGCTCGCGGCGCTTGTCGGCTTCCCGCTCGGCTTCCCGCTCCAGCGCCACCAGTTCGGCGTTGCTGAACGCGGGCATGATGGAATCGCTCCGATAGCCCGGCGCTTGCCTGAAATCGACGGGAACCGGCGGTAACATGATCAGGTCCACCCGGCGGCGGTTGGAATGTCGGCGCTATCGCGCGCCCCCCGGCGCTCGTCCTGCCGGGCGAACCCTTGCGCCCACTGCCGGAAAGCGTCGGCGCCGTGGCTGTTGTCATCGTGTAGCGGATGCGACTGAAAGCAGCCCAAGCGCTCGTTCCACGCGCGACGGTATTTCGACAGGCGCTTGATGCCCTCGGCGCACGCGACTTCGTCGAACCGGCTGATCGCGATACCGTCGCGCGTCGCCTGAATACCTTTCAGCAAATCGGTGGCCGGCACCACCCTGATCGGACGCATCCCCAGCTTTTCCGCTTCGTCGGCGTAGGTTTTGCCGTCCTTGGGGTCGCGCTTGGCGGCGTCGTGCGGCAAGTAGTGCGTGCCGAAGGCGAACCCCGGTTTCAGGTGGCGCTCTTTCAGCAGGTTCCAGTAGTGTTGCAGCGGTTCGCCCGATCCTTCGTGATAGCCGATGAAGTGATGGGCGGTCCCTACCTGCTGGTGCACCCAGATCGCCGTGAAATCGTCGATGCCGATATCCCAAAACGTGTTGATCGGCGCGCGCGGATCGGGGGGCACCGCGCAAATCCGCCCGTCCTTCCGCGCTTGCGCGAGCTGCGCGCTGTAATAAGCCCCCTCCGTGGCGACTTTGAACGCTTCATCCGGGGTGCTCGGATACTCGCGGAAACAATCTTCTTGCAGCTTTTCGCGCTTCGCCGCATACCAGTTTCGTTGCGGCTCGCCGAGCGGCCGGCCGATTTCGGCTTCGAGCTGCGTGAAGTAGCGCCGTAGCGCGTCATTGATCGGTTGCGGGTCGGCGAGCGAATAGGTCGGCTCTTTCCACCACGGGAAGAAAAAGAACCGATAATCGGCGACGCCCGGCGTTTTTTTGGCTTCGGCGAGCGCCTTGGCCCGTTGGGTGTAGTCGTAAAAGTAGCCCTCGTTTCCCTCGGCGGTCGACTCGATGACGACCAGGTTGCCGGGCGCGACCGTTTCGAGCGATCCGGTCACCACCTCCTTCGCGCGCGGCGGGAACTGGGCGCAAATTTTGCCGAACTCCGAGATGTGCAAAAAATGGATGGTGCCGGAGCGCAGCGAGGTCGCGACGCGAATCGACGAACCGTTCGCGAAGCGGTAGCGGTGGATGCTATCCGTGACCGCCGGAACGGCGCGGCGCACCGCCGCCGGCAGGTTCTCGTAGGGGAATTTGACGTTGCGGGCAAACAGCTCCTTGGCGCTGTCGTCGTTGTGCGCGATCACGCCGCACGCCGTGTTGGGCACAAACAGAGCGGTATCGAGTTGCAGCAGGTTGACGAGCGTCGACAAACCGAGCTGCCTGACTTTTAAGATGAGGTTGTTGCAATGGAGCTGTTCGAACAGCTCGCGCTGCGCCCAATTCATCCGAAATTTGATCCGCCGCCCCTGCTTGTCGATGATCCAATAGAGATTATCGAGCCGCCAGCGCTGGTTGCCGAACGTCGCCAGCATCGCGCCGCGATCGAGATCAATCATCGTCGTCGCCACCGGCGTCGGCGCCGCCAGCACCGGCTTTTTTGCGCGCTCTGCTCAGCGCGTCGGCCCCCGCCCCGGCGATCAGCGCCAGCAGCTCCTTCAACTCCTCGCTAACGTCGAGCGCGAACCGGTCGTTGAACATTCCGAGGTGGCGCGCCAGCGAGTCGAGCGCGCCCTTCTTTTGGTCGAAGCGCACTTTTCTGACTTCGCCGACGCCCATGATGGAATTGCCGACCGTCACTACATCGATGCCGGTGATCGCCGCCGCCGTATCGTCGTCCAGATCGCCGATAGGCTTCAGAATTCCCGACTCGTCGTAGAGTTTTCTGGGGTCGAAAAACGCGATCTTGGCGTACTCTTGCCGTATGCGTACGGCGGTGATCATCGACCGCTCTTCGATCTCGGCCGTAAGCTTTTGTATCTCTTCGGCTATGCTGCGATTTGCTAATAGATAAGCGCCGCGCGCGTTCGCGCCGGTCGGGCTGTAACCCGCCCGGATCGCCGCCTGCGCGCCGTTCCGGTCTTTCACGTACTCGACCGCGAACGCTCGCTGTTTCGGCGTGAGCGCCACCGCCTAGACACCCGCTCGAAGCCCCGGCGCGGATTGAAAAACCCGCGTGTCGGCTGTGCTGAATTTGTGCCGGTTTACCGAGATTTTATTGGAGTTGCTTCGATCTGTTTTGGGGTAGAAAGAGCAAGCGATTGAAAGAGAAGTGTGTTTTGACAGACTCGAAATCGGATGGGGGTCTAACCGCCCCACGTGGGTTCGAATCCCACCCTCTCCGCCAATTTTGTGCTTTCATAGACTGCCCATCACTTCGTTCAACCGGCTGACGCCCCGGATATCGATGCCTTCCAGCCGGCTGCCGCGCCGGGGCAAGTTGGCGCGGGGGACGACGGCTTGTTTGAAGCCGTGCTTGGCCGCCTCCCGCAACCGTTCCTCGCCGTTGGGTACCGGGCGGATTTCTCCCGCCAGTCCGACTTCGCCAAAGACCACCAAATCGGTCGGCAGGGGCCTGTCGCGAAAGCTCGACAGCGCCGCCAGCAGCACCGCCAAGTCGGCCGCCGTCTCGTTGATCCGCACGCCGCCCACCGCGTTGACGTACACGTCCTGATCGTACATGGCCACCCCGCCATGCTGGTGTAAAACCGCCAGCAGCATCGCCAAGCGGTTCTGTTCCAACCCTAGCGTCACCCGCCGGGGATGGCCGCCGTGGCATTCGTCCACCAGAGCCTGAATTTCCACCAACAAAGGCCGGGTACCCTCGCGGGTGACCATGATCACGCTGCCGGCCACCGGCGTGTCGTGGCGCGAGAGAAAAATCGCCGAGGGGTTGCTGACCTCCTTAAGCCCGCGTTCGGTCATGGCGAACACCCCCAGCTCGTTGACCGGTCCGTAACGGTTTTTCACCGCCCGCAACACCCGCAACGAGCCGCCGGGATCGCCTTCGAAATAGAGTACGGTATCGACCATATGTTCCAAGACCCGCGGCCCGGCGATCGCGCCTTCCTTGGTGACGTGGCCGACTAGAAACAAGGCGGTGCCGCTGGCCTTGGCGAAGCGCACCAGTTGGGCCGCGCTCTCGCGCACCTGCGCCACCGAACCGGGCGCCGATTGCAACCGTTCGGTGAAAACGGTTTGGATCGAGTCGATCACCAGGGTTTGCGGCCGCTCGGTTTCGGCGATGTCCAAGATGCGCTCCACGCAGATTTCCGGCAGCAGCCGCAGGCGGTCGCGCGGCAGTTGCAGCCGTTGGGCGCGCAGGCCGATCTGCCGAGGCGATTCCTCGCCGCTGACGTACAGCGCCCGCGTCCGTCCGGCCAGTTCGGCCAAGACTTGAAGCAACAGGGTGGATTTGCCGATGCCGGGATCGCCGCCGATCAGGGTGACCGAGCCGTCGACCAAGCCGCCGCCCAGCACCCGATCCAGTTCGGCGTTGCCGCAGGATTGGCGGATTTCCTCGACGGCGTCCACCTCGGCCAGCACCCGCACTTCGGCGCTGGAGGCCGGACCGGGGTAACCGGCGGGCTTGAGGCCGCCCTTGAGCGATGGCGAGGCGGCGAGCTGTTCCTGAAGGGTGTTCCAGGACCCGCAATCCCCGCATTGGCCCGACCATTTGCTGGCTTGCGCGCCGCATTCCGCGCAGACGTAAACCGAGCGATTTTTATTGACCATCACAAAGCATCAGCGTGCGCCCGAGCGGCGGCGGTCGAAGGGTTCCAAAGGTCCGCCAGCCCCAGCGCGTTAGGGGATTAACGGCGTTCGCCGTCCGCCGGCGCGGGGCGATTATCCCGGTCCCCCGACGGCGGGACAGCGTTCCTGGACCGAGGCGCGGCGGCGCTTGCGGCCGGCTTGGCGGTGTTGGGGCGGGCTTCGGAGGCGTAACTTTCAAAGCGGGTGTATTGACCGAGGAAGGTGAGGCGAGTGGTGCCGATGGGCCCGTTGCGCTGTTTGCCGATGATGATCTCCGCGATGCCTTTGTCGGGACTTTCCGGATTGTAAACCTCATCGCGATAGATAAAGCAGATCAGATCGGCGTCCTGCTCGATCGCGCCCGACTCGCGCAGATCCGACATGATCGGCCGCTTGTCGCCGCGCTGCTCCAAGGTCCGGTTGAGCTGGGACAGCGCCAACACCGGAACCGACAGCTCCTTGGCCAGCGATTTCAGCGAGCGGGAAATCTCGGACACCTCGGTCGCCCGGTTTTCATTGGTGCCCGGCACCTGCATCAATTGTAAATAATCGACCACGATCAAGCCCAGTTGGCCTTCCTGCCGGTGCAGGCGGCGCGCCCGCGCCCGCAGTTCGTTCGGGCTCAGATTGGAGCTGTCGTCGATGAACAGCCGGGCGTTCGACAGCATGGTGACCGCCGAGGTGATCCGGGGCCAGTCCGCGTCTTCCAGACGGCCGGTGCGGACTTTGTGCTGGTCGATCCGGCCCAATGAGGACAGCAGGCGCATGATCAGGCTCTCGCCCGGCATTTCCATGCTGAAGACCGCCACCGGATAGCCGCCCTGAATCGCCGCGTATTCGGCAATGTTCATGGCGAAGGCGGTTTTGCCCATCGAGGGCCGTCCGGCGATCACGATCAAATCGCCGCGTTGCAAGCCTGCGGTCCGCTCGTCGAAATCCGGCCAACCGGTGGGCACTCCGGTGATCGGATTGTCGTGATGGAACAGAATGTCGATCCGCTCCACCGTGCGCGCCAGCAGATCCTTCATGTTGCAAAAGCCCTGCTGGGCGCGCATGCCTTGCTCGGCGATGGCGAACACCCGCTTTTCGGCGTCGTCCAGCAGCTGCTTGGAATCCCGGCCCTTGGGGTCGTAGGCGCTGTCGGCGACTTCGGTGGCGATCCGGATCAGATCGCGGCGGATCGCCCGCTCGCGGATGATGTCGGCGTAGGCGCGCACGTTGGCGGCGCTCAAGGTATCGCGCACCAGCACGCCCAGATAGTGGAAGCCGCCAGCGTTCTCCAGTTGGTTGTTATCCTCCAACCATTCCGCCAGCGTCACCAAGTCGAAGGGTTTGCCGTTTTCCGACAGCCGGCGGATGGCGCGAAAAATCAACCGGTGGTCGCCGCGATAAAAATCGTTCTCGTCCAGCCGGTCGGCGATCTGATCCCAAGTCGAGTTGTCCAGCATCAAACCGCCCAGCACCGCTTGTTCCGCTTCGAGCGAATGCGGCGGAACCCGCAGCGCTTCGGCGGCGGCATCCTTACGGTGAGGAAACGGAGTGACGGGTTGCATGACGGAGCTCTCGGAATGAAACCGGCGATCCGCCGTCCGTCGCGGCTATCCGACGATACGGCCTTAAAGCGTCCCGGCAAAATAGGTTTCACGAGCCGACGGCGGTCCGTCGTCGGATGATGCCCGCGCGGGTATTGCTTAGTCTAGTCTAAAAAATCCCGGCGCGGGCTCCGTCAAATTTCAAGCTTCGGCGATGACGTTGACCCGGATTTGGGTCTTGACCTCGCTCGGCAAATGCAGGTCCACGTCGTATTCGCCGATCTGGCGGATCGGACCAGCGGGCAAGCGCACTTCCTGTTTTTGCAACTCGATGCCGGCCGCCGATACCGCGTCGGCGATGTCGGCCGCGCCCACCGAACCGAACAGCCGGCCCTCGGTCCCGGTTTTGACCGATAGAGTGACAATCAATTCCGCCAGCTGCGCGGCGCGGGCGTTTGACTTGGCCAGCGCTTCGGCGGCGACGCGCTCCAACTCGGCGCGGCGGGCTTCGAAGCGCGCCACGTTAGCGGTGGTGGCGGCGGTGGCCTTGCCCTTGGGGATCAAGAAATTGCGGGCGTAGCCCGGCTTGACTTTGACCCGGTCGCCCAGCGTCCCCAGGTTGGCGACTTTTTCCAATAAGATGATTTCCATGAACCGACTCCAAAGATTTTGCTAGCGTGAAGGAGGATAAGTTGATTAAAGCTTGCCCGGACGGGGCCGGATCCGGTTGCGGAAATCCGCCCAAGCGTCGGCGATTCCCAGCGCCATGACGATCTGCGAGAGCAGCGGAACCAGCAGCAAGTAAAAAAACAGCAGCCAGGCGGGTGAAAGTTGCAGTTTAAAGACGACCGCGTGGACCAGCGCGATGCCTTGCAGGGTGTAGAGCGTGCCCAAGACCAGGGCCACGTTGACCAAGGGCGGCCAATGGGCCACCAGCATCGCCGCAAACAGCAGCAGCGTAAGCCCGGCCATAACCCGGCCCAAGCGCAGTTCCTGAAATTCGGGACGGAAACCGCCCGGATTGAACAGCCCCGCCTGCCACCAGCGGCCCAACAACAACGCCAGCAGCGCCACCATCAGCGCGGCGCTGACCGCATGGCCCGGCAGATACGGAGCCCAGCTCTCGATCAGGCCCAGCAGTTGCTCCCAGGCGGCTCGATCGGCCGCAAGCCCCAACGCGGCCGGGTCGGTGAATTCCTGGCGCAAGCGCGAAAGAAGCCCGCGCCACCACGCGGTGGGGTCGGGAAAAACCAGGTAAGCGCCCGCCACGCCCGCCACGCCCAGCACGGCGGCGGCCTGAAAGGTTCGGGACAGCGAAACCGTCGCCCGCAGCACCAGCGCCAACAGCCAAGCCATCGACCAGCACGGCAACAACACTTGCAACATCGGCGAGGGCCGGCCTAACGCCAACCACGTCAATCCAGTCGCCGCCGCGCCGGCCGCGAGTCCGATCAGCGCGCCTTCCAGCGCGCCCCGGCGCAAGGTAACCAAGACCAAAACCGCCGTCGCCGCGATCAAAAAGGGCGGAAACAGCCAAAACAGGACCGCCCCGGTCGCGGCGGCCAGGGCCGCGCCGGATCGGCTGCGCATGGCGAACGCGGCGAGTGAGCGCATCGGCGGCGGTTTTTTTGCGAGACCAGCACGGTTGACGGGGGGTCGGGCTAACCCCCAGGCGTCAATGCCGGTCGCAATAAGGCAGCAACGCCAGGAACCGGGCCCGCTTGATCGCGACCGAGAGCTGGCGCTGGTAACGGGTCTTGGTGCCGGTGATCCGGCTCGGCACGATCTTGCCGGTTTCCGTGACGTAGTTTTTCAGGGTGGCGATGTCCTTGTAATCGATTTCCTTAACGCCTTCGGCGGTGAAGCGGCAGAATTTTTTACGGCGAAAAAAACGCGACATAATGCTTGATCCTTAAAAAAGTGAGTGGCCTTCGCGATGACAACCGCGCTCGATAAGCTGGCGGCGCGAGCCTGAACCGAGGGTTCGACATGCGGTTAGCGCTGAGGGCGATTCGAGCCCGCGCGGTTTCAGGCCGCTTCGTCCTCGATGTCGACCTCATCGGCGTCGTCGTCGCGCCCGATGCGCTCCTCGCGGTCGTCTTGACCGTCGCGATCCAGTTGGCCTTCGCGTTCGTCGCGCGATTTGATCAGCGGCGAGGGTTCGGTTTCGGGGCTGTCGCGCTGGATAACCAGATTGCGGATCACCGCATCGTTGAAGCGGAACGCGCTTTGCATTTCCTGGAGCACCGCCAGGCTGCATTCCACGTTCATCAAGACGTAGTGGGCCTTGTGAATCTTGTTGATCGGATAAGCCAGCTGCCGGCGGCCCCAGTCTTCCAGGCGGTGGATTTGGCCGCCGTCTTCCTGGATCATGGCGCGATAGCGCTCGATCATGGCCGGCACCTGTTCGCTCTGGTCGGGATGGACCAGAAACACGATTTCATAATGTCGCATCAAAGCTCCTTACGGATAAAATCGGCCTCCCGCGCGGCGGTGAGGCAAGGAGTCGCGGCTCGAATCGAGCCGCAAGGGCCGAACATTCTAGGAGGAAAGCGCCGGCGGCGCAACGCCGCCGACGGAGCCGGACGGCGGTCCGGCGTTCGCGGCGGCCGGAAAGCCCATCATTCATCAGCGATTCACCCCGGCTGTGGTTTTAAGTCGCTCGATTCCGCCTACAATTTTAGGGACGCAGCTTGGCTCCCAGCGCTGCGTGGACGCAATAATCATTATAATTAATTGATATGAAATCATTTATTCTTGGAGGAGCCCGTTCGGGCAAGAGCGCCTTCGCCCAGCAACAGGCGCTGGAATGCGGCTTGGACGTGATCTATGTGGCCACCGGGCAGGCCGGCGACGGCGAAATGGCCGAACGCATCGCCCGCCATCGCGCCGAGCGCCCCGCCGCGTGGGGTTTGGTGGAAGAACCCCTGGCGCTGGCGGACGCCTTGCGGGCTCAGGCGTCGCCGCGACGCTGCCTGCTGGTCGACTGTCTCACGTTGTGGTTGAGCAACCTGCTGGCGGCCGGGGACGGGCCCCTGGAGCGGGAAATTCCCCATCTTCTCGAGCTGTTGCCAGCCTTGCCCGGTCGCGTCTTGTTGGTCAGCAATGAAGTCGGACAGGGCATCGTCCCCGTTCACCCCTTGGCCCGTCGCTTTCGCGATGAAGCCGGCCTCCTGCATCAAGCCGTCGCCCGTCAGTGCGACCGGGTGATCTTTATCGTGGCGGGATTACCGCTCGTTCTCAAGGATCGTAGCGCATGAATTCAACTTGGTACGACGGGCCGGTCGCCGCCCTCGATGACGCTTTGCTGGCCGACGCCTTCAAACGGCAGGCGCAACTGACCAAACCGCCCGGTTCGCTGGGGCGGTTGGAAGAATTGGGCGCGACGCTGGCGGCGATGCAAGGCACCCAACACCCCTGTCTGGATCAGCTCTGGATCACCGTGTTCGCCGCCGATCACGGGGTGACCGCCGAGGGCGTGTCAGCCTTTCCGCAAGCCGTCACCGCCGAGATGGTCCGCAACTTCGCGCGCGGCGGGGCGGCGATCAGCGTCTTGGCCCGGGAATGGAACGCGCGGCTTGAGGTGGTGAACGTCGGCACGGCGCCGATGCTGGAAGAGCTGCCCGGCGTGTTGGACGCCCGGCTCGGACCCGGCACCGCCAATTTTGTCGAGGCCCCCGCCATGACCGACGATCAATTGCAGGATGCCTTGGAGGTGGGGCGCTCCGCCGCCGAGCGGGCCGTCATCAGCGGCGCGCAACTCTTTATCGGCGGCGAAATGGGGATCGGCAATACCACCAGCGCGGCCGCCGTGGCGTGCGCGCTGCTCGGCCTGCCGGCCGAGAACCTCGCCGGACCCGGCACCGGGCTGGACGCCGCCGGCGTCAGCCGCAAGGCGCGGGTGATCGAGCGCGCTTTGCAACGCCACTGCGGCGACCGGCCGCTGGAGGCGCTGCAAGGGTTGGGCGGGTTTGAAATCGCGGCCTTGACCGGCGCTTACTTACGCTGCGGACAGCTCGGCGCGCCGGCGTTGGTGGACGGTTTTATCGCCACGGTCGCGGCGCTGGCGGCGGTGCGGTTGCGCCCGGAGCTGGCGGCGTGGCTGTTCTACGCGCACTGCTCCGCCGAGCCGGGCCACCGTTATCTGTTGGAGGTCTTGAACGCCAAACCGATCCTCGATTTGGGCATGCGCTTGGGCGAGGGCAGCGGCGCGGCGCTGGCGGCTCCGATCTTGCGCGCCGCCGCCGCCTTGCACGCTCGAATGGCCACCTTTGCCGAGGCCGGGGTCTCGCGAGCATGAGCGAGTTTACCGTGGTGGATTTGTTGCGGCACGGGGAACCGGAAGGGGGGCAAAAGTTCCGAGGCGCGGTGGACGATCCGTTGAGCGAGTGCGGCTGGGGGCAGATGCGCGCGGCGGTGGGCGACTACCGCGGCTGGGAGGTGGTGATCAGTTCGCCGTTGGTCCGCTGCGCGGCGTTCGCCCGCGAATTGGCGGAGCATTTGGAGCGTCCCCTGGAAATCGCCGCCGGCTTTAGCGAATTGAGTTTCGGCGTCTGGGAAAGCCGCGCCGTGGCCGAGGTCAACGCCGCCGAGCCGCTGGCGCTGGCCCGGTTCTGGCGCGATCCGGTGTCTTACCCGATCCCTCGGGGCGAACCGGTGGGCGATTTCGACCGACGGGTCGGGCACGCCTGGGAGGCGCTGCTGGAGCGCCATCGGGGGCGGCATATATTGTTGGTCGCTCACGGCGGCGTCATCCGCATGATCCTGCGCCGGTTGCTGGACATGCCCTTGCAGCGGATTTGGCGGCTGGAGGTGCCTTACGCGGCGGTCAGCCGGATCCGCCGGCATTGCGACCCCGAATCCGAGCCGCATCTGGTGTTCCACAACGGCCGCTTGGCATGATCCGCGCCTTGATTCTGGCGCTGCAACTGCTCACCCGCTTTCCGGTTCCCCTGGTCGGACCGCCGCCGCGAGCCGAGGAACTGGGGCTTTCGGTGATGTTTTTTCCCGTGGTCGGTTTTTTGATCGGCGCGGTGTTGGCCGGTTTGCATACCGTGCTTGGGTTGGCCGATCCCGGCGTGCTGGCGGGACTGGTGCTGACCGCTTGGGTGCTGCTGACCGGCGGGCTGCATCTGGATGGTCTGGCCGATACCGCCGATGCCTGGATCGGCGGGCAGGGGCGGCGCGAGCGGACCTTGGAGATCATGAAGGACCCGCGCAGCGGCCCCATCGCGATTGTGGCGGTCGGATTGGTGTTGTTGAATAAATTCACCGCGCTGC